>WUUC01050107.1_pt1 | contig 10414 bp, 11 predicted proteins | sample 6278441 | NCBI WGS metagenome assembly WUUC01 (sample SAMN13675441, study PRJNA597444) | soil metagenome | isolation source: soil | place: USA: Washington | collected 2017-10 | reverse complement strand
TTTCGACACGGCGCCCACGCACAAGGACGATGCGGCGTTCTGGCTGTATTCGTCGGGCAGCACCGGATTTCCGAAAGGGTGCGTGCACCTGCACCATGACATGGTGGTCTGCGCCGCCGCGTACGCCCAGGGCGTTCTCGGCATGAGCGCCGCCGATCGCTGCTTCTCGGTCGCCAAGCTGTTTTTCGCGTACGGCCTCGGCAACGCGCTCTACATGCCATTTTCCGTCGGCGGCACGTCAATCCTCTGGCCCGGCCCGCCGACGCCGGCCGACGTGTTCGCCACGATCCGACGCCATCGTCCCACGCTGTTTTTCTCGGTGCCGACGGGGTACGCGATGCTCCTTGCGCACGAACCTCCTCCGGGCGTGGCCGATTTCGATCTGTCGAGCATCCGGCATGCGGTGTCGGCGGGCGAGTCGCTCGCGCCCGCGCTGTACGATCGCTTCAAGCAGCGGTTCGGCATCGACATTCTGGACGGCATCGGGTCGACCGAGACGTTGCACATGTTCATCTCGAACCGCCCGGACCGAATCCGGCCCGGGTCGAGCGGCGTGCTGATTGCCGGCTACGAGGCACGGATTCTCGACGAGCAGAAGCAGCCCGTGGCTGCAGGGGAAATCGGCAACCTGTACGTGAAGGGCGATTCGATCTGCTCGCAGTACTGGAACAAGCACGAAAAGACGAAGGACACGATCGAAGGGCATTGGATTCGAACCGGCGACAAATTCTCGCAGGATGGCGACGGGTTCTTCTGGTACCGCGGACGATCGGACGACATGTTGAAGGTCGGAGGGCAGTGGGTGAGTCCGGTGGAAGTGGAGAACGTTCTCGCCCGGCACGAGGCGGTTCAGGAATGCGCGGTGGTCGGATGGGAAGACGCGCACGGGCTCGTGAAACCCTACGCGTTCGTCGTCGTCCGGTCCGGGGTCGTCGAGGGCGATACGTTGGCCCAACAGCTCAAGCAGTTCGTCCGGGAGCAGCTGGCCGAGTACAAGCGTCCTCGCGCGGTCGAGTTTGTGGCAGAGCTTCCGAAGACCGCGACCGGCAAGATCCAGCGGTACAAGCTCCGCGACCGGCTGCGGACGAGCACGCCGGCAAACGACCCAAACTGTTCCAATGACAGGGCTTGAGCTTGTAATCCGGCGCTGAACCCGCTACTATGTCCGCCGGGTCAATCGCGGGGCGGTCCTACCGGGTATCAGCGTCTTCATCGATACAGTTGAGCGACGGCAAAGGAGCGGGTCAAATGGTACGTGTCAGAAATTTCGGGACCGGAGCGGCTGTGCTTGGCGCCGTCCTGATCCTGCCGGGTTTGGCGGCGGCTCAATCGGCGGCGGCGACCCCGACGTTCACGAAAGATGTTGCGCCGATTTTCCAGGCGAAGTGCGAAGCGTGCCACCGCCCGCAGTCGATCGCCCCGATGTCGCTGCGCAGCTACGAGGAATCGCGTCCGTGGGCGCGGTCGATCAAGACGCGAGTGGCGTCGCGTCAGATGCCGCCGTGGCACCTCGATCGCACGGTCGGGATCCAGCATTTCGAAAACGATCGCTCGCTGAGCGACGAGCAGATCGACACGATTGTTCGGTGGGTGGACGGCGGCGCCCCGAAGGGGGATCCGAAGGACATGCCGCCCGCCGTCGAGTGGCCGACCGAGCAGGGATGGACCTACGCGTCGATGTTCGGACAGAAGGAACCGGACCTCGTCGTGAAGTCGCCGGCCTTCAGGATGCCGGCTCGCGGGCAGGACGCCTGGTACAAGCCGGTCGTCGAAACGGGTCTTACAGAGCCGCGCTGGGTGCGGGCCATTGAGATCCGCCCGTCGACGATCAAGGGCCGTCGAATCACGCATCATGCCCTCGCATATCTCATGCAGGACGATCCCGAGCTGCAGGCGGCCTCCGGCACGGGCGGGCCGTTTGGAGGCGCCGGGCTCTTCATGGAGTGGGCGGTCGGCAAGGAAGGCGAGCGGATGCGTCCCGACACCGGCAAGCTGATGACGCCGGGCTCGAAGATCCGTTGGGACATTCACTACTCGACCGCCGGCGAGGAGATTACCGACGCTGTGGAGCTCGGGATTTACTTCTACCCGAAAGGCGAGCAGCCGAAGTTCCGTCAGGTGCTCGCGCTGTTCAGCGGCGTCACGGGGGGCAACCAGAATCTCGACATCAAGCCGAACTCGGTGTACGTCGGGCAGGGCTTTCATGTGATGCGCGAGAACGGCCGCGTGGAGAACTTCCAGCCGCACATGCACCTGCGCGGCAAGGCGATGCTGATGGAGGCGATCCTGCCGACCGGCCAGACGCAGACGTTGAGCTACGTGAACAATTTCAACTTCAACTGGCACAACAACTACGTCTACGCGAAGGAAGCGGCGCCGCTGCTCCCGAAGGGCACGATCCTGCGGATCACCTCGTGGCACGACAACACGGCGAACAACCCGTCGAATCCCGACCCGAATCAGTGGGTCGGCTGGGGCGATCGCACCGTCGACGAAATGGCGCATGCATGGGTGAACATCACCTACATGCCGGACGCCGACTTCAAGCTCGAAGTGGAGAAGCGGAAGGCCGCCGAGGCGCGCACGACGCAGCAGCAGTAATTTCGAAAATCAAGGCGGCCTCTCTGGCCGCCTTTTCTATATCTTCAGCAGCTTCGCCGCATTCCCTCCGAGGATCATCTCGCGTTCCGCGTCGGTCAGGCCGGGCGCGTTCACGACGTGATCCACAGCCGTCGTGGTCCACGGGAAGGGATAATCGGTGCCGAGCAGAATCTGGCCGGCGCCGCACTCCGCGACGAGGTGCCGCAACCCCTCTCCGCTGAACACCATCGAATCGAAGTACATCGTCTTCAAATACTCGCTCGGACGCTTCCGGATCGGCCTGGGACAGTTCTGCGGGAACGCCACGCAGCCCTGGTCCGATCGGCCGATATAGGACGGCAGATACCCGCCGGCATGCGCCGCGCAAATCTTCAACCTGGGAAAGCGATCGAGGACGCCTTCGAAGATCAGGTGGGAGAGGGCGATGGTGGTTTCGAGCGGGTTGCCGATCACGTTTGTGAGGAAGCCGTTTCCCTGCAGACGGTCGCGGAGCTCGGGCACGCCCTGCGGATGGATGAATATCGGTACGTCGAGCCTCTCTGCCGCCGCCCAGAATGGATCGAAACGCGCGGCGGCGAGCTCCTCGCCGTTGACGGTCGCACCGAGCGACCCGCCGCGGAGTCCCAGTTTCGTGACGCCCGACTCCAGCTGCTCGGCGGCGAGATCGGGGTGCTGCATGGCGACGGTGGCGAGCGCGACGAAGCGATCCGGCTGCGCACGGCACATCCGCGCCAGCCCGTCGTTCTGCGCGCCGATGAGATCCCGCGCCAGCTCGCGGTCAGCTGCGTACCAATAGGGATTGATGCTGAGCGCCTGAACGTCGATCCCCTGCGCGTCCATCGCCTCCAGCCGCACGAGTCCCATCGCCAGCGCCCCGCCGGCGGAGTTCTTCACGGCCGCTTCGAGCGGCGTGCCTTTCACGATCTCGAGCACCGCGGGTACGGTGGTATGCGCGTGGACATCGACCGTCCGCACGCGGCGGCCGCTCAGCATGGCCTGGCGCCGGCGCGGCTCCTGCTGGAACGGCATCGGGCGGGCGCCAAGCAGCAGGCCGGCGGCCGCGGTCGTGAGAAACGATCGTCGGTTCATCAGGCGCGCGGAGTATAGCTCTGTCGCCGCTAGGGCCGCTGTTGTGGCGTACGTAGACCCCGGAACAACCGTGAGCGGGATCGTTGCCGCGTTACAGCGCTGGGAGAGCGGATCTCGAGTCGGCGATGGCGGGCGGCCGACGTGAAACGGACAGCTCAGGCGGGCGCGATGATCTCGCGTTCGTCAGGTTCTTCGTCGAGTACCGATATCTGAACCGCACTGAGAGTCACGCCGGCAAGCCACGGATGCCCGTCGAGTCTGATGACGCGCGCTTCGCGACGCTCGCGTGAGGTGCGCACGCCGAGAAACACGTGCTCCATCACGTCGGACTCGTGCTTCTCGCGAAGAAGGGACATGGACGCGGTGTGTGCACGTCTGATGCCGCCCACCTCGTGAAATCGTTCAGCTAATCCGACCTGGGGTGAAAACGGCGCCGCACTGCCGAGCACGCCGGCGCAGCTCGGTCGGGACCGCGCACCAGCGGATGCCGAAAGCTCCGGCTCAAGTTGCCGCTCACACGATCGGCTGTGATAGTCTCCCCGCCGCCGATGCCACGACGTCACCCCGGTGCCGCCCCTCCCGACCCGGCCCTCGAGTTTATGCAGCGGATGTGGGCCGTCGATCACGAACTGCAGCGCGTGTCCAAGCGGATGGAGGCCGCCGTCGGGCTCACTGGCCCGCAGCGGCTCGCGCTGGTGATGATCGGCCGCGAGCCCGGCGTGGCGGCCGGCGAGCTGGCGTCACACCTGCACCTGCACCCGGGGACGCTCACGGGAATCATCGCGAGACTCGAGGCCGCCGGCCTCATCGAACGCGCGTGGGACGCGGCCGACGGCCGCCGGATGTGCCTCACGCTCACGCGAGCGGGCCAGGCCGCCACGCGCACGCGCCGGGGAACAGTCGAAGAGGCGGTGCGCCGCGCCATTGCCGCCTCCACTCGTGCGGAACAGGCAGCGGCGCGGGACGTACTCACACGGCTGGCCGACGCGCTGCGCGCCCTTGCTACGGCCCCGCAGCCACCCTCCCGTGGACGGCGTTCGCCGGCCGAGTCCAACCGGCCGAGCTCCGGACGCGGTCACGTCCAGCGAGGGCGGCGCAAGCCGTGACGCGGCCACCATGACGCTCATCTTCGAGACCCACGCCACCTCCGTTGACAACGAGACAGGGCTCGCTTCCGGCTGGTACGATGCCGATCTTTCGCGCGCCGGACAGCAGCAGGCGCGCGAGATCGGGGAGCGGCATCCCGCCGCCTGCCTTGCAGCGGTCTATTGTTCCGACCTGCGTCGTTCGTATCGGACGGGCGAGCTCGCGTATCCGGGAAAACGCGTCCCGATCATCAGGGAGCGCCGCCTGCGCGAATGCGACTACGGCGCGATGACCCGGTGTCCCACCTGGCTGATCGAACATTCGCGCGGCAAGTACGTCGACACGCCTTTTCCGCGCGGTGAGAGCTACGAGGACGTCGTCGACCGCGTAGGCGAATGGCTTCGCGAGGTCAACGATATGAGCGCCGGCCAGACGATTCTGTTGGTCGGCCACCGCGCGGTCTTCTTTGCGCTCGAACATCTGCTCCGCGGCGTGCGGCTCACCGCGGCCGTGCGCGCCGCGTGGGAGTGGCGCCCCGGGTGGCATTACACGGTTGCTGCCGCGGAATGGTCGCGGCCTTCCTGACCGGGGCATCCTGGACCTGGTGTAATCTCGCAATTCGCGGCGCGGGACGCCGCCGTGCGAAAGGAATGGTCATGTTGACGTTGCCCGGTTGCTCGCTCGCTCTTCTGCTGCTCTCGCAGCAGGTCACGCCGTATGTCAGCGCCGCCGAGATCGAGGGCTTTCTTCAGAAGGCGCGCGCGGGCAACCTCGTCGATCAACTGGTGAAGGAGACGGTGGTGGACGGCCACAAGGTGGCGGTCGCCTTTCTCCGCCGGGTGAAACCCGAGACCAACGGGCTCATTCACAATCACGTCACCGAGATTTACCAGATCGTTCAGGGGTCGGGGACGCTGGTCACCGGCGGTACGTTGAGTGGCTCGAAGCCGAACGATCTCACCCGGGTTGGCGCGGGGATCGGCCAGTCCGGCACCCACGACGGAGGCGGGAGCCAGAAAGTGGGCGCCGGCGATGTCGCGATCGTCCCCGCGGGAACGCCGCACCGGTTCAGCGAGCTGAGCGGCGAAATCATCTACATGGTCTATCGCTTCGATTCGCAGACGTCGAAGCCATAACGCGCCGAGGCTCCTGTTTAACGAGAGCAGCCCGCTGGACTAGTCGAGCGTCCTTGACGAATCACCGCGTACGGCATCACCACAGAGGACACAAAGGCTCATTCTCCCCAACGATTCTCTGCGAGCTCAGCGCGCTCGGCGTTGATCGTCGTGACCTGCCGTTACTGAATCAGTGTGGACCGGGTACTAGCAGGTACCTCCGTTGCGCCGCTAAGATCGACTGCTGGCGGGTGGATCGGCGTTTTCACGGGCGGAAAGGACGTGTAGCGTGAGGAAAGCGGTAGTGCTGCGATCGCTGTTGGTCGTACTGGCCGTCGTGATGGGGCTGGCCGCGTTCGCCTCGGCGCAGGGCTCCGCTCAGCCGGATCAGAATTCCATACTTGCGGCGCTACTGGCCGAGGTCCGCGCCATGCGCGCCGAACTTGCGGCCGCGGCGTCGAGCGGCATCCGCACGCAGCTGCTCATCGGTCGACTGCAGCTTCAGGAGCAGCGCATCAACGCGGTCTCGAACGAGCTCACCGAAGTACGGCGCGCGCTCGCGGGCCTGGAGGAGGGGCGCGGCTCGATGCTCGCCGAGGTGCAGCGCCTGGAAGACACGTTGCGCGGCGGCGTCAGCAGCGATCCGGAGCAGAGGGCCGCCGCACAGATGCTCGAGCAGATGCAGATGCAGGTCGATCAGGTGCAGCGGCAGGAGCAGCAGCTGCGCGCGCAGGAGTCGGAGCTGAACGCGCAGCTCGCGTCGGAGCAGGGGCGCTGGATGGATTTCAACACGCGCCTCGACGAGATCGAGCGCTCGCTGACCGCACGGTGACCACTGTCACCGTGCGGCATTTTATCTACCGGGTGCTGGCCAGCGCCGCGTCCGCCGTCGCCAGACCGGACCCGCTCGCGCCCTTCCCCCAACAGAATGTCTGCGGGGGCCCGTCCGGCTGCGCAACCGTGCGGCAGCCGTCGGGCAGCGCCACGGCGCTGGCAATCAGGATGTCTTCGACGTCCCACTGCTTGAGCCCGGACTTTTTCTCGAGCATCAGCGCGGCGATGCCGGCTACGTGGGGGCTCGCCATCGACGTTCCCCCGAGGAAGAAGTAGCTCGTCTTCCCGCTCTGAGCCTGAAACGGTCCGAGGACCCACGAGCCGGGCGCCGCAACGTCCAGCTGTTGACCGGGAAGCTGCCGGCTCGAAAAATCGGTGATGTAGAAGTCTGCCGCGCGGAGCGGGTCGCGAACGTCGTCGGCGACCCACCAGTTGCTCGGATCGCCGTCGGCGCCAGGCGCCCATTCACCAACCCACCCCGAGGCGGCGACGGAAATCACCGGCGCATATGCCCCCGGAAAGCCCATCCCGTCTTCTCCCTCATTCCCTGCCGACGCCACGATCACCACGCCCTTCGAGATGGCGTAGTCGATCGCCGCCTGCTCGACGGCGTCGAGCACCGGCCCGCCGAGGCTCATGTTGATCACGACGGGCACGTCCGCCAGCGGGCCTGCTTTCAGTTCGGCGACGTACACGATGCCGCGGGCGATCACCGACGAAAATCCGAAACCGGCCTGGTTGAGCACCTTCACCGGAATGACAGTGGCCGCCGGCGCGACGCCGTTGATTGCGGTGCCGCCGAGGTTGTACCCGAGAATGGTGCTCGTCACGTGCGTTCCATGTGAGTTCTGGTCGTGCTCCCACTGGTTCGTCGGAGACGAGACGTTGCCCACGTCGCCGCCACCACCGCTGAACGCCTTCGCGTATTGAACCGCAATCCGCTGCTGCGGAAAATACTGCCGCCATGAGTCGAGCAGACCCGAATCGAGTACCGCGACGTACACACCGCGGCCCGTGTACGGCGACGTGCGCCGTTTTGCGAGATCGGTCACGTTGACGGCGTCGAGGTCCCACGTGTTGAGGCCGTTGGTGAAATTGGTCGCCTCTACGGTGTCGACCGGGCTGCCGTGACGCACCGCATCCGGATTGGCGGCCCTCACGTACGCCAGCCTTCGAATCGCCCGGAGATTTCCCGCGGAGCTCGCAAGCGTCACGGCGCGAAGTTCAGGAATGATGTCGCGAACGGTTCCGTATCTGCCAAGGTCGGACAGAACGGCCGCGGTTGGTTCGACGTTCAGGACAATGTTGAGGCCCCCGCCGTTCTGGGCGCCGACCTGATCAGAGGTCAGGGCGAGCGAAGCTACAGCGACAGCGGCAAAAGCCGAGCGGTAGTGCATGAATCCCTCCTGGGGAGTATGTGCGGTGGAGGAACCATGCTATCAAAAAAGGTGCGTCGAGCGCCTCACTCGAACGCGATCAGTCGCTCAGCTCATCGTCGCCGCGGCGCGGCAGCCGCTCGGCGCCGATGAGGTCGGGATCCCGGCATACACCGCTCTCCGCGGGGGCAGATTCCGGCCCACGTCGGGGGTCCCGAGTTCCGGCCTTGTTCACCACATTGGTAGAAGCGCCACCGCTCGCCGGATTGCCGTCTTGACTGCCGCCGTTCGCGTCCGGCATCGAATTTCGCGCCATTACCGTCCTGCCTTGCGCCTCGACTGCGCTGTCGCGACGTTTCCGCGTCCCGCCGGCTGGTCGCTCTCGGCGAGGTTCAGTTCAGGGTGATTGCGCTGTGCCTGTGGACCTTCGGACCGGCTGTTCAGCCGTTTGGTGGCGCCGACGCGGCGCGGCTGCTTCTTGCCCTCTCCCGTGGGGGGCTGGTTACGGCGATTCGTGTTGTTGGGCATGTTGATCGAGGCAGCGAATTGTGTGCCAGGTATTGCCTTTGCGTAACGGTCCGGCATGTTCGAAGGCGACTTCCCGTCGGGCATTCTCGACCAGCGCGACCATCGGCCCTTCCCGATACCCGACAGCCCATGGGTGATGACTCAAAGCTGGCACGACTTGTTGTTCGCACATTGGCCGATCGATGTCCGGCAGGTCGCATCGAAGCTGCCCGCGGGATTCGAGCCCGACCTGTTCGACAGCCAGGCATGGCTCGCCGTGACGCCGTTCCATCTGACGAACGTCTCGGCGCGGTTGGTACCCGCCCTGCCGTATGTGTCAGCATTCCCCGAACTGAACGTCCGCACCTACGTGCGCGTCGCAGGCACGCCCGGCGTGTACTTCTTCAGCCTCGACGCGGGCAACCAGTTGGCCGTGACCGCGGCGCGCACGATGTTCCATCTGCCGTATCACCGCGCGTCGATGCGGGTGGAGGAGCGTGAAGGGCGGTTTCACTACACGAGCCGACGCACCGATGACTCTTCAGCCACGGCCGAATGGACGGCCGAGTACTGGCCGTCGGGCGATCCGGCCATCTCCGGGCGCGGCTCGCTCGAATATTTTCTGACCGAGCGCTATTGTCTCTTCACAGTGGACGAAGACTTCAAGGCGTTCCGTGTGGATATCCACCACGGACCATGGGTATTGCACCCGGCGGAGGCAAGGATCACCGTGAACACGATGGCGGAGGCGGCTGGCATCGCGATTCCCTCCATCGCGCCGATGCTGCACTACTCACGCAGGCAGGACGTCGTGGTGTGGGCTCCACAAAATGCTTGAACGATACGGCCGGGCTGATATAATTCCGCCACTAAATGGAGGGCGTCCAATGACTTGGAAGTGCCCGGCGTGCCAAACGAGTCTCAAACAGGACGAGGCCAACGGCCACTGCGGTGCCGTTTACCGCTGCCACACCTGCCGGCTGGAACTCGTCCAGGATCCGCAAACCGGAGAGCTGACGCTCGCGCCGCTGCCTACGCCTGATGACCAGACGCGCTCGCGATAGAAGCTTCAGTCCCTCGCCCTATTTCAACGACACGTCGTCGATCCTGAACGCGCTCACGAACGCGGCGTCAGTGGCCGCCCGGAATTGCAGTCGAATGGACTGGCCGGCCCACCGACCGAGCGTGTAGCCGCCCTTGGAGACGTACACGCCGCTCGAATGTTTATCGAGGTTGCTCAGCGTGTCGAGAGTCGCGAGCAGCGATCCGCTTGCGCTGCGTATTTCGACGAACAACTTGTCCGACGCAATCGTCGTGGATGGATCCTCCGATGTGACGTTGATCCAGAAACTGAGCGACGGATTGGTGCCGACAGGAATGGCGATCGACTGCGACACCGTCCCGGCAGCGGAATTCGCTTTCGCGAGATACGCGTACCCGACACCTGTGCGGTGCACCGCCCCGGTGCTGAAGTAGGCTGCGCCGGCCTTCGTCCACCCGGTCACCGTCGGTTCGAAGCCGCCGCTGACCACGAAATCACTCGGCCCTGGAGCCGCGCCGATCGCCACCGATACGTCGTCGATCCGGAAGACGCTGATGTTGACTGCATCGGTCGCGGCCCGGAACTGGAGCCGGACGCTCTGGCCGGCGTAGCCGCCGAGCGCGTATCCGCTTTTGAAGACATAGTCGCCCGATACGCGCCTGTCCAGATTGCTGAAGGTCGCGAGCGTCCGGAGCAGCGTTCCGCTCGTGCTTCGAAGTTCCACGAACATCTTGTCTGATGCGACCGTGGTCGATGGTTCGGCG
>WUUC01003073.1_pt1 | contig 10414 bp, 6 predicted proteins | sample 6278441 | NCBI WGS metagenome assembly WUUC01 (sample SAMN13675441, study PRJNA597444) | soil metagenome | isolation source: soil | place: USA: Washington | collected 2017-10 | reverse complement strand
AGCCAGACTCCTCGAGCGATTGGACTGACGTGACTCACCTTGTTCATGTGTGCCTCTGGCTGGCAAGCATTACGGTCTCCCCGCTGGGGTCGGGGTCCGATCTCCCGGTTCGGCATGCGACGGTGATCGACTCTGTCGCCCGGCAAGCCGAGCTCGATTCGGCACTGGTTCACGCGAACGAGGCACTCGCGAGGGGCCGCCCCTGGCAGGCAACCCGTCTCATCGCTCCGTGGCTGAACGATTCCACCAGGCGTACTCCAGCCGCCGTCTTCCTCGCCGCCCGGGCGGCAAGCGAGTGGAGGGGCTGGCGCGAGGTGCTGCAGCTGCTGAAGGCAGAGCCATGGCTCGACACGCTCTATGGCGGCAGCGGCCGCCTCCTTCTTGCGAGGGCGGCTCTGGAGCGGCGTCAGGATTCAGTGGCGCTCGAGCATGCCACTCTGGCCCTGCGGCGGCGCCCCAGCTCGGGCGAGCGTCTCCTCCTGCTGGCGACCGCGCTCGACCGCGTGGGTGCTCGCGATAGTGCGGCCTCGGTCTACCTTCGCGCTGCCGAGCAGCTCCCCTCCATCGCTGACTGGATTCTGCTACGCTCAGCGACCGTGACCGACGACAGCGCCACCCGAGCATCCACGTTCGGCAGAATTACGAGCCCGCTGGTTCAGAGCCGAATCCCGCGGGCAGAAGCCGCCGCCCACGAGAAGATTGGCGACCTGATCGGTGCGGCCCGGCGCTATGCTGCCGCGGGAGATCGTCTCACCAGTCTTCGACTCCGGCTTGAAGCAAGCCCGGATCACGAGCCCCGCATGCAGCTTCGGCGCGAGTTCCTGGGCGTCATCGCCAGCCGAAGCAGCAGTGCCGCCATTCGTGAGGCGATAGCCACCCTCGACAGCGCTTTCGCGCCGCTCAGCTCGGCGGAGGAGCTGCTTGTGGCTCGGGCAGCAGCCGAATCGGGACTTGCTGCACGAGCAGCGAGCGGCTTTGCCAGAGTGGACAGCGGGGCGCTGGGCTCTGGTGAGGATCGTTTTGCGTATGGGAATGTGCTGACTCGCCTCAACCGGAACGCGGAAGCCGCCGGACAGTTCAAGCTGGTGCGAAAGCCCAACTCCCTGGCCGCGCTCGCAGCGTATCAGGCGGCTCGAGCACTGGTGCGGGACGGCCAGATCGAGCGAGGACGGGCCGCTCTGGTGTCCGTTAGCCGGAAGTATGAGGGTGATACGGTAGCAGCCGCCTCCGCGCTCTTCCTTCGTGCCGATCTTGCCTCCGACGATCGGGGAGATCACGAGGCCAGACGGCTTCACCGCATCGTCGGCTCCCGGTATCCGACCAGCCGTTTCGCTCCAGCATCGCGCTTCCGTGCTGCCATGATCGCCCTGCTCAGCGGCCTGCCAAAGGTCGCAGCCCAGGAATTCGACGCGCTGGCGGAACGGTATCCCTCCAGTGATGAGGCCCTGAGCGCCGGGTATTGGGCGGGCCGCGCCTGGGCGGATGCGGGCGACAGCGCACTTGCTCGCGGTCGTTGGCAGAGCGTCACTGCCCGGGATCCACTCTCCTACTATGCCGCACTCAGCTCTGCCCGACTGGGAACCAAGCCCTGGGTCCCTTCGCCGGCATCTGATTCGTTTGCAGCCGATACGGCGCTCGACCGCCTGGTAGACCGTGCCGCTCTCCTGATGCGCCTGGGACTGGCCGCCGAAGCGCGGTGGGAACTGGATCGGCTGGCCCGCTCCGGCGACAGCTCACCCGAGCGCCTGCTGACGCTGGCCAATGCATTCCGCAGTCAGGGCCTGGCCGCTCCGGCCATTCAATTGGCACGGAGAGCTCTCGCGCTGGGGGCACCGGCCGACGCGCGTACGTACCGGCTGATCTACCCTGTAGTCCATGAGGATGCCCTCTTCGCCGAGGCAGCCGAGCACCGGGTGGATCCGAGCCTGATGGCGGCTCTGATTCGCCAGGAGTCCAACTTCAACCCCGCTGCAACATCATCGGCGGGGGCTCGTGGTCTCGCGCAGGTCATGCCGGAGCTGGGGGAGCGGCTTGCCCGAGCCCTGGACTATCCGGTCTGGGATCCGATTCTCCTGTACCAGCCGGACGTCAGCATTCAGCTTGGGGCAGTCCACCTGCGGGAGCTGTTCAGCCAATACGAACAACGGGCCCACATCCTGGCTGCCTACAACGCCGGAGCTTCGCGGGTGGAGAGGTGGTCGAAGCGGATCGGGGTCGACGATCCAGAAGTGTTTGCGGAGCGGATCTCCTTCGTCGAGACGCGAGACTACGTGCGAATCATTCAGCGGAATGAGGAGATCTATCGCGCGCTCTACGGAGGCGAGCTGATCGAGCGCGCCGGGATCAGCCCCGCACCGGCCGAGAACACCGAAAGCGCTGCAACTGGCGAGGCGCCCCAGATGTAAGGGTAGCAACCGGGGAGGTACGTCCTTAGTTTGAAACCGCCTCCTCATTGCCAAGGTTCATCCGGTTGCTCAATACCACCCAGCCGCTGGATCTGCTCGATCGTGTCGGCGAGGGCATCTTCGCCCTCGATGCCGACTGGCGATTCTTCTACCTGAACCGGCATGCCGAACGGGTCCTCGCCCGTCTCACCGGTTCTCCTTCCGCCGATCTCCTTGGCACCATCATCTGGGACCGTCCTGCACTAGCCGATTCCTCTCTGGGTCGAGCCTTGCACCGTGCTCATGCCGACCAAACCGCAGTGGTGCACGAAGTGCTGGACAGCGGCAATCGCGGCACCATCGAGGTTCGTGCGTACCCGTCGGACGATGGACTCACCGTCCTGCTACGCGAAACGGCTCTGCAGGGTCATACCGCACAGATCCTCGACCATATGGGGGAAGCCTTTCTTGGCTGCGACCACGAATGGCACATCACCCACATCAACGAACGCGCCGACCGGTACCTGAACGCGCTGGGGTTCCGCCGTGCGGGTCTCCTTGGTCTCAACATCTGGCAGGCGATCCCGGGACTGGCCGGCACCCGCATCCAGGCGGAAGCATTCCGGGCCCATGCACAGGGAACCGAGATCGAGCTGACTGAGTGGCTCGGGCCGCTCGATCGACAATTCACACTGCGCATCGCGCCCACGTCGAGTGGTTTGGTGTGTTACGCCCGTGAGGGCCTCGACGGCGGTCCGGCGGAACACGCACTGCAGGCAAGTGAGCAGCGGTTTCGCAGCCTGGTGGAATCAATCGATGACGTGGTCTTCCGCCTGGACCGAAACCAGCGCTGTGTGGACGCATTTGGCCGCTGGCTCGAGCGCCAGGGTTTCCACCCGGCGAATCTTATCGGAAAAACCATCGCCGAGATTGTGGGACACGAGGCAGCGCATACACATGAGCTGGCCAATCTGAGAGCCCTTGCGGGTGAGACGCTCACGTATGACTGGGTGCTCCACTCGCAGCACGGTACCCACCACATGCAGACCACTCTCTCGCCGCTCCGAGACCCCGCGGGCGAGGTCTCCGGCATCGTCGGAGTGGGGCGCGATATCACCCAACGTGTGGAAGCTGGTCGGGAGCTGCAGCGGTGGGCCCGGATCTTCGAGCATGCCGGCTGGGGAGTGGCGATCATCAGCTCCGACGGGCAAACCATCGAAAGCGTGAACCCGGCGTTCGCGTTGATGCATGGCTGGAGCGTGGAGGAGCTACGTGGCCGACCGATGGCAGATCTTGCCGTTACCGGCCGCCGAGGCGAGTTCCTTCGTCCCGGCGGGGCGCTTCAGATGCACGGTCACCAGATCTGGGAAACCGAGCGGGTGCGACGTAACGGCGGGTCGTTTCCCGCATTACTCGATGCCACGGCCGTCAAGGACTCCGAAGGCCAGGTGATCTGCTACGCCGTAAACGTGCAGGACCTTACCGAGCGGCGCCGTGCGGAGGAGCAGGTACGGCAGGCCCAGAAGATGGAGGCGGTTGGACGCCTGGCCGGAGGTGTCGCGCACGATTTCAACAACATGATGATGATCATCATGGGCTTCAGCGATTTCCTGCTGAGCACGCTGGCCCCTGACGATTCACGCTGGGCCGATGCGGACGAGATCCGGAAGGCAGCGGAGCGCGCCATGCACCTGACCCGCCAGCTCCTGGGTTTCGGCCGTCAGCAGCTGGTCGCGCGGTCGGTCCTGAGCCTGAACGAGGTCGTCTCCGGGATGGAGCGCATGCTCCGACCACTGCTCGGCGAAGACATCCGGCTCTCCACGCGTTTGTCGGTGGGATTGGGTGGAGTCGAAGCCGACTATGGCCAGCTGGAACAGGTGGTCATGAATCTGGCGCTCAACGCCAGAGACGCCATGCGCGGTGGCGGCCGTCTGACGATCGAGACGCTCGATGTCGAGTTTCCCGAGGGGTACGCCTACCGGAATGTCGGGATCGACATTCCGGCGGGTGCCTACGTCATGCTGGTTGTAACCGACACCGGACAGGGCATGACCCCGGAGGTGAAGGGCCGCCTTTTCGAGCCGTTCTTCACTACGAAGCCAACCACCCAGAACACAGGGTTGGGCCTTGCCACAGTGTACGGCATTGTCGCCCAGAGCGGGGGATACATCTGGGTCGATAGCGAGCCTGGGAGGGGATCCGCGTTCAAAATCTGCTTCCCGCGGGTAGACGCCGAACGGGAGACCGCCCCTCCGGCGGAGCAACCGGTCATGCCGACGCGAGGCTCGGAAACGATCCTGCTGGTCGAGGACGAGCAGGCGGTACGCACCGTTGCCACGAGAGTCCTGAGAAATCAGGGATACTTCGTGCTTCCTGCCTGCAGTGGTGAGGAGGCACTCGTGATAGCGGAGAAGGTCGATGGAGCCATAGACCTCGTGCTGACAGACGTAGTCATGCCCGATATGCCCGGCCCCGAGCTGATCCGGCGGATCCTCGAGCGTTGGCCGGTGATTGGCGCGGTCTACATGTCAGGCTACGCTGAGGGTGACAAGGTGCGGAGCGAAATGGGCGCACCGGAAACACGCTTTCTTCAGAAGCCCTTCTCTGCGGATAGCCTGCTCCTCACCGTCCGCGAGGTTCTCGATCAGGGTGCACGCCGCAGTGAGTGAGCGGGTCCTGCATCACATCTCGCGGCCGCGGGTACGTCCATTATTGCGGCGCGCCGCGCTACGCTAATTGGAGGCGAAGCACTGACGGCGGGCTCAGGCACCATTCCGAGCGACAGCCGGTAAGTGCTTGGCATTCAGCGATTAGCACGGAGGTTCCGCATGAAGTTTCTTTTGCTCCCCGCCGCAAGCCTCATCCTGCTCACTTTCTGTAATCCGGGCCAGAACCGGCAGGCTGGCGATACCGGGATGGCCAACGAGGGCTCCGGCGGCATCAGCAGCCGGGATACGGTCCCGTCTTCAACACCTGCTCCGGCTGCATCCGGCAGCGGTACCGAGTCCGCGACGCCGGCCGGGATCCTGTCGCAGATGAACGTCGCCAACACCATGGAAATCCAGCTTGCCCGCATGGCGGCGAAGCAGGCCTCTTCGCCGGCGGTGAAGCGAATCGCCAACAAGCTGGTAACCGATCACAGCAAGAACCGCCAACAGGTCGAGGCGCTGGCGCAGAAGCTGAACGTCTCGATGACTCCCGCTTTAGGAGGGGACGTAGCCGCGGCTGACAGCGCTGCGATGCCAGCGGATCTTCAGGGAAAGACGGGCGCCGAGTTCGACCGCGCGTTCATCCAGCATCAGATCCAGGATCATCAGAGCAACATCCAGAAGATCCAGAGTCAGATGCTGCCAGCGGTTCAAGAGCCCCAGCTCAAGGCATACCTGCAGAAAACCCTGACCGACATGCAGGGACACCTGAGTAGCCTGCAGCAGACCGAACGACAGATGAGCAGCTGAACGCGGTGAGCCGGGAGCCACATCGCGTGGCTTCCCGGTGTGCCGCCACTCCGCAGGATTGCCCTCGTTCGAGGAGCCGAGTTCTACTATGGAAAGCAGAGCAAAGTTCGCCGGGCATCCGGTTCACCCAATGCTTATCGTGTTCCCGCTGGGACTGCTTGGCGCAGCTGTGGTCTTCGATATCATTTATCTGATTTCCGACAACACCCGGTGGGCGATCGCGGCCTACTACATGATAGGGGCGGGCGTCATAGGCGGACTCGCGGCGGCCCTGTTCGGGTGGCTCGACTGGGTAGGGATTCCGGCTGGCACCCGTGCAAAGCGAATCGGGCTCTGGCACGGGTTGGGCAACGTGGTCGTCGTGGTACTCTTTGTCCTGAGCTGGATCCTTCGGAGAGAAAATCCCGAGCTGCCACCAACCGGCGCAATTGTAGCCGGCCTGACCGGTGTCATTCTGTCTTTGCTCACGGCCTGGCTGGGTGGCGAGCTGGTCTACCGACTGGCCGTTGGGGTCGACGGAGGGGCGCATCTCGACTCGCCGAGCTCACTCTCCGAACTGCCGGCCGGCGCCGGTCTCAGCACCAGTCGCCGGACCGATGCGCCCGGGGGCCTTTCCGGCTAAACGGGCAGACGGACCAACTGTTCCTTCTGGGTACGGGTGAGCCGCTTGATAGCTCTCTCCCGGCGTTGCGCTTCCGCGCGGTTGCCGGCCCTCTCCGAGTAAATCATGACAACAGGAGTCCTGGACCGCGTGTAGGCACCACCGTGTCCGGCGTTGTGCTCCGCCAGACGACGCTCCGGATCTGTAGTGACACCGGTGTACAGGCTGCCATCGCGGCACCGCGCCACGTAGACGGTCCAGGTCATTGTTGAATGATAGGCCCACTACCGCCCTTGTGGTCGCCCTCTCTATCTTCGGCTGGCTCCCAAAAACACCGCGACTCGAGGTACGATGGAATCTCAAGCCCCGTCGGGGCGGATTTCGGTTCCGACGGTGCCGGAACGGCGGCGTCAGGGGAAGAACACACTTCCCGACCAGCGCACGCTGCTAACCTGGCTCTTTGCCGGTCGCCTGGTCCTGGCCACATTCGTGTTGCTTGGGGCCGGCCTGGTCTGGACCGAGCGCCCGCAGGAATCGTTCATCGTCAGCATCGTGGTGGTGTTCGCCCTGGTGTTCACCTTGTACGGGGCGGGCACGGTGTTCCTGCTCAACCGGAAGGCCGGTAACCCGTTCTTCCTGATTCAGGCGCTCGTCGATCTTGGGCTGGTTACGACGGTGGTGCACTTCGCCGGCCAGCCCCAGTCTGCGTTTCCGGCGCTGTATGCGCTCGTCGTCGTCGCCTATGCTCTGCTGATGCCGCCGGTCTGGATTGCCGGCACGGCCGTCCTGGCTTCGCTCCTGTACCTCGGCGACACGATCTGGAATCATGGCTTCGGCCTCGACACCGCGTCCTGGGCCCAGATCGTCGTCTACAATCTCGTGTTCGCCATCGTTGCAGTGCTCGGTCACCGGCTGCGCGAAGCGGGTATGGAGCAGGCTACGCTTGCCACCGAGTTACAGCGGGTCCGGCTGGAGGCGGACGACATTCTCCGCAACATCCGCTCAGGCGTGCTGACCGTGGATGGAGTGGGCCGACTTGCCTTCATCAATCCCACGGCGGAGCGGCTACTCGATCTCGATGGAGAGGCACTGATCGGGCGGCCGGTCCTGGATCAGCTGAAAACCCGGTCATCCGAGCTGTGGGCTGCCGCGGTTGCGGGCATACGAAACGGGCGCAAGATCAGCCGCGGCGAGGGTATGGTGGTGCAGGGCGGTGGACGTATGTTCCCCATCGGCCTGAGCACCACGACGTTCCGCCAGGAGGCGCAGGAGGCTCCGTCGGTTACCGCTATCTTCACTGATATCTCGGATCTCAAGGAAGTGCAGGAGCTGCACATGCGGGCGGAGCGCCTCGAAGCTGTGGCCGAGCTGAGTGCCTCGCTGGCACACGAGATTCGCAATCCGCTCGCCTCGATTCGAAGCTCGGTGGAACAGCTCGCGCGTTCCAAGCACGCCGACGAGGATGAGCGATTTCTCGCCGGGCTGATCGTCCGCGAGAGCGACCGCCTGAGCCGCTTGCTGAGTGAGTTTCTGGATTTTGCGCGCGTGCGAGCTACTCACTTCGCGCCGCTCGATCTCCACTCGGTGGTGGTGGCGGTGGTGCGGTTGATACGCGCGCATCCTGATTGCAGGCCGGACGCCGCGATCACCGTCGAAGGCGGGCACACCATACTCGAGGGCGACGAGGACCTTCTGCACCGCGTCATCGCGAACCTGGTGCTGAACGCGGTTCAGGCCGCGCGCGGGCCGATTAAGATCACCGTAGCGGTCACCGCGGTACAGGCGTCCGATATCCCCCATGGCACGAACCTGGAGCATGCCGTCCGGCTTCAGGTGAAAGACAATGGGCCGGGTATCCCCGAGGAGGTCCGGGAGCGGCTGTTTCAGCCGTTCGTATCCGGCCGCTCCGGAGGGAGTGGACTCGGTCTGGCGATAGTTCAGCGGGCCGTTGAAGCACATCGTGGTCTTGTGCTGGTCGATTCCGGCTCCGGATCGGGTACCACATTCACCATTTTTCTGCCTGCCAAGATGGTTGCGGAGGATGCTGCATGAATCAGAAGCCGTCGCTGTTGGTCGTGGACGACGAGTCCGGGATCCTCGATACGCTCAGAATCCTTCTCCGAAACGAAGGGTTTGAGGTTACGACGGCCCAGGGAGGGAAGGCGGGGCTGGAACAGATCCGCTCCGGTACGCACGACATCATCCTGTCGGACGTGCGCATGCCGCAGGTCTCCGGGCTCGATATCCTGAGTGCGGCGCGGGAACAGGATCCGATGACACCGGTGATCCTGATGACGGCTCAGGCCTCGCTCCAGAGCGCTATCAGCGCTGTGAACTCCGGCGCCTTCTACTATATCCAGAAGCCGTTCTCGAACGACGAGCTGGTGGCCATTCTCCGGCGAGCCTGTGAGTACCGGGCTGTCAAAGTCGAGAACACACAGCTCAAGCAGGAAATCCGCCGGCGTGACAAGCCATCGATCGCACGACCGATCGGGAAGTCGAAGCGGTTCATGGACATGCTGAAGCTGGCCGAGCATGTGGCGCCCACCGATTCGACGGTGCTGATCCAGGGTGAAAGCGGAACCGGCAAGGAAGTCGTTGCCCGGTACATCCACAATCTCTCGAGCCGGAGCGACGGGCCATTTCTGTCCATCAACTGCGGGGCCTTGCCCGAAAACCTTCTCGAGAGCGAGCTGTTCGGCCACGTAAAGGGATCGTTCACCGGCGCCGTACGCGACAAGCAGGGACTCTTTGCCGCCGCCAGGGGCGGAAGCTTCTTCCTGGACGAGGTCGGTGAAATGCCAGCTTCGCTCCAGGTCAAGCTTCTGCGCGTGCTGCAGGAGCGTGAGGCTATTCCGGTCGGTGCGACGGAGGCCATTCCCGTGGATGTCCGCATCATTGCTGCCACGAATCGGGAGCTGGAAGAGGAGATCCGCCGAGGAAACTTTCGTTCCGATCTGTTCTACCGGCTCAACGTCATCGCCATCAACCTCCCGCCGCTCCGGGAGCGGCGCGACGATCTCCTCCTGCTGATCGAAGCCCTGCTCCAGAACCTGGCCAGCGAGACGGGCACCGAGCCAAAGGCACTGGCAGCCGAGGCGCTCGACGCGGTAATGGTCTACGAATGGCCGGGTAACGTTCGCGAGCTGGATAACGCGCTGGAGCATGCCGTGGTTCTGACTCGCGGCAACCTGATCGAGGCCTCGTCGCTGCCGGAGCGGATTACGAAGCGACGGAAGGAGCCACTGGTCGCCGAGCGCTCCTATCGAAACCCAACGCTAGAGGTAATCGAGCGGGCGTACATCATGTGGGTGCTCCAGGCTGAGGGCGGAAACAAGACCAGGGCCGCCGAGGTGCTCGGCATCGACCCCTCGACTCTGTACCGGAAGCTGAGCCGGTACGAGGAGCAGGTGGAGGTCAAGGTATAGCCGTATTCGCATGAGGCGGGTACGTCAGGCGCGGCGGGGGTAACCCGGCGCAATCGCATCGGCGCTCTATTGAAACATGTTCGATGCCAGGGTGCGTACCCCTGAGTTCCTGATTCGAAGTATCCGCACTGGCCCTTCCAGAGTCAGGATCGATCCAGCAGGACCTACTCCAGTCAACAATCAGCGCGTAAGAGAAACCCCCTTCCTCGGTGTCACCATGTGGGGAGTGCTGGTAATTCTTGCGTGCGCAGCTACATAGGCCCAACAGCGCCCCTGGATCGCGTGCGCTAAGGCCCTGCTGAAGCGCGCTCTTGCAAAATCCGCCTGAAGCGCCTTGGAAATGGTCTGCACCGCGCACTGCAACCAAAGGGTAAGTACCTGCGGCAGCGTAGCTTGAGAATAGGCACCCGGGGGTGGCATATGTGTTGCCTTACCCCTGGCCAGTTACACGCGTCTCGCAGTCCAAACATGTTCGTTGGTCGCGCCACTCAACCGGAGGAAGTATGAGCAACCGCAAGGGCTTTACCCTGATCGAGCTGTTGA
>WUUC01217294.1_pt1 | contig 10415 bp, 9 predicted proteins | sample 6278441 | NCBI WGS metagenome assembly WUUC01 (sample SAMN13675441, study PRJNA597444) | soil metagenome | isolation source: soil | place: USA: Washington | collected 2017-10 | reverse complement strand
GAAGAAGGAAACGGCCGAAGACGATTGACCGCGCGTGCCCGCTAGCGGCCGCGTTGGGGTTCCCTCAGTCCTCCGTGCCTGATGTGACAACAGACGGACTCGCACCGCAAGCCGCGCCAGATCTAAGGGGGCACAGCGCTGGAGGAGCGGGGTGGACGTCAGAGCAGTGAGTCTCACCCACTGGGAGCGCATGGACGCGATCGTTCGCCGCTCTGATCAGCGCGGCGCGCGGACGGCGCGATCTGCCCGGCTTCCTGAATCAACGAGAGGGAGGCGGCTGTGCGCAATGCGGTAGCCCTCTCCCCGCCCGACGAGGTCATGTCATTGGCCCTGCGGCGCTGCTCCTTTCCGAAACTCCGGCGTACGATGCTGGCATGGAGTCTCGGATGTCTGACCAGGAGGACGTTTACGACGTCTTCCTGAGCCATAGCAGCACGGATAAGAAAGCCGTCGAGGCAATCGCCAGACGGCTCCTCGCTCAGGGCGTGCGTCCGTTTCTCGACAAGTGGCACTTGATCCCGGGGAGACCGTGGCAGGAGGCGCTGGAGTGGGCGCTCGACAGAAGCACCGCCTGTGCCGTCTTCCTGGGTCCGAGCGGCATTAGCCCCTGGCAGAACGAAGAGATGCGCGCTGCCCTGGAGGAACGCGCTTGCCGACGCGCGTCGGGCGTCGTTCCCGTTCTCTTGCCGGGGTCGTCTCCGGAGGCCGACGAGGTCCCAAGGTTTCTGCGGCGGCTCACCTGGTGCGACTTTCGCGGAGGCCTTGATGCGGCGGAGCCTCTTCAACGCCTGCTCGCCGGTATCTCGGGCCACGCGCCCGGTCCACCTGAGCCAGCTCCGATCGGCAGCCGTGGAATCGACGTGTCGCTCGAAGACGACGTGCCGATGCCGAGAGCCGGGACAGGCGAGGCCGTCGATCGTGCCGTCGTCCGGCTGCGGGCGAACCCGTACGCCTGGCGACGAAGGTCGGTGCTCGACCGCGCGACGCGGGCGATCGTGGAAGGCCAGCTTCCGGTCGTTCTGCGCGGTCTTGGCGGCGTCGGCAAGACCACGATTCTCGCTCAACTGGCCGTGGAGCTGAAAAGCCGGTTCCCGCGGATGCTGGCTATCAGCCTCGACGGGCCGGCAAGGGAGGAGCCTGCTTACATCCTGGATGAGCTGAACGCGTTCCTCACCGAGCTAGGGCGAGGGATCGACCTGCGACAGATGCAAGGGCGTGACCAGCGCGCGACATTCGCGGCTTTGCTCGAGCGATTCGTCGGCGTTGATCTGCTGCTGCTCGTCGATGGAGTCGATGTCGCGCCGGCCGAGGCACAGAACTGGCTACTCGCCGAGTTCGCGACCCTTTCTACGGTCAGGATCGCCGCGACAGTCCAGGAGCGATCGCCGGGTGGAATCTCGACGAACGTCATTGCCGTGCCGCTTCTGTCCCCTGACGAGGCGATCGAATTCGTCGAAGCAATGGGGCCACTGCTCGGCGTGAGCGTCAACCCATCGGATCTGATCAAGCGCCTTCCCAGAGCGTTGGCCACACACCCGCAGGCGCTGGCAACCGTGCTCGCCCATAGCCGCGACCTTCCGCTCGAGCTGTTGTTCCTCGAAGGGGTTCCTGAGGAATCACGAGCGCCTGCGAGATGGGTTCAGCTGACGCTGGAGTCGATGGGCACGCAAGACCAGGAGGTACTTGCGTTGGTGGCGATGTTGGGCGGCCTCGACTTCGCGGCGGCTCTGAACCGGATCGATCCTCCACTGCCGGCCGGCTTCCAGGATTCACTACAGCTGCTCCTGGAGCGTTCGCTGGTCGTACGCACGGGGACGGTGCTGGACGTACCCGCCCTTGTTGGTGACGCATTGCTGAAGGTCGCGCCGACGGTCGTGGCCGGCGTTGCTCGAGATCTCACCGAGGCAGTGATCGGGAAGGGAACGCAACCGGCTGCCCCTGATCAAGACGTCGCCGCACTCGCCGAAATCACCGCGCAGGTCGCAGTCCACCTCGACGCCGCGGAGCTTTGGAGCTTGCTGCTCGACGTTGCGAATCCCAAGTTCCTTGATCTATTGAACGCGCGAGGCCTGTGGAAGGAATATGCGGTGCTGCTCCGGATCGGCTTTCGCGCCGCGGCGACTGCCGAGAGCGAAAAGGACGCCGTAGACCTGGGATGTCGGCTTACGCGAAAGCTGCTGCAGATGGGCGATCCCGAAGGCGCCGGCGAAGCGCTCGACGAGGTCGGCCGGTTGATTGGAACCGAAGGGGACAGCCCGTTACACGCCGAGCTGTTCAGCCATCGTGCGTTGCTGTCCTGGACGGCTGATGACGAAGCCGCGCTCGAACATCTCGGCCGCAGCCGCGCGATCCGAGAGGCGCACCGCGATCAAGCTGGACTGCTGGTCGTCTGCAAGCTGATCGGAAACATCCACCTCGCGCGAGGGGAATACGCCGCTGCACGGGCGGCCTACGAGGAGGGACTTGCGATAGACCCGGCCGAGGTCGAGGAAACGGATCGTCTCGAGACCGAGACATGTGTTGCCTTCTGCGACCTCAACCAAGGAGAAGCGCGGGTCGCTGCGGATCGCCTCCGATACGTGATCCGGCGCATGCGAGAGCTCCGCTATCTCGCGGGCCAGCCGAATGCCCTGCTCGGACTTGCGCTCGCGCTCGAGGGTCTCGACCAGCCCGGGGAAGCGCTGACGGCGGCGAGGGAAGCTCTGTCGCTGAGAGCGGGCGACCCGCAGGTTGCCCGCGCGGTGGAGATGCTCACGTGGCGGCTCGAGACCACCACGGATCTTGTAGCCCAGAAGGACGCGATCCGGCAATGAAGCAGCAGATCGCAGAATTGCTGGAGGCGTACGGCTCGCACCTCCGTGCCGAAGCGCACGCGACAGAAGGGTCTTCGGCGACGCACTCGGAGGAGGCTCTTCGTGTGGCTGACGAGCTTCATCGACTCTGGGCGGATGAGGGCGACGACCCGAGCGAGCTCGAAAAGCTTCTCCGCCAGGCTGACTTTCGCGAGCAAGTGCGCGGCCTTTATCGTGGCAGCGCAGTTCTGCCATGGACGAAGGAGTACGACGACGCGAAGGAAAACCAGAAGCTCCTCACCGGCGAACTTCGGGACTTCTGGTTGTCGAGCGGGCACGATCTGAACGAACTTCGCAAGTTCGAGTCGAAAGTCGACTCGGAGGTCGCGTCCCTGATCGTGAAATAGCTACATGGCGGTTCTGGTGCGTACGAAGCTCGACGTGATACTCGACCACGCTCGCCGAAGCGTCCCGTTCTATGCCGCGCTGATCCCCGAGACGAGGGCGATGAGCGGCAAGGATGTGCTGAACGAGGTCCCCGTCTTGGATCGCTCGGATCTCCAACGCGCAGGAGCGCGCCTCTGGTCGACGCAAGGCGACTCGTCGACGTGGCGCCTCGTGCGAACGTCCGGGACGACCGGGGAGCCGGTATCGGTTGTCGTCGACGAGGACACTCGAGTGGCCGAGGCGATGGTGCTGGCTGAACACATCGACCGATGCGTAGACAACGACGCGTGGCGCCAGCGCACGTTGTTCCACGTGACCGTGCACGCCGGCGCCGCCTCGAGCGTCATGGCTGCACCGTCGGGCTGGCTGTCGCCGGCGGTGAAGTGGAACCTCATCCGAGCGTGGCAGGGAAACGACGACTTATTCATCGAGTCGCTTGGTCACCTACACGGCCACATCGTGACGACGATGCCGTCCGCGGCGGAACTCATTTCGTCACGAATCTTGTCGACCGGCGCAGGAGGCTTGACGATCCCGCTGCTAGTCGTTCTCTCGGGGGAGACGATCTCGGATCGACAGCGCGAGATCGTCGAGGCCGCATTCGCTTCCCGAGTGACGAGCCTCTACACGCTCGCAGAGGTCGGCATCGTCGGGAGCGAATGCCCCGCCGGCGGGTACCACGTCGAAGACCAAGTTGCCGTCGTGGAGGTCCTCGACGACCTCGGCCGTCCTGCATCGATGGGTGAAGAGGGTGACCTCGTCGTCACGTCGCTCGTGAACCGCGCCATGCCGCTGATTCGCTATCGATCCGGTGATCGAGGGCGCTGGGACAACACGCCGTGTAGATGCGGGCGAGCGTCCGCCCGGTTTTTCCTGGCTCGCGGGCGGCGGCCCGTTTCGCTCGTCGCCGAGTCCGGCGCGACGGTCAATGTCGTTAGGTTTTCGAAGCTGATCGCCGGGTTGGACGTCCAGCGCATCAATCTCCGGGGTCTGGGGCGGGGTCGTGTGCGCATCGAGTACGAGGCTCAAGGGCTACTCGACCGAAGCGCGCACTCACTCTTGGCGTCAGCTCTGCGAAGCGCTCTTGGCCCAACTGCTTCGATCGAGATCCACCGTCGCAGCAGGACCGAGCCGCACGTCACCAACGAGCGTCACGGCCCGTCGCCGTCACAGGCAGAGCCTGCCGGCCCCAGCGCTGGCGAGGTCGCCGTCTGGCTCCGATCCGCGCTGGGCGCTTGGCCGGGAGTGAAGGACGTGGAGGCAGCGGTGATTACTGGCTCGTACCTGGACCCCGAGGCAACCACGCGGTTCAGCGACATCGACGTCGTCGTCCTACTCCAGGACACTGCTGACGCTTCTGCGCGTCAACGCCTAGCGCCGCTGGTTACCCGGCTGAGAACGCAGCTTCCCCAGCTTCGGGTCAACGTAGATTTCTTACGCGAAGTTCGCACCCGAGCGCCGCTCCTCGCCTCTCGGCTCTTGCAGGAACAGCTGCCGGTCGTCGGGGCGCTGACGACCGACAATCTCCCGCGGCCTTCGATCGCGAGCGTCCGCGCCCACGGCAAGTACTGGACGCAGGATGCCCACGCTCTTCTCTGGACCTGGCTGACCGATCCTTCGCTCGATCGACGGGACGTGCTGGCAACAGCCTGGCTCGCGGCCAAACAGAGCGTGGAAGCCCTCCGTTACCACTACCTGGCTCGTGGAGCGGTCGTCACGGCCTCCCGCGAAATCCTCGCGATGGCGCGTGACGAGGAACACTACGACCTGCCGTGGCTCGAAGACGTCGCGGAAGCGGTCGACGTGGCCAGGGAGCACCGGCCGCCGCCCGATCCGGCGAGCTCTCCGAGCGAGCGCTACGTCCGCGCGAGTCTCTCGTGTCTCGGGTTCGTCCGCGACGGCCTCTAGGCGCATCGGCGCTCGGACGCCGACGCGCTCAGCAACGCGCCGCCGGCCTCCTCCCGCACCCCGTGGGGTTCGCAAACTCGTCTGAGGCTCTCTGAAGCCTTCGGCTCGATAGGTTCGGGCGCTCGTGCCATGGTCGAGGGACGGCTGGGTGCTCTGGTCGTACGTCTATCTCGTTGTCCGGAACCTGTTCGCGCTGGTGTGGCTACTGGGTCGGCCGCGTCGGTCAAAGAACGGGCTAAGGATTTCCACCTATGTCATCGGTGGCGGCTCGTAAGCTAACCGCGGCGGGATTCCGTTCATGTGCGGCGAAGCTCGGACAAACGTCGATTCCAGGATGTCGTGAAGTCGTCGCGCTGCGCCAGCGTTGAGCTGGAGCGTCTGGCTGACCTTCCCCGGATTTTAACCTTCCCGGCCGCGACTTATCGCCGGCCGAACCGACGACCGACGAGGTGGCCGTCCCGCTGCGCATACGTTCAGGCGACACGGTGCTCTCCTTCATCAGCACGAACACGACGTTCGGAGGAGCCACCGACATCACCGTCGCCGAGCTTTCGATCGAATCCTTCTACCCGACCGACCCCGTTACCGCTGAAGCACTCCGCGCACACGCGGCCACGCAGTCCTAGCGCCATAGAGAACCAGATGGCCGTCGCGAGTCGGGCCGACGAACTCGAGGCCGAGGTTCGGGCACGCCGCGGCTCCGCCCATCGCGCACCTGGGGAAATCGTCGAGGAGACGCTGTCGCGAAGAGTGATGGCGTCAGGAGACGGTTCAAACGGCCGCCGGCTGTCGTACCACGCGGGGGCGACGGCTGGGCGAGACGGTCGCTTGAGCTACTGGGCGTGATGCGTGCCGCGTGTCCGGCACTCTCCGCTCGGAGAGATAAAGGTCTCGGCAACCGTGGAGGAGTCGGGAGATGGCGAAGATCGTCGTGATCAACCACCTCACGTTGGATGGGTGATGCAATCGCCGGGGCGGCCGGAAGAGGACACCCGTGGCGGGGTCTCGCACGGCGGGTGGGGGAGCCGGAACTCGGATGAGGAGATGCTGCGGCACGTATATGCGCGTGTGAATGAGAGCGGCGGGCTGCGGTTGCTGCTCGGCCGGTGGACGTATGAAGAGATGCTCGGCTACTGGAACACGCAGGACGGCCGTTCAAGGAGGGACTGAACAACGCCCCGAAGTACGTCGCCTCCAGGACGCTGCACGAGCCGCTTCAGTGGCCTAACTCGACGCTCCTGCGGGGTGAGGCAGGCGATGCAGTCGCGGAGCTCAGGCAGCAGTCGCCCGACGATCTGTTTGTGATAGGGAGCGGCGAGCTACTCGAGACGTTGATAGGTCGCGGCCTGTCGACGAGTACCTGCTCGTTATCCATCCGGTCGTTCTCGGCACAGGTCGTCGGATGTTCGTGGACGGCGTGCCAGCTCAAGATTTGCGTCTCGCTGACAGTAAGACGACCGCGAAGGGCGTGGTAGTCGCCAAGGTACGAGACGCTCGGTAACTAATATCCGGTCGCGGGGACGTCGATCTCGCCGTTCGCGGCAGCGATCGCGACTGTCTCGCAGAGCGAGCCTCCGCAACCGGCGTGCTCGTGAATCGGTACAGAGGGGGTCAAGCCGGTTCGGATCCGCTTGAACAAGCCTCATCGCGCCTGGCCGAAGCGCCCAGCGAGGAACATCAGGTAGTGCCCGCGAGTGCCCGCGCGTGACAGCCGTTTACAAGGCGGACAAGAAGAATGTCCATGTTGCAGGGATTTTCGCGCAGCCCTCTGACGGACTCGAACCGTCGACCCCCTCCTTACCATGCCACGTTTTGCCTGCAAATCATCCCTTCGCGGCGCGCCTACCATGCCCGCGCGTGCCCACGCTTGCCCGCGCTGATGTACCCGTCTCGTACCCGCCGGGTGTTTCACTTCTGAAAACACGAATGCAACGCGGCGGATCGACTTCAAGTGCCGTCCGCGTTGCTCGCACGCTGAGCGACCGAGGCGGATGGGGAGGGCTGCCTGGGAGGCAGCCCTCCCCATCGCTGCGCCGCACTTGCTAAGCCAGTGCGGCGCAGAACGTGGGCTCGATCGCGGCGTTGAGCGCGAGATCGTGCTTGCCCGCCTGCCAGAGCAGGATCGTGTTCTCGAGGTCGCCGTACGTGATCCGGCCGACGTCGCGAATCGTGACGCCGAGCCCGGGTTCGTTGACGAAGTAGCGGAACCCCGTGATCTCCTTCGTGAACTCGTCCGTGCCGGGAATTCTCTCGATGAACTCCTGGAACATCCCTCGATTGACGATCGATTTTCCGGTGACGGTGTTCGTGAGCGTGTCATGCGGGTACCGGCCCCGCCAGATCGCTCTCGTGATCTCGCCTGCGTCGTCGTAGAAGACTGTGAACGTGTCGCTCCCGGTGCCCTCGATCAGGACGTCGAAGCCGTCGCAGTGCATGCCGATGAACGAGTAGCTGTTCGTGAACGGACCGAAAGTGACCGGTGCGCTCGCCCTCGCCACGGACGCCGCGAGCAGCGCCGTCGCCACCAACCCTGCAGTTAGCAACCATCTCTTGCGTAGATGCATCATCGCTTCCTCCTCGTTGGGTCGTCTGTTGCCGACGTGCATGCACCGGACGCTAGGAGTCGAGCAGCGGACGCGAAACGGGGCGCGCCACAGATCGAGCTACGTGCCAGCACGAGGTTCGCCGTTTCCTCATTGGGGCTGGCCGCAGTGCGCGTTCGTCGAGCGTCTGCCAGCATGAGCGTCGTGCGCGCGACCGTGCTCATCGTCGACGACCATTCGGACTTCCGGGAGTCGGCGCGCGCGTTGCTCGAGTCCGACGGGTTCGACGTGGTAGGTGAGGCCGCGGACGGCAAGGAAGCGCTGATCGAGGCTGAGCGCCTGCGGCCGGAGGTGGTATTGCTCGACATCCAGCTGCCGGACGAGGATGGGTTCGCCGTCGCGCAGCGGCTCGCTGCCTGCGTCGCCGCCCCGGCCGTCGTGCTGATCTCGAGCCGCGAGGCGGCTGCGTACGGGCCGCGCCTGGACGCTACGCCTGCGCGGGGCTTCATCGCCAAGCGGAGCCTCTCGGGTGAGGCGCTCGCGGCCATGTTGGTGTAGTGCCGCGTGTTGCGCTTGCGCTCTGGCCGGCGGCGGTAGCCGTCGGTCTTGCCGCGGAGCGAGCGGCGTTCGGTTGGGGAGACGTGCGGCACTGGGTCCCGGATCTCGCGGTCGGCTGGACGTTCGCCGCCTGCGGTCTCCTCGCGTGGTCGCGACGGCCGAAGAGCCGAACCGGCCCGCTGCTCGCTGCGACGGGGTTCGCCTGGTTCGCCGGCAACTTCGCGGGCTCGCTCCTCTACCTCCACCGTGGCCCGCTCGTCCATTGCCTTCTCGCGTATCCGAGCGGGCGCTTGCGATCAACGCTCGAGCGCATCGCGGTCATCGCTGCGTGCGCCGTTGCGATCGTCGCTCCGATCGGACGTAGCGAGACCGCGACGATCGTGCTGGCGATCGTCCTGGTCGCAGTCGCATTCCGAGGCTACGACAGCGCCGTCGGACTGGGCAGGAGGGCGCGGCTCCCAGCGCTGTGGGCGGTAGCGCTGCTCGGCCTCGTGCTCGCCGCGGGTGCGGTAGCGCGCTTCGCGTACCCGGCCGGAAATACCAGCGACGCCGCCCTGCTCGCATACGAGGCCGCGCTCGTGGTCGTGGCCATCGGGCTTCTCATCGGGCTGCTTCGGGCGCCGTGGGAGGGTGCTCCGGTGACGGATTTCGTCGTCGAGCTCGGCGAAGTCCCCTCGGGAACGCTTCGCGACGCGCTCGCGCGCGCGCTCGGTGACCCGAGCCTGATGGTTGGCTACTGGCTTCCAGACGCAGGTGTCTACGTTGGCGCGGACGGGGCACCACTCGAGCTGCCCGAGCCCGGCGAGCCGCGCGCGGTAACTCTCGTCGAGCGCGACGGGCACCCGCTTGCCGCGCTCTTCCACGATCCGGCAGTGCTCGACGACCCGGGGCTCCTCGAGGGAGTCGCAGCCGCGGCGCGGCTTGCGGCAGCGAATGCTCGGCTCCAGGCCGAAGTTCAGGGTCAGCTTGCCGACCTCGGCGCATCCCGACGGCGATTGCTCCAGGCCGGGGATGAGGAGCGGCGGCGCCTCGAGCTGCGCGTGCGAGAAGGGAGCGCCCGCCGCCTCGTGCACCTTGCGGAGTCGCTCTCACAGCTTCGACTCAAAGCCGGTCCTGCCGCGGGTCAGCGAATCGAGCAGGCGGAGAGCCAGCTTGCGAGCGCGCTAGCTGACCTGCACGAACTCGCCCTTGGCCTCCATCCGCGAGAACTCGCCGAGAACGGACTCGAGCGTGCGCTCATGAGTCTCGCGGCTCAGAACTCAGTGACCGTCGAGCTCGACATCGCAGCCGAACGCCTCTCCCCCGAACTCGAGGCGACGGCGTATTTCGTTTGCTCCGAGGCGCTCGCGAATGTCGCGAAGCACGCCTCCGCGTCGCGGGTCGCCGTGCATGTCGTGTGCAGCGACGGTCTCCTCATCGTCGAGATCGCCGACGACGGCGTCGGCGGCGCCGATCCCTCTCGGGGCTCCGGCTTGCGCGGCCTCGCGGACAGGGTCGAGGCGCTCGGCGGAACGCTTCGTGTTGAGAGCACGGCTTCAAGCGGGACGCGGCTCGAGGCCGTGATCCCGCTCGACGGAGAGCGCATCAGCTGACTTTCCGCCAGGGCTCGCTGCCCCAGAGGACGCGCGCGAACAGGTCGAGATTTTCGCCAGAGCGCACGCGCGTGAAGCGAAGGGAACCGTCGTGGAGCGACCAGACCGCGCTGAAGAGCACTAGACCGCGTGCCGTGCCGCAGGCGCCGATGTCGTCGGCCAGAAAGCTAACTCGCTCGCCCGAGTATGAGTACCTGCCCGTGCAGTCCGGTTGCAGGCCGCGCGTCGTGTGACGCCAGCGTCCGTCTTCGAGCGTCAAGGTCATGATTCCGCTGTTCGTCGACGCCGTCGCCGGGTCGACGCCGCGGGCGACCATCTCCTCGAGGGTGATCTCGGCTCGGTAGGCACCCTCCGGAATTGTCGGCTGGGCGCGGCCCACGCCCGCGGCACTCGGCGCGGGAGCGGCTCGACCGCGGCCGCACGACGCGACTGATGGGGACGCGCTCGAGGGCGTAAGCGCACGGATCGCCGCGATGAGTCCCTTCGTGGTCGGATCACGCTCGAGCTCGGCGTAGACGGGCGCAGCTGCGCGTCTCAGTGCGGCGACGTCCGCCACGCTCGCGGTGACGAGCTCG
>WUUC01139452.1_pt1 | contig 10415 bp, 3 predicted proteins | sample 6278441 | NCBI WGS metagenome assembly WUUC01 (sample SAMN13675441, study PRJNA597444) | soil metagenome | isolation source: soil | place: USA: Washington | collected 2017-10 | reverse complement strand
GTTGCGGACACAGGGGTTGGAATACCTGAAAACGAAATCCCTCGAATGTTCGAACGCTTTCATCGTATCCCGAATGCAGCTGGCAGAAGTTACGAGGGCACAGGCATAGGTTTGTCGCTTGTTGCCGAACTGGTAAAAATGCATCATGGCACGATCAAAGTGGCCAGTACAGTTGGTGTAGGTACGACTTTCACCGTCACAATCCCTGTAGGTTACGCTCATCTACCAGCAGAACAAATTATTCATGACGGCAGCGAACCCCACTTGTCGTCTATCGGAGATTCATTCCTGAAAGAAGCCGAACTCCATACAGAAACAAATGTAATCCCGGGCCCACCACTAAAGACTGGCCCTTCGCAAATTTCTGTTGACACGGCAATGATCCTGGTAGTGGATGACAATGCCGATATGGTCAAATACATGGTGCGACTGCTGGAAAAAGAATACCGGATTGCCACTGCTTCGAATGGACTGCAAGCGCTCAAGAAAGTAGCAGAGAACAAACCAGATCTTATTATCAGCGATATCATGATGCCTGTAATGGATGGTGTTGAATTGCTGAAAGAGATTAAGTCGCACCCCGGAACGGAAAACATACCGGTAATGCTACTCTCAGCCCGCGCAGGCGAAGAATCACGCATTGAAGGTTACGATCTGGGCGCCGACGATTACCTGACGAAACCATTCTCGGCCAACGAACTGCTTGCCAGAGCTAAGGCCCAAATCAATATCTCGCGTACACGTTCCCACCTGAACAAACTTCTTAGACAGGTATTCGAACAAACACCGGCCGCCATTACCATTATCCGGAAAGATAACTACATGGTAGAATTTGCAAATGATCTTTATCTCCAGCTCGTAGACAGAGGTAAAGAGTTCATTGGTAAATCGTTGTTTGTCTCTTTGCCCGAGTTGAAAAGTCAAGTGATTTCCAGCCTGCTTGATGGTGTAATGTCTACCGGGATCCCATACGAAGGAAAAGAGGTAGAAGTTTATCTCCATCGTCAGGGGAGACGGGATAAAACATATTTCAATTTCGTCTACCATCCTTTGCAGGAACAGGACGGATCAATTTCGGGAGTTATTGTCGTGTGCTTTGAGGTAACAGATCTTGTAGTAGCTAAAAACCGGGCGGAAAAAGCCGAGGCCGATCTGGAGGAGAAGGTGAAAGAAAGAACGGCAGAACTTGAGGAAAAGAACGACTTGTTAGTGAAAGCTAACAGTGAGCTTGAACAATTCGCATATGTCGCGAGCCACGACTTACAAGAGCCGCTCCGGAAGATCAGAACATTCTCCTCAATTCTTGAGCGTAATTTTTCTGGCAATCATCAATCAAAGCAATATTTCGAGAAGATACATTCCTCATCCGATCGAATGACAAGACTGATCAAAGATGTTTTAAACTTCTCCAAGCTTTCAAGTCAGGCCGTTTCGTTTGCTCCTGTAGATCTCAACAAGATATTGACATCGGCATTAGTGGACTTTGAATTACTCATTGAGGAGCGCAATGCAGAAATAACTTTTGACCCCCTTCCAACAGTGAACGGAGTTGAACTTCAACTGCAACAGCTTTTTGGAAATCTGATCAGTAATGCGTTGAAGTTTTCAGACGCAAAAACGGTGCTCAAAATTTCTTCCCGTATACTTCCCAGTGAAGAGATCAAGGATTTTAAATTGTATGCTGCCTATGACAGGTACGTTGAGGTCAGGTTCCAGGACAACGGTGTCGGGTTCGACTCAAAATACGCCGACCAGATCTTTGTGATCTTTCAAAGACTGCACGAAAAACAGACAAGCGGAACGGGAATTGGACTTGCGTTATGTAAAAAAATCGTTCAGAATCATCACGGACATATCAGGGCGGAGAGTGAACCCGGTAACGGAAGTATATTTTTTGTTTATCTGCCTTTAAAATAAATGGGTCGCAATAAGCTACCGTACAATCACCTTAAGAACCTGCGCCCCATGGCCCGATTTTATCCTGATCAGGTAAATTCCTGACGCTACAGGCAAGCGACGTTCTGAAGTGAAATCCCAAAATACAGTTGCGCGATCACCAATTTGGTCAGTGCTGGAAAATGATCTGATTAACTGGCCAAGTGAATTACTGATCTGAATTTCAGTGTGTTCGGCTGCCGGTTGAAATTGCACCGTAACACCCGCTGTCGACGGATTGGGGAACACAACGGCAGACAATTGTTCGCTATCATTTATACCCGCAACGATGTCATCGGGAATGTCTTCGCCTTCAATCATGATATCATCATAACAAAATTTCTTTCCGTCTAACGACTGGTGCTCCGGGACAATTTCGAAACGATCTACACTCTTCCAATCGAACAATCCCTTCGGGTCGTGCCATGTTTGGTCCCACGCACCCTTTTCGATGAGGCTGCTCAACGGTATACGAACTTCATGCCATTGGCCATCAGACATGGCCGTTGTAAGATCGATTGTCAAACCCATTCGCCACGGTCTGTCGGCAGCGTTCGCCTTTGTGTCAACAAAGCGTATATCGAACTTCGCTGCGGCAGCGGTCGACTTCACTTTAAATGTCAGCTCGAAGTTATGCGCCACCAGATTGCTTAAGTCTACATCCGGTCTGAAGTCGAACCCAATGGCATCATACTGTCCCACATCGATCCAGCAGGCACAATAGTCTCCAGCAGCCGGTTCACCAGAATAAAAGTCAAGGACGCCGGCGCTGGTGTAGCTTGCATTTATGGTACGCTCACCATGGTAATCATCGTACAAAACAAGAGAGGAAGTCTCAGGCTTTTTTTCGTACACCTTTTGCGGAGGTACTGTCATATTTAGTTTTTGCAGCAACTGCACGTTGAGATCGTAGTCGAACATCTCGCCACTGTTCTTCCTGAATAATCCGAAGCCACCTTTGTAATCCCACATTGTCCAGGGAATATCTTTTTGTTCCATATAAATACGCACTGCCTCATACCAACGTATGCGGTCAGCTTCGTTGCTGTTGGGAATATATACACCCAACTCACCGCAAAACACTGGCACGTTGCGCTGTGTCTTAAACGCCACAGCAATATCTATCAGTTGGCGCACCCTGTTGATACTCCCTTCACTAACGTAACTACCAATTGCATTTTCCACCCATGTTCCCTTTAAATCGTTTGGCGTAGGGGGCATGGTGGAGGCATTGTACGGGAAAGGAACCCCTGAAAGCGAAGCCATCGACGGACTGCCCCACGTTGCACCCTGATGTGTAAAGATGAAAGGATCATAAAAGTGAAAGGTGTAGATAAGCCTGGTATCGGAATAAACCGGAAGCTGAGCCAGGTTATTGTACCCGTTCCAGCCGGCGCCACCCACTACAATGTAATGTTCTGTATCATACACCCTGATCGTGTCTATCACCTCCTGTTGTATCTGCGCCCAGATAGCATCTGCTATGCCGTGTGGCTCGTTCAGTATCTCGTAATAAATATAATGCGAGCGGTTTTTATAGTGTTGTGCCATCTGCGCCCATACATTCTTTAAAGGAAGAACAACGTTTGGCGATGTGTCTACATCAGGATCAAAGGTGTGGTTGTCAAGGATCAAACTGATCTCCAATTCCTCAGCCCAATTCACAACCTGGTCGAGCATATTCAGAAACAATGGGTCGAGTGTGTAGTCCGGCGCACCGCCGGACATAAAATGAAGGTTGATCGGCAACCTGATCACATCACATCCCAGTGATTTTATTTGTTCAAAATCCTTTTTTGTAAACCGGGTAAATTGCACCTCACGCACACTGTTGGCCTGAAACCAACCCGATACGTTTACCCCACGCTGGAAATCCTGCGCATGACCCGCGCACGTTACCAGGAATAAGAAAACAAACAACACCCTCATTGTTACTCCTACCCCACGGTTAAAATAATTTACCTTCCTTAATTTTCCTGGACCTGGCTCCTGTGTCCATATTCCGAAGGTGTTACACCAAACATTTTCTTGAAGCACTCGCGGAAGTATGGCAAGTCGCTGAAACCGACCTCGTAAGTTACTTCAGCAACTGTAAGCTGATTCTGTTCCAGCAATTGGGCTGCACGTTTCAGACGCATAGTACGGATAAACTCGTTGGCCGAAAGGCCGGTGAGGGCTTTCAGCTTGCGATACAATTGCATCCGGCTCATCGCCACGGCGCGGCACAGTTCCTCCACCGAAAACTCCGGGTTGGTCATATTGCACTCGATACTTTCCATGGCCAACTGGATAAACAATTCATCGGCCGAGTTAAGCGTAACTCTTTTCGGCTCTATCGTAAGTATTTTGTTGTCGCTGAACGCTTCGTGCAGGCGGGTTCGTAGTGCAAGGAGGTTACGAACTTTCAACTCCAGGACACGTGGATTAAATGGTTTGGTCATGAACTCATCGGCCCCTGTTTCCAAACCATCTACTTTAAAAATGAGCGACGTTCGCGCCGTGAGCAGAATTAGCGGAATGTGACAGGTGCGCTTGTCTGATTTCAATTTCCTGCAAAGTGTAATCCCGTCCATAACGGGCATCATCACATCGCTGATAATAATATCAGGGATGTTCTCGATGGCCATGGCCCAGCCCTCCTCGCCTTGCGCGGCTTCCACTATCGTGTACGTGTTTTCAAAAATTGATTTAATGTAGGTACGCACTTCCAGTGTGTCTTCTACGATCAGTATGCGAGGTAATGTGTTCGGCCTCACTCCTTTCAAACTGCTAGGCCGCGTGCCGGTATCGATCGAATCAAGTGCAGGTTCGCTCAATGCGGGATAATAGTCCATGGATTCCCGATCGTCGGAGTGACTCTGTATTTCCTCTTTACTAAAGTGACTGCTCCCTTTTTTCAGTGTAACAATGAACCGGCTGAACTCCCCTTCCTTGCTCTGCACTTCGATCCGGCCATGGTGCATATCTATCAGGCTTTTGGAAAGGGCCAGCCCAATTCCGGTTCCTGTATGATGCTTGTCTTCATCGTAGCTGAAAAAAGTCTGAAAGATCTGATCGAAGTGCTCCTGCCGAATACCCCGGCCTGAATCTTCAACCACGATCTGAACGCTGTCACCTGCATCGATAACTTTTAAGATGATCTTTCCACCTTCCTGTGTATGCTTGAAAGCATTCGATAACAGGTTAAACAGGATTTTCTCAAACTGGTCGCGATCGAACCATACCCTGATGTTCTCATGAGCTACCTCCATACTGAATGATATCCGCATTTGCTCTGCCAGGCTATCGAAAGAAAGTTTGATCTCCCGTGCAAAGCGCACCATGTTACCCTCCAAAACTTTCAGGTTAAGATTCCCGGACTCTGCCTTCCTGAAGTCAAGTAGTTGATTGATCAACCTGAGTAATCGCTGTGAATTGTTATTGATGCTGAATAAATGACTACGCGATTGCTTCCCAAGGTCGTTGGATTCAAGTAATGACTGGAGCGGGCCCAAAATCAATGTAAGCGGTGTGCGGAACTCGTGAGAAATATTGGTGAAGAAATCAAGTTTGGCTTTGTTGAGTTTCTCCATGTTTTCTCTCTGCAGGCGCTCCAGTTTAATGTCGTGTAAAAAATTTGCCCGTAACAAAATGAATTTTCTAAAGACATATAAAGCGGCAAAGCCCAGGGCTGCATAGAGTATTGCTGCCCAGAATGTCTTCCACCATGGCGGATGGATCACAACGGTTAGCTGAGTGTGTTTTTCCTGCCAGATTCCATCGATACCGGACGCCTTTACCTTGAACGTATAAGTGCCGGGATTGAGGTTGGTGTAGTTGGCAAAACGTCGTTCACTGTTTGTATAACTCCATGCTTTATTAAACCCGTCGAGCATATAAGCATACCGGATTTTGGGTGGAGCAGCAAAATCGAGGGATGCAAATTCAAAAGCGATGGAGTTCTCAAAATGTTTTAAATGAATTTCTGAATTATTGCCAAGCGGCTGCGATAGTATTACGCGATCGTTCATTGTTTCGCCCTGCGCCACCCTGTTACCAAACAGTTCAAACTGCGTAATGGCCAATGGAAAATCATCGGGACGTTGAATGATCTTCCTGGTATCGATTCGATTGAACCCTTCGGACCCTGCGAATAACAACTGACCTTCTTCGCTCCTGACACAAACATTATTGTAAAAGAAGCCACCCATGATATGATCGTTGCGATCGTAGTTTCGCATCCAACTCTGGTCCGATGGGTCGATTACCGTTAGTCCGTTCCAATGTGCCAGCCAGAGTTTTCCCTGGTTATCCTCCAGGATACTTACAATTACATTATTACTGGGGCCGCCATCAACATCGTAATTCTCAAAATTATTCCGCCTTCTGTCGAAAGAACTCAAGCCCCCATCTGTCGCGAGCCAGAAAATACCGGCATGATCCTCATATATGCTGTTGATGAAGTTATCGTTGATACTGTTTGATTCTGATCGCTTGTAGTGCTGCACAACCTGTTCACCACCGTCTTCCTTAATGCTGTAAAATCCATTGCCTCGTGTACCTACCCACGCGTTACCCGAGCGGTCGACATAAACCACAACAATCGGCGCACTTGATAGTCGCGGATCTTCATAGTTAATGACATCGCCGTGCTGCAGGATCTTATACAGCCCGCCGCTCCAGGTCCCGATCAGTACATTGTCGCGACCATCACTTGTAATCGACATGATGTAATTATCGCGCAATACCGGGTGCGTTTGCGTTGAATAATGATTGTAAGAAACAATTTCAGGTGTGGTGATCTGGTGCTCATTGAAATGGTACACGCCTGCCCCGGCAGTACCGACCCAAACATTTCCTTTACCGTCGGAATATAGTGTTTGAACAAACTCGGTGAAGGTATTCTCCTCTTTCGTTACGATCCTATACTTTGTAAACGAGCTATTACCATCGAATTTGTAAAGCCCTCCACCAATCGTAGAGATCCAGTATCCCCCTGTGGAGGATATTTGGACACCCGTAATAATGCTTTTTGATTTATCGAATTGTGCAACGGCAAATGATTCAAACTCCTTTGTATAGGAGTCGAATTTATTAATCCCCTTTTTCGTCCCCACCCAAAGCACCCCACGACGATCCATAAACAATGAAGTAACGGAGCCATGGCTCAAATTCATCGCACCGGCATCCATTGCGATACTTTCGTCAAATTGCATGGCCACAATGTCAAAAAACGAGATGCCTGACTCCGAGCCGGCAATCAAATAAGGACGTTCTCCCGGCACGACCAGCAGACTGCTGAAAAGACTGAAGTTAGCCGGCTTGTTGGGAACCCTGTAGTTGACAAGTTTTTCGTTGATCAATGTTTTAAGACCGTTCTTGGTTGTAAGCCAAATGCCTGTTCCACTTTCTGTTGGCAAGCTCACCAGGTCATAAATGTGATTCTGCAGTGCACTGCCACCCACCTCACCTTCGTATAAGTAGCTCTTGAACTCAAAACGATCTTTGGTGCTCACCAATTTGTTGAGACCGTACTCTGTGCCGACCCATATCTCGTTATTCGCCGACCTGTGTATGGCGGTAATAATATCATGTGATAATGAGGGGGCTGTTTTTGTAGTAATATGCTCAAAGCCGTTAGTATCATTTCTCCGGATATTGACACCTTTTTCAGTTCCAATCCACAAATTGCCGGCTGCATCCTCCTGGATAGCACTCACGTTATTATTGCTCAGGCTGGAAGGATCCTGTTCATCATGGGCAAACTTCTCGAACGTATTACTACTCTTATTATACCGGAAAAGGCCGCCCATATGTGTGCCGATCCACAGGAACCCGAGGTGATCCTCGTACAGTGCCAGGATCTTGTTGCTTTGAAGTTTACCGGGTTGGTTTTCGGAGTGAAAGACCGTGGTAGTGTAACCGTCATATCGGATCAGGCCCGACCACGTGCCGATCCAAAGGTACCCTTCGCTGTCCTGTAGGATACAATTGATCGAACTTTGCGACAGGCTCTGGACTTCCAGCAGCTGGTCAAACACAAGTCTTTTATTATGAAGTTCTTCGGGTTGAGCGAGCAAGGAAAATGGCAGCAACACCGCAAATACAACTACCAGCCGCATGAATGCGGTGTACCATTGTTTTTTCGCTAAAGCGGGGTCTTTCATCAATAAAAACTATTCATTTTATTCCGCTAACGCAAACCGCATTTGATTGAGTGGATGGCGAACATTTTACCGTACATGCACTTTTTGTGTAATGATTTTAGTGCCATCAGACACCTTCACAACATAAACGCCGGGTTTTATCTGGAGTTTCTCTATGGAAAAAACTGCTTCAGATTTATTTGTTTTCTCCTCTACTATTTGCCTCCCTGCCATGTCATATATGCTCACTGATGTTGGCGAGCCGAATTCACTGAACGTTACCGCGATGTTTTGTCGATCCTCAAATACTTTCAACTGCGCGCTGGCTTTATCCGGCTCCCCGGAAGCGGATAACACCACCAACGGCTCATAGACGTTTTCCATTTCGTCGCTAAACCTCACATGATCTGAATTTTTGAAGCTGATAAAACTTTGCCTGGCCACAGTTGTACTGGACGCATGAGGAACATAAGGGTGCGACCAGCTTGCATTGATCCACGTAAGCACCCACGCTATTTTAAGCGACTTTTCTGAAGGATCGTTTACGATAACTGGCAACACAGTATCGTGCCAGTATTTTGCAGCCGTGTCTCCATTCCCCGTATCGTTGCGGTAACCGGTTTCGCTTAATACAGCTACTTTGTTGCTGGCCTGTGCATGATCAACGATCACACCCATGTACTGGCGAAACGGATCGGCGGTTATTTCATACATATCCAAACCAAGTATATCAACGTACGCATCACCGGGGTAATAATTGTTCATGATAGCGCTGTTCACAGGACTATTCGGTGACCAACAGAACAAAACACTGTTCGTTCTTTCTTTAATGTAGTCGACTGTCAACTGATACAATTTTCTGTAATCCGCAGGAGTAAATCCTGAACAGGCGGCTCCCCACCAGAACCAATTGCCATTCATCTCGTGAAACGGTCTGAATACGATTGGAATGCGCTCACCGTTTACCACCAGATCCTGATTGATAATATCAATAACTTTGTCCAATTCTGCCAGGTACCAGTCGCGGTCGCCATTAACATTCCCGTTCGCGATATTCTTCGCCAGGCTAACAGGTGATCCGGCACACGTATAGGATGAAGTGTTACGGGCGCTGATATGCCAATCAAAAGTAACCACCATCCCTTGTTGGTATGCCCACTTTACGGCTTCGGTGTGATATCCACGTTCCGCGTCGCTTTTGTCCAGGTAATAATGAAAGTCCGAACCCAGTACTGCCGGGTGCGCTCCTGTTACTTCACCAGCATCCGAATAGGTCTTGTCGCCGTGGGCACTTCCCGAACTGTACCTGAAACTGTTAAAAAATTCCTGACCAAACAGCAAGTAGTTACTGTTCTGAATGGTCTTAAGATTATTGTATAGTATAACTGTTTTTGCGGAGGCATTCTCATTCACCTGAGCCAGGGTATGCATTAACCCCGAGCAACAAACCACAAACAAAAAAGTTTTTTTTATCATGCGATTACAGATCAAACACGGCAGTAGTAATAGTTTTTGCAGGAAGACTAATAGCACTTGCCGGATCCGAAACTGAAACCGCCGAGTAGTAATTTCCTTCACTGCTTTGCACCACACTTAAGTTCTTCGCCGTTTTTCCAACGACAACGAAGTGAGCCTTCGAAGCTGCCGTCCCGGTATTAATGATAATGACTGTGACTTTTTTCTCATCCGGGCTGACAAATGCAGAGGTGACCAGTTCAGATAGTGGCAGTGTCGACGTGGTAGTTTCCACGCGATGATAACCTGCGTCGATGTTTTTTGAAAAATGCTTGATCAGGTGGTAGTACGGTGTGACCTCGTATGGAGAGGTTGGCGCGGACCCCGTGCTGATCATGGCGGCATCTTCTCCCGATGCGGGTGTGGCCCACATCAGTTTCCAATAAATATATGCCGAGGTGTTAGTTTGTATCAATGCTTCCTGAATAAACACTGCGGTATTGAACCACGACAGGTTATCAGAATACTCGGTCATCATGTTCGGTTTGGATGAAAGCGTGCCTACACTCTTCAATAATGTGGAGATCGTGGAAGCCGACGTGGTTGAATTGATGTTGTACGGATGCCATGCGAGCACCGGGCAATGAGGATTGTCCCTCAGCACATTCACAAATGGACTGAAGGTTTGGATGTCCTGCGACTCCGGACCAATAATCAGCGGAAGATGGACACGGTTTTTTATCTTGTCGTACACTTTGTTGAGCGCCGTATTGTACCCCGGCAACACCGAGGATTCTGTTATCGTCCATTTACAGGACGTCCACCCTGCGTTTCCATAGGTAGGTTCGTTCTGAATACTGATGTAATCGGGATTAAAGGGCGTGTGCTCAAGAACATCAT
>WUUC01096687.1_pt1 | contig 10417 bp, 7 predicted proteins | sample 6278441 | NCBI WGS metagenome assembly WUUC01 (sample SAMN13675441, study PRJNA597444) | soil metagenome | isolation source: soil | place: USA: Washington | collected 2017-10 | reverse complement strand
TGCGTTAAACGTCCGGTGATCGAACCTGAGCTACTCCAGCCCCCGGCGTCATCCGCATCGGCGTCCACACGGGGGAGCGCTTCGGGATCGTCGCCCGACGTACTCGGGCGAACAGGTTGTACTTCAGCGTGCACCACACTCCTCGAACGCCGTCGCGCCAGCCGATCTTCTTTCCATCGGCGTACGTGCGGCCGAAATACGAGATCGGGACCTCGTACACGCGCCATCCGGCCTTCGCGACCTTGGCCGTGATCTCCGGCTCGAAGCCGAAGCGATCCTCGTCGACCGTCATCCCATGCAGCACCTCGACGCGGAACGCCTTGTAGCAGGTCCAGACGTCCGTGAGGTTGAGGTTGGTGAGCATGTTCGAGAGGAGCGTGAGGACCGTGTTGCCGATGGAGTGCCAGAAGAAAAGGACGCGGTGGGGGCCGCCGCCGATGAACCGCGAGCCGAAGACGACGTCAGCGAGCCCGCGATCGATTGGATCGAGCAATCGGAGGATCTCGCGCGGGTCATATTCGAGATCCGCGTCCTGCACGACGACGATCTCACCGCGCACGTCCGCGAAGCCGCGGCGAAGGGCGGCGCCCTTGCCGGCGTTCACCGGCTGAAACAGGATGCGGATTCCCCGCGTCGAGATCGGCCGGCCGATGGACGGCAATTGCATCCGCTCCTCGCCGCGCTCGATGGAATCCGCCAGCTGGCGCAGGAAGTCGCGGGTGCCGTCGGACGACGCATCGTCGACGACGATGAGCTCCTTCTCGATCCCGATCGACTGCACGCGCCAGAGGATCTCCTCGATCGTCGCGCGCTCGTTGTAGACGGGGATCACCACCGAGAGCTTCGGGCGCCAGGCGCCGTCGGACGCGGTGCCGGACAGTCGGGGTGGTGCTATCATGCGCGCCTCGCGATGGCGATGATACTCTGGCCGACCCACGGCTCCCACCAACGTTCGACGGCGGTCACCCAGGGCATGACGACGCGGTCGTACAGCGCGACATCGCGGGCGGTGATCGTCCGCCGGCGGAAGACGCGGCCGGCGAGGAACCAGGAAAGCACCCCGGGAAGATTCGTGTAGCGAACGCGAACCGGCTCGAACCCCGCTCCGTCGAGCCGCTCGAGCACGACCGCCTTCGTGTAGCGCCGGAAATGCTGGAACGCCTCGTCGAGCGATCCGTAGAGCTGCCGGAGCGCCGGAACGTAGAGCAGGATGTGGCCGCCCGGCGCGATGGCGGCGTGGGCGGCACGGAGAAAGCGAGCGTCATCCTCGATGTGCTCGAGCACGTTGACCGCGACGACCGAATCCACCCGGGGCATGGGAGCGAGCTCCTCGAGATACCCGCCCCGCAGATCGACGCGCCGATCCCCGGCGAACCGCTCGCGGAGCACCGGAAGGTTGTTGGCCGCCGGCTCGACGAGCGTCATCGTTTCCGGAGCGGCGGCATCGAGAACGGCGCGCGCGAACGTCCCGATTCCCGCGCCGGCCTCCAGCACCCGCCGACCGAAGAAGGGCAGGAACTGGTCGACGATCGCGCCGTAGTAGTTCCGCGCGCCGGCCAGCGCGTCCAATTCGGTCCCCGAATACGAGAAGGCTCTCGTCACGGCGTTTCGCCCCCCCAGGCCGCGAGGAGCGAGTCGCGCGACAGCCGCGCGAAGCGTGGAGGTGTCCCCCGCTCGCTGTCGGGAGGGCGGAGGAGATAGACGGGCCGGTCGGGATGTTCGCGCAGCAGAGCGACGTTCCGGTGGTGGAGGTCGCGGGCATAGATGTTGTCGCCGCCGCGCGCGAGGAGGAGCGGCACGAGCGTGGTGAACCCTGCTCGATCGTCGAGCACCCGCTGGGAGCACAGCGGTCCGTAGGTCGATCCCGGTAGCATGCGCTCGGTAGCGTCGGGCGATGCGGTCGATGGTACGACGCGCGCCGAATCCGCCATCAGCGGGCGGAGGATCGCGAGGGCGTCGTCGCCTCGCACCGCCCGCCGCTCGGCGATCGTGACACCTCGCTCGAGCACGCAGGTGTCCACGTAGTCGTACAGTCGCTGCGCCTGGGCGCGGGTGACACCGAGCGCCCACAGTCGGGCGAGGATTTGCGACCCCCAGCTCTCCCGCACCAGCACGAGCGCACCGCGCACCCCCGCCGACTCGGCCTCGCCGTCCGCATCCCACCGCATCGTCGTCATCCCGGCGGCGTACTGCCGTGCCCGCGCCGGAATCAGCGAGAGCGTGGCGACGGCGAGCCCGACGATGCAGGCGTAGGTCGCCGCGCGATGGAGAAAGCCACCGCCGAATCGATCGCGCACCGCCGGAAGGAATCGCGCCGTCCATAGCGCCAGCACGGGCACCAGCGGCAGCATGAAGCGCGGTCCGACGTAGAAGCCGTCGTGCCAGTAGGCGAAGTGGAACGCGACGATCAGTCCGCTGCTGGCGAGCAGATAGCGATCGGCCGGCGTGAGCCGCCTCGCCAGCGCCAGCGCTCCGAGCGCCGGGAGGACGGCCGGCACCGGTGTCTCGAGGAGATAGGTGCTCAGGCGAAGGAAGGAGAGATTGATCAACTCGATTCCGCGCGCCGGCGTGTGGGCGGCGCCCCATGGCGCCTCGTGAAAGCCAAGACCGAACTCCTTCCCCCACAGCACCTCGTAGCCGAAGCGAAGCGGGGCACCCGTCGTCATCGCGTTGAACCAGAGCAGCCCGGCGATGGGGATCAGGACCCCGGCCGCGGCGGCGAGGACGTCGGCCCACCGGCGCCGGTCGCGAGCGGCGAGCATGAGGAGCCATCCGGCGGCGGGGAGAGCGAACGCCGCGCCATCCACCGGGCGGATCGTCGCTGCCACGCCGAACGCCAGTCCGGCGACGAACGCGGCGCGCGGCGACGCGCGCCCCGAGCCGGCGACTCGCGCCGTGTACGCCGCCCCCACCATCACGAACATGACCGACGGGAGGTGGTTCATGTGCGTGCCCGCCATGAACACCATGAATGGCGCGAACGCGAAGATCAGCGCGGCGGCAAGCGCCACACCGGGTCGCGGATCGGCGATCCGGGCCAGACTGACGAACGCGAGCGTCGCCAGCGCGCCGCACAACGGGACGACGATCCAGGGTGCTCCGACGAGAGTGCCGAGGGCGAGTATCGCGGGGCCGCCGGGCGGAAAGTGCGAGTAGGTCCTGCCACCCGCGTCGACCATGTGCATCTGGCTGAAGAACTCCGGGTGACTTGGCGACGCCCGGACCACGTCGCCGCCCGCGAAGATCTCCGCCTGCATCATCTGGGCGAGCTCGTCGATGTGGAGGGGACGCGCGCCGAAGACGAGGATCGCCGTCGCCACGTAGAGCGCCGCGCCCGCGATCACGATCGCTGCCGCGGTGACGCGCGGCCTCCGCTCCCACTGCTCACGCAGTGGCCCGAGCAGTCCCTCGTGCCAGAGGCCGGGGACCCGCGGCGCCGAGATGGCGAGTACGATCGCCCCGCCGGCGACGATCACGGCGCCGTTGATCCACCCCGAAACGACGATCCCGTACCACGACGCGTGGTGTCCTCCCGGGATCCAGTTCGCGATCGGGAGCAGCGACAGAACCAGTACGATCGCGGCGACCCAGGGCAGGATCATCCGCGCCTGGAGGGAGAATCGAGGCACGTGAACGAGGGGTCGAAGGCGGGGAGGGCGGCTCCCTTCTTCGACGCGCGCCTCGCTCGCACCGTCACGCCTTTGCCGGCCGCCGCAGGACCGCGTTAACCTCGGCGCCGAGGAGAAAGATCACCGCCCAGACCCACAGGTAGACGAGGAGCACGATGACCGAGCCGATGCTCCCGTAGGTCGCGCTCTCACCCTCGAATCGCTCCGTCAGATACTGGAACCCGAATGCCGCCGTGATCCACAGGACGATGGCGAGCACCGAGCCCGGCGTCACGAGGCGAAATCGATCGAGCGGAGGAAGGGTCTTGTAGGCGGCCGCCGTAAGGATGAAGAACAGCAGGGCAGCGACGGGATACCGGAGCCATCGCCATAGCCGCACGAATCCGTCACCGTGTCCGGACTCGCGTGCCGCCTCGGCGATCACCGCCGGCCCCAGAAAGAGGAGGGTGAACGCGGCGAAGACGAGAAGGACGAACGCCAGTGTGTAGACCATCGACAGGAGCAGACGCCACCCGACCGGGCGCTTCCGCACGACGCGATACGGCCGGCTGAGTGCGTTCATCGCCGCGCGGATCCCTCCCGATGCGGCGATCGTCGCTCCGACCAGCCCGACGGAGACCAGCCCGTGCCGGTACCGCTGCTCGGCGTTGCGGGCGACCGTGGCGATCTCGTACAGGGCCCGATCGGGAAGCAACCCTCCGACCCAGTCCAGCAGCGCCTCGAGGAACCATGGTACGTCGAAGTACGACAGCACCCCGACGAGGAAGAGGAGGAACGGAAAGAGGGCGAGTGTCGCGCTGAACGCGAGCGACGCGGCGTAGGTCAGCAGCTCGTGGTCGCGGAACCCCCTGTACGTCTCCACCACCAGCTCGCCGAGACCGATCCCGCCGAACCGCAGCATCGTTCAGATGGACTGGACTCTGCTCCGCTCGAGCGACAGGACGAACGTCGCTCCTTCGCCGACCGCGCTTGTCAGGGAGAGCTCCCCGCCCATGCCGCGCGCGAGATCACGGCTGATCGCCAGCCCGAGGCCGAGACCGACCTCGCCGCTCTGCGGACGCATCGCGAGCTGTACGAACGGCTCGAAGATGCTGTCGCGCTTCCCGGGCGGGATCCCGATGCCGGTGTCACTGACGCGCACCTCCACCGTGCCCGCATCGCCCGACGACGCATCGATCGCCACCCGGCCACCCGGTGGCGTGAACTTGATCGCGTTCGTGAGGAGGTTGACGAGGATCTGGTGGACCTTGTCGCGGTCGGCGCGAATGGTGAGTGGCCCCGTCCCCGGCGGGGCGTGCACCCCTGTCTCGAACGCCAACCGCTTTGCCGAGAGGAGCGGGGCGATCATCGCCCCGAGGTCGTCGAGGAGCGGCGCGACGGGGATGTCGACGAGTACGTACTCGATGCGTCCGCGCTCGACGCGCGCGAGGTTCAGCACGTCGTTGATGAGCGCCATCAGATGGCGCTGACTGCGCTCGATGCGGTGGAACGCGGCGCGTTGCGCTTCGGTCACCGGGCCGTGGATCCCCATCTCGAGAAGCTGCACGTGGCCGCCGATCGCGTTGAGTGGCGTGCGGAGCTCGTGGCTCATCACGGCGAGGAAGTCGCTCTTCGCCCGACTCGCCGCCTCCGCCTCGGCGCGCGCCGCGCGCTCTCGCTCGAGGACCTGCTCGCGCTCCGCTTCGACGGCGTGGCGCGCGGCGAGCGACTCCCGGAGCCGTCGCTCCAGCTCCTTCCGATGCTCGATCTCCCGCTCGAGTGCGTGCGCCCGCTGCTGCAGCAGCGTGACCTCGAGCATCTTCGCCTGGTTTTCCGCTTCGGTGTACCGCTCCGTGGGGATGACGTGGGAGTGGGTGCGGCAGATCTCGCGGAAACCCTCGGCGTGCGCCTCGTTGTAGAAGTTGCCGAGCGCGTAGGCACAGAGGAGGGAGATGTCGTGATCGCCCAGCAGCTCGTTCCACAGCCCCTCGAGCCGGAGCGCCCCGTCGGTGTTGCCGTCCTTCCACAGGACGTCCACCATCTCGCCGTAGGCACGGGCCGCACCGCCACCGCTTCCGTCGAGGGTCTCCTCGATGATCGCCCCAACGCTGGCCCGAAACTGTTCCCGATCGGGAACGTCCCCGCGCATGAACCGGGAGAGCGTCGCACCCGCGTCGTGCAGTCTGAGCTGGCCACTCCGGCAGACAGCGCCGACGTCGAAGCCGCGCGAGGCGAGCCGTTGGCTCACTCCGTCGCGCCGGGCGGCCGGGGCGAAAACCACCAGCCGCTGACCCGCGACCAGGCCGTCGGCCAGGAACTCGGCCACCGCTCCCGTGAGGTACGACTCATCCTCGTAGAAGCGAACGCTGTGGTTCCGATGGGACGCCGGCTGGCGGCGCGGGACAACGTGACCGCCTCCCGCCTCGTGCTGCGACGGGAAGACGTTGGACGACGAGTTCGTGGGACCCCCCTTTTTGGGCTAACGTCGGATGGCCGAGGCTTCGGGACTCGCCTCGGGTAGAGAGGGATCGACCGATCCCGCCATCGCCACTTTTCACGTTTCGTGCCCTAGCGCACGAACGGTAGACGGAACCGTGTTTCCGCCCCCATTCGCGGGGCGTCCATCTCCCGAAGACACCCTCCGCGGCCCCAAGGCCGACGCGAGTCGTCAGTCCACCCGGAGAAGCCCCGATGTTCCGTCGCGTTCCTGCGCTTCGCATTGTCGCCGTCCTGCTGCTCGCCATCGCCACTGTGCGGTGTAGCAGCGACGTCCTCGTAGACCCCCCCGAAGAGGCAACGTCCATCGCGAGCGCGTCGGGGAATGGTCAGACCGCTCCCGCCGGGACCGGCCTCGGACAGCCACTGGTCGTCCGGGTCACGGGCGCCTCAGGCGCCCCGGTGGAGGGTGTCACGGTCGCCTGGACCGTCACGGCAGGCGGCGGGACCCTGTCGAGCGCCGCCACGTCCACCGACGCCACCGGCTTCGCATCTGTCACGTGGACGCTCGGGTCCGCAGCGGGGACGAACGCCCACACCGCAACGGCGAGCGTCGCTGGTCTCAGCGGGTCGCCCGTGACCTTCACCGCGACGGGCGCCCCCAACGGCACGATCGAGGGAACGGTCACCCTCGCCGGTGGGTCCCTCCTGTTCGGATCGCAACGGCCGGTGGGCGCCACAATGGTCACTCGCTCTTCGCCATCGACGGGCATTCTGACATCCAAAGCGGGACGCGCCCCAATGGGGGGCACGTTCGCTCGCCAGGCGCAACGCGCGGCGAGGTACGTCGCCGGCGAGCTCGTCGTGACCTACCGCCCTACCGCGTTCGACGTCGCACCCGCCACCCTCGCGTCGATGCGCGGAGCGTCGCAGGCACTCGCGTCGCGGCTCGGCGCATGGGAGCGTCGTGGTGAGCTCCGCGTCGCCGGCGCGTCGCCGATGATTCGAACGGTCCGCGTCATCGTCACCGATCCGTCGCGGGTCGAGGCGATCGTCGCCGAGCTGCGCGCCGACCCGGCAGTCGCGCGGGTGGAGCGGAACGCCCTCGTCCGCGGTCTCCGCGTGACATCCGCGCCGCGCATCGCCGCTGCCGCGCAGTCGAACGATAGCGGCTACGTCTTCCAGGCGTGGAACTACCGAATGATCGACGCGCCCGGCGCGTGGGATCTCACCACCGGCAGCACCAGCGTCGTAGTCGCCGTGATCGACGATGGCATCCGGTTCGACCACCCGGAGCTGACCGCCAACCTGACGGCGGACGGCCATGACTTCGTCTCGGACGTCGCGGAGACCGATTGTGACGGGGCCACCGTCAGCCTGGCCGGCGATGGAAGCGGCTACGACACGGATCCGACGCTGCCCATCTTTTACGACATCGACGAGACGCTTGGCTGCATCAGCGGTCCATCGGATGACGGTGGTCACGGACTGCACGTCGCCGGCACCATCGGTGGCGTCGGAAACAACATCACGGGGATCACCGGGATCAACTGGACCGTTCGCATCCGGCCGATCCGCGCCGTAGGCACCACCGGCAGCGGTACGGCGTACGACGTCGCCCAGGCGATCCTCTACGCCGCCGGTCTCCCGGCCGACGATGGCGCCGGCGGCACGGTGAGCGCACCGTCGCGCGCCGATGTCATCAATCTCAGCTTCGGCACCCCGGCCGCCTCGTCGGTGTTGCAGGACGCGGTCGTCCAGGCGACGGCCGCTGGCTCGCTAATCGTCGCCGCTGCTGGAAACGACGCCTCCTCGACGCCTCTATACCCGGCCGCGTACGACGACGTGCTCGCCGTGGCCGCCGTCGGACCCGATGGCTTGCTCGCGAGCTACTCGAGCTTCGGTGCGATGGTGGACATCGCCGCGCCGGGCGGAGACCTCGCCGACGGAGGGTGCGAGTTCGGCGTCATGTCCACGTGGTGGCTCTTCCATCTGGGGGCCCCGGGCTACGAGTGTGTCGAGGGGACATCGATGGCCGCGTCGCACGTCAGCGGCGTCGCGGCACTACTCCTCGCCCGCGAGCCGGGACTGTCCGCCGCGCAGCTCCGGACCCGGTTGACCGGCTACGCAACCGATGTCGGTCCCGCCGGCCGTGATGACTCGTACGGCGCCGGGATCGTCAACGGCCGCAACGCCCTCACACAGACGCCCGGTCCGACACGCCAGCTCTACGTCCAGCTTCACGATGCGGCGACCGGCACGATGATCGCGCGCGTCGCGGCGCAGCCAGGTGCGCCATACGCGTTCACAGGTCTGGCGGACGGAACCTACCACGTCTTCGCCGGCATGGACGCCGACGGCGACCAGCGCACGGGCGTACCTGGCCGCGCGTGGGCCGCGTTCGGCGGCGCCACGTCGCCGACGACGATCACGATCGCCGGCGCTGGGATGCACGCGGCATCGTTCGCGATCGGCGCGCCGACGGAAACGGAGCCGAACGGGACGAGCTCGGAGGCTGGCACGCTGCTCGTCGGGGGATACGTCCGCGCCTTCACCAGCTCGATCACCGACGCCGACGTGCACCGGATCGTGATCGTGACCGCCGGAACATACACCTTCGAGACATCGGCGGTGGCGGGCGCCTGCGGCTTCGCGCTCGAGGAGGACACCGTCCTCGAGCTCCTCGACGCGGCGGGGAGCGTGCTCGCCGAAAACGATGATGTGGATTTCTTCGGGCGAAACTACTGCTCGCGGATCTCGGCGTCGCTCGCGCCTGGCACGTACTACGTGCGCGTGCGCGGACTGAATGGCTTGCGGCGGTACGATCTCGAGGCCAGATCCGGCAGCTGATTCAGGTTCGTTGGGGAATTCCGGGGAGCGGTGTAACGCCTGAGCTTCGAGATCGCGCGTCCAGGGTTCAAGTCAACGAGTTCACCCGTAACGTGTCCGCCTGTCGGCCCGTGAACGGCGTCCCCTGCGCGATTCGCTGTCCTGTCGTACGGGCACACGGGCCAACACGGTACCGGCCAACGCACATACTTGAACCTCGGCAGCCCGACCACGAACCCTCCACGGCCGTGCCACCGGAATTCACCGATGACCCTGATTCAGACGTGGGCCTTGAATTCGGGTTGGCCGATCCCGGATGCTACAACGGGCTGCCACACCGGTAGCAATACTTCGCGCCGACGGGATGCCCCTCGACGGCGCAATTCGGGCATGCCTGGGTCGAGATGTCCTCAGGGCGTCGTGCGGCGGCCACCAGCTCGGTCGTCACGATCCCCGTCGGCACGGCGATGATTCCATACCCTAGGATCATCACGAAGCTCGCCACGAACCGGCCGAGACTCGTCGCCGGGGCGACGTCGCCGTAGCCGACCGTCGTGAGGGTGACGACGGCCCAGTACATCGATGCCGGGATGCTCGTGAACCCGTTCGCCCCGCCCTCGATGACGTACATCAAGGCACCGACGATGACGACGATCGTCAGCACCGTGAACAGGAAGACGGCGATCTTGTACCGCGCGGCGCGGAGCGCGGCCGTGAGAACCTGCGCTCCGCTCAGGAAGTGCGCGAGCTTGAAGATGCGGAAGATCCGCAACAGGCGCAGCACGCGGACGACGAGAAAATACTGTCCGCCGGCGAAAAAGATGCTCGCGTACGCCGGAATGATCGCCATCAGGTCGACGATCCCGAAGAAGCTCGTCGCATAGGCGACGGGGCGGCGGACGGCGAGCAACCGCGCGATGTATTCGGCCGTGAACAGAACCGTCAGCAACCACTCGGCGGCGATCATCGCGCGGCCGAGCGGCGTGCGGAGCCCGCTCACGGTCTCGACGATGACCAGCAGGACGCTCGTCACGATCGCGATGATCAGCCCGATGTCGAATCGGCGACCGGCCGGCGTGTCCGCCTCGAAGATGATCGTGTGGAGGCGGTGCCTCCACGGCGCGCGGGCTGCTTCCGGCGGTGAGGGCTCGAGCGTCGGGGATGTCGGAGTCATGAAGGGGGTCGATGGTCGTCGCGACGAGGCTGCCGCCCGAATGATGCGTCGCCGATCCGTCGCTCGCGCGACCCGTCAACCCGGTCGCTGCGCTCTACGCGCCCCCTTCGCCGGTCGAGGCTCGGTTGAGTGCGTCGAGGGCCCGCGAGCGATGCCGGCCCGTCATGGTCTTCACCGTCCTCACGTAGGCGGTACGTGCCCGGCCGCCGATCCGGTGCGTCCGTGCCGCCGCGACGAGCACCCGCGAGCGGTCCGCGCTCGACGACAGGGCGGGCACGTGGGCGAGCGCGTCGATCAGCCCGGCCTCGGTGAGGCCTGGCCGTCGCACGAAGACCTCGAGCACGTCCGCCCGACCACCGCTCGACGGAAT
>WUUC01202968.1_pt1 | contig 10418 bp, 9 predicted proteins | sample 6278441 | NCBI WGS metagenome assembly WUUC01 (sample SAMN13675441, study PRJNA597444) | soil metagenome | isolation source: soil | place: USA: Washington | collected 2017-10 | reverse complement strand
GGGAAACACGGTGGAATAAAGGCGCCTGAATTGCCGGCGTACGGCTCATCCCCGCATGCGCGGGAAACACTGTGGTCGCGCGTGCATTTAAAGGTGCTGCGCCGGCTCATCCCCGCATGCGCGGGAAACACGGGAATGCTGGCAATGTAGCGATCCAGCATCGCGGCTCATCCCCGCATGCGCGGGAAACACCAGGCGCATCCGCTCTACACGCACCTGCGCAGCGGCTCATCCCCGCATGCGCGGGAAACACGTCGACCGACAGATAGGCGTGGACGATGCCGCCGGCTCATCCCCGCATGCGCGGGAAACACGGCGTTGGGTCTGACGTTCGACGACCGCGTCAGCGGCTCATCCCCGCATGCGCGGGAAACACGCATCGTCGCCGAATAGCTGACGGCCATTGCGCGGCTCATCCCCGCATGCGCGGGAAACACGAACAGCCATCGAGCGCACCATGGTCGCTGGCCGGCTCATCCCCGCATGCGCGGGAAACACGAAGACTCCACTCTGTAGGACCATCACCTTGACGGCTCATCCCCGCATGCGCGGGAAACACGTGTCGTTCAGGTTGGGCCTTCACGCATCTCCCGGCTCATCCCCGCATGCGCGGGAAACACACATGGGCGCAGCTGAAAAACTACCCGCGCTACGGCTCATCCCCGCATGCGCGGGAAACACCGGGCGACAGCGGCCGGCGCATGCCGCCGGGGCGGCTCATCCCCGCATGCGCGGGAAACACCGTCTACCGCCCCGAGTCGTTCATCTACGGCGACGGCTCATCCCCGCATGCGCGGGAAACACGGCCTCATCCAGACCTTGGATGTAACGCTGAACGGCTCATCCCCGCATGCGCGGGAAACACCGAGGATCGTGACCAGGTTCTTGATGAAGTCGTCGGCTCATCCCCGCATGCGCGGGAAACACATCGGGTTCCACGTCGCATCCGTCCATTCGATCGGCTCATCCCCGCATGCGCGGGAAACACCCGCCTGAGCGCGCGCAACGAGGTCGGACTCACGGCTCATCCCCGCATGCGCGGGAAACACTGCTCGACCTGGCGCGCGCCTCGCGGCAGTACCGGCTCATCCCCGCATGCGCGGGAAACACTCGCGCTTTCTGGGTTGGAGGGTTCCGCAAGACGGCTCATCCCCGCATGCGCGGGAAACACGGCCGACCGGGGTGGTCATCAGCCATGTCCTTCGGCTCATCCCCGCATGCGCGGGAAACACACCAATTTCAACCCTTTGATTTTCAAAGAGTAATCAGTGCCTCGAGAAATCACCGATTGCCCGGTGGCTTTTCGCCACGGGATTCTAACGTCGACGGAGGGCGTTGGACCACCGGTATGCTTTCGGTTGGCGTCAGATCTCGGAATGATCCGGATGGAAGCTGACCAGCCTCAGTCCCTGCCAATCGACGGGTTCGCGACGGTTGGTTCCGGCGGTCTGCAGATCGAAACCTTGTTCGGTGGCGACGCGCCACACCATCACTGCATTCCCTGAGCCCAGGCCCACCGTGATCTCTTCCCAGATGCGCTCGCGCAGGCGACGACTGGCTTTGCCGACATAAACGCCTGCACGCACCTCGAGCAGCCGTGTGCCCAGGCGTCCGCGCAGACGAGGCGGGACGTTTTCAACCACGATGACCAGCATCGCCGCTCGGTTCCGAATCAGGAATGGCAGGCCCGACGACACCGGCAGGCTCGGGCCGGGCGATCTCGCCGGCTTCCAGCACTTCTTCGATAGTCGGGATCAGGCGCGCGAGCAATCTGGTCTCCCGGAACAGGTCGCGGCACATGCGTCTCGTCTCACGCTCGGCCAGCCTCAGGTCGGCGTCCCGCTTCTGCAATTTGGACGCTACGCGGAATGCGGCCGGCACGACCGTCTCGAATTTGAAGAGGTCGGCGATGTCGTAGACGAACGACAGCGGTTTACCCGTGTGTACGAAACCGATCGCTGGCGCATAACCGGCGGCCAGGATCGCCGCCTCGGTCAGACCGTACAGGCAGGATGTGGCCGCGGACAGACAGCGGTTGGGCACATCGCTGGTGTCCCAATTTTCCACGTTGTAGTCGCGCTTCTTCCAGCTCACGCCGAACTGCTGCGCAAAGCGCTGATAGAGCGCGCGCACGCGGGCTCCCTCGATGCCACGCAGTTGATCCACCGAACGACGCTCCGGGGCCGGCTCGCCAAACCGCAACGCGTACATTTTTCTCACGACGCGCAGGCGTGCCGCCTCGTCGAGCGCCAGCCTCGCCTGGAACAGCAGACGGTCTGATCGTGCACCGCCCGGTTGACCGGCGGCATACAGTCGGACCGCCGCTTCACCGACCCAGACCAGCAAGGTGCCCGCTCGTGCTGCCAAGGCGACAGCCGCGTGCGAGACGCGCGTACCGGGTTCGAGGAAAATGCAGACCAGGCCGCCGACTGGAATCACGGTGCGCACTTTTTCTTCGCTGACGAGGACGAAGCTACCGTCGATGACGTCGAGCCGGCCGTATTCGACCCAGGCCATGCTGGCTCTGTCCTTGATCGGACTGGGCGTGAGCGGCGGCAGTATGGTTTCGCCCATGGTGGAATCAGTCGCTGTTGTCGCGATGCGTGGGCCGCAACAGCAGCAGGCCACAGCCAAAGCTGCGCTGATGGCCGACCCCGTGCAGCGCGGCCTGGGTGAAAGCCGCCACGTCCGTGACCTCAAGTTCCCCACGGAAATCGGCGATGCTGAAACGCAGGTTTTCGCGTCGGCTGCGTTCCTGCGAGGCTGCTTCGTAGCGGACCACCATGACGCTGTCGGGATCGCGCCACGCAAATCCGCAGCGCGCGGCCTTGCCCTGCAGCCACGACGCGAGTTTCCCATCGACCCAGCGCTGGCGTTCCGTCGCGCGCTCCTGAGCAGGCAGTGCGGCGACGGCGACGGCAACCGGATCGAATCGCGTCGAACGCGGAACGCGCTTGCCTGGCTTGATGGCTTGGCGCGGGTCGACGCGCGTCACCGAGGGCGCAATACGCAACTCGAAGCGGAGGCGCTGGCCCGTATGGAATACCGGCGAATAACGTTTGGACCGGATGCGCCAGCGAGCATCCGGCGCTTCCGGCATGGCGCTGGATACCAGCCAGAATCGCGCGCAGTCGTCGTGCCGGGTTTCGTCGTCGATGCGCTGCCGGTACAGGAAGGGGCGCGCCATTCCGGCGGGACTCGGAAACAGTCCCCACAACGTCTTGTGCTGTACGTCGACGTCGCTGCCGAGTCTCGCGAGTTCGCGAAAATCAACCGGCGTCGCCGGCCTGAACGACGCCTCGGAAAAATAAGCGCTCATGCGGACGCTCCCGTTTCGGTGCGCTCCAGCCAGGTGTTGCGTGCGAACAGCCAGCGCTGACGGTCGCGCGGATCATCGCGACTGATGGTCTCGCGCCACTGCGAACGATCTTCCACGCCGTCGGCAAGCGCGCGTTCGACCGCATGCGTGATGCGTTGCGCGCGCTTCATCGGCCAGTCCAGGGACGTACTCCGTACGGCGCTACGCCAGCGCTCCGATTCCTGCGCCCGCCGCTCGTCGAATTGCCCAAGCGCGGTTTCCCAATGCGCGGCATCGATGAGATGCGGCGCAAGAGGCCAGGACAGCGCGCAGGCCTTGCGTCCGACGTAGAGCACGAACTTCGGTTCGTTCAACGCATGGGCGTAGTGCTGCAGGAGCCGCGCGTCGTTACATTGCACACCGACCGTAGCGCGGAAATCCTCGTGATATTCCCGCGTGGAAAGCACGGTGTTGAGGTCACTCGAGGGAAACGCCAGTTCGTCCCGGCGCGTCGCGTGCGGAGCTCTCTTCAGCAACGACTGCGACGGGGTCTGTACGGTGTGGTAGTCCCGGAGCAGCCGGCCCGGCTGCTCGACGCGACAGGCGAAGCGCACGGTATCCGCCAGCGCCTGCAGTTCGACAGCGTCGCTGCGTCGGATACCTAGAGCGGCGCCGAGCATTCCCAACAGCGCCGACCGCGTCGGCACAGGTGCCGACCCACGGGTTTCGAGCGGTCCCGCACGACCGAAACTGACGAGCGGCGCGGCCAGCGTAAACAGGAGCCAGTTCATGGCAGCCTCATTCGTCAGCACTGGCGAACTGCAGGAACTCGGCGAACTTGCCTTCGGGCTTGAGCACGTTGAAGGCATAGCGGCGCTCATGCGCGCCGTATACCGCGTCGAGCCCGTCGCGTGCGGCCTCCAGCGCAGCTACCGCATCACGCCCCAGGTCTTTATCGACGACCGGCTTGAGGAACGCCATGCTCAGGGAACGCGGCTGACGATCGCCCTTTTCGGCGAGGCCGTACAGCGCGTACGCGCGCGACGCGAAGCTGGCCTGTTTGCCTCGCGGTGCCACTGTAGCTGCGCATTCGGCCAATGCAGCGACAGCACGCCGGGCCAGTTCTTCGTCGCCGCCAAGGTTCTCCCGCAACAACTCGCGATCGACACAGAGGTAACTGTAGAAAACTCCGGCTCCGAACCCGGTTTCCCCCAGATGGGCCGACCCGGTCTCGGCGTCGGTGTTGAGATCATCGACCGCGGAGAAATAGTCGTCCTCGACTTCCGTCGAATTGACGGTAATTGCGTTCGCCACCTGTACGGCGGCCTCCAGATTGCTGCCGGGATGATCGGCGATCATGCGGCCGAACATCGCGATATCTGCGGCCTTGCCTTTCGCGCGCAGTGCATTGAGCTCCTCGGCCAGCGGCGCGCGCTTTTCCGCCGCCAGCGTGCGCGCGAGCGTCTGGAGGTTCGCGATCTCGTCCTGGCTCAGGAACAGCAGCGTCGTGAGGTCGACCGCCTTCAGCGCGGACTCTGTCGTTTCGCTTTTCTTCCCGGACTTGACCGTTTCCAGCTTACCGAACTGCGCCATGATCGCGGCCGTCCATTCGATCGCCTGTTTCTCGGCGACACCGGCTTCGCGCAGGATGACGACCAGCTCCTGGCCGAACCGCTTGCTGCGCTTGCCGACATGGCCCTTGAGCGCGGTTTCGAACAGGTCGCTGGTGCGCCAGGCGCGCTTGAGGCTTTGCGAGGAGACGCGAAGCCGTTGGGTATTGCCGAAAAACGCGGTCTTCGGGCGGCCGAGGTCGTCGCGGTTGAGATTGGCCGGGCCGTAGCTGGTCAGGAAATGCAACTGCAGGAATCGGGACATGACTGCTCTCTCACGCATCAGTGGAAGAAAGGTCGGCGGCGCCATCGTCGCCGTCGTCGTGAACGCCCCGGGGCGCGAAGTAGCGGCGGGCAAACTCCCGCTTCGTCGCGTTATCCGCCCAGGTCAGGAAGATGTAGGAAAGATCGACCGCATCCGCGCGGCCGTCGGCCAGTTGCAACGCACGGCGGAACAGGCGCAGCCGGTCGGGCAGATCGTCGGCCTGTAGCAATCGTGCGAAGCGCTGCGGCTTCAGCTTCCCGTCCTCGGGTTTTCCGGTGGTCGATGTCTCCGCGAGCCCCACGATCAGCGGCTTGGCCTGCGGTTCACGCACATGCGCAAGCAGCGCGGCGAGGAAAAAAGCGGCACCAGTCCGCTCCCGTTCGACGCCCAGCTTTTCGGCGAGACGATGCGCGAGTTCGTTCGCATAAACGTCGGCATCCTGCTGTGCACGGCGCAAATTGGCACGATCGCCCTTGCGCCCCTCCAACTGCTTGAGCCAGGGCATGACCACCGCCCTGATGCGCCCATGAAGATCGGACTCTCGATTGCTCATGCGCCACTCCGGGATGGGCTGTTCCCGGCGGCGGCGGCGGCGCCGTCGTCGGAAACGGGAAGGCTGAGGATCTTGCGGTACTGCGACTGCCACTGGCCGAGCAGGCGGCCGCGCGCCTCGGCGACACGCTTCACGTGCCGCAGCCCCGTGTCGGCAATCACATCGGAGGAATCGGCGTAGCTGTCGAATACCTTCAACAGAACGCGGCGCAGGGTCGAGGCCCAGCGCTCACGCAGCTCGCGGTCGGCCGGGCCGTCGTCGGGGAGGTCATCGCCCGTCGCTCGCGGCAAGCCGGTGAACGCGCTCAGCGTTGCGTAGAAATCCGCTTCCGAGCGGTCGAACAGCAGGCGCTCGGCTGCGTCAGGCAGCGAGCCGTCCGCGCTGCCGAAGACTTCCTTGAGCGCGCCGCGCAGCAGGCTGCGCGCCGCCTCCGCCGCCGCCACGAGACTGCCGGCGAACTGGGCGAGCAGCGCGGGTTCGTCGCATTCGGGGAACAGCGGCAGTTCGCTTTCCTGCCAGGTGAGGACCTTGGCATTGTCCAGTTCATAGCCGAAGACCCAGAGCGATTTCGCGCCGGCGGCGAGCGACTTCAGACCATGCCGGCGCCCGGTTCCCGACAGCGCGCGGACGTTGGCCGCGGCCCGGCGCAGCGTGGCGCCGTCGCCGGTGTCGGCGCAAAGGGTTGGCCAGTCGCGAAATCCCAGGCCGCCGCCTCGCGGATGCAGCGGCAGCCACTGCGACGTCTCGTCCTTGCCACGGTAGTACGGACTCAGCGGATGCTCGAAGCGGTCACTCGGATAGTTGGGGCCGTAGTTCTGCGCGAGCACGCCGACAACAGGCTGCTCGACGGTCTCGCCACTGAGATCGCAGCGCGCCGCGGCTTCGCCGCGCAGCAGACGGATACGGCGCGGACTGGCCCAGTAGCACAGCGGATCGACGCCGCGGCCTTGCCGCAGCGAGCCGCGCATGATGCTTTCGTCGCGGCCGCCCTTGTGGCTGGTGCGCACCGGCCGCAGCCAGGGCAGCGCGAGAGACCAGTCGACGTCGTCCTCCTCCCAATCGACCTTGAGCACGTTGAGCCAGACTTTTTCCCACAGCGTCGTCGACGGCGCGGCGGAACCGTCATGCCGGCGCGGCCAGACCAGCGTGCTGAGCGGGCCGCCGCCGCGCAGGCCCGTGCGATAGCCGACGCCACCGCTCGGTGCGTTGATCTGCAAACTCAGCAACGCCTGCGCGGCGATGTCCGGCGCAAACGCCGTCAGCTTGCCGCGCTTGACGAAAATGTCCTTGTTCTCTTTCAGTGTATTTCCACCCGGGGCATCGATCAGCAGGGCGGAAACAGCATCCGCTTCGGCCAGACCGCCGGACAAGGAAGTGTCCTGCAGGAACGGATGCTCGGCATCGAACAGTTCGAACGCGCCGCGGCGTGGAGCGAGTGCCTGCAACAGCTCGTCGCGCCCGGGCGGATCGCGCAGGCGCCGCTCCCATTCCCGCTCGGTGCGCGGCGGCAGGAACGACTGGAATACCCCGACGAGGAACTGCGCGAGCGCACCGTCGAAATCGTGCCGCACGGCCGCTAGATCGACCGGCGGATCGTCGCCCTGCGTCACATCCACCGGCGCGAGTTTGCGCCGGGCGCCGCTGCGGGTGATGACGGGGATCCAGGTGTCGAACAACAGGTTCATGCGCTCTCCCCGGTTTCTTGCGACGTCCGCCTCAGGCCCAACGTGGAGTCGTACGAAAAACTGACAGACTTTCCGTCGATCGCTTCCAGGCTACCTATATACAAATAGGCATTTTTTTGCAAAACAAACAGTGTTCTCCAACGTACGGTTGGATTGCATTCTTCAATGCGGCACGCCTCAGCTTCCAGATCCCCCAATGACGGCCGCCCACGCAGATTGCCTTTGCGAATTCTGACAACGCTCATTGCCCAGCCGTCCGCGCCGTCAACCCACGGCACAATGCTTCCTCGTTCCACGCGCGCGAGCACCAGTTCCATCGTAGGCTGCGTCAATCGCGTCGGCGCGGTCAGATCATCCGGCCAGACCAATCCGTTGTTCTCGTACGCCTCGTTACCTGCAATCGTGTTGAAGTTCGCGACCTGGCCGTCGCCCTGCCTTCGGCCTTCGGCCTGATAGGCCGACCGTTGCAAGGCCTGCGGATAGTCGTCCTCGCCCAGATCGTAGACCGCTTCCATTGCTGCGCGCGGCGCCGTGCCCAGATCCAGCCGATCGCTCAGCTCCCGGGCGGTGCGCCACAGGTAGGCATGGTTGTCGTAGACCAGCGCGGTGCCGCGCGACCAGGCCGATACCCAGTCGGCCGATACCTCACCGTTTCGCTCGGGACCGAAGATCCACAGCACCGGCTCGCCGCGCCGATCGGAACCGACCGGCAGCGGGTTGCCCGATTCGTCCCGCACATGCCGGAACAGGCGGCCGGCGCGCTGGATCAGCAGATCGACCGGGGCGAGATCCGTGACCATCACGTCGAAATCGAGGTCCAGCGACTGCTCGATGACCTGTGTTGCGACGAGGATGCAGCCGACGCGCTGCCGGGCCGTCGAGCACTTGCCGAACCGGCCCAGAACGTCCTGCTCGATGCGCAAGCGGTCGCCGAGCGCAAAACGCGAATGGAACAGTTGCAGCTTCTGCTGCAGCGCGGGCGACAGCCGGCGCTGCAGCAGGTCGAACGCATCGTGCGCCTCGGCAACGGTGTTGCGTATCCAGACCGCCGCTTTGCCTGCTTCTGCGGCGGCGACCAGCGTATCGACGACCTCCTCGATCCGCGTCGCGTAGCGGATCGCATAAGCATGCGGGCGCTGCAGCGCAGCGACGGGGATTTCGACAATTCCCGCGCCGTCCAGCCGCGTCAGCAGCGGATAGCGGGTGTCAACTGCCACGAGAGCGGCCCGGCGTCCGGACGGCAGTCTGCGCCGGTGCAGGCCGCGCGCGAACGCATCGATGAACTGCTGGCGTTGTGCGACCGGCAACGTCGCGGACAGCAGCACGACATGCCCGCCGCGCGCTGCGATGCGTGTCAGCAGTGTCTTCAGCACTTGCGCCTGATAACTGTCGTACGCATGCACTTCATCGATCAACAGCAGCTTGCGGTCGAGCCCGAACAGGCGCAGCGCCTGATGCTTGCTGCGCAGCACCGTCAACAGGGACTGGTCGATCGTGCCGACACCGAACTGGGCGAGCAATGCGCGCTTCGTGCTTTCCGCCAGCCAGGCGGTGTAGCCGATGCTCGCGGGTTCCTGTTCGCCGCGCACCAGCCGCTCGGTCTGGGACGGCGCGATGAGTCCGCGACGGAACGTGCTGTTGTGATCCCGCGCCGAATGCGAGAGCACGGCGCTCGCCTGGGAAGGATCAAGGACGAGTTGCGTCAGCACCGGCAGGACGCGTGCGTACAGCGCGTTGGCAGTCGCCTGGGTCGGCAGGCCCAGAAAGATGCCGTCGACGAGGTCGGCCGCAAACAGGCGATGGAACAGCAGCAACGCGGCTTCGGTCTTGCCCGAGCCGGTCTGGTCTTCCAGCACGGTCAGGCTGCCTTGTGCCGACAGCGGCACGTCGCAGGCCGCCTGCTGAGCAGGACGCAGGTGATGTTCCGCCGCAACGACATGGACGGGATCGAATGGCGCGGGCGCGGCGCGGCAGAGCCCCGACGCGGTCACGGCCTCGGCCGCGCGGCGACGGGCGTCGTTCCAGTAATCGCGCAGGGCGTCCAGCGTGGCGGGCACTGCTCTCGGGTCCGCAGCATGCTGCCAGGCCGCGTAGGGAAACCAGTCCGTGTTCGATCCGAGCCAGTCGGCCACGATGGTCAGGCCGGCGAGGTCCCAGGTCGCCGCGTTGAACTCGGGCTCGTCAATGTCATCCGGCGCCCCGGTTTCGGCAGCAACGATCGCGTCGGCGCCGAAGAACGTCCACATCAGGTCGGCGAATTGCCGCGCATGATCGAGCTGCTGACGGTCCCAGCACTCGGTGGGGTTCCTGACGGCATCGGCCGAGCGCGGCGCGCCGTGATGGCCGGTAGTGGCGGACAACAGCAGGATCAGTTCGTGCTCCCCGAGCACGCCGGACACGCGCTCCAGGGTCTGCGCATGCAGCACGCGGACGAGTTGTTCCGCCATGGCCAGGCCCACCGCATCGTGCCGCGCCGCGCCACCGTAGCGGCCGGGATGCAGGCCAAGCCGCACGGCGAGCTCCGCCACGCGCACCTGGAAGTTGCCGGCGAACTTGCCCAGGTCGTGCAGCGCGATCAGCCACAGCAGCACCGGCCGGGCGTCCCGCAGCGGCAGGCGGAGCGCGTTGGCGACGCGGCGCGTCGTTTCCGCGCGCGCCGTCATCAGCGCGTCGGCTACGGCGGCGACGTCGAGACAATGCAGAATCAGCGGATGCGAGGACGGCGCACCGGCCGGATCGTTCGCGGCCTTGCCCCAGTACGCCAGCAGCGCGAGCAGCACGTTCTCCAAGCCATGCCTCCGGCAACGGTGGGACAGGAATCCTGCGGACGTCCATCACTCTGCCGGCAGTGCGAGCGTCCTCCCACCTGGCCGCACCGGACGCGGCGCATTGCGTGCGCAGCGCCCCGCCTTGCGCGCAAACCCGGCGACGCGCCAGGTCACACCGGCAGCACGCGGCAGATATAGCCCTTCAGATAGTCGGTCTCGGGAATCGCCGGGTGCACCGG
>WUUC01154055.1_pt1 | contig 10418 bp, 7 predicted proteins | sample 6278441 | NCBI WGS metagenome assembly WUUC01 (sample SAMN13675441, study PRJNA597444) | soil metagenome | isolation source: soil | place: USA: Washington | collected 2017-10 | reverse complement strand
GCAGGCCCAGGACCGCGTCCGTGAACGAGCCCGTGAACGCGAGCACCAGGAGCGCGCCGGAGAGCGGCGTCAGCACCCGGTCGCTGGTACGGCGCAGCGCCCGGACGCGAGCCGTCGTGCTGCCCGTGAACTCCTCTTCGCCGCTCGGCGCAGCCTCCGCTTGGAGCGGCATGGGGTTCGGCTCGTCGGCTCGGATCAGCATCACTGGGGGGAGAGGTTCGCTCGTATTGTCGGCAGGCGGAGGAAGTGCATTGAGCACGCGTCAGCTACCGACGGGATCCCGATTGCCCGCGTGGTGCCGGTTCGCGTGCCTCCATGCCCGCGCTTCATCGATGTTAAGTTCGATCCCCGAATCTCGCCAGTTTCCATCCGGTTCTTGCGCGTTCGCGCGGGTCTGAGGACTAGGTTACGGCCCGTGCCGATGCTCAATGAACGCGGGCGCGCCCGATTCGGAGCGGTGCAGCCGGCAACTGTCCTGCCCGCGGGCATCCTGGTCGCGTGCTGGGCGTGGTGGGCCGCGGCCGACGGCGGCTTCTTCATCCGCGACTGGGCGCCGCTCGGAATCCTGCTCGTCGCGCTCGCCTTCGCCGTGGCGGCCGGGAGCGGGCGCCTCGTACCCGACAGGACCCTGCCCCGGCTCGCGCTGCTGTTCCTCTCCGGGCTCGTGGCATGGGCGTTCCTGTCGATCCTGTGGGCCGATTCGCAGGGAGCCGGCTGGGAGGCCGCCGCGAAGCTCCTCCCGGTCCTCGCCGGCTGCTGGACCGTCTCGCTGCTCGGGTGGACGGCCCGGCAGGCGACGGCCTTCCTGGGAGCCTGGGCGCTCGGCATCGCGCTCGTCTGCCTCGTCGCGCTCGTCGAAGCACCCACCGTGGGGGATCTGGGCGGCCTCCGCACGGTGGGGCGAATCACCACGCCCATGGGTTATGCGAACGCCGTGGGAGCGCTGGCATGGATGGCCGTCTTTCCCGCGCTGCTGCTGTCGTACCGGCCGGGGCTGCCGCCGCTCGTCCAGGGCCTCGGCCTCGGAGCCGCCGTGCTCCTCCTCGAGTTCGGCCTCCTGCCGCAGAGTCGCGGCGCGCTGGTCGCCGGAGTCGCGGCGGGGGTCGTCATGCTCGCCGTTTCCCCCGATCGGCTCCGTCTTATTCTTCGTGTCGCGGTGGCGGGAGGGCTGCTTGCCCTGGCCAGCGGCGCGATCCTCGACGTTCAGCAGGCCGCGGACGCCCGGAGCGGCGTCGAGTCGGCCCTCCGCCACGCCGCCCGCACGATCGTCTTCACCACCCTGGCGGCGATCGCGGTGGGTGCGGCCATCGGCTGGTGCGAGCGCTGGGCCGCCGGGCGAGAGCGCGTCGTCACCGGGGCGCGGAGGACCGGGACCGCGCTCGTCGTGCTCGCGTGCGTGGGCGCGGTCGTGGCCGTGGCGGCCGGCGCGGGCTCCATCACCGACGACCTCGACGATCGCTGGAGCACCCTCACGGACGAGAACTCGGCCGCGGAGGGGCGGAGCTCGCGCTTCGGCACGCTCGACCCCGAGGGCCGGACCGACGCGTGGCGGGTGGCCGTGGACCTCTTCGAGGAGCAGCCCGTGACCGGCTTCGGGGTGGGGAACTACGGACGGGAGTACACGGCCCGGCGCACCATCGAGCGGTTCTCGCTGTACGTGCACAATTTCTGGCTCCGCGCGCTCGCGGAGACCGGAGTGGTGGGGACGCTGCTGCTGCTGGCCGCGCTCGGGTGCGCCATCGCGGGCTGTATCGCCGTGAGGCGGCGGCTCGACCGGGCCGACGCGGCGGTGCTAGCCGCCTGCCTCGCCACCGCCACGATGTTCTTCGGGCAGGCGTCGCTCGACTGGCTCGAGGAGTTCGAGGCGCTGGCGCTCCCGGGGTTCGCGTTCCTGTTCCTCGGCGCCTCGCTGCGCGCGCCGGCCGAGGACGCCCCACCGTTCCGCCGTCGCGGCGCCCCGGCACTCGCCGCCCTGGGGATCGTCCCGCTGCTCGCGATCGTCGCCATGGCGCTCCCCCACCTGGCGAGCCGGTGGACCGATCGCGCGTTCGCGGGCTTCCGCGCCGACCCCGAGCAGGCCTACGCGGACCTGGAGCGCGCGCGGTCGGCCAACCCGCTCGACCCCAACGGATGGGTCTCCGAGGGCACCATCGCGATGGCCCTCGGGGACGAGCCCCGTTCCATCAGGGCCTTCCGGCGCTCGCTGGACGTGGAGGACACCTGGTACGCCCGGATGGAGCTCGCGGTGCTGGCCGCGCACGAGGGCCGTTTCCCCGCGGCGAGGCGCGAGATCCGCGCTGCGGCGCGAATGAACGGGGTGGATCCGGCGGTTGGCGACGCCCGCCGGCTCATCGCCGGGAGACGACGGATCAACCCACTAGGCTTCAACACCCGGGTTGTAGAGAGGGCGCGGTCGTACTTTACAAGGCCGGAACCCTGATCTAGTGTGAAATGCGGGGAAAAGGGAAATAGAGACGTCGTCATCGTGAAGGGATTCCACATGCAGAAGAAGTTCGCACTCGCGGTTGCCGCTGTAGCGGCGGTCGCCGTGCTCGCCTTCTCAGGCGCTGCTTTTGCGGCCGATCCGGCCGCTACCGCCTACGGCGGGCTGGCCAACCAGCAGCAGGGAGCAGTGCAGGGCGCCGTCGACACTCAGGCCACTTCAGGAGGCTCGCTGCCGTTCACCGGCTTCGAGGTCGGCATCGCGTTCATCGCGGGTCTGGCACTCCTGGGCACGGGCCTGGTCGTGCGTCGGAGCTCGCGCCGCAGCGAGGCCTAGTTCCGTACGAGGTGGGGGCGCCGGCTTCCGGCGTCCCCACGCTTTTCCTCCAGTGGGCGCGCCGACGCCGCCAACAGGGCTGGGCCGAGCGCGTAATTCAGCCAGTTGCGCGCCTGGTGCGCGTCTGAGATGAAGAACGACCCCGCCATCGTGGCCAGCCCGGCCACGAGGGCCGCGCGCGCCAGGTTGGCCATGTCGCGGTCGCCGCGCTGCTCGAACCGCCGCGCGGCGAGGCGGGCCGCCTGCAGCGACGCGATCACCAGCGCCAGGTAGAGCGCCAGGCCGATCGCGCCCAGCTCCGCGAACGTCTGGATGTAGACGTTGTGCACCACCAGCGGCCGCTCGGTGATGAAGTCCACGAACTTGAGCGGCCCGCTGCGGTCGACGTACGCCGACGACTCGACCAGGAAGTTCTGAAGTCCGACCCCGGCGACCGGGTTGTCGAGCCCCATCTGCCAGCCGATCGACCACAGCTCGCTGCGGCCCGTGCCCGAGGCGTCGAAGCTGCTGATCCGCTGCCACGCCTCCGGGTTCACGGAGAACCACACGGCGCCGGCCGCCAGCCCGATCAGCAGCACCGCGATCACCTGGGCACGCGCGCGCTTGAAGAAGACGATCGCGCCGATCGTGGCCGTGGCCGCGGCGACGAGGCCGCCGCGGGACTCCGCCGCCGAGAAGCCGATGACCAGCACCACGACCGCGCTCGCGCAGGCGATGCGCACGAGGACGCTGCGCGTGCTCACCGCGAGGCCCACGGCGAGCAGCACGGCCGGGACGATGCCGGCCGCGAGGTAGTTCGGGTCGCCGGAGCCGCCGCCGAGGCGGCCCTCGTTCGAGGCGAGCTCGATCGCCGACTGCGAGGTCTCGAGGCCGCCGGACAGGCCCGCCACCACGGACGCCACGGCTCCGACCACGAACGCCGCCGCCGCGAGCCGCAGGTGCCGGCGCGTGACGAGCGTGGTCACGACGATGAGGTACAGCGCGGCACCCTGCATCCACCCGAAGTGGAAGGAGCTGCCGGCGGCGGGCTCGCGCGACCACGCGAGGGACAGGTTGACCCATAGGATCAGGGCGCCCGCGAGCACCAGGTAGCGCCGCTGCTCGCGTATCAGCCGGACGATCTCCGACCTGCGGCCGATGAGGGCGCCGACCCAGGCGAGCACCAGCAGGCTGCCGGCGAGCGTGGGGCCGAACCTGAAGGCCGGCACCGCCGTGAAGAACAGGATCGGAACGAACGCGATCACCCCGAGCGGCAGGTTCACGAGCACGAGCGGGGCGTAGAAGAGCGCCACGAGCAGCGCCACGGCCAGCGGGATGCTCCGCGCTAGCGCGACTCCCACCAGGACGGCGGACAGGAGCGCTCCCAGCACGATCAGGGCGGGCAGCCGGTCCTGCTCGGCCCGCCAGGCGAATGTGCTCAAGGCGAGGGGGAGGGGAACCGCTGGGAGACGTCGTCAGGGTTCGCGATCAACGACCTGCCGGCGAGCCCGTGCGCGTAGTAGCTGTTCGAGGCGCCGGGGGCCGCGCCGATCAGCAGGTAGCCGGTCGGCATGCTTCCGGCGCGCCCGAGCAGGTCGCGCATGATCGTCAGGTTCGTCCGGTTCGAGTGACCCGGGCGCGCGACGACGATCACGTCGTCCATCAGGCGCGTCATGGCCAGCGCGTCGCTCACCTCGCCGAGAGGAGCGGTGTCCACCACGACGTAGTCGGCGAGCCTGCGCGCCTGGTCCACGATCGTGGGGATCTTCTCGTTGATCGACTCGAGCAGCCCCGAGTCCCCGGCCGACGGCGTGATGGCGAGCACCGACAGCGACGGCAGGTAGGGCAGCGTCTGGAGCAGCTCCGGCAGGCCGTTCTCGCCCATCGTGAGGAGGTCCATGGCGGTGTACCCGCCGTCGAGTCCCAGCGAGCGGCCCACGTCGGGCTTCCGGACGTCGAGGTCCAGCAGGACCACGCTGCGCCCGGAGGAGGCGAGCGCCACGGCCAGGTTGATCGCCGACGTCGTCTTGCCGTCCCCGGTCGAGGGGCTCGTGAGGAGGATCGCCGCCTGCTCGTCGGCCGCCGCGCCCGTGCGCCTCAGCTGGGCGATCAGGGTGCGGAAGCTCTCGCGGACCGCGGCCGGCATCTGCCAGGGGCCGTGCCGGTGGGCGCCCGGCCTCATCCGGCGGGTGACGAGCGGGACGCGCGACAGCACCGGGAGCGGGTAGAGCGAGAGCAGCTCGTCGTCGGTCCGAATCCTGCGCGTCGCGAGCTCGAGCAGGACCGCGGCCCCAGAGCCGAGCGCAAGCCCGGCGAGCAGCGCGAGGACGATGACGACCGACGCCGGCGCGCCCACCGGGTCCGCCGCCACGGCGTTCTGGGCGAGCGCGAGCGTCGGGTCTCCGTCGCGCTCGACGGCCTGAAGCTGCTCGAGCCGGGCCTCGATCTCGACCGTGCTGGCGCCCGTGTCGCGTGCTGCCTGGAGCTGCGCCTCGGCGCGGGCAATTGGGCCCACGACCTGGCTCCGCAGCTCCTCGTCGCGGATCGCGAGCGCCTCGGTGGCCAGCGAGTTCGACAGGCGCACGGCCTCGTCCCGCGACGGCGCTCGCGCACGGACGTCGAGCACGTTGCTCTCGCCCTGCGGCCGCACCTCCACGGCGTTCAGAACGCGCTCCGCGTCCCAGCCCGGTCCGAGCTCCTGCGCCGTGCGGATCGCGGCCTCGCGCGTCTCGATCAGCGCCGCGGCGGTCTGGACGGTGCGCGTGGGATCGCCCGAGTCACGGATCGGGCCGAAGCCGAGGAAGGTCTGGTCGGCCTGCGGCAGCGGCGTGACGAGCAGCTGCGTCTCGGACTCGTAGCTCTCCGAGCGCACGGCGAGCCACCCGAGCGCGGCGCCAAGCGTGGCGAGCAGGACGAGCGCCACCACGAAGGGGTGCTTCGTGACGGCACGCAGGTAGGAGCCAACGGCTCCCTCCTGCGGCGCGCCCGGCGGCTGAGATGCGAAGTAGGACTCGGCCGACAACTCCCAGCGAGTGTAGACGCCAGGGAGGCGGGTGGGCCCGCTTGACGCGACCTGGACCGATGTTCGATGTGCGCGTCCACCACCTCAGGCCCGTGCGGGCGGCAACCGAGGCCCAGAAGGAGACGCAGTGCCGCCCGCCCACGTCCCGACAGTCCTCACCGTCCGCGCGATCGCCGCTGCCGCGGCGCTCCTGGCCGTGCTCGCGGCGCTCCTGCCGGCCGCGCCGGCTCAGGCCGCGGAGCGCAGCTACCGCGCCACGGACATCTCGGGGCGGAGCGCCCTCTTCCGCACGGTGGGCGTCCGCCCAGGGCAGGTCGTCCGCGCGCGCCTGCGCGTGGGCGCCTTCATGCGGCGGGTGAACCTCCGCGGCGTCCGCCGCGGGTTCCGCCGCGGCCGGCTCCGCGTTCACTTCCCGAGGGGGATGCAGCGGAGGCTGCGCGCCCGCAGGGTCCGCGCCCCGCGCCTCCGCATCCGATACGCGAGGGCAAGCAGGCCCTCATCGCCGGGCCCGGACGTGGGCGGCGTGGTCTCGGGCTTCGAGCGCGGCGACTTCTCCGAGTTCCTGGGGGCGTCCGCATGGGCGGGCGACGTGAGCGTCACCGCCGAGCGCTCCTACGAGGGATCGCGGTCGGCCAAGGGGGTCTACCGCGGCGGCGAGTCGGGCGCCATGCGGACCTGGCACCCGGTCGACTGGCGCACGGGCAGCGATGTCTGGTACGGCGTGGCCCTCTACGTTCCCGACGCGTCGGACTACTGCTACTGGAACCCGCTGCGCTGGGACAACTACAAGACCTACGAGGGGTCCGGCGACGTCGGCGGGCTCACGATCGAGCGGGGCCGGCTGTCGCTCACCCACTCGCGCTATGGCGGCACGGAGCGCCGGCTGGTCGACGGCGGCCGCATCCCGGAGGGCCGCTGGGTGTGGCTCGAGGTGCACCAGCGCTTCGCCGGGGCCGACGGCGCCGCGCTCTCCGAGCTGTACGTGGACGGCGCCCTGCGTGGGCGTTCGACCGCGGCCAACAGCGAGGGGCGCGTCATCAACCACCTGCGCTACGGCGCGGTGAACGTGGCGGGAAGCTGCTCCAGGCCCGGCACGATCTACTTCGACCGCGCGTCGATCTCGGGCGCACAGCGCGGTCCGCTCGGCTGATCTAGGATCCCCGCCGGGGAACGGCGCGTTGCCGGCGCGCCTACCAATTCGCCATGCTCGTCTCTCCGCTCGCCAACGTGTTGGCCGCGATGCTCGTGGCAGCCGCGCCGTCAAGCAGCGGCGGCGATGAGCGCTGGCGTTTCCCGGGCCGCGCCGAGGCCGGCGCGAACGTCGTCTGGTTCAAGCCTCACGGCCTCAGCTCGAACGCGGTTCGCTCCGCGCGCCTCGAGGCGGGCGGGCGCTCGCGGCGGGTGCCGCGCTCCCGGCTCGTCCACGGCCTCTCGGACGGCGCCCTGGGCGTCAGGCTCGGGAAGGCGTGGCGGCGGGAGGAGCCGCGCGGCCGGGTCTGGCTCGTGGTGCGCACACGGAAGTTCGGCGAGTTCGACGGCTACTCGTCGCTCGGCGGCGCGCTGCGCCGCAACTGGGACAGCGCCTACCGCGGGTCGTCGTCGATCGAGGCCGCGTTCCGCCGCGGCGGCGGCGGCTTCGCACGGGCGTGGAAGAGCGTCAGCTGGCGGGAGGGCGACCAGGTCTCCTACCGGATCGCCCTCCGCATCCCGAGCAGCGCGCACTGGTGCTACTGGAACCCGGTTCGCTGGGACAACTACGGCCGCTACGGCCCGGGCGGCGACGTGGGCGGGGTCCGCATCCAGCAGGGCGAGCTGAGCCTGATCCGCGCGCGCTACGGCGGCGTGGAGGAGACTCTCACCGAGGGTGTGCCCGTGCCGCGCGACCGCTGGTTCACGGTGACCGTGCGCCAGCGCCTGTCGGCCGGGCCCGGCGCCTCCAACGAGGTCGTCCTCGACGGGCGTACCGTCGCGACCAGCTCGAGCCCGAACACGCACGGGCGGCCGGTGGAGACCGTTCGCTTCGGAGCGGTGAGCGTGGCGGGAAGCTGCAGCGGGCCGGGCGCGATCCTGTTCGACGACGTCTCCGCCGACCCCCGCTGAGGCTCGAATACCCGTCCATTACCGGCGTGGCCGCTCGTGCACGCGTGCGCGACGGCCGACTTTAAAAATGCAACTGCCGACCCACTGACGTCTCCCGACAAAGGCACCCCCGCCGTGAGGCGGGTCCGCAAAGCCACGGGGCTCGAACGCGAGCCAGCCGAGCTGCCGAAGGACTCCGGGCGATGTCGCCCCGGAACCCGAAGGAGACGTCATGCCGAGGTTCAGTACCTCCACAGCCGCCCTCTTGGCGCTGCTGGTCTTCGCGGCGCTCATGCTCCCAGGCGCAGCCGCGGCCGACGTGCGAGCGCCCGTGAAGATCGCCCACGGCGTGGCCAGGTTCGACCTCCGGTCGGTCAATCCCGCCCGCATCCAGTCCGCGGTGGTCCGCACCGCCCGCCGCACCATCAGGCTGTCGACCGCTCGCGCCCGGCGGGCGGCGCGTAGGGGCCACCTGCGCGTGCGCGTGAACAGGCGCGCCCGTCCGGTGCGCCTCGTCATCACGGCGCGCAAGCCGCCGCGGAAGCCGAGGAGCGAGCCGGACCCGACCGAGCCCGCTCCCAACGAGCCGGCACCGACGGAGCCCGCTCCCACCGAGCCCGCGCCGACCGAGCCGGCGCCCACCGAGCCCGTTCCGACCGAGCCCGTTCCGACCGAGCCGGTTCCGACCGAGCCGGTTCCGACCGAGCCCGTTGACGTCGGCGGCGTCTCGTCCGGCTTCGAGACGGGCAACTTCACGGAGTTCCTGGGCGCGTCCGCCTGGACCGGGACCGTGTCCGTGTCGAATGACCGCGCCTACGCGGGGTCGTACGCCGCCAAGGGCGTCTTCGACGGCGGCGCGTCGGGCGCCATGCGGACCTGGCACACGGTCGACTGGGCCTCCGGGAGCGACGTCTGGTACGGCGTCGCGCTGTACGTCGGCGACCCCACCGCCTTCTGCTACTGGAACCCGCTGCGCTGGGACAACTACAAGACCTACGCCGGCGCCGGCGACGTCGGCGGCCTCGCGGTCGAGCGCGGCCGCGTCTACGTCATGCAGTCGCTCTACGGCGGCACCGAGCGCGAGCTCGTCAACGGCGGGACGCTTCCCACCGGCCGCTGGACCTGGATCGAGGTGCACCAGAAGCTCTCGAGTCAATCCGGCGTCGCCCTGTCGGAGCTCTACATCGACGGCGTGAAGAAGGGCTCGTCGACGGCGCCGAACAGCGCGGGACGGGTCGTGAACCACCTGCGCTACGGCGGGGTCAACGTGGCCGGGAGCTGCTCCCAGCCGGGCACGATCTACTTCGATCGCGCTTCGCACTCGACCCGTATGCGGGGGCCGCTGCGCTAGGCCGACGCGAGCGCGACGTCTCCGATCGGCTCCCGGCCGTCGCGATCGACGTAGGTACGGAACCAGAGCTCGAGCTGGAGCAGCGTCCAGAGCGCCGTCGAGTGATCCCCGGCGCCTGAGCGGTGGTCCTCCACCAGGCCGCGCACCGCACTCTCCTCGAAGAGGGCGCGGTCGCGCGTCGCCGGGTCGAGCAGCACGTCGGCCGTCAGCTCGGCGAGCGGGCCGCGCAGCCAGGCGGCGAGCGGCGGCGAGAACCCCTGCTTGCGCCGGTCCACCAGGTCGTCGGGCAGCCACTCGCGCAGCACGTCCTTGAGGATGCGCTTACCCGTGCTGCCCTTGAGCTTCGCGCTCGCCGGCAGCCCGGCCGCGAGCTCCATGAGCTCCTGGTCGAGGAGCGGCGAGCGGACCTCGAGCGAGTGGGCCATGCTCGCGATGTCCACCTTCACGAGCAGGTCGCCCGGCAGGTAGGTCTGAACGTCGAGGTCGACGAGCGACTCCGCGCGAGTGTCGGCGTCGGACCCCTCCATCAGCTCGGCGAACGCCGCGTCGGCGCGGTAGCGCTCCTCGCCGAGCCGCTCCCTGAACTCGCGTGTGTAAAGCCGGTCGAGCGCGTCGATCCGCACGGCGGCCATGGTGTCGGCGTAGCGGCGAGCCGGCGGCACGGTCAGCGCCTCGGCGAGCCAGCGCATCTGGCGCAGCGGCCGCAGAGGGTGGCCCTTGTCCACCACGCCGGCGAGCGCCCTCGCCGTGCCGTTCGCGACCGCGCGCGGCGTCGCCTCGAAGCGGCGCACCAGGTCATGGAACCGGTAGCGGCTGTATCCGGCGAAGCTCTCGTCGCCGCCGTCGCCGTTCAGCGCCACCGTCACGCGGGACGCGGCCAGCTCGGCGAGGAGGAAGGTCGGCACCGCCGACGGGTCCGCGAACGGCTCGCCGTAATGCCAGGCGAGCCGGGGAAGCACCTTCAGCGCGTCCGGCTCGACGGTGAGCTCCTCGTGATCGGTGCCGAAGATCGATGCCACGCGCGCGGCGTAGCGCGCCTCGTCGTGGCTCTCCTCGTCGAAGCCGATCGTGAACGTCCGGACCCGGTGCTCGGCCGACATCGCGGCCACCACCGCGGCGGAGTCCACGCCGCCTGAGAGGAACGCGCCGAGCGGCACGTCGCTCCGCAGCCGCAGCCGCGTCGCCTCGAGGAGCGCGTCCCGGACGCG
>WUUC01131901.1_pt1 | contig 10418 bp, 8 predicted proteins | sample 6278441 | NCBI WGS metagenome assembly WUUC01 (sample SAMN13675441, study PRJNA597444) | soil metagenome | isolation source: soil | place: USA: Washington | collected 2017-10 | reverse complement strand
TCAGGAGTGCCGAGTTAATCACCGATCCAGGCGTGACCATCCGGACAATTTCTCGTTTGACAATGCCCTTCACAGATTTGGGATCTTCCATCTGTTCTGCAATAGCAACCCGGTAACCTTTGGAGACTAAACGGTCGATATAAGTTTCGCAGGTGTGGGCAGGAATTCCTGCCATGGGGGTCTCTTGCCGTTTTGTCAGAACAATTTCAAGCTCTTTAGCTAAAAGCAATGCATCATCTTCAAAAGCTTCGTAAAAATCGCCCAAGCGGAAGAGGAGCACAGCTCCAGGAGCATGCTTTTTGCATTCGTACCATTGGGACATCATGGGAGTAATCGACATAGTGGTGAATTATCAAGGACGAGGATCTACAAAGTCAATGACTTCTAGATTTTTTACGTTTGAAGATCAAGTTGTTTTTCATCCATTTTTTCAAGCTACTTAATTTGGGGGTGTTTTTAGCAATGGGGGTTGATTTTTCAGAGACGGCTGCAGGCTCATGAGGTTGGATTTTCAAAAGTGCGCTATCAATCCTTTTTAAACTTAATTGCAATACCTGTTCATATTCAGAAATCTGCTGCCGGATAGCGTTAAGCTTTTCACAGATTTCTTCTTCATTACCTCCGGACTTCCTAGCAGGATTGCGCAGGAGACGGGAAGGAGCCTGGATTTGACGGACTTCATCTTCGACTTTAAAGACATTGCTCAAGATGTTTGAAATTATTTGTATTTGCTCATTTCTCCATTTTTCCCAGGAAGAATCAATAAGAGTTTTAGATTCTGGTGTAGGGTCCTCTTGAGATTGGGTAAGAGAGGGTGTTTTGTCCATAAATCTATTAAAAGGAACAGAATAATTTTCGTAAAGTTATCTTTAAGATTTTTTTATAGGTCCCCAGGAAAATAAGCTTATTTTTAAAAGCAAAAAGCTTAAAAAAAATTGCTTAACATTTTGAAATGTTTGTTACGTTGTTTTTATATGCTAAAATAATGTATTTTTTTTGATAAATTTGAAATATAAGATGTTATCAGCTGTTTCCTATTTTAATCTTTGGGTAGATAAAGGCACACTTCAGGATCTGAGTAGAATTGGGACATGGCAGAAAGTCGCAATAGTTGCTTTAACTGCTCTGGAATCCTTCGTAATCGGATATGCAGCTAGCCGGGCAGGATTCGCTCTGATTTGCACTTCTTTACCACTTACTGGCCTATGCGTAATAGCTACTTTCAGGGTACTCGTTACACTTGCTGCTTCTTATATTCCTCCTACTAATTCCAACAATTCCTCTCCAATTAAAAAAGAAAAGACAGGGACGGAGATTAGGAAAGAGCAATGTGAAATGCTGATTCGAGAGCTTTTGACGCCACATCAAGAACTAGGCGCTGCTATTAATAATGGAGATTGTTTCTATGATGCAATCGCTCAATTGCTTCAGATAATTGGGATTAATGCTACAGTCGAGTCTTTGAGAAAGGATATTAGCGCGGCACTGACAGATCCTAGATGGGTAGAGCATCTTAGGAAGAAGGTAGAGCAAGATCCTCGAGGTATCGGAAGTTTTGAAGAATATTCTAAGCAAGTTGTTTATACCCCAACAAAGCAGGGTGAGACCGAACATAAAGATCCAATCTGGGGAGATCCCAGCCGCGAAGGTGTTATTTTATGTGAAAAATATAAATTCAATCTTCGTATTTTAAAAGCTGGAGTTATGGAAGGTAATATCGAAGGAGATATAGATCTGCAGATATATAAAAATTTAAGGGATCAAACTGCAGATCAAAAACTTTTGCAAACATATGAAAATGATGTTCAAGCCCGTTATCGCCAACTCTACGCAGATCTCAAGAATTACTATTCAGATGAAGAGAATATCCCACTAGGTAAACCTTATCCCCTCACTTTAACCATTGTTCTTTTTGGTGAGCATTTTCTACCTGTTATTACTCGTTAAAATTTCTTTGCAGCTCGTCGGCTATGTGATTTTAAAAGACGATCGCTTATTCTAAGTTTTATGCCTCTTTATACCAAAGAAAGTCTCGACTTGCTACGGCAGCGCATTGACTTGCCAGAAGTGATCTCTGCCCATATTGATTTGAAGAAAGCTGGAGCAACTTTTAAAGCATTATGCCCTTTCCATGAAGAGAAGACGCCATCTTTCGTTGTTAATCGTGGAGATAATCATTATCACTGTTTTGGCTGTGGAGCCCATGGAGATGCCATTGCCTTTTTAATGAATCACTTGAAAATGGGATTTACGGAAGCTGTCGATAGCTTAGCTGAGAAATTTGGTATTGTTCTAGAGCGGGATGATAAAGTTGAAAATACAGGGCCTTCCAAGACGCTTCTCAAAGAAGCCATGCAGCTAGCCTGCCGATTTTATCACTTTATGCTCCTTCAAAGTGAAGAGGGGTATCAGGCTCTGCAATATCTCTACAAACGGGGAATAGATCTAGAATTTATCCAAAGATTTGAAATTGGTTTTGCTCCTCGGCAGAGAAACGCGCTTTATAAAATTTTAAAAAGCAAAGAGCTTTCCGATCAGGTTTTGCAAGCAGCAGGTCTGCTGTCGATCTCAGATGATGGGTCAAAAAGGGATTTTTTTTCCGATCGGATTATGTTCCCGATCCGCGATGGGATGGGTAATGCGATCGGCTTTTCCGGAAGAAAATTTAAGGAAGAGACTTTTGGCGGAAAATATATCAATACCTCTGAGACGCCACTTTTTAAAAAATCTCAAGTGCTTTTCGGGCTTAGTTATTCCCGGAAGACGATCACCAAAGAAAGAAAAGCCCTTGTTGTAGAGGGGCAAATTGACTGCCTCAGGCTCATTCAAGAAGGATTTGATTACACGGTAGCAGGACAGGGAACTGCGTTTGGAGAAGGACATGTCCGGGAACTTCTCAATTTAGGAGTGCAAACGGTCTATCTAGCGCTCGATGGCGATACAGCCGGAGAAGAGGCTGCAGTCAAAATTGGAGACTTGTTTCAAAAAAAAGGAATCGAAGTTTGGGTTGTGCCGCTTCCGCCTAAACAAGATCCAGATACATTGCTTAGAGAACGAGGCCCAGCATGGTTTGCTGAGCATTTGCAAAAGCCGACCGATTATTTGACCTTTTTAGTTGAAAAATTGGCTAAGACTAATAGCTTAGATTCACCCTCAGGAAAAAATGCACTAACGCAGAGTGTAGTAGAAAGGGTCCGCGGCTGGGAACATCCTGTCATGATCCATGAAAGCCTTCGGAAGCTGGCCCAGCTTGTGCAAGTGCCTGAAGAGTTGATCGGTGTTGGAACAATCCAGCCAACGATCGTCCGGAAGGAAGGGAAACTTCCAGGGCAAGAGGGTGTCGATGCTGATAAGATTTTAGAAACAGATCTTTTAAGAATTTTATTTTTGGCAGGCGAGGCTAAGCACGTGCTCTTTGCTATTGCTCAAGCAAATCTTTTGCCGATCCACTTAAGGGTTCCTGTCTGTCAGAGGCTTTATGGGATTTTCATGGAGGCTTATGAAAAAGGAGATTCTACCGATTTGCTCTCTTGTGCAGCAGGTCTTGAACAAGAGGATGAAAGCCATATTGTGCTTGAGATCATGGGCCGGAAGATCCAAGTGGAAAAAGCTGAAGAATCACTGATCAATACGATCAAAAGAATTTTACAGCGGAACTGGATGGAAGAGCGGGAAACGATCAAACTGAAAATCCACAGCGGCAAGTTAAATGAAGAAGAAGCTCTAGAGCTCGCTAAGCAATTCGATGCTTTAAAACGACAGGTACCAGAAGTGATTTTTCCTGTATGATTCATTCCATTATCTTTTTTGATCAAAATTGTTCTCTTTGCCGTCGGACCATTAATTTTTTAGCCCAGCAGAATAAAAAGAAGCTTTTTAAATTTGCTCCTATCGATGGAAGCACAGCGGAGAAGATGTTGAACAGCAATTTGGCTCATTTACGCGGGCTCAATACAGTCATTTTATTAGAGCATCCAGACGGGAAAATATGGTTGCGGGGCCGGGCAGTATTCCGTGTGCTTTGGCTCTTAGGCGGCTGGTGGAGATGTGTCGGATGGCTTTATCAAGTGCCGTTTGTCGATCTATTTTATAAATTTATTGCAAAACATCGGAAAAAAGGCGAAGATCTTCCACCTTTATCTGTTCATCTGCTTCCTTAATTATTTGATGACAAAAAGATCCCTGAGTATAGTCTACAAATATGGTGAATCCTTTTTTTACTGTGATAATTACACTGACGGATAAATTGTCTTATTTGTTCCCATTTACTTTAGACAGTTTGATCTTGCAGAAAGGAAGCGCCTCTTTTGAAGTGATCATTGTCGATGCTTCAAGAGGAAAAGTTCCACTTCATCATTTACCTTTAGAAAATGTTATTATCCTACAAGCAGAAAGCTCTAACCTTTCATGCATGCTCAATCAAGCTTTGCATATCGCCAGGGGCCATTACATTCATTGCATGTTGCCCGGTGAATTTTATATGTCGAAAAAAGCGTTGGCCTTTGCAACCAAAATTATCCATGCTTATGACTTTCCTGATCTCATGTATACGGCTAGGATGGTAAGACATAGTTTTGGCCAGCCGACGGTCGATATGCAGCCTCTTTTGCTCACAAATTTGAAAAAGGGACAAGTCTCCCCTAGTTTGCAGGCGTTTTGGTTCCGTCGAGAAGCGATTTTCATGCTCGGTGGTTTTAATAAGAAATATGAGATTCAGAGTGGATATGACACGGTTTGCAGATTTTTTCTGGCCCCCACTTTAAAAAAGGCTTTTGTAAGGAGGATTTTGACAGATTATGAATATCGGATGCTTCCTTCTAGATATATTCTTCAAAGCTGCTTAGAGACTTTTTGGATTTCTTTTTATCATTTTGGCCCTACAACACATCTCTTTGCATGGCTTGTGCAAAATTGTTTGAGACTTTTCCGGTTTTCATGGAAAATTGTTCGCGCTTCATTTTGGAAACGCCATGTTGCCTATTAATCGGCTTATTCTATTTTTAGTAATTCCCTTTACTCTTATGGCTTCAGCTAATAAGCCAGTACCTCCTGCCGGTGTTGTAGACCGTCAAATCGAGCAGGAATACGATGCTAAAGAAGTTGAGGCTGAAAAACAAATTCCCTTGCTGGAAATTGATATCCCTGAGAAGACCTTTGACATGGGAGATGAAAAAACTCTCATCAACAGCGTCAAATTCAAAGGCAATACAGTAATCTCTTCTCGTACATTGAAGAAAACTCTCAAAGAGTTCATGGGTAAAGAACTCTCCATGAAAGAAATTTACGAGATGTGCCAAGCAGTCCAAACAAAATATAGCGAGAGAGGATATTTTCTAGCCCGCGCTTATGTTCCTCCGCAAGAGATCAATGACTATGCTTTGACGATCGAGGTCATCGAAGGAAAACTTGGCAAAGTCTCTGTCATAGGTAATAAACATTATAAAGAGAAATTCATCGCCAAGTATTTTGCTAAGTACGAAGGCAAGCCGATCAATTACGATCAGGTCCTCAGGGCCCTGCTTCTCTTGGATGAGAATTCAGATCTAGATGTCGGAGCTGTTTTTAAGAAGGGAACTGATTTTGGGACTGCCGATTTGATTGTCCGGGTTACTGATAACCGTCCCCTTCATTTTATGATAGACCATAATAATTACGGCTCGGATCATACATCGCACCATCGGACAGGTGCACGCTTTGATTGGGGAAATCTGATTTTAAATGGTGATATGCTGACACTTGTGGAAGTTGTTGGATCTCCTATTCCCAGCCTAGACTTTACAAGTGCGATTTATCATATTCCGATCAATACCTATGGAAGTTCATTCGACTTGTCATATCTTTTTGCTAATTTCAAAACTAGCAAAGTCGATCATATCGAGTACACAGGCCGCTCGCATATTGGGACAGCCCGTTTCACCCAAGCTCTACACAGAACTCGCAAGCTCAATACTGATTTTTTTACGACTTTTGACTATAAACAGATCCAAAACTATGGAGGAGGAGTCGAATCCTCCTATGATAAACTAAGAGTTTTGACAGGAGGGGCCCAAATCGATTATATCGATGGATGGAAAGGAAGAAACCTCTTCTTGGTCTCGGGCGGCTGGGGTATCCCTAGTCTCTTGGGAGGCTCCGGTGTCCATTCTCGAAGTGACAGCCGGGTCCATGGCGGGGGACGCTTTATCAAACTCAATGGAGGATGGAAGCGTTTACAAAAACTTCCTTTAGAGTGTTTTTTGCTATTGAATACGCAGATGCAATATAGTTTTGATAAACTTCCTCTTCCCGAGCAGATCTATATCGGAGGTGTCGATACTGTTCGCGGCTATCAGCTGGCTGCGGGAGTCGGTGACCATGGCATTTATGCCAATATTGAGCTCCGAGTTCCCCCTCCCTTCTTACAAACCCATAAAATTCCTTGGACCGATACAACATGGGGAGAATTTGTGCAATTTGTCGGATTCATCGATCATGGACAGACATTTGCCGTTGGACAAGATATTTTACGTGAAATCGGACTTAAAGAAGGTAAGAAGAGAAAAGAACAGGTCCATTTTGACCGCGCTGTTTTAACTTCCGCGGGAGCCGGCGTTCGCCTTTACGGTCCCTGGAAATTTGAATGGAGCTTGGATGTTGGCTATCCATTAACAGATAAGCATCGGTCTTCCGAAACAATTGTTTATTTTAGGGTCGCATGGAAAATTCTCTGAAGCGAGCCCTCTCCCTCTTTTTAGCCTATCCTCTTTTAGTAATGGCTCATGTAGAAGCCCCTCAAGTGACTGCAGGAGAAGCGACCTTTGAAACACCTGATACTAACACGCAATTGATCCATGCTGCGGACAAAACGGCTATTAACTGTAAAACATTTAATGTTGGGAAAGGTGAAATCGTCCGTTTTATCCAGCCTCACTCGAAGGCTAGCGTTCTTTGCCGTGTCACAGGTAAAGAAGCCTCTTTGATCGAGGGCCGTCTTGAGGCAAACGGCAGGCTTTTTCTCATCAACCCTCAAAGCATTTTTTTTCGAGAGACCGCTCAAGTCAATGTTCATTCTCTGATTGCTTCAACGCTCAATATCAAAGATGAAGACTTTGCCAAAGGTAACTATCGATTTTTTCTAGATAAGGAAGCCAAAGATAGTGCTGTGGTCAACAAGGGCCAAATCACAGCCGAACAAGACATCGTTTTTATGGCTCCTCAGATCACCAGTCATGCAGTTGTCAAAGCCGTTGCAGGACGTGTGGCTTTTTTAGGCGGAGAATTGATCACTTTGAACTTTGAGGGTGATAATCTCATTTCTTTTGCAATTGATGGTCCTCTTAAAAGCGGTTTTATCGAACAAACAGGTCAGATTGAAGCCGGCAAAGGAGTTCTGCTTAAATTACGCCTGGCTGATGAGATGATTAAAAGCATGGTCAATGTCAATGGCATCGTGGAAGCTACTGCTATGCAAATTGAAAATGGAAAAATCCGGCTTGTTGCCGGCAGTTCTATCACATCCCCAAATATTAAAGTGGAAGCTCCTTTGGTCCAAACTGCGGGAGATTTCATAGGAGTAACGAGGCTAGACATCAACCCTGGAAAGGAAATGAGGGTACTGGGAGGTTCAGTCAAGCCCGCTCCTGGCCAAACTGAGGTCTCATTTAGTATTCCTGAAGGTATGATAACGCTAGATGGCTCGTTTACTTACCTTAAAGATTTAAAAATTGAAGATCCAAAAGATAAAGATCATCCAAAAATCCTTACTCTTCATGGCAAGATCATCGATCAAAATGCATTGATTAAAATCTCCGGCCCCGTCAATTTAAAGGCAGATACGATTTTCCTAAGCGGAAATATAAATGCGCCTAATACATCGATCAAATTGAGCGGCTCTGTCATTGTAGATGGTGATAACGTAGAAATTAAGAATGGTTATAGCAAAGGCTGTACCACTATTGATGGAACACTAGATGCCGACCAACCCAATCGGAGTTTAAGAATCTCCAATGGACAAGATTTGGGAATTGTCGATATTACTGGGCCTATTGGTTCCAAAGGGCCTTTTTTAAAACTCTCTATCGAAACAGGAAAGCTTTCTTTTGCTAATATTGGCAACAAAAATCACCTGGGAGCAGAAAACCTTAATATTAAAGCTAAAATCGTCGACTTTTTAGGCACTGTTATCCATACAAACCAGCAAATGTGGGATGAAGCCAGCGTTTATCTTAAAGGTGGACGATCCACGACTTTTATCACCAATGAAAATTCTCTTAATTTTACTCCTAACACTCAGATATTCTTAAGCCCTCAGACAAATGTCGTGTTTGAAACTCGAGGTGGTAACTTAGAAATCTCAAAACTCTCAGGCGACCATCAACAATCCATTACGATCAATACCGGACAGGGGGAATCAAAGATCGGTGAATTTACCGGCAAACTGGGCCCTCTCCTCGTGCAAAGCCGCAATATCCATAATTCAGGAAAAATCAATGCCAGCAGTATTTTTATGGAAGCTCAAGAACACATCTGTTATGCCACAGATTCGCAAGGAAAAACTTTCCAAAGCGAGCTGCTTTCCGAAGGAGATGTCACGCTCAATGCTAAGCGTGGGATGATTGGAACTAAAGAATTACCTATTCTTGTTAAATCGAAAGGCAAGCTTTATGTCGGTTCAAAATCTTTTGCCTATATCAAGGGTCATTGCAAAGATGGATTTCCTTCTGTTTATCCCAAAAATCCTCCGCCGCGCATCGTCTTCAATGACAATGAAATTCAGTATGTCTTAAATGAGGAGATCTTTATGGAAGAAGAAGAGCTAATGTCGCTCATTCCCGATCTCTTCCATGCAGCTCCTCACGGGTTTGTCGATGCTAAAAACTTTATTTTTCGACGAGCCCCAATTTATTATCTGGTTAAATAAAATCTCGGGTCCAATCCTATATTGAGACTCATCTCTAAAATGCTCGAAATATTAATTGCAATTGCAAAAAATAATGTCTCACACAAGTTGTTCTTTAATAAGGCTAAAAGATGTTATTTCTACAAAGATCACCCCCGTTCGAGCATAGATGACATTTTAATTTTGGTGGATCGGTGACATTACTATTTTAGGCATACAGCATCCAAATTCTTCTTTATAAAGAATGACTAGGTTGAATATAACTTATGACTTCTGATTGTAAAGAGCTCTCTTTACATCAAAGGAAGGTGAAAATGATACGCACTGTAATTGCTTTAACTTGCTGCCTTTTTATCGTACCTGTTTTTTCGAACACTCATGCTGAAGAAGCAAAAGAGGAGTTTTTTCCTTCTACCCCTGAACAAGTAGCAACCTTGAGTAGTGAGCGTAGCTATCTCATAGGTGGGAGGCAAGTCATGAATATTATCTCTACGACGATCAAAACGAAATCGGGGCCTTCGCTGCGCCTGATAAGCCAAAGAATTTAAGGGTCCTATAAAAACACAAGGATAAAATGTCAGATGTTATTGTCATCGGCGGCGGCGCTGCTGGGATTTTTGCAGCTTTAGCTGCCAAGCAGTCCCATCCCGATCTTTCCATTTTAGTTTTAGAAAAAACAGCTGTTCTCCTTTCTAAAGTCAAGGTTTCGGGTGGAGGCCGTTGCAATGTTACCCACGCCTGCTTCGATCCTGTAAAGCTTGTTAAAAATTATCCTCGCGGCGAGAAAGAACTTCTCGGCCCTTTCCATCGATTCCAACCCAGCGACACCATCGAATGGTTTGAATCCCGCGGCGTTAAGCTCAAGACCGAGTCTGACGGCCGCATGTTTCCAATTACCGACTCTTCCTCTACGATCATCGAATGCCTTCTCTCTGAGGCCCGCAAGCTCGGCATTGAAATCCAGCAGCGTCAGCGTGTCGAAAAAATAGAGAAGGGATTCACCGTTCATCTCAAAGATAATCCCTCTTTGACCTGCAGCCATCTTATTTTAGCCACAGGGAGCAGTCCTGAGGGGCTTGCCAATGCAGAGTCTCTCGGCCATACGATTGAGCTGCCTGTACCATCACTGTTTACTTTTAATGTGCCAACCTCTCCCTTAAAAGAGCTCAGCGGAGTCTCTGTTGACTCAGCGACTGTTGAGGTGGGTCCTTTTACTCAGACGGGCCCTTTGCTGATCACCCATTTTGGATTCAGCGGCCCTGCCATCCTCAAGCTCTCTGCTTGGGGTGCTAGGTTTCTGCATGAAAAAAATTACCGCACATCTTTTTCAATCAACTGGATTCCTAAATTCTCGCAGGAAGAGCTTTTCCTTCAACTGCTCCAATTAAAAGAGCAATCTCCGCAAAAGACACTTTTTTCTCTTAATCCTTTTTATTTTCCTAAAAACCTCTGGAAAGAACTTTTGAGAGCTGACAAAACTCTTGCGAATTTCTCCAAAAAAGAACTTCAAGATCTCTCTCAAAAACTTCACGCTGATATT
>WUUC01069262.1_pt1 | contig 10418 bp, 7 predicted proteins | sample 6278441 | NCBI WGS metagenome assembly WUUC01 (sample SAMN13675441, study PRJNA597444) | soil metagenome | isolation source: soil | place: USA: Washington | collected 2017-10 | reverse complement strand
CCCTTCATCCGCTCCTTCAGCCGAGGCGAGATCCGGGAGACGTGCGCCTCGAACCCCTTCGAGGACTCCCTCGCCCGCGCCGGCAGCGCGCTCGCACACGCGATAACGGTCGCCAGCAGGAGCGTCGAGGTCCGGCGGCACGAGCTCCTCTGCGGCTTCACCATCGCGACATTCTCCCCCACGACGAAGAGTCCGTACGATGCACGGATGCCGATCGACTACACGGCCCACCTTCGCAGCGATGGCGAGAAAATGGCCCTCGCGGTTGCGCGCGACCTCGACGCGCACGTCCCGACGTGCCCCGACTGGAACGTCGCGAAGCTCACGATCCATACCGGGCAGCACCACCGGTGGGTCGCAGATTCGGTGCGGGGCGGCGGCGAGCCTCCGGCGAACCCGTCCAAACCCGGGCTGCGTGGGGACGAGCTCGTCGAATGGTTCCGGCAGGGGTGGCGCGACCTCGCCGATCTGCTCGACGCCTCGGACGACGAGACGACGGCCTGGAGCTGGTCGGGCGACAACCGCGTCGGGTTCTGGAGGCGCCGCACCGCGCTCGAGACGCTCGTGCACCGGTGGGACGCAGAGAATGCGGTCGGCGGCGCGTCCGATCTCGATCCCGCGCTTGCGGCCGACGGCGTCGACGAGATGGTGTTCGTGATGATCCCGCACGGCGACGGCGGCTACAAGGGCGTCCCGATGCAGGTCGCGCTCGAGACCACCGACACCCCGGGGGCCTGGACGCTGGAGCTCGAGGGCGGCAAGCCGATGCGCACCGAACGCGGGGCCGCGACCGGAGCGGTCGTCGTCGTCGTCGGCTCCGCCGAGAACCTGCTGCTGTTCCTCTGGGGGCGGCGCGGACCGGAGGCGGTCGAGATCTCGGGAGAGCCGGATCTGGTCGCGGCCTTCCTCGAGTGGATGGACGAGTGACCGACGAAGAGCTACACGCCCGGCTGCAGGAGATCGCGGCCGCCGAAGGACGCTTCCGCGCGACCGTCGAGACCTTCGACGGCTCCGACCTGAGAGCGCCTTCTCTCTGCGAACGGTGGACCAGGGGCCACGTCATCGCCCACGTCGCGTTGAACGCTCACTCTCTCGTCAACCTGATGGAGTGGGCGCGCACCGGAGTCGAGACGCCGCAGTATCCGGGATGGGCCGAGCGCGACGCCGACATCGAACGCTTCTCGACCCGGACGCCGACCGAGCACCTCGAAGCGCTGCGAGAGGCCGCCGCTGCCTTCCGGGCCGCGCGTGCGCTGCCTTTGGATCGCTGGGGCTTCGAGGTCCGCGGGATCGGCAGCGGGCCCCAGCCCGTGGTCCGTTTCCTGTTCGGGCGGCTGCGCGAGGTCGAGATCCATCACGTCGACCTCGATGCGCGCTACCGGTCCGGGGATTGGGAGGACTCGTTCGTCCGGCGCGTGCTGGACGAGGTGCCCGCGCGCCTCGGCCCCCGCGTGACCACCCCGTTCACCGCGGAGGCGGCCGACCTCGGAGTCCACCTGACCGTGGGCGAAGGCGCTCCGGTCGGCCACGCAGTCGCGCCCGGCCACGTGCTGCTCGCGTGGCTCCTCGGCCGCAGCCGTGGATCCGACGTCCACACTCGCGGGGGCCTTCTCCCCCGCGTTCCGTCGTGGGGATGACGCTCGACCGGCGCTAGTTCTGCGACGTCCGCAACAACACAAACCGGGACGTTCGTGCGATTTCGGATCAGCCATGTGCGCAACGGCCTTGTGACGCGGACGGTGGGTCCCTAGCCTGGGTGGACGCGCTTCGGCAGAAAGGCTGGGCCCATGTCCCTCTCGCACTCATGCGCCGGAGCGCGGCACCGCATCACGCCCCTGCTCCTCGCGGTGGCACTGATCGCGGCCTTCCCGGTGCTCCCCGCTCGCGCGGCCGTGACGCGGCCGAGCCTCGAGCTGATGGCTCCCGACGGCGAGGTCTCGCTGTACAAGTACGGCCGCCGGGACCGCGTCCAGCTCGCGCTCGGGCTGCACGTCGCGTCCATGGATGCGCCGTTCGAGCTGCGCGCGCGCCGCCCCGACTACACGAAGCCGCCGCTCCTGACGCAGGTCCTCTACGGTCCGGCCGGCGAGACGGAGATCGTCGAGCTCGATCCCGAGCTGATGGCGGGATGGGAGGGGCTGGCGGACTTCTTCGAGGTGACCTTCACCGACGAGTCGGGCGAGACGGTCGTCTCGAAGAGCGTCGACTTCTGTCCCGGCGGGTTCACGCGCGAGAGGGTGGACGACTCGGGCCCGGACCAATCGACCTATCCGTCGGGATGCTACGCGAACCCGTTCACGAAGGGCGTCATCTGGGGTATCGACCAGAGCTGGGCGATCGCCCTCGACGGTTACGACGGGCCGGCGGTGCGCATCGCCAACGGCACCTACGACGTCGGTGTCGCGATCTCACAGACGTACGTCGATCTCTTCGGGATCGCTCCGGAGGACGCGGCGGCACAGTTGCGCGTGCAGGTCAAGAGATATCCCCGCATTGGATGCCGCCGTGGGTGCGGCGGGGTCATCGTGTCGCACCCCGTCCCCCACCGCCGCGCGCTCGTCCCGACGATCGCGCCGCCGGACACGACGACGTTGCCGGACCTCGTGCCGCTGCCGTCCTGGGGGATCAACGTCGACAACCGCGGCGAGCGGTCGATCGTCTCGTTCGGCGCAACCGTGTGGACCGCCGGCGCTTCCGATCTCGTCGTGGAAGGTTTCCGGCGCAGCGGCGAGGCGACGATGGATGCGTTCCAGTACTTCTACGAGAACGGCGCCGTGGTGGGGAAGGCGCCGGTCGGAGAGCTGGAGTTCGACCCGCGCGACGGACACGATCACTGGCACTTCAAGCAGTTCGCCGGCTACTCGCTCCTCGACGAGGACGGCGAGGAGGTCCTGAAGAGCCGCAAGGAGGCGTTCTGCCTCGCGTCGACCGACGCGATCGACCTGACGCTTCCGGGCGCGGACCTCAACCCGACGGTCGGACTCTCGACCGCGTGCGGCAGCGAGAGCTCGATATGGACGAGAGAGATCCTTCCGCTCGGCTGGGGCGATACGTACTTCCAGAGCGTGCCCGGCCAGTCGTTCAACGTCACGGACCTGCCGAACGGCACCTACTTCATCCGCGTCGAAGCGAACCCCGGGGGCCTGCTGCACGAGCAGACCGCGTCGAACAACGTCGAGCTGCGAGAGATCATCCTGAAGGGCCGGCCCGGCAACCGCCGCCTCGAGGTCCCGCCGTGGAACGGGATCGACTCGGAGGCCGACCTGGGAGGACGGTTGTTCTAGGTCCGCGGCCCGGCGTTCCTCGTCCACTCGGAGAGGTCGAGACGCCAGTCGTTGCACCGCATGAAGTGGCCCTTCGGGTACTCGAACTCGTGCTCCTCCAGGAGCGTGAACCCGAGCTTGCGGCAGATCGCGTTCGACGGGTGGTTCTCGATCGACGGGAACGCGTGCATGAAGCGGTGCTTGTCCTCCGCCGCCGCCATGTCGATGGCGTGCGCGGTTGCCACGACCGCGATGCCGCGCCCCTGGAACGAAGGGATCACGTGCCATCCGGTCTCGTAGACGTCCTCCCCGCGCCAGCTCTTGTCCCAGTAGCCGACGGAGCCCACCGACTCGCCGGTCTCCTCGTCGACGACCTTGAACATCCGGCCCGTGCCGGACCCGGCGAGGGCCACGTATTTGGCATGCCGCCCGACGAGCTGCTCGTCGGTCTCCGGCCCCCCGAGGTGCACGGTCATCGCGGGATCGCCCATCGTCTGGTGCAGGAGCGGCAGGTCGTCCGGCCCCCACGGCTCGATGCGCACGCGCACCGCTCGCCGTTCTGAATCCGTCACGGCCCGAGTATCGACGATCGTCCCGCTACGTCGCTTCTGACCTCCTGTGTCGATGGAGCTCTCGGAGACGGTGGGAGCGGCCGCTCTCGTGGCGGGGCTCGCAACACCGTTACCGCTCTCCTCGTGGGTCTTGCGATCTGTACCAGAGGAGATTCGAACTCCTGACCTCACCCGCGCGAGAGGAAAATCATGCACGTCGCCGACCTGCTCAAACGCGCGTTTTCCTGCTCAGAGCAGGTATTCGGCTATCAGCCGCAGACACCGATTCTCGTTCGTTATCACTTCGGATGATGACCCAATGATGACCAAGAACACGGCCCCGTGAGGCTGGCCGACGATGATTCGCGTCAGCAAACCCGCTGATCTGACAGCCTTCAAGGCCGCCTGCGGATATCGCTCCAGATGGAGAGTGGCACCTCGTACGTTCCGAGATCGACTAGACCCACGAGACCGTTCTCTGCAGCTGCCTCGGGTAGCTCTTCATGGAAGAGGAAGAAGTTGCCCTGAAGTGCGTCGCACCGGTAGCAGCCATTGGCTACCTGATAGTCATTGATCGTGCGACTGAAGCGTCTCCGGATAGACCCAACTCGATGCTTCTGTCGATCGTCTCGCAGAAGCCTTCCCGCCATGGACAAGCGGAGATCGTCATCGGCAAGAACCATGTCGTAGAAGGACCCACCCCGGCCGGGCTCGAGGAAACCAACTACGCACACAGTCGTGTCATCGCACTTGCAGCATCCGATGGCAATGCCGAGGACTTGCACCTTCTCGAAAGGGCCGGGAATGCTCGACCTCGACCCTCACACGTGGAGCGATCCCGTCTCGAACCCTCGACTCGATTTGCCGGATAAGCCCGTCCTCGCTGTCGACGGCTATACCGACGAGCGTGTCCGGATAGCCGTCGACCTCACTGATGCCGTAGAGCAAGTGACCACCCCCGGCGTTCGCGAACGACGCGATGTCGAAGAGGAATTCCTTGCGCTCCTTGTCGCTCGAGAAGTGGAGCTCCTGCTTGTAGTCGATCACCCGCCTCTCGGCGACGCGGTTGTCGATCAGCTCCTGGAGGTCCTCTTGAGTAATCGCGTCAAGTGGGTTGTCGAGACCCATCCGCAAAGTCTCGCATCGAATGTCGGGGGGTCCGCCCCGTCAGGCCGTCGCCACTCTCTTGTTCGGCCTCAGCGTGAGGTCTTAGCGCCGGATCGCTACGATCGCGCGGAGCAAGGAGACCTAACGCCGGATCTTCAGCGTCGCGACGTTGCAGGTATGGCAGCCGAGAAGCAAGCCGTACTTCCCGCTCCGAACCGGTCGTGTCTCGTTCTGCTGAAAGCAGACACCGTCCTGCGGAACCTCGAACGAACCCCGGAGACGTCCTCGATCGTCAAGGGCGAACCTGTGTTTCGCGTGCGCTATGAGTTCGCAAGTGATATCGCGCTCTCTCTCGACCGGGTGTCCGGTGTCATCGACGGACGCGATCAACGCGACGCCGTAGCCCTCTTGTGGTTCGAGCCGGCTCCAATACCGGCTAACGAAGCACCTTCCCCGCAGCCGAACGCGGTCGCCAGGGGACGCGGCACGTGGGACGAGCTCTACTCGAGGCTGAGCATCAGAGCAGGCGCCCACCGAGGCGTCGGCCACGGGCGGGGTCGTCGGGGTGGGAGAAGACGACATTCCTTCGGGCGCCGCGCTCCGCTCATCCGGCGTCGCGCAGCCGGATAGACCCACCATGGCGGCGACGATCCCGACCGGGAGCCAATTACGAGGTCTCGCTCGCGATCTCACGCCCGATACCTCCCCCCCACTCTCCATCGGTTCCTTCGCGCCCGTCCGTCCGGTCACTTTTCAGCGTCGAAATGCCGTCGAAGGCACTCACGAACAGGCGGACCGTACCGACGTTGTGCTCCCCCGCGTACTCGTCCCCTGGGACCCCCACGATCAGCTCGGCGAAGCCGCTCGCATCGACGTCGCCCGACGCGAGAGACCATCCGAAGAAGTTGTCGTCCCCTGGGCGTCCCGCCACGCCGCGCGCAGCCTCCGTGATCATCTGCGACCCCATCGCGTCGAGCCCCGTAGTGGATCCGTAGATGACATGCACCGCTCCGGCATTCGGATGCGCGCCGACTGCTTCGAACGATCCCACAGCGAGGTCATCGCCAGGCTCCCCGTCGAATCGATTCGTCGAAAGCGTCTGTCCGAACAGGTCGTCTTCCTCGGGTCGATCGATGACCCCTGGGGTCGCCTGTGTCCACCTTTGGCTCTGACGACCCGAGACACCTTCAGAACTGCCGAACAACACGTATACGGCACCAGCGTACGCCCGTCTTCGAACGCTCTCGCCAGGGGCTCCAGCTGCGAGGTCATCCCAGCCGTCGTCATTGAAGTCCCCCGCCGCGAGCTCGATACCGAACTGATCGTACGGCCGCGGCCGCGTGGCAACACCTCGCGTTCGCTGGGTGACCAAGACGCTCGCCTCGGCGGAGAGGCCTTCGCTACCGCCATACAAGACATTGATCGCACCTGCCACGCGGACGCCTTTGACGCTCTCGTAGCTTCCGACTGCGACATCGTCGTAGGCGTCACCGCCAAGGTTTCCAGTCGCGAGAGCGACGCCAAACTGATCGTGTGGCTCAGGGCGTTCCTTGATGCCGGACGATGCCTGAGACCACAGCTGGAGGGCGTCATCGCGCAACCCCGTCCGGCTCCCGAAAAGGACTGCAATCGAGCCGGCGACGACGGCATCGTCCACCCGCTGCATCGTCGCGGCAACTAGGTCACTTTCGAGGCCGTATCCGAGGTTGCCGGATTGAAGCTCGTATCCCAGTGCCGCTGATTGCTCTGCCCCGTTTGGCGTCAGCTGCTCCATTGTCCAGCGCCCCACGGCGCCCTGAGATAGTCCGTCAGTAGAGCCGTAGAACACGTAGATCGCGCCCGCGTCGATCCGACCCGCAACGTCCTCACCCGGGGCACCGACGGCAAGATCCGAAAACCCGTCTGCGTCGAAATCGCCGGCGGACACCGCGGCGCCGAATAACGCGCCCGCCTGAGGACTCTCGACCTCTAAGAGTTCGCCGTTTGCGCTGAAGCCTTCGCCGGTCCCGAACAGGACCCGCACGAGTCCGCCCTCGCCGGCTCGAGAAGCCCCAAGAGCGACATCCGCGAACCCGTCTCCGTTGAAGTCGCCCGGCCGCTGGGACTTCGTCTCCTGCATCGAAGGGGCTGCTCCGACCGGGATACCGGTGCCGACGATGACAGACAGAAAGACGAATTGCAGGACCCAGCACGTGGTGCTGCGCCGCTCAATCCCAGCAGTCCTGAATTCGATGCCCACGCTCTCGATTCTGGATCAGTACGTCACGTACTTGATCTTGTCTCCACCCGGACCCTCCACTCGGATCTTGTAGGTCGTTCCCCGCCTAGCGTCGTCCTTGACGAACGTCTTGATACATCCGCAACTGCCTGAAAATCCCCTGTCGAAGATGACGACGTTGCAGACCGGCGGCGAGTCCGGGTTATTCGAGGTGCACCGGTGGACGGTCGAATGCCAGATCCCGGTCCCGCCCCAGTCGATGCCCACCTTTCCGTCACTCGACGTGGAAGCCTTGGCCTTGTCGAAGTCCGGCTTCCAGACGTCCTTCAGCTCCCAACCCTTGCTCGTTCGGTTGTCCGGGTAGTGGACGTCGACGATGGTCGCCCACCCCCAGTCGGTCGTCTTGGCGCAATTGGCCGCGTCGTGCTGCGAGAAGAAGTTGGTATCTACGCCGAGGTACACGAAGTGGTAGGGCGGCTCGCAGCCGTCATGGCTCCCTGCTCTGAATACCGTCTCTGCCAGACCCTGCGGACTGTTCGCCTCGTCGCTCGTGTCGAACCAGCGATAGGACAGCGGGTAGTTCGCTTTGGCGCGGGCATCGTCGTCGCCCGGGTCCCACCAGTCGCTGATCGGCTTGTCGGAGTTATAGCACTGCGCGTTGTCGACACTTCCGGAGAGAGGATTTCCCTTGGTCCCCTGTCCGATCAGCCGGCGGAACCAGGCGAAGTTGCTCGCGATCGAGAAGTTCGCGCGCATGTACGCGTTCGCCTTCTCGTCTTCGAGGCCGTGACCATCGAACTCTCCTCCGACCTCGGGGCCGACCACGTGCAAGACGTAGTACTTCCACGGCACCGTCTTAGGATCGCCTTCCTTGGTCGATCCGCAGCCCTTGTACTCCTGCACCGTCACGAGAGCCGGCGTCCTGCAATGGTCGAAGCTGTTGCTTGTGTCGGTGCAGTCCTTCGCGCTCGACGCGCTAACCCTCTCGCCGGGGTCGTACGACTCTTGCTCCTCGGGGCTCGTCTCGGCAGGAGGCGGCGTGGGTGTCGGCGTCGGCGGCGGTGCAGTCGGTGATGGTGTTGGCGTCGCCGAAGGAGGCGGAGACGTCGGCGATGGAGTGGGCGTGGGCGGTGGTGTCGGCGAAGGCGTCGACGTCGGAGGTGGAGTCGGACTCGACGACGGTGGAGGGGCCGTAGGGGGCGACGAAGGCGCCGGCGTCGTAGAGCTCCAAGACCCGTCCGGCGACCGATCGGGACCCGACGCCGATCCTTCTGGACGGGTCTCCTCCGGCATCTCCTCTCGGTGATCTTCCGGACCGATCAAGACCGAGAGGCCGTACCCTTCGGCTCCTTCGAAGTGATGGTTCGTCACCTCGTACAGACCGAACCCTGCAGCCTCGACGCGCACTGTTGCACCTGTTGCTCCGTCGGGGACCGGGACGTTTGCGAAAGCGAACTGGCCGTTCGGGTCGGTTATCGCGGAGACGCTCACGCCTCCCGCGACGAGAGTTACGCGGCCACCAGGGACCGGCACGAACCCGTCTTCGGTCATCACGCGACCGGTAAGCGCGAACCTCGCCGTATCGACGGACCCCAGCACGCACAGCTGCATCCCGTCGGGTGTAAAGCCGTCGCCACAGATCTTCGGAGCAACCACGGGGGAACCGTCGGGCGTCACCGGTTGCGGCTGGGTCGACGGCATGTCTCCCTGCCCGGGGCACAGCGCCCGGGTGGTCGCCGCGGCGCATGGATCCCTGAGTACCGACAGAACCTCGGCAAGGGCCTCGTGGCAGAGCCCCCCGTCGACCGCGCACGTCTCTTCGACAAGCCGGGCGAGCTCGTCTGGGAGAGCCTGAAGCACTGGGCCAGCGCATTGCAAGCCCGGGCAGTACAGGGACACGAGGGCTTCGGCCTGACGTTTCGTGAGTTCGATGTAGTCGCCCACGCATTCTGCGGCGCCGTTAGGACAAATCTCACCGACAACAGCGGCTATCAACTCGATCAACACGTCCACCTGACGATCCAGGCACGTCGACACGCTGCTCGGATTCCCCGAGTAGGTGTCAGAACATGCCGAGTCGTAGAGCAACGCCAGTACCTCGGTACTCATCGTGTCTACGGTCTCCACATACCGGGCCGCGCAATTCTCGGTAGTCGTGTCCAAGGGGCAGATGACACGGTACGCAGTTCCAACCGGTCCACCTACAACCTCCGACACAGTCCGCACGTAACGGTCGACGCAAGCGGTGACGCTGGTTGCCGGCGAGAGCACGGCTGTCGGCGACCCGCAGACAGCTGAATACGCAGTGTCGAAGAGCGCGACCAGGATCTCTGCGGTGGCGTGGGCGTAGCGGGACCCACACGAGTTCAGGCTCTGGTCGGCCGGGCAGACCACCCGATACGCCTGCTCCACGGCGGCATCCGCCATGTCCCGGAGAGCATCGCCGTAGCGGGTCGCGCAGCTCGTGTCGCCGACTTGGAGGGAACCGCCGCACACTGTTTGGTAGGCCGTGCCTGCAGCTCGCACGACGATCTCCGTCACGGCGGCCACGTACCGGCTGCCACAGGCATCCGCAGACGAGTCCGCCGGACACGCGACTCGATACACCTCGGTCACGACCTGGACAGCCTTCTCCACGCAGGCGGTCGGTCCTGACGAGGTGCTGGTGCCTGCGGGGATCGCTCCACAGACGGTTCCGACGAGACCGTCCACCTGACGGAGGAGGTCCTCTACGCAGGCGTCAGCAGCAGTCGATCCGCAGATCTCGACCATCGCCTCGCCTCCGGTCCTGACGGCGAAGTCGAGGATCTCTATGAGCTTGTTGACGCAGTTGGTGATCGCCGAGTCGCTAGTTGGACTCGTGACGGCGGTATCGGTTTTGCACACGCGGGCCGCCGCGTCGTTGACCTTGTCGATCGTCGCTAGGAGCTGACCGACGACGTAATTGGCGCAGACCGTCGCAATGTCGGATCCACATGTGTCGCGCATCACCTGCTTCGCCCGCTCTACCAGCGAGTTCACCAGTTGGATCGCCTTGTCCACACACTCGTTAATACCGGTCGTCGTGGTCACTCCGGGCAACGACCTGCAAGTCTTGTTGACCTCAGTCTCGGCGCGACGAAGGATCATCGCAACACAGGCGTTTGCGTCGCTCCCGCCGCAGACTTCGATCATTTTTGCGCGGACGAGCTCCTGGACTTGGGCAGCGATCGACAGGACTCTGGCGACGCAGTTCGCGACGGCGTCGTCGGAGGTCGAGGTCGTTGCCCCGATGTTCTG
>WUUC01115906.1_pt1 | contig 10421 bp, 6 predicted proteins | sample 6278441 | NCBI WGS metagenome assembly WUUC01 (sample SAMN13675441, study PRJNA597444) | soil metagenome | isolation source: soil | place: USA: Washington | collected 2017-10 | reverse complement strand
GAGCCCACGCTTCACCAGCGCGTCGCCGATCTCCGTGAGCCACGCGAGGTCACCTCGACCCGCGAGCGCGTCCGCTGCGCGCAGCAGCGAGATCACCAGATCAGCCGGCACGCCCTCTTTCTGGTAGCGCGGCCCGTGCCCTGCGCCTGGCAACAGGTCCTCCACGGCCGGCAGCTGCTCGCAGATCTGCTTCCAACCCGCGGCACCCAAGCGCGCGTAGATGGCCTCGATCATCATTAGGGTTGGGTACAATTCCATGCGGCTCGTGCCGGTGGAAGACAGCGCCGTCTCGCTGTCGCGCTCGCGGCGCCGCTGCATGTAGCGCAGGTCCGCCACGAGCGAGTCTTCGGGCGGAGCACTGTCGCTGCCGGCGTCCGGCAGGAGCAGGGCGATGGAGGCCAGGAAATGCTCGGCAGCCGTGTAGCGCTCGTCTGGGTCGTCGGCGGTCGCGCGCAAGATCGCGCGCGCGGCGCGCGGATCGAGGCCATCGAGCGCGCCCGCGTCGCCGGTCAGCAGGTAGCGCATCAGCACACCGACGGCGTACAGGTCCATGCTGGGGCCCGAGGCCTGCGGGTTGCGGCGCGCTTCGGGCGCGAGATAGCGCGAAAAGCCGCGCGGTAGCGGCGGCACGTCGTCGAATTTGCCCTGCACCACGGCCAGCCGGAAGCCCGTCAACTTGATGCGCAGCTCCGCGCCGACACGTTCGACCAGCACGTTCTCCGGGCGCACGCAGCGATGCACCACGCCGCGCTGATGCAGCGCGCCCAAGGCGTCCAGCAGCTGGCAGATCACCTGCGCAGCCTGATCGGTCGGCAGCGGGCCGCCGTGGGCGATCAGCTCGACCAGGCTGACGCTGCCGAAATACTCGTAGACCAGGAACGGCTTGCCTTCGGTGTCGATCCCCGAATCGACCACACCCAGCACGTGCGGATGGGGCACGCGTCCAGCGGCGCGCGCCGCGCGCAGCATGCGCTCGGCAAGCGGCGATTTGGCGAGGTCGTCCGGGCCCAACGTGTGCACGCGCACACGGCGCTCCGTCCCGGTGTGCATGGCCTCGTAGACGAGCTCGTCATCGTGAACGCAAAGTTGCCGCACCAAACGGAACTTGTTGCCCAGCACGATGGCCTCGACGCCAGTCACATCGTCAGTGTACGCGCCCTCCATCGTGCGTGGCGAAGTCCCACTCACCGTCGAAACTCCACCGCGTTGAGCAAACCCTGGGAGAACCGCGCCGCGACCCAAACCGCGTGCAACTACGAGGCTAACACGTCGAGGTCGCGGTTCGCGCCGGGCGCCCGCGGCGGCCGCGCAGTTTGGTCGCAGCCTGTGAGCCGCGCTGCGACACAGGCGCGACGAGCAGAGGAGCATGCTAGGGTGCCGAGATGTCGCGCTCGCACGGGCGAACGCTTGCCATTGCTGTGTTTGCGCTCGCTGCTGGCGCAGCAAGACCATGGGCGGCTGCGGAAAAGCGCGGATTGCCCGCCGCGCAGGGCCGTGCCGCGCCCAAGGATGGCGCCTCCAGTCTTCGCTCGCGCGAAGACCCGCGCGCTTCGACGCCGACGGTGCGCAGCCCCCTGGCGCTGCGCGCGCAACGACTCGGGTTGGGTGACATGAAGGCAGCAGGCAAGCTGCTGGCGGGTCGTCCCGAGGCCAACTGGGTGCGGGCCGCGGGCGCGGGCACCAGTCTGTCCGGCACGCTGCGCTTTCCGGTGGCCAAAGGCCACGTCACGCGCGGCTTCGGCTCCGGCAAGGGCGGCTACCACCAAGCCGTCGACATCGGCGGCGAGCTCGGCGCAAAGGTGTACGCGGCTGCCGCAGGCATCGTCGGTTACGCCGACAACGGTGTCTCGGGCTACGGCAACATGACCATTCTCGTCCACCCGGGCGGCCAGATTACGACTTATGCCCACAATCAGAAGAACCTGGTCGTGGCCGGCCAGCGCGTCGCGCGCGGCGCGCTGATCGCCCAGCTCGGCAGCAGCGGCCTGAGCAAGGGCCCGCACGTTCATTTCGAGCTGCTCTTCGATGGCCAGAATTGCGATCCCATGCCGCTGTTTCGGCCGCCTGCCCGGCGCAAAAATGGCAAGCTCGCTGACAGCGTCCTGAGCTTCTGGAAGTACGCTAACAAACGCCCAAAATCGGTGCGCTGCGGGGTCCGCAAGCACCACCCCGACCACGTGGGCAAGGCGCGCGACTTCGGTGACGACGACGAAGGCCAAGACGAATCCAGCGCCCCGTGAGTGAGCGAGGCTGCGAAACCGGCGCGTCGAGCTCTTCGCTCGCGCGCGGTTCCGCGCGCTTCATTCTTCGCTCGCACGCGGTTCCGCGCGCTTCATTCTTCGCTCGCGCGCGGAACCGCGCGCTTCGACCGGGGGTCCCGTCCGCTTCGTGCTACATCCTGAAGCGGCCATGACGCTCAACGATGGAAATGGCGCGTACGTTCCCGGCCCTCTCGACGAGCTCTTCCCCGGGCTGCGGCGCAAGCTCGACAAGTTGCCGGCCCTGCCGGTGCACCCGCGCGTCATGCGGCAGCAGCGGCCCGACGGCACACGCGCAATCGTGATGCTGTCGTTCCAGGCGGCGCAGGGCGCGCGCGCGCTGCACGCCGCGCTGAAGCCGATGGTGGAAGCCGCGCTGCTCAGCGAGCTCTGCGCACCGCCTTCGGTTCTGGCCGAAGACTACACCCGTTTGAGCGAGCTGACCCTGCTCATGTACGCTGCGCAGGGCTTCGATGCAGAGCCTGCACTTTCGCCGTTTGCGTTCGAGCCCGTGGCGCTGTCCCGTGCGGATGCGGGGCAGGCCCTGGCGCTGGCGCGCCGCGAGGCATTGTCGCTGTCCGAGAGCGTGCCCGACGAGCCTTGCGGCTGCTACCGTGTGCGCGTGCTGAGTTCTCGGCACGCGCTGGCCGGCCCGCTGCACGACGCGCTGCGAAAGGGCGCACCGCAGGGCCCGTGGGGCCGCGAACCGGGGCGCCTTGCGCGCACGCTGGCCGACTGGCTGGCGACGCAGGGCGTACCCGACGTGACGCCCACGCGCGCGGGCATCGAGCGCCTGGAGTCGATCGTCATTGAACGGCAGGCCGGGCTGATCCGCTGGATGGAACCGCTGATTTTCCAGGGCCTCTGCGACCTGATCGCGGTCATGGCTGCCGCCCAGCCGGGTCTCGAGGTCGAGTGGGGCGTGTGTGAGCCGGACCCCGACTCCGGGCTTCCGCCGCCGCCCGTGCTGCGTGTGCAGCGCAGCGGCGACACCTTCCACGTGCCGCTGGCGGAGCACGTGCTCCGCTGGTGCGTCATGCCCATCAAGGCCGGCGAGAGCGTACCCACGCTGGGCGCCTGGGCCGAACACGAGTTCGTATGACGTTCACGCTGGGTGACGTTTTCCGGTGCCGCTCTCTGGCGGAGCTCCTACGCCATCCGCTCTCGCACGTGGAGCACGCAGCGATCTGGATCGCGCGCGATGCTCACGCGAGCTTGGCACCGCGCGAGGTGCTGGCGCAGCTGGACGCGCTGTCCGCGGACTTCGAAGCCGATGAACCCCAGCAGCTCGACCCGTATGAGCAGGCCGCCGCACTCGTTCATCACGTCGCGATGCGCCACGGCTTCGCAGGCAACAACCAGAGCTACTACGACGCAGAAAACAGCTATCTGGACAGCGTCCTCAGGCGCAAGCTCGGCATCCCGATCAGCCTCGCGGTCGTCTACCTGGCGATCGCTCGGCGCGTGGACATCGCCGCGCAACCAGTCGGCTTTCCGGGTCACTTTCTAGTGCGCATCGGTGCTCCCGAGAGCGCCGGCGGCAGCGCTCCACGAGGCGCGGAAGTGTACGTCGATCCGTTCGAGGGGCGCACCTTGACGCCCGCCGATCTGACGCTCCTGCTCGGACGCGCGCTCGGACCCGACAGCGAGATGAAGGCGGAGTACCTGGCGACGGCCTCGGTCGCGCAGGTCGCGCAGCGCATGCTCTTGAACCTGAAGCGCGTCCACGAGACGCAGCACGACTATGCGCGCGCACTGTTGGTCTGCGACCGGCTGGTCGAGCTCGCACCCAGCGCCGAGCTGCGACGCGACCGCGGACTGTGCGCGCTGAAGCTCGGGGCCAACAAGGTGGCCGTCGCCGACCTGGCTCACTATCTGCTCAAACGGCCCACCGCAGCGGATGCCAAGGAGATCCGGGCGGCCCTGGCCAAGTCCCGCAAGAGCACCGCACCCTTGAACTGAACACGCCGCACGGCACGCGACGACGCTTCAGCCCGATTCGGTCTGCGCTGCCCGTATGCGCTCCTCGACCGCTCCGGACGCCTCCGCCGTGGACGCGTACGGATCGAGGTCTTTCGGTCCCGGCAAGGTGGGACGCACCACGAGCAGGTTCAACGCGCCGAAGGCCAGGCGCAACAGAAACGCCGGATTGAACAGCGACAGCCGGCTGGTGCCGAAGTCCGAGAACGGAATGATCGCGGCCAGAACCTTGGGATGGTGGAACGCCACCTGCTCCAGAAGGCGGATCAGCTTGTGCCGCAAACGGAGCCCGAACGGCCGCGGGCCCTCGGTAATCGGCCAGCGCAGGTCCAAGATGGTCGCGAACTCCCAGCCTTCGGCCAAAAACTTGGCCTGCGCCGCGTACTGCTTGCGGAGGAACGCCACGTCGATCGCTCCTCGATGCGCGCTGAGACCTCGATGCAGGCTCTGAGCCGTCAGCGTGGCCGCAGTCATGCCTTGACCGTAGCTAGGGTTGTAGCCGCACACTGCGTCGGCAACGAGCAAGAGGCCGTGCAGCTTGCCGCGGTAGCGGTGCATCTGACGCCAGACGTTGTCCGTCGATCGGCTCTGGATCACGCCGGTCAGCGGCTCTGCGTTGCGGAGCACGTCATAGGCCAGCGGCGAACGCAGACTCTTGACGTACGCAAGCCAGCCCGCATCGTCGGTCGGCGCGTAGTCGCCCCCGCTGCCGATGGCCGTGACGATCCAGCGTCCGCCCTCGACGCACAAGATGCTGCAAGCGCGCCCGTGATGAGGCGGGGCGTTGTCGAACAGCAGCGCCTTCCACCACCAACGCCGAGACTCCGGCGGGGCGCGATAGTAGCGCGTGGCGTAGTTGCATTTTGCGTCCACGCGCAGCACCTCGGGTTCTGGGAGTCCCATCGGCGAGAACCAGCGCGCCGCCTGACTGCCCCGCCCCGAAGCATCCACCACCATGTCTGCGCGCAGCTCCGCGAGCGCCGGGTCCAGGGAACTGGTGCGCACACCCCGTACCCACACACCGTTCGCATCGCTGTCGAAGATAGGCGCTTGCACGCGTACGTTCTCGACGATGCGCACGTTCGGATTTTGGGCCAGCAGCAGCTCCCGAATGCTCACCTCGAGCAGAGGACGGGTGCAGGCGAACGCCGCAGCAGACAGACCGAGATAGCGCGGTAACCAACCATACGCCGTGTAGCGCCCAATCTGCTCGATGCCGTTGAACTCGAAAGCGCCCCGCTCGTTCAGCAGCTTCATCAGTCCCGGAAACAGCGCCTCGATCTCTGCACGCCCACGCAACAGGAAGCCATGAGGCTGAAGACTCTGAGGAACACCGCGGCGAGCGACCGCTTCGGTTGGTAGCGTATCGCGCTCGACGATGGTGACTCGCTCGAAGTGGCGCGCCAGCGCCACCGCCGCGCACATGCCGCCCATGCTCGCGCCAATCACGATTGCGTGGGACCGGTGCTCGCGCGCGGTTCCGCGCGCCAGCGAAGACGCGAGCGAAGAATGGAGAGTAGAGTGTTGCATGATGTCCCGAGAAGAAATCGTCGCGCTGCCCAGCGTGGAACAGCACCGCGCGAGGGTCGCGACGCTAGCATCCTGGTCGCCACGAAAAGTAGCTGTTTCGCTGTCAGCACACGTTGACGGTCCCGTCGGACCTGCGCGTCGTCCTCGCAGATCTCTTCGGCGCGCGCGCGCACGGCTCGCTCGTCCTTCACTTGCCTGGTACAGGAGTACCTGATGAAGTCAGACGTCCGCGAAAGCTCCACGCCCGCCGCCTTCGATAACCTCGAGCGCGTCGCGACACTGCGCCGCAGCGTGCGGCGCTTCACAACGCAAGCGATCGACGAGACCGACATGCACGAGATCCTGGATCTCGGCCTGCTGGCGCCCACCAGCTCCAACATGCAGCCGTTCGAGCTCTACTGGGTACGCTCGTCAGAGAAACGTGCGGCTCTAGTGAAAGCGTGCCTCGATCAGAGCGCAGCGCGTCAAGCGCAGGAGCTCGTGGTCTGCATCGCGCGCTGGGACCGCTGGAACGCCACGCGCAAGGAGTATCTTGCCTTCCTCGAGACTCAACCTGACATCCCTGCGCCGGTGCTTCTGTATTACAGGCGCCTGGCACAGGCCTACTACGGTCAGGGTCCGTTTGGTCTGTTCGGTTTGCTCAAACGGCTCGGTGCGGCCCTGGTCGGTATGATCCAGCCCACCGTTCGTTTTCCGGTCAGCCGCAACGACATGCGTGTGTGGGCCGTGAAGAGCGCGGCACTGGTCTGCCAGAACCTGATGCTGGCTGCCGTCGCGAAAGGCTTCGACTCTTGTGCGATGGAAGGCAACGACCCGCTGCGAGTGGGCGCAGTGGTCGGCATGAAGCGCTTTGGCTGGAAGCGCACCTGGGACGTACCCATGGTCCTGGCCTTCGGCTACCGCGATCCCCAGAGCGCCCTGCTGGGTCCGCGTTGGCGTCGCGAGCGAGCGCAGCTGATCAAGGAGATTTAGCCGCCTCCGACCGAACCCCATTGGCTTCTAGCTCGAGCCGCATCTGTCTGAACGAACGCGTCGCGAGCCACAGCATCAGATCCGGGCTCAGGCGCTCGAGATACCAGAAAATCTTCCACCAACGTGGCAGCACGATCAGCGCCTTGTTGCGCATCATCGCGTCGATGGCGTGCCGCGCGAAGAGGTTGGGATCCATCGGTCTCAGCCGCTCCCAGAAGCGGTCTATCCACTCCTGACTGACCCCCTGCATGTTCATTCGGCCGTACTTTCCACCCCCCAGGATGGCCGTACGCACCACGCCCGGGCACAAAACCGAGACGCGAACTCCGTGTTGCGCGGCCTCGACGCGCAACACCCTGGAGAGCCCGACCACGGCAAACTTGGTGGCCGCGTAGCTGGCACCACCTCCGCCCGTGACCAGTCCCGCAAACGATGCGGTATTCACGATGTGGCCGAAGCCCTGCGCGATCATCACCGGATAGACCGCCTGGATGCCGTAGGCGACGCCGCGCAGGTTGACATCGAACACGTCGTCCCAGTCCGGCAACGTATACGCTTCGATAGGACCGGCCACGCCGATGCCGGCATTGTTGAAGAAGTAGTCGATGCGACCGCTGCGCGCCGTGGTGGCGTCGACCAATTGCTTCAACGAATCGAAGCTGCGCACATCCGTTTCCGCGGCGTGCGCGCTGCCTCCGGCCCGGCAGATGACCTCCGCAAGCTCTCGAGCCAGCTCCAGTTGTCTGTCGGCGATCACCACTTCGACACCGCGACGAGCCAGCTCCTCGGCCAGGCCGCGCCCGATGCCCGAAGCGCCCCCCGTGATCACGGCCACCTTCTTGCCCGTTTGCGCTCGTTCCATTCCCTACCTCTCGACGCTCGCACCCGGCACACCGGCAGGCGCCACCATCACGTAGTCCAGATAGCGGTTTCCCGTCGATGAAAATGTCGCGCCGGCCGAATTGGCGAGCGACTCCGGGGCCCGGCGCTGTCTCGCGTCGAAGCGCGCCCTCGCTGCGCGCGAAACAGGAAAGGCGAACCGAGCGCTCTGCCGCTAGACCTCGCCCAGCTCCGCGAGCAGCGCGTCGATCCCCGGCAGGTTGGCATCCTCGGCTTTGGCCTTCTTCGCCCACAACACGGCGCGACGGGGTTCTCCCTTGTGCGCCACGATCTGCGCCTGGCGATAGAACGCCTCTGCACGAGACATCTGACACTCGCCCCGGAGCATGGTGATCGCGCGTAGCGCCTTGAGAGCCAACTCGAAGTGACCCATGGTTTGCGCCACGACGGCCGTCTCGCTGGCAACGTCACCGTTGCCCATATCCGCGTCCAGCGCGGCGTTCAGCCACTCGAGCCGCGCCTCCTGGTCACCCGCAGAGTCGGACAGGCGGGCCATACGATGGCGCAGCGAGGCGAGCTCCGGAGAGCGGCGCTGGCGCTGCGTGTTCATCGTGTGCTCCAGCATGTCTTGGGCTTCTTGAAAGCGGCCCGCCGCGATGTGCGCGTCCGCAATGAAGAGCACCGTGGGCACGTCGTCCGGCTTGAGCTCGAGCGCACTCGTGAGCGGTCCAAGCGCCCCTTCCAAGTCGCCCGCGTCGAGCAACAGCTGGCCGATGCGGCGCAGCTCCTCCGCGCGCTTATCGGCAGGCCCGCTCTTCGAGAGGTAGCGGCCCAGGTGAGCCGCCAACGCGCGCTTGTCGCCCGTCTGCTCGTACAGCGTCGACAGCAGCTGCACCAATTTTGCGTCGTTCGCAACGCGCGTGGCTGCGAGCTCCATGCCGCGGCGCGCGAGCGCCAGGTTGCCCAGCGCTTGCGCCGCCTCGAACAAACGCTCCGCGGTGGCTGGCAGCAGCTCCACGCCGGCCGAACGGATCAGCGCCTCTGCCACCCCGACCGCATCGCCAAATCGCTCTGCGGTGAACTGCAGCTCGAGCAGCATGCGCAGCGTTTCGATGTCGTCGGGGTGCCGCGTCGTCCACTCGCCGAGCAGCTCGATGGCCCGCACGGGCTCCTGGCGCTCCACCAAGAGGCCGGCGAGCCGGATCAGCAGTTCGCGCTCGCGTGAGGCACTCTCTCGCTCGCGTGCGGCTTCACGCGCGAGCTCGAGACCGGCGATCAAGCGCGTCACGACGCGCTCCGGGTCCATGCCGAATGCGCTGTCGAGCGAGCTCACAGCGTCGTCGTGCATTCCCGCCAAGCCGGCGATCTCGGCGCGCAGTAAGAGCAGCTCGACGCGTTGCGAGGCGGAGCGCGCCTCATCCTCCAGCGCCGTGTCTACCTCCGCCATGGCCGGGCCCAGATCGCCGGCAGCCGCGCTGGCGTGCACCGCCTGCTTCAGCAGCTCGAAGTCTGCCGGCGCGCGCTCGCGCGCCTTGCGCAAGAGCAGCGCCGCGTCGGAAGCTTGGCCGAGCCGCTCCATGCGAATCTGCGCGGCCTCCCTCAGCAAAGTGATGGCATGCTCCATGTTCGACTCTTCGTGCGCGCGCGCTTCCAAGTACTGCGCCAAATGCGGATAGTCCTCACGCAGGCGGTACCAACGCTCCAGACGTTCCGACACGTCCTCGTGCCCGGGCGCGACGCGCGCGCCGATGGCGAGCGCTCTTTCGACGGCGGCCTCGTCTTGACTCGAGATCCGCTGGTCGATCAACCACAGCGAAAGTGAGAGCGCTTCGTCGTCGTTGCGACCGGCGCCGCTCAGGTAACGCTCCAGCAAGTCCGCGCGCTCGGCGCCGTCTTGCTCTGGATCGAGCAGCGAGATTGTGACGCGCAGCAGCTCGTCGCTGTCCGGCACGATCTGCAGCGCCTCGCGGTAGATCTCCGCGGCCTGCTGAGGTCGAGTCGGCGAGAGCAGACCGCCCATGCGCAACGAAAGCGGCACGATCGACGGGCTGTGGCGCTGCACGGCGCCCTCCAACTTGCGCCGCAGCAGCTCGGCCAGCGCCTCGTTTTCCCCGCGACGCTCGTACAGGTCGGCCAGGGTCAAGGTGGCACCCTGGTGATCCGGATCCTCCGCCAGCACATCCTCGAGCAGCTGTGCGCCCTCGTCTTCCAGGTGGGCCGCGAACATGACGTTGGCCGTGTCGACCCGCAGCGCGTTGCGTTCGGCTGGGTCGATCATCGCGTCCAGGGTGACGCGCACGAGCTCGAGCACTTTGTCGAGCGCACCTTGCGTCCGGTACAGCTCGATCAGCGCGGGCCACACGCGCCGGTCGTTCGGTTCGCGCTCGCGCAGCGTCTCGTAGCTGCGAATCGCGCGCTCCGGGTCGTTGCCGTCCACCGCGGCCAGCTCCGCCAGCTCTAAACCACGCTCGAAGGAGTCGAACGAATCGCTCAACGCCAAGGCTCGCTCGAACCAATCCAGCGCCGCACGCGTCTCGCCCTTGTCGCGGTAGAGGCGCGCGAGCAAGAGCGGCGCCCAAGGCGCGTCGGACAGCCCATCGCCTGCTTCGGCGACCTCGACAGCTCGCTTGAGCAGCGCTTCGGCGCGCGCTTTTTCCGACAAGCTGAGCGAAAGCTCCGCCCCTTCGCGGATCAAGGCCAGCGATGGCTCGGCGATGGCCGCGTGACGCTCCAGGAAGTCGAGCAAAAACTGCGAGTCGTCACTCTTGCGCGCGATCTGCTCGAACATGGACAGCGCGCGCGGGTCTCGCGGATCAGCGTCGCACACGGCCTTGAGAATCT
>WUUC01162124.1_pt1 | contig 10423 bp, 10 predicted proteins | sample 6278441 | NCBI WGS metagenome assembly WUUC01 (sample SAMN13675441, study PRJNA597444) | soil metagenome | isolation source: soil | place: USA: Washington | collected 2017-10 | reverse complement strand
GCAGTACTTTTTTACGGAAATCAAGTGAATAACTCATGGGCTTAACGACTATACGTACCAGGACGCCATTGTACTCATATTTGAATTATTCAGCTATATCATCCCTAAATGGCATTGACAAGTAACATAAAAGTTAATAAAGTGTGTATGTTCAGTAGATTAGTTGATAAAACAGTTCGCTGATCTGCAGTTTTCAACGTTGTAGATATACTCTAATTTGCTGAATATCCATCATTATCAAACCATTATAGGAATTAATCATGAGTAGTATAAAAAAATTGTTTTCGGATAGTATCCAAAGCATTAAGTACGGTTTCAAGGATTTGTGCGGTGGGATGGAAAAGCGCCTTAAAAAACCTACCTGCTTGGAAACTGTAAAAGGTGACAACCACCTGATATTGTTAGGTAAAGAAACCGCTATTTTTTCCTTGAGTGCGGGGCGCTTCCTAGTCGATACGGTCAAGCTTCCAGGCACGATGCTGGCGAAAGGAGTAATGAAGCTGTGTGGCTACACACCTACCACTGCGGGCATACTGTTCAATATTAGCCAAGCTCATCCGCTACGACTGATCGGTAAGTTTCTAGGTGATATTGGCGCTGTAAGCAGGGATGGGCTGCTGTTCCTGGGGTCTACAGCTGTTTCTGCGTGCAAATTAGTAGGCTATGTAGGAAAAGGAGTAGGTTATGTAGGAAAAGGAGCGGGTAATGCAATAGAGTTGTGTGAGAAGGGCTTGCATTACGTGTCTGATAAAAAGGAACAAGTTTCAAAAGTCTTGTGTGAGAAGGACTTGCATTACGGGTCTGATAAAAAGGAACAAGTTTCAAAGGATTGCGACTCAGGATACACCATGGAAAATATAAATACTGCATTAGCAGAACAGTTTAATAAACAGGACAAGGACATAAAGCGCAATAAAGATAAACAAGCTAATAATGAGATAGTACACGATCCAAAGGAGCTGAACACGGCTCCGCTGAGCCGCGTTAACCCTGCTGCTGTCACAGAAAAGATGGTATCGATGGACCCTGTTATGGCATCGATGGACCCTGTTAAGAATGGCTCATTGGTCTTCTCTAACAGTAGAATGTTCTGGGGTGTGCAAGTATTACCAATGGCAGCACCACGGGCAGCACCACGGGCAGCACAAGTAGCATAAGTTGAGAGGGTTGGCTGAGAGCTTTTTCTATTCCTGCAAAAAGACCCCTGACGTTGCTCAGTTTTGATAAAAACAGCTCAGAGCCTATAGTAAAAAGTGGATGCAAGGTGTCGGTTTTGGTTTTATTATGGGTGACGCTTCAGGAGCGATAGAGCAAAAAGTAGGGCTGCCATCAGAACAATAGAGGGGCCTGCCGGTGTGTCGTAGTACCAAGAGAGAACGAGTCCGCTATTTACTGCCAATGCGCCGACTAAAGCGGCTAGTGCGGCCATCGCTTCAGGGGTTCTGGCATAGCGGCGGGCGGTGGCGGCTGGAATAATTAATAGTGAGGTGATCAACAAGACCCCGACAAATTTTATCGCTAATGCAATAGTCAGGGTCGTGATCAGCATCAGTAACAACCGACCTCGATAAATAGCAATCCCCTCTACTTGTGCTAGTTCAGCATTCACTGTAATCGCGAGTAGAGGGTTCCATTGCCAAAGCAGTAATCCTAAAACGATAGCCACTCCTGGAACAATCCAAGCAAGATCGGCCAAAATCACCGCTAATAGATCTCCAAACAGGTAGCTATTCAGCTCAATCCGTCCGTTGGCACTGAAGCTCAGCAGCACGAGTCCGAGTGAAAAGCTACTCGGTGCGACAATCCCCAAAAGCGTATCTAAAGAGAGATAGCGTGGCTTTTCTAACCATACCAGCCCTAAGGCTAATAGCAGTGTAGTTGCCAATACCATCAAATAGGGGTTCACCGAACAGAGCAGGCCGAGCACGAGACCTAACAGGGAGGCATGGGCTAAAGCATCTCCAAAATAGGCCATACGCCGCCAGATCACAAACGCACCAAGGGGACCGGTAGCCAATGAGAGTAGGGTTCCAGCCAGTGCTGCTGGTAATAACAGATCAATCATGGTGGCAATGGCTCTTATGCTGCCGATGTTGATGGCGATAGAAGGCCAGCTGCTGGGTCTCTTCTGGACAGCCAAACAGGGCTAAAAAGGCAGGATGATTTGAGACCATTTTGGGAGCGCCAAAGCAACAAATATGTTTATTCAGGCAGATCACCTCATCGGTTTTTGCCATGACAAGATGCAGATCATGAGAAACCAGCAAGATCCCACAACCCAGATCATCCCGTAACTGCTGGATTAAATCATATAGTGCCAGCTGTCCTAAAATATCTACCCCTTGAGTGGGTTCATCGAGCACGAGCAGCTGGGGGTGGCTCAATAGCGCACGTGCCAGTAAGATTCGTTGCAACTCACCACCGGAGAGCTTATGCAGTGATTGCTCTAGCAGATGATCCGCCTTGACTCGAACCAGCATCGGCAGCAGCTGCTGTGGTTCTATTCCCGGTTTGAGCTGCAAAAAACGCTTTACGGTCAAGGGGAGGGTTGCATCGAGCTGTAATTTCTGAGGCATATAGCCGATACGTAGTCCTGCTTGGCGTTCTATGGAGCCTTGGCTGGGGGAGATGAGGTTGAGGATGAGGCGTACTAAAGTGGTTTTACCCGCTCCATTCGGTCCTAGCAAAGTGATAATCTGTCCTGATTGTAGCTGCAACGAGATCTCGGACAAAACTAAGGAGTTACCGAACTGAACGTTGACATCTCGTAGGGTAATCATGCTGCTCATGGTTAGCCATTCATCAATAGTCGTGGTACAGTAGATTTTTTTCCGGGGTGTACTGATTGATTCACAGGTTTTTACAGTGTCCAAAATAATGGTAGATATACTACAGTATAGAAAATGGTGCTCTCAGTTTTCGCCTTACTGCCCTAGGAAACTGCTGTTATTGATCTATTTCACGCTATTAGTGCTATTTTCTAACGCCGCTATGGCAACAGTGCTGACCTCAATTCGACCGCTGGCTTTCATCGCTGCGGCCATCGCTGATGGTATCGTGCCGGTTGAAGTGCTACTACCGTCTACTGCTTCGCCACATGATTATACCCTGCGCCCTTCCGATTTGCGACGGCTACGTACTGCCGAACTGATTGTTTGGGTCGGTCCAGAGTTAGAGAGTTTTTTGACTCAGCCCTTGCGATCGCTAACCGTACCACAGCTGCTGTTGAGTCAGATGGCTGCTATTAAGCCGCTCCTTAGAGTTGAAGGTAAACTCACAAAAACAGATCATGGAGAGCATGGCCAAGGAGGCTCCTCGGTAACCGCACCTTGTTGTGCGTCTCACGCAGGCTATGATCTCCATATTTGGTTATCACCAATGGTGGCACGACAGATCGCTCAGCAGATCCAAATCACCTTATTAAAAAGTTATCCACACTACCGCACACGTTTGGTCGCCAATCTCACACAGTTTGAGCAGCAGCTAAATCAGGTTGAGTCGGAGATCCGCAGTCAGCTGGCGCCACTCAGTCAACGGGGCTATTTTGTCTTTCATGATGCCTACCGCTATTTTGAGTCCTATTTTGGATTACAGCAACGAGGACACTTTACGATCAATCCAGTGCTAGCGCCTGGTGCCCAGCGTTTACAGCAGATCCGTCGTCAGCTACAGCAACCTGGTGTGATCTGTCTATTTACTGAGCCTCAATTTAAACCTAGGATCATCGAGAGCATTGCTCATGGAACGCAGGCTAAATTAGGAACTTTAGATCCATTAGGTTCGGAGATCCCGGTGGCTAAAGAGAGTTATTTCTGCTTTTTAACACAATTGACACAGCAGTTTTCGGATTGCTTACAACATTAATCTAGGATGAGGATAGCCCAGTGCAGAAAGAGATTCCGGCCCCGGTACGACTACTCACCCATCGAATAAGCTTGCTTCCACGTGGTTACCGGATTTGGCTGCTATCACTATCTCTCATCACCATAGCCATTATTTGCCGGAATCCCCCTACCGATTACAGCCAGCTTCGATCAAAAGAGAGCACATTAGAGGCGACACTGTTACCACACAATAGCGAGCCGCTTGATCAGCTATCGCTAGAGGAGGAACCTCTCCCACCGCCAGCAGATGAATTAGATCAAAAAATTGAACAGGCCACTGGTGCTTATGAGCATTGGGTCACTAAAGGGGATACCTTAGAAGGTATTTTAAATCAGTATGGCGTTGAGTTGTCAGAAATTGCCCGGCTAGCAAAACAGCATCCGGCACTACGCCACCTGCATATTGGTCAACGATTATGCTGGCATTTAGATGAACAACGGCAGCTCCAAAGGGTAGAGTGGCAGCTATCTCAGCGTGAAATACGTTATTACCAGCGAGGTGGATTTCAGTTTACTGAACAGCGTAAGCAATTAACGGGCCTTTGGCAGCAACAGCAGATCTCTGGAACCATTGCTACCAATTTTGCTAATAGTGCTCGTGAAGCTGGATTGACTCACCAGGAGATCCAGGAGGTCACTAAAGCATTTCAATGGCAGTTTAATTTCCGCCAATTACGTCCAGGAGATCAATTTTACCTGCTACTGTCCCGAGAATTTTTAGACGGTAAAACTGCTCAAGGTCAGTTATTGGGTGCCCGTTTTTGCTTAAGGCAGCGCACCTATTATGCAATTCGGGGTGAGGATGGTTGTTTTTATGATCAGAGAGGTCATGGGTTAGCCAAAGGTTTTTTACGCTTACCGATGTTAAACCGCTACCCTATCTCTTCAGCTTTCAACCCAAAACGACGGCATCCGATTACCGGGCGGTTAGCGCCTCATAATGGAGTTGATTTTGCTATGCCATCGGGTACACCAGTGGTTACGGTAGGGGATGGAGAGGTGGTGCAAAGCGGCTACAGCTCGACTGCAGGCAACTATCTGGTGATCCGTCACGGACGCCAATATATTACCCGTTATTTTCATCTGAAGCAGCGTTTAGTCAATACTGGCCAGCGAGTGAAGCGAGGTGAAAAGATTGCCTTATCGGGGAATAGCGGCCGTTCTACTGGTCCCCATTTACACTTTGAACTCCATATTAATCAGCGGCCAGTAAACCCCTTGACGGCACGTTTACCTACCGCTGAAGAGCTGATGGGCAGTGAACGTCAACTGTTTTTAACTAAATCACAGACCCTTTTACAACAGTTTCCTAAACTTTCAATGGATTGAACTGATTTTGTACAGGAATACCAAACAGCATCCACTGATGAATGAATAACATAATGACGGCAGCGCGATGCCTATAAAGCCCGCTTTATCGCCAGCAACCGGCATGAGGGCTGCTTTTGAATATCGCTTCCTGTACCCCCGCTATTGGGGGCATTGGCTACTATTTTTATTGCTTGGGCTACTGGCTTGGGTGCCACCCCGTTGGCGTGATCCCCTGATGGGCGCTGTTGGACGTTGCTGTGGTCGCTGGAGTCGTCGTCCGCGACAACGCGCTACGGTGAATCTCTGTTACTGTTTTCCCCAGTGGTCAACGGTTCAGCGTGAGCAGGTGATTGATCAGATGTTTAGTACCGCTGCACAGGTGATGGTGGCTATTGCTGAATTGGCTGTACGCAGCCCTAGTTATCTGCGGCAGCGCATTCGCATCAATGGCCGAGAACATCTGGAGCAGGTACAACAGCGGGGCCAACCATTGATTTTTATGGTCCCTCATGGCTGGGGAGTCGATATTGCGGCAGTGACGCTGGCTGCTGCGGATCTGCCGTTGGCCGCGATGTATAAACCACATCCGGATCCTTTGGTTGATTGGTTGTGGAACCGTATCCGTCTACGCTTTGGCGGGCGATTACATCCGAGACAGCAGGGGCTGAAGCCGTTTATTCAGTCAGTGCGGAGCGGTTACGTCGGTTACTATCTTCCGGATCAAGATCATGGGGCGTATAAGAGCGAATTTGTCGAATTTTTTGCCACCTATAAGGCCACATTACCGATCCTCATCCCCCTAGCAAAAGCCTGTCGCGCCAGCGTGATTCCACTATTTCCAGTGTATAAAGTGAAAGAGGGGATTTTTGAGCTACAGCTGCGACCGGCACTAGAACTGCCCCTTGAGTTAGAGCCTAGTGTCGCAGCACGGCGGATGAATCAAGAGATTGAGGCGTTAGTTACACCGCATCCTGAGCAGTATTTGTGGGTGTTAAAGCTACTCAAAACGCGTAAGCCAGAGGATCCAGCAGTGTATAACTGAACCGCTGTTCACTGCACAACGCTACAACGCTAACCAAACTTGATCACGCCACTTGCAAAATTCGACAGGTATTGGTGCTCCCGACCACTCCCATCGTATCCCCTTGAGTGACAAGAACTAACTCTCCAGGGCTTAAAAAGTGGCGCTCTTTAAGTATCTGGATAGCATCCTGGATAGCCCCGATGCCCTCTCGCGGGCTATCAAACTGCACCGGAGTAACGCCACGATAGAGAGCGGCTAAATTCAGCGTAGCTAGGTGACGTGACAATGCGAAAATCGGCAGCCCTGAGCTGATGCGAGACATCATTAAAACAGTTCGACCTGATTCAGTCATCGCAATGATAGCGGTCACCCCTTGCAGATGGTTAGCCGCATACATCGTCGACATGGCGACCGTCTCTTCAATCGTGGCAAAACTGCGATCCATCCGGTGGTGTGATATGGTCACGCTAGGCATCGCTTCGGCCCCTAGGCAGATCTCAGCCATCGCCGCTACTGTCTCTACTGGATAGTGTCCAGTTGCTGTTTCTGCAGAGAGCATCACGGCGTCAGTACCATCTAACACAGCATTGGCAACATCCATCACCTCAGCCCGAGTGGGCAGCGGTTGGTTAATCATCGACTCCATCATCTGGGTGGCAGTGATAACCACTCGATCTAGCGAACGGGCCCGCCTGATCAATTTTTTTTGTACTCCCACTAAGGCGGCATCACCAATTTCAACCCCCAAGTCGCCCCGGGCTACCATAATCGCTTCAGCCGCTAAGATAACCTCATCTAGGGCTTGATCATTGGCAACAACCTCAGCACGCTCCACCTTTGCAACCAGTTGTGCGTGGCAACCAGCTGCAAGCGCTAGCTGGCGAGCATGGTTAAGATCTTCCGCACACCGTGGAAATGAGACCGCTAGATAGTCCACACCAATGCTGGCTGCTAACATGATATCAGCCCGGTCTTTATCTGTTAAAGCTTCCGCGGATAATCCTCCACCTAGCTTATTAATGCCTTTACTATTAGAAAGCACCCCACCGACCGTGACTTCAGTCCATATCTCTTGTGCTTGGACCTTGAGTACTTTCAGCTGAATCCGACCATCATCCAATAGTAAAATATCGCCACTATTCACATCCTGTGGCAATTTTTTATAATCAATTCCGACCCGCTGCTGATCTCCTTGATGAGGTGCCAACGTGGCATCTAATATGAAGGGATCTCCCATTCGCAGCATGACTTGGCCAGATACAAAACGTGCAATGCGGATCTTTGGACCTTGTAAGTCTCCTAGTAGGGCCACCTGTGTGCCCAATGCTGCAGCGATTACCCGCACCTGTCGGGCTCGCAGTCGGTGCTCTTCCGCACTCCCATGAGAAAAATTGAGACGGGCGACGTTAGCGCCTGCTGCAATAATTTGTTTCAGCCGTTGCTCGTGATCTGTAGCTGGGCCCAAAGTGATCACAATTTTCGTTCTTCGCAGCCTATTGGACATGGATTAACTCCTATGCGGCAACATGAGAGGGTAGGCCACAGCATTTCTGTTGGCTATGGGCGATCAAGATGACTTTTTACGGTATTATTGCACCGCAAGGTGATTAGAACTCCCTTTGCGTTGAGGATCACATCATATCATAGTCACTGATGGCAAAGGAGTTTATACGCTATGGCCAATCCCCTATATAGGCGAAATCTGATCACCATCGAATCATTGAGTCGTCAGGAACTTGTCCTGATTTTAACCCTGACCGCACGTTGTAAAGCGCAACCGACACCCCCCTATTTAAAAAATCGCATTGTCGCTAGCTGCTTTTTTGAAGCCTCTACCCGCACTCGACTCTCATTCGAAGCCGCTGTACACCGATTGGGGGGCTCGGTCATCGGGTTTGCTGATGGTCAACAGAGCTCGTCACAACAAAAAGGGGAGTCACTCAGCGACTCTATCCGCATCATCAGTGGCTATGCGGATGCTTTAGTGCTGCGCCATCCCCAGGCGGGAGCTGCCCAACAGGCAGTCGAAACTGCTTCCGGGATCCCTATTATCAATGCGGGGGATGGCGCACATCAACACCCGACCCAAGCGCTACTTGATCTGTTTACTATCCAAGAGACGCAGGGACGCTTAGACGATCTCAATATAGCATTCGTGGGCGATCTGAAGTATGGACGTACAGTACATTCACTCATTCAAGCCATCATGCACTTTAAAGGCAACCACCTATTTTTAATCGCACCTGAGCCATTAATGCTACCAGCGCCGCTACTACAGCAGCTACAGCAGCGAGGGGTGCCTTATAGTATGCACCAACAGCCGCAAGCAGTCCTACCAGAGTGCGATATTCTTTATATGACTCGGGTACAACAAGAGCGTTTTCAAAAGAGTACTACGTTGATTATTCCGCCATTCACCTTAACCTTGGCTGATTTAGGGAGAGCACGAGTGAATTTGAAGGTGTTACACCCGCTGCCACGGGTAGGTGAAATTGCATTAGAAGTTGATCACTCCCCTTATGCCTACTATTTTCAACAGGCTAGGAATGGATTATATACGCGCCAAGCACTCTTGGCGCTTTTGCTGAGCCAGGATCTTCCCTAAACACCAAGCCAATCGATGGAAGCGCCTGCCTATGAGTGCACGTCGGTGCGGTTCAAAGAGCGGGCTTCCGATTATGGTAGGCAGTTTAGCCTGGGTGTTTAAGGGTTGATTGCTAACTCAGGCGTAGAAAATCCAAGTGTTGTAGCTTGGGCTTAAACGGGTGGCGTTGCACCGCCTGAACCTTGACTAAGGTCTCTTGCCCATCCAGCAGCAGTGATAGTGAAGTAGTGTAAAACCCCTCTTTAACCTCAGCATTATTAACCTCATCTTGATTGAGTTTAATCGAGAGCGGGGGCTGTTCGCCGCCATAGATCACGGCTGGGACCCAATTGCCTCGACGTAAGCGGCGGCTGGCGCCTTTACCCAGTTCAGTACGTGGTTCAGTATTCAAGGTGAACATAGCTTTTCTCACAATTAAAGTTAGTTAGCACAAAGGTTGGAGTTTTTTCTCCACTTTGCTTTATCAAAAAAGGCGCGACAAATTCTAACGGATAGCCTCTCATACCGCAATCAGCACCACCCTAGTGATTACTACGAGGTTCTTTACCTTCAGCAAAGAAGATCATAAGGGGGGTTGCATTTCATGACAAAAACAGTACTATAAGCGCCAAGTCGGCCTGTAGCGCAGCCTGGTAGCGCACTGTCATGGGGTGTCAGGGGTCGCTGGTTCAAATCCAGTCAGGCCGACCAGTTATCAGAAGTCAGACAAGGTAACTCCATCTGTTGAACGACGCAAGCTCGAGTTTAACTCGTGGAGCTCTTATAATCCTCTCTTCTTTTTTATGACTCTCATGTTCTGACTTCCGTATTCTGAGCGCTCACATTAATGCCCAAACGCTGAGCTATCTCAAGGTAACTCTCAACGACATGGCCAAGATCTTGTCGAAAGCGATCTTTGTCCAACTTATCGCCGCTTTTTTTATCCCACAGCCGACAGTTATCCGGAGAGATCTCATCTCCGAGGACTATCTGCTCTCCCAACAGACCAAACTCCAATTTATAGTCGACCAATAGCAGATCCGCTTGCTCAAATAGCGGTATAAGTAGGGCATTGATTTGGAAACTCAGCTGTTTAATCTGCTCATATTGCTCTGGCGTGATCCAGCCAAAAGTGTATCCATAAAACTCATTGATGAGGGGATCGTCCAGAGCGTCGTTTTTCAAAAAAAGTTCAAAGAGGGGTGGATTTAACAGCTGACCTTCGGGAATAGCCAGGCGTCTACAGAGAGCCCCCGCTGCACGGTTACGTACGACACACTCTACCGGTAGCATGGTCAACTTTTTGACCAAGACGTGATCAGCAGAGAGTAACCGCTCTAATTGTGTAGCAATCCCTGCAGCCTGGAGCCGCTGCATGATAAAGTGATTAATTTGGTTGTTAATTGCCCCTTTGCCTGCCAGCGCTTCAACACGCCGGCCATTGAGCATGGAGGTATCATCCCGGAATTCGAGAATTAATCGGTGTGGGTCAGCTGTCGTATAGAGTGTCTTCGCTTTTCCATGGTAGACAACCGCTAGTTTTTCCATCGGGTTCCTTTTAAAAAATGACATAAAAATAGCCTCTTTATCATGAATAATCGACTAATTGCTATTCAGTGT
>WUUC01224817.1_pt1 | contig 10424 bp, 8 predicted proteins | sample 6278441 | NCBI WGS metagenome assembly WUUC01 (sample SAMN13675441, study PRJNA597444) | soil metagenome | isolation source: soil | place: USA: Washington | collected 2017-10 | reverse complement strand
ATAGTCAGTAATTCTCCACTTAGATGAAAAGTGTAAGACTAACTGCGAGAGCGCATTCTGTCAAGAAAACCTCACTGACCAGAAACTATAATCCACCATGTAAGCAAACAATGGTCCCATTAGCAGGCTTTTAGGAACATAGCAAAACTGTATCATTTTCGTCCTATAAACATTTTAAGAATATAAAAACAATCGGAAAATATTGAAGATTTCTACACCAGAAATTTTATTTCAAACGCCTGTGGATTTTTCTTGCTTCTCAACTATGATTATGCTAGTCTCCGCCTCGTTTTAGGCTCCCAACAAGCCTGTAAGTGATTGAAAGTACAATACTTAAAGCAACACTTTAAGTAAAGACGGTTTTCCACAAGCCTGTGGAAAACCCTGTGGAAAACCTCGACGAGCGGGGTCGAGTTTTATATCAACAGACGCATTTACAACACCTTCCATAGCATCACTCAAAGAATAGCTTGAGAGATACGGAAGTTAAGTATTTGTATTATTTCGCAACAGCTCCGTCTTTGATGAATTTTCTGAAGACGAGATAGGAAACCAATTTTTTTATGAGCACTATGATTGAGAATAGACTGTGGAGCGATATTCTAAACGCCGTCGAAAAACGGCTCAATCGTCAGAGCTTCGAGACATGGTTTCGTCCTATCAAATTTGACGGCTGTGATAATTCAGGGCAGGTTTTGCATTTACGCGCGCCCAATCAAGTGGTCAAGGACTGGGTTAGCTCCAATTATTCGGAAGTGCTGGATGAATCATTAGAAGAGTTAAATCTCGCCAAATATCATGTTGATTGGAAGGTGGAAGATGAGCAAAATGCTACCAATCATACAGTTACGGAAGAGAAAGAGGATCAGGAAATAGATTATCGTCTTCCCGAAATCATGCAAAACAACGGGAAAGGTCATAATTCTAGTTTATTCTCACTTTTGGAAGCTGCCGAATCAGATGGCCTGACGCCGGGAGCGACTAACTTTGTAGATATAGAACCCATCGAATTATCTTTAAACCCTAAATATACCTTCCAAACTTTCGTCGTGGGTTCATGCAATCAATTCGCACATGCCGCCTCGCAGGCTATTGCTGAGGCTCCGGGTAAGACCTATAACCCACTTTATATTTATGGTGGGGTAGGACTTGGTAAAACCCATTTAATGCATGCAGCTGGTCACGAAATTAAAGTCCGTAACCGTCATTTGCGATTGTCTTACATTTCGGCAGAAAAGTTCATGAACGAGTTGATTAACGCAATTCGCTATGACAAAACCCAGACTTTCCGCGAAAAATATCGTTCAATTGATGTTTTACTGATGGACGATATCCAATTCATGGCTGGCAAAGAGCGTACACAAGAGGAATTTTTCCATACTTTTAATGCGCTTTATGATGGCCAGAAGCAGATCGTTATCTCGTCTGATTGCCCGCCGCGTGAGATTCCCACTTTAGAGGAAAGACTGCATTCTCGCTTTGAGTGGGGTTTGATTGCAGATATGGAGCCACCCGATCTCGAAACTAAAGTCGCAATTCTTAAGCGTAAGGCCGATCTTGATGGTGTTTCACTGCCTGATGACGTCGCATTTTTTATAGCAAGTAAGGTGAAGAGTAATATACGCGAGTTGGAAGGCTCGCTTGTGCGCCTTGTAGCCATTTCGTCTTTACGTGGAGTGCCGATCTCAAAGATGCTGGCGCAGGATGCAATTAGAAATATTGCCGAAGATAACAGGCCCGTAGGGATCAGTATCGAACAGATTCAGCAGGCGGTCGCCGCACATTATCGTCTTCGGGTAGATGAATTGACTTCAAAAAATAATGCGCGTCAGATTGCTGTGCCAAGACAGGTGGCCATGTATTTGTGCAAACGTCTCACAAAACATAGCTTCCCAGAGATTGGTCGAGGTTTTGGTGGCAAGCACCACACCACGGTAATTCATTCCGTCGATAAGATCGAAGCACTTGTTTTAAGGGACCAGGTTTTCCACAGGATCGTAAGCGACCTTATGGACAATCTTTGCAAGTAGTTAAGCAGATTAATGGGTAAAACTTTTCCACAGTGCGATTTTAAGCTAAGTTCTTTATAAATAAAGTTTAAGATCAAGTTTTCCACATTTCCACAGGATAAAGTAAATTACCCTCTGTGGAAAAGTGGAAAACTTGATAAGAGCTGAGGTTTTCCACAATCTTCTGGAGATTTCCACAACGATTTGCACAGGGGCTGTGGATTATAATCCCTTTGGCATCAACGTTAAAGTGACTTTTCCACATTTCCACAGTCCCTACTACTACTACTATATATAAATATAAAGTATTTAATTAGTATTAATAGTAAAAGGTTCGGCTTGCTTAAACAGCAATACGGTATGCAGAATAATGCTCTTATTCAACTGTATGAGGAGTTAGTAAATGGAATTTAGTATTAGCAAGAACTCTCTCCAAAAGGAACTAGGCTTTGTACAAGGTATAGTCGAGAAGAAAAACACCATTCCCGCTCTCTCGAACATTCTAATCGAGTCTATCGGGGAAAGCACAATTCGCCTTGTCGGTACGGATTTGGACGTAACGATACGTTGTGAAACGGAAGCGGAAATCAAAGTTCCCGGCTCGATGTGTGTTCAGGCTCGGAAGCTTTTTGACATTGCGCGCTTGCTCCCAGATTCAATAGTCAATTTCCACAAAGAAGAGAACGATTGGGTAACGGTCAAATGCGAAAACTTCCGATCAAAGATCGCGGGTCTTCCGCGCGAGAGCTTTCCTGAGGTTCCGACCAGTAAATCCGCTCCCTTGAAATTTCCCGCGGATGTTTTCAAATCATTCATTGATCGAACAATTTTCGCCATCACACAGGAAGAATCGCGCTACACCCTTTCCGGCGCAAAATTTATGCTCGATAAATCGGGCGCTAAGATGGTCACAACCGACGGACATCGCCTCGCCTATATCGCGCGCCAGGATTTGGGTGAAAATGCGTCTGGTGAGGCTCTGGACGCTCTTATACCCCGTAAGACGCTCGCAGAGCTAACGAAACTGACGACCTCTTTCGAAGGTGAGATAGGCTTGGGGGCAGATGAAAACCATATCTACTTTGAAGTTGGCCCGCGTCTTTTGATTTCCAGAATGCTCTCTGGCCAATTTCCGAATTATGAAATGGTGATGCCAAAGGGTAACGATAAATCAGTCGTCTTCGACAGCACTCAGCTCAATCAGGCAATTCGGCGGGTCGCACTGATGGCAGACGACCGCTCGCACGCAGTTCGCTTTCATCTGGGACCCAATCAACTTCAGATCAGCTCACAGAATGCCGAAGAGGGCGAAGCTCGAGAAACAGTGACTACCGAATACGCAGGAGATGAGACTGAGATAGGGTTCAACGCACAATATCTCCAGGACTTCCTCAATGTCGTAGGGGATGGGCAGATTGCATTTGAATTCAAGGATGGAAATTCTCAGGCGCAGTTGCGCCCGGCGGTGGATTCTGATTACGAGTATAAATATGTAGTCATGCCGATGCGAATCTGAAAAGCCGGTGCGTCGAATCTGCGTTCATAGAGCATCTCTACCTCTTGAGGGGTAGAGATGCTTCTTTTTTGCACGCCGAATGGGGCGCTACAAGGCGGCGTAAAAGTAGGCTGTATGTTAAAATCTTTCGCATGCTGCTCGAATCTCTTGAAGTGCACAATTTTAGAAACTTGAGCGGCAAAGTCACCTGGGGTGCCGGGCTTAATATTATTTATGGCGACAACGGTCAGGGAAAAACAAACTGGCTCGAAGCCATCTACCTTCTAGCAACCACCAAATCATTTCGAACACAACGCCTGCAGGAAACCATCCGATTTGAAGAAGATTTAGCGGTCGTGCGTGGACGCGTGGCGCAAAGCCTTGAGGTTCATCGCGAAATGCAAGTGAACCTTCGGGGCGCTACTAAATCAATTTCGGTCAATGGTAAACGCGAGCCCGTGACGCGCTATCTGGGGCAGCTACATGCCATTGCTTTCACAGCAGACGAACTGAACATTGTGCGCGGCGCGCCTGACGCGCGTAGGAAATTTTTAGATCGGGGAGTCACCTCTCTTCACCCTTCTTACGTACAGACGTTGGCTGATTACAATCACGTCATTAAGCAGAAAAATCGCCTTTTGCAAGATGCCTCTGAATCTGAACTGAGCCTTGAACGGGCGGCCGAACTGTTAGCTCCCTGGAATGAGCAGCTCGTTGGTTTAAGCACGGCTATTCACCGCGCCCGCACAGACTACGTGCAGCGTTTAAATGAGGTTCTGGAACGCCGTTTCTTCGGGAATGAAGACATTAGTATCCGCTACGTCTCGTCGCTTGAAGGAAAAGGGAATTTAGACGATTACGAGTCGCTCATCGCCGAGCGTTTGCAGTTTCGTTTGCAGGCGGAAATTGCGGCCGGGTACTCCCTCATCGGGCCACATCGGGATGATCTGGAGATACAGTTTGACGGGCGGGATATGAGGGCTTTTGGGAGCTCAGGCCAACAGCGTAGCGCATTGATAATACTTGACTTAGCTAATGTTTCGGTGTATTATTCATGGCACAATGAATATCCACTTTTCCTCATAGATGATGTGGATGCAGAACTTGATAGGAAGCGAATAAATTGCTTGCTGGAATATCTTGAGGGGCGCACACAAACCTTTATTACAACATCAAAAGAGAGCCTTGCTGAGCAGTTTTTAGCGCGCGCAAACATATACCAGGCGAGCAAAGGTGTAATTATGGAAAGCGAACCAAGGGCGCAGCTAATTTCATCAACTTTAGGCAGTGCTGAAAGCATCTAATTGGCATAAAAAAACGATTCGTGCGAGATCGCTTCAAGTCAGATAAAGAAAAATTTCATGAGTAAGATTTACAAAGAGGAGTTTAACTTGGCAACAGCATCATCAACATTATCGAAGAAAAAAGCTATGGGCTACGATGCCGCTTCAATCACGGTCCTTGAAGGGCGTGATGCAGTGCGAAAACGCCCGGCCATGTATATCGGCTCGACGGGAGACATTGGCCTTCATCACTTGGTTTATGAAGTTGTAGACAATTCTATAGACGAAGCCTTGGCCGGGCACTGTGACACCGTCGATGTAACGATTCATCTGGACAATTCAATCACGGTGGTTGATAACGGGCGAGGTATTCCCGTTGATTATCACAAGCAGGAAAAGAAAAGCGCTGCCGAGGTCGTGATGACCAAACTTCACGCCGGCGGCAAGTTCGATTCTAATGCTTACAAAGTTTCAGGCGGCCTGCACGGCGTTGGCGTCTCCTGCGTTAACTTTCTTTCCGAATCGCTTCGTCTGGAGATCTGGAGAGAAGGCAAGACCTATGAGCAGGAATACGTGCGTGGCATTCCTGTGGCAAAACTTGACCAGACTGGTAAAACGCGCAAGCGGGGCACCAAAATTACTTTCAAGCCCGACGCGGAAATTTTCACGGAGACGGTCTTCAGCTTTGACAAATTGTCAGAGCGCCTGCGTGAAAAGGCTTTTCTGAATAAAGGTATCCGCATCACCATCAGGGACGAGCGGGAAGAGACGGAGCGCTCACACGAGTTTTACTATCGGGGCGGGATCGCAGAATTCGTCAAGCACCTTAACAAGAACAAGAATACGCTTCACGATAAGCCCATCTATTTTGAGCGAACCGGAGATGCGCTCTCGATCGAGGTAGCAATTCAATACAATGACGGCTACGACGAAAAGGTTTACTCCTTTGCCAACAACATCAATACGGTAGACGGGGGAACGCACCTATCCGGTTTTCGTTCGGCTTTTACGCGCACCATCAACGCCTACGCGCAATCTTCGGGGCTGGCAAAAAATTTCAAGACTTCGCTTTCCGGCGATGATGTGCGTGAAGGTCTCGTTGCGGTAATCTCCGTTAAGCTGCCCCAACCACAGTTTGAGGGGCAAACCAAGGGAAAACTTAATTCGGACGTTAAAGGGGCGGTGGAATCGTTCCTGAATGAGCGATTAACGGAATACTTTGAGCAGAATCCGACCGTGGCAAGAAAGATTGTCGGAAAATCTGTGGACGCCGCACGAGCGCGCGAGGCAGCACGCAAGGCTCGGGAGATAGTCCGCAAAGGCGCTATTGGCTCGACTATGCTTCCCGGTAAACTCGCGGATTGTCAGGAACGTGATCCCGCGTTGTGTGAGATTTACATTGTAGAAGGAGATTCTGCCGGCGGTTCGGCTAAGCAGGGTCGTGATCGTAAAAACCAGGCTATACTCCCGTTAAAAGGTAAAATCCTGAACGTCGAGAAAGCCCGGTTTGACAAGATGCTCGGGCACGGGGAAATAAAAACGCTGATTACCGCCCTCGGAACCGGCATTGGGAAGGACGATTTCGATCTCGGGAGGCTTCGCTATCACAAAATTATCCTGATGACGGACGCCGATGTGGACGGCTCACATATACGGACTTTGCTTTTAACCTTCTTTTATCGACAGATGCCGGAGCTTGTCGAGAGAGGCCATGTCTTTATAGCCCAACCCCCGTTGTTTAAAGTAAAGCGTGGAAAGCGCGAAGAATATATCAAAGATGATCGGTCGATGGTGCGCTACATGATGCGCCAAGCTACCAGCGATATGAAGGTAACCTCTGCCAATTCAAGCACAACTATAGAAGGCCGTGACCTGGCTCGCGCGCTTGAGCAGATGGTTGAGTTTAAGCGCTACTGTGAAAAAGCTACGCGCAGGTTGGGTGGCGATAGCCGTTTGCTCGGCAAACTGCTGGAAGCTTTTGGTGGGCGTAAAGGTGTCCTTCGCGAAGAAGGCGCAACCCTTCGCAGTGTATTTCAGGACGGGGATCATATGGCCCGCGTCGAGGGAGTCTTAGATAAAGCGAAATACAAGACGGACCTTTCGACGGACGAGGAGCACGGCCTGTGGGAAATAGAGACAACGGCTGATTCGGGTGTCAGCGTTTGCATTGATTGGAATCTGGCAAGTTACGTGGAATTTCAGAAAGCCATGGAGTTATACATGGCTTTGGAAGATCGCTTGGCTTCGCCCTTCGTTGTCGGGGAGAATGGGTCGAGCGAGGAAATTCCGACCAGGGAAGAACTGCTTGAGCGCGTCCTCGCCGCAGCCAAGAAAGACCTGGTCATCCAGCGCTACAAGGGGCTTGGCGAAATGAACCCTGAACAACTCTGGGAGACGACGATGAACCCGGAGAAGCGTACCCTTTTGCAGGTGAAAGTTGATGACGCGGTAGAAACGGATCAGATTTTTACTGTGCTGATGGGCGATGCGGTCGAGCCGCGCAGGCGCTTTATAGAAGAGAACGCGCTTGACGTTAAGAACCTTGATGTCTAATTCTCAATATAGAAGAAGCGTAGTACAGAATTTTGGCGAGGCCGTATAACACACTACGCTTCATTCTATAAATAACTCCCTGTACCTCCTGTATTTTGCCGCTGCACGCTCCTCGAGTAGGCAGCGGTAAATTTTTACACGCATATCTCCTTACTTCATGAAGATTTAACCTGATCGAATGCCTCAATGTGGCGGCCGCCTGTCGACTGTAAGAGCTTGATTAGCCGGGCTACCTCATCCTCATTGACCTGGGCGATGAGTAAAGAGTCACCACTTCGTAAATGCTTTCGATAGAGACGCGCTTGGATGCCCGGCACGACCCGCCCTAGCGAATGAAGCGGAGGGTCACCCGTCTCTGTGGGATTTATCAGGGAAAAAAAGCGAGAGTCAAAACCGCTCGCAATTGCGGAAGCGAGGAGCCGGGCAGCCGCTTGCCGGTCATCAAAAGCGGAAACGATAGTTTTAGACATAACGTCTGCTCCTCCTTTACAACTCAAAGTTAAATAGCGGCAGCCCGTGCGAAGAGCGCAAACTCTGGGTACGGAAGTTTGGCTGCTTACCCTTCCTAATGAAAAACTTATGCGGCTGCTGTGGGCTTAACTTCCTGCTTTGTCATCCGGCGTTCGTGTGGCTGTGTATTCGTCCAGATCAAGGCGCTCTGATTCGGCAACGCCGTGCTGGTTGTAATAACCGCCGGGCGCAAATTGTCCCGACTCGCCAATGTCGAGAGAGCGTTGATCGTTTGCCGGGTTTACCTCTTCGGCCGCGTTTGGTGTCTCATCCGGTTTCAAGCCCTGGTCGGCACTACTCTCTTCCAAAGAGGTTTTTCTGGGATTATCGTTTGCCATTTTGTTCTGCTCCTTGTTACGGACGTTTAGTTGTTAATTAGCGCCGATTCGCGAAAGCGCTCGACGCGGAAACGGGACAGCTTGAGGGGCGTGCCGGGCGTAATGCCCGCTTTACGCGATGCGATATCTACTTGCTGGCGCGAAGTGTTGACGCCTTGAAGGTCGGGTAAGAGCAATCCGCGCCGCCAGCCGCTTTCGTCCTCGACGATCACTCCGTAAACTTTCGGGTCGAGTTCCTCGAATTTGGTGGGCTCAGAGGATGAAAGCACATCAACTGAATAGCGTAACTTTGACAGTTCTTCGGGCGTGACGGGCGGAAAGCGCGGGTCGCGCGTGGCCGAACTGACGGCATTGGCGATTAACTCCTCAGCGAGCGTTTCCTTCACGGGCTCGGTCGTACCGATGCAGCCGCGCAAATCCCCCTCAGAGGTTTTGATAGAAACGAAACAGGCGGCAGGTTGATTTAGCGCCGGGTCTAGCGAGGAAGGCTTTTCGATCAGGCGGCCTTCGCGGACGTAGGTTTCGATCGCGTGTCGCGCCAGCGACAGAAGTTGTGCGCCGCCCGGCTGCCCCGCCGTTGGGCTATTTTCCTCCGCTTCCAACGAGTCAGAAGCGGGCGCCCTGTCTTCAGTCGGTAAATGCTCTCGCGCAATTTGCGCGACTATGTAGCCCACTCCGAAGGGTGCTTCGTAGTGGAGGACTTCGTAATCTGGCGCCGCTGTTTCTGCGACGCCGAGGGCGACAAGCATCGAGCGATAACCGCACTCGCCGGCCATCTTTCTCAGGTCAGTGTCAATGTTGATGATTCGCTCGGGCTCGGCGGCGCTAATAGCGTCGACCACTTCCTGATCGAAAAGATAGGCCTGCGGGTTATAGCCGGCGGGCGCTTCTGGCTTCAGCCTGTGGCTCAAATCGCCGCTGGCTACAAACGCGATTGCCCTTCCAGATTCGTCCGCCGCGCGCTTGATGCAGGAGCCGAATCGGATGTGATCTTCATTAGATAAGAAGCTGTAGCCGAGCGCGACGACGCTCCCCCGCCAGCCATTTCGTTGAAGGAAATAGAGCGGGACGGCCGTCCCGTGATCCAGGTCGTAGCCGCGAATTCCGCTCACTTCGTACCCTTGCTCCGCCGCCCTGCGCGTAATCGCGCTCAGCAGCTCTTCGTCAAGGGGGGCTTCAATCTTTACGTTGGGGGCGCGAAAGTTTGCAAAGTCTCCGTGAAGCCGCGCGTCATGGTAAGCGACGAAGGCGCGCGGTTCCAAAGGCGCATGGGGTGAAACAATCACGACTGTCTCGGCGCCGCTCTCGACTAGTCGTTCGGTGAACTCTCGCATTGCCTCGATAGAGCCGCGCACTTCCGCCACCGCCTCACGCCCAACTTCCGGGACCATGATCGGCGGGTGCGGTGCGATGCCTGCGAAAACCAGAGAGCCAGTGCCCATTTCCAGTCAAACCTATTTAATGCCGGGAACAGAGAGACAAATGCCTCTAGCTCGCAAAGGAGGGCCGAGCAGCGGCGTTTCCAAAATCATCTTGGAGGGAACTGACGCGAATTCTATCACACCATCTGGTCGAGGCCGCAAGTGCGGAATTGCGCTGCCGCGAGAAAGGCATTTATGATGTGCGTGCGGGGAAAAAATGACGTTTCCTGTGGCGATTAAAAAGAAAGTGCGTGGGCTTAGTATGGCGTGTGAGAGGTTCGAGGTGTTGATCGTCGGCGCGGGGCCGGCCGGGTCGTTTGCGGCTGAAAAGCTCGCGCGCGGCGGCGTGCGCGTGGCGCTTTTCGACGGTCGGCCCGCGAACGAGCCGAAGGCCTGCGGCGGCGGCGTGACCTCAAAGGCGCTCAAGGCGTGGCCGCACCTGCTGCAAGCAGCCGGGCGGACGATCGGCGAGCTGGAAATGTACTCGCCCGCGGGCAAGCGCCTTCATTTGAAACTCGAGGAGCCCTTCGCCATCTACTCGCGCACGGCGTTTGACTCTTACCTGCGCGAGCGCGCCCGCGAAGCCGGGGCGCACATCTTCACTGAACGCGTCTCGTTTCACCCGCGCGAAAATGAAGATGCCGACTGGGTGCTGCGCGCGAGATGCGGGGACGAGTGGCGAGCACCCATGCTCGTCGCCGCGGACGGCGCGGGCAGCAGGATTGCGAAAGAATTGGCCGGGGCACTGCCGCCCTCCGAAATGGAGGTCGCCTTCGGCTACCGCGCCCCGCTGCCGGAAGCAGAAGCTGCGCCAA
>WUUC01067182.1_pt1 | contig 10424 bp, 2 predicted proteins | sample 6278441 | NCBI WGS metagenome assembly WUUC01 (sample SAMN13675441, study PRJNA597444) | soil metagenome | isolation source: soil | place: USA: Washington | collected 2017-10 | reverse complement strand
GGTGGTGGCGGTGGTGGAGTCCCCTCAGTGGTCGCGGTTGGCACTTTGGGCTCGAGCGACCGCAGCGCTTCGACCATCGCGCTGTCGGGGGGCAACGCCGTGGCCCAACTCTCGGGCCGGTTGAGTGCCGCAAGCAACGCGGGCAGCGGGTCGACCGCAGGCACCCGCGCCTTGTCGTCCCGCCCCCAGGTCTTGTGGAAGTCCACATCGATGTCGCAGCAGCAGACCTCGAAGCTGGCGCGGCCCCGGGCATCCCATGGCGTCGGGCCCGAAAGGCCGATGCTGAGCTTGATGCTCACCGAGACGCCGCACGCCTCGGCGGTGACCCCGCCCCGGATGTCGACATCGAACGAGAAGGGCGAGAACTGAATCAGCGCGTCGAAGGAGAGATAGCCATCCACGCTGGCCTTGCTGACTTCCGCGTGAAGGTCGAGCCGGGCGCCGAACTGCAGCGTATTGGAGGTGAGCGCTTGATACGCCCGGCAGCTGAGGTCGAAGCTGCTGGTGGAGCGCAGCTCGATGGTGAGCCGCCGGAGGTCCACGTCGGATGGGGCGTCGCGGAAATTGGGATGGAAGCCGCCTAGCGACATCACGAAGAGCGAGTCGTCACCCCAGCGCCAGCGCAGGGCGGCGTCGCCGTACAGCGTATAGACCAGGATCTTCGAGTGATGCAGCGTCGCGTCGATGCTCAGCTTCCGCTTGGCCGGCCGGAGCTCGCCGAGGACGTCGATGTGCAGCTCGACCACCGGGTCGTCCCTGGTGGGGAACATCGCCTCGATCTGCCCCAGCAGCACAATGACGATCGGCTGCGGAATCTCGATGAAGATGCCGATGTCGGCGCTGATGATCTGCGGGCTGCCCCAGCCGATGGTGACCATCGGCCCCAGCACGTAGCGTCCCTCTTCGATGGGAAAGGCCGCGCGCAGGTTGCTGAGGATGAGCGGCGCGTTGCGCACCGGGTCTTCGGGGAAGAGCACCGAGTCCAGGGTGCCGTTGCGCAGGCCGCTCCGGAGCACTTCGACGTCCATCCGGCGATTGATGGCCAGCAAACCGCCGACGGCGGAAAGCACGAACCCGAACGACAGCTGTATCGCCGGGCTGAAGGTTACGCCGATGATAATGAGAAGGGCGAACCCTTTGCTGCCGTCGGGGAGCTTGGTGGAGATCAGGCCGATGGCGGTAAGGCCGATGTCCTCGAAGCGGAGCTGGAGGATGCCGTCGTAGCGCCCTTCGTCCCGGTCAAAGGACAGGAACCCGCCGCCGACAATTCCGCTCGCGTCGACCAGGAGCCCGGCACCGGTGGGAAAGAGGAAGGAAGGCGTGTCGAGCTGCGCCGGCCCGAGATTGCCACCATTCTGCGGGAAGCTCAGGTGGCTTTGCAGTCCGATGCGCTCGACGCTGGCGGCGACGGGTCCAATCAGGGCACCTACGCTGACTGCAACGGCAATACGGATCCTCCCACTCTGGTCCACCCCCACAAGCAGGTAGATCGAGTCGATGGTGATTGGCCCCAGTGTCTTGTGGATCGGAATCGTGATCTCCAGCGCCCCGCTGCCCCGGAAATACACGCCCCTGGCGGTGGACCATCCCACGGTCAGATCCATCGCCGCGCGGATGCCGTCCGGCGGAAGGATCTTGCCGAGGAAGCCATCCCCCTCCTTTGCGCTCAGGACCAGCCTGAGTTGTTCGATTCCGAGCTCGACCGCGAGATCGTCGCCACTCTCCGATTTGTCAGCGATGGCGCGGACGCTGATGCCCTTGACGGCGAGGAGCGACGCATCCGGGTTTCCGTAGAGGAGATACTCTGCATCCGGCTGAGACCGGAGCCCGAGCGCCGCCTCGAGGTGGACGGCCGCGGGATCCTTGACGGCGCTGAGAAGATCGGTCTTGAACTGGACCTTTGCGGGCGGACGCAGCATCAGCGCAATGCCGCCCTCGAAGGTGGCGGAGCCGACAAACTGGAAAGTCCACGACTCGGCGGGCGACGTGGAGATCGACGTTGCCCCCGTGAGGTAGGGCATGATCGCGAGGCCCTTTTTCTCTGCCCCGCTCGGTTCGAGTGTCGAGGCGGTGAGTCCCGCCTCGGCATAAGTGGAGGGCCAACGGCCAGCACTCCAGAGGGGAATCCGAAGCTCGGTCGCGTCGTCGCCCGTGCGCCCCAGGCCGTCGCGCACCTTCGGTGGTTGAGTGTAGATACTCCCGGGGAGCGCAAACGCGCGCAGCAGCACCGCGACGCGCTGGAAGAACAGGTCGCCGTCGAATCCGGACTCCCAGTGGTACACCTCCTCCGCCACCCGGCCGGGATTCGTCACCAATTGGGGCAGGCGGTCCCACCGAAGGGTTCGAATGAAGAACACCGGGGCGCGAGCCGGCTCGGGCCTGGTCTCGATGATCCCGAGGAAGGTCAACGTGGCATGGGCGCCGGGCGCCGTCACCTCGAGATAGCGGACGACGAGGTAGTCGAAGAGGCGCTTGGAGAACTGGGCGGCAAAGTTTTCCTTCCCCGCGAAGTTCGGCAGCGAATCAATGTAGGGACCAAGTTTGGTGTCCAGCTCGCGGACCTTGACTACCAGCCCGGTAATGGCGGGCAGGAGCTTCTCCGCCGCCTCGGCGTAGGCGGACTCGGTCTGGGCGTTCGCAATCAGAACCAGCGCCTCTTGGATCTTGGGGGCGGCAGCCGCCGCGGTCTTGATGGTTTCGACCATCGCCTGTGGGGGCGCCGGCAGCTGGTACCCGAGGTCGCGCGCGAGCGCGACGACCCGGTCCTGCGAGTCGATCGACGAGATCGGGCTCAGCAGCTGCCCGAACGCGCGCAGGACCTTCTCGCTGAGTGTTTCTTGAGGCCGAGTCATCTCCCCGGACCGCTCTCTGGCTGGAGGCACGCCATGCTTGACCCTGTCTTCATCAATGCCATCCGGTTGCAGCACCACCCCGTTTAAAGATCCGTTTGCGTCTATTCCAGATTGCCGGCTGGGCCTCGAGGTCCGCTTGACTGTAGCTCCTCAGGAGCTCGATCCCGAATTGGCTTATACCTGGGATCAGCAGGTCTTCACACTGGAAGTGCCACCATTCGGCTGAGAAGTACGTGTCGGGAAACGAGTCGCGTTTGGAGATTCTATGGAAGCCGTGGCGGCTGGCCAGCGCGGTGAAGTCGATGACGCGTCGGGTCACCTCGTCCACGGACGTAGTCCCAGGATCGGCACGGTCGTGGACGACCCCGCGCAGACGTCGCTCGATGCCTGCACGATTACTGGGTAGCGCGCCATCGCCGAGCCGCAGTTGCTGTCCTACCTGTAGGTCGGTGGCGGCCCATACTCTCCAGTAGTCCGGGTTGTCCGGGTCTTCCTCGATGATGTACGGATCGGTCGCGGGATCGACCATGCCGGTTGCCGTAGAGAGGTCTAGCGCGATGCCGGGATAGTGCATGGAGATGGGCGACCGGCTCGCTGCCACCTCGGCGATCTGTGCCGGGGTCAAACACGGATCGTCATTCACATCGATGACCCGTTTCGAGTTGGCTGACGTGACTATTGCACCGGCTGCCAACGCTTCGGCCCGGAGCTCGCGGTACCGGCCGGTCATATCCGCGCGCATCTCGAAGAAGTTGAAGCCGTGCAGGCAGGCGTTGATATTCGCGATCGTGACTGGAGGTCTGACCCATTGGTCCGCCGGCACGGACGTAAACGCAAGTTGGGCTGTTGGCGCCCAGTCCTCTTGCAGAGTCCAGAGGGTATCCTGGCCGGGAATGCCATCGTTCCCCAAGCCGTTCGCGACCTGGAAGGTCCGGACAGCGTTCCGAAATGTTGCAGCGTCGACGGTCGCCGTCGCCCCAATCGCGCCGTGGCGCCGCAGGTGCATGGTCAGCGCGGCGAAATACGCGGATTCACTGGGGGCGAAGGGGCCGTACTCCATCCCGAGATAAGTGAGGAGAGCATCCAGGTCCAGCTTGGCGGCAGGATTGAGTAGCGGAAGGAAAGGCGAGTCCACGAACGCTGCCACCTTGTTCCCGTACTTGCTGGGCTTGGCGTCCGGTCCGGGAGTTAGGGTTGCACCCAGGTTGTACTCCGTTGCCACGATGGTCTGGGCCCGTTTATCGGCCAGAAACACGCTCGTGTTCTGATTGGCGAACCGTTCCGGTGTCGTGCGGTTCTTCAGATATGCGAGCAGCTCGGCGCACAGGCGGATATTCGTCTTCGGAAATCGTACCAGATTGTAGACGCCGATCCGCTGGTCGTCTGGGAGATCTTCGAACGCCGCCCACACCTGATCGTTGATCTCCTCGTCGTCAGTGAGCCCGCTCGCTTTCTGGCGCCGCTCGGTCATCTGTAAGAGCATCGCCGCCGTTTGTGGTTGGATCTGGCAGACGCCGAGGCTGTTGTTGAGGTGGGTCCGGAAGCTGGGAAGGAAGCTCGTGTCGTTGAGATCTTCGGCGGCAAACTCGAGCTCCCAGGACCTGACCGCGTCTCCTCCTGAAACGAGCGCCACGTCTGGCAGATACGGTCGATAGACCACCAGCTCCTTGGGCCGGTGAAGAGTTTCCTTATAGACGACGGCCGACAGGAACTGCCAGGGTATCCCGTTCGCGCCGGTGGCATCCGCTGCCTGCAGGATGAAACGTTTCAGGTCATTCGCCAGCTCTCGCGTGGTCTGCGTCTCGCCGGCCAGAGAGCCGATCTCGGACCGGACGTAGTCACCCACGCCGCGGCCGAGCAGGAGCCGCTCGATCGCAGCATCTCGAGGCTCCACGGCTTGGACCAGGGTCAGGGTCCCCGCGACCTGGCCATCAACCATGATCTCGACTGTTACCCGGATCCTCCCACCCGCGTCCGGTCGAAACCAGTACACGCCCTCATCGGTGTCGTCCTCGTCGAGCAGTCCATCGTCGCCCCCGAGCGGCAGGCCGGAATCGTCGAGCTGCTCGACACGCCAGCGGTATTCATCGACGTCGCTGTTGTCGGTTACGAACACGACGTAGTCGACCCGAGTACCGATCGGAATTGGCTGTTCGAGGTAGCTGATCAGCCAGTACGGCCCGCTCGAGGTGGCTTCCCCGAGATCCGCCGGCGTGAAGTCCCGATGGGTTCCGTTCATGAGGTTGATCCTGATCGGCATCGTCCTCTCGGTCATACGAACAGCCATGAGGAATCCTCCTACCTCACGATTTCGGGCTGCTCACCACGTCGAACCGCAGCCCGCTCTCCGCCTCTCCCCTTCCCATTCGTATCCCACGACCCAGCCACACGTACGTCTTGCCATCCACCCAGCGCACCCGCTGCCGGGTGAGCTGCACCGCCAACCCACTCCGCAGCACCGCTTCTTCATCCAGCCACTCCGGCGCCCCGGCCCCGCTCAGGATGTGCGACATCGCCGGCACCGGCTCGGCCGCCGCGCCGGCCTCGTTCAACAGCATCTTTGCCCGGCGCAGCCGGATCGACGTCCCCTCCGGATTCTCCCGGACCGGAACGAACGGCACCCAGGTATATGGCACCGCGGTGGCCAGCGCATAGCGCTGCAGCGCCAGCTCCTCGGAGCTGAGCTCGCTGGTCGCCGGCGCAGCTGCGGCACCGTTGGCCTCACGGCGCAGCTCTTGTCGCTCGCGGTGCGCACCATCGCCCGACACCGGATTGCCCAGCGCGTTGAGCACCGTGCGCTCGATGCCCCAGACCTTGTTGGCTCCCTCATCCCGGGCAAACCGGACCAGCTCCAGCGGCTCCGACTCCTCCCGGAAGCCGGTCACCGGCGGTATCAGCAGGAGCTGCTCGTTGCCTGGTGCCCGGGCGTCAGCAGTGACGGCCAGGGTAAACATCTCCCAGCGGTTCCACGAGGAGCTGCCCGGCGTGCGGCCGCGAACAATCTCCTTCACCTTGCCGAAGGTGTCGGACACCCGCAGCGAAGCGATCCGGGTGACGCTTCCGGCGGGCACGACCAGCGGATAGACGAACCAGTCGTCGGCATACACCAGTGCGAACTCCATCAGCGCCATCTTCGCCACATCGGTGGTGGCGACGTCCAGCCCGCCGAAATCGATGGCTGCATCCTCGAAGGCCCACCAGCGGCGGTTCGGCATCCCGCCAAACGTCAACCCGGTGGGCAGGAACACATTGGTGAGCGGCTCTGTGATGCGGGTGGCCGGAGCCTGATCCACCGAGAACGAGTACCAGTCCAGCTCGCCGTTGCGATAGTTGGGCGCCGCGAGCACTGTGTCGCCGTCGGCGGGATCGGCTGCCCGGGCGTGAAAATCGTAACCCAAGCGCCGCGGCTGCCATGCCGGGTTCGGCTCTGGCGGCTCGGTGACCAGTTGCGCTCGCCAATCGCGGAGAGTCCGGAGGGCCTCGACCACCAGATTATCCTGACTGCCGTACCCCTCGATGCCGGCGGGAATGGCCGGCGGCTCGGCCGATCGGATCGTCTCTAACACCCGCAGTCCATCGGCCACCCGGCCCGCCATCAATGCCACGTAGCGGCGGGTAGCCCGGTCCACGGCGCTCAGCGCCGGTTCGGCCGGGAGTGCAATCGCAAAGCTCCGGCGGAAGCTCCGGATCACCGCGTCGGCCACTGCCGGGAGCAGCCGGCGGATCTCCCGTTCCAGGCGCTGCCCTGCCCGTATCCGCATGCGGTAGTCCAGCATGACTTCGATGCTGCCGGACGGGTCGACGCGGCGCTTGAACGGCAGCTGTTCCCGCTCGACCAGGGTCTCCAAGGGCGGTGCGTCGGCCAGCGTCATCTCGGTGGCCGGGGCGCCGAGCCGCACATGGGTCAGCGGGCTGGAACGGTACTGCAGCTCCGCCTTCACCGGCGACCCCGCGTCGGAGCCGGCCAGCTCGCCGAACTGCCACTGCAGCGCGAGCAACCAGAGTGGATCGGCCACCCGCGCGGCCAGACCATCGGCGAAATTGTCCGAGCGGCAGCGCGGCTCGATCCGGCTCCAGGCCGCGAAGCGCCTGCGGAAGCCCAGTGAGAGTTGCGGAATCAAAGGCATGCGCGCTCCTCAGATACTCGCGATCAGGGTACCCGCGTCAGGCACCGGGATCTCTCTCGACCATCCCGGCCGCTGCGGGTCCATGGGAACCATGAGCGCAGGCAGGAGGCGGGTCAGCCCATGCAGCGCGTCCGGGTCGACTGCGCGGATCCGGGTCAGCTCCGCCGTGTCGCGCACGATCTCGATCAGATCGGCCAGGTTCCACGTCGCCGGGGCGGCTGAGCCTCCCCAGGTGTGCGGCACCGCGAGCAGCAGAGTTTGCGGTGCCTGGGAATTGGGCCGGTCGAAGTTGAAGCTCACCCCGGTGGACACGTCCTTACCGGGAATCGTCTCCTGCCACCGCTCCACCAGCAGCCCGGCCAGGCGAACAGTGGGATCGAAGGAATCCGGCGCGAGCGCTACGATGCTGACCCGGCTGCGCGGCCGCTCGGAGGAGTCCCGCTCGCTGTCGGACAGCGCCAGCCATAGGATGTCGGCATCGAACGGAAGCTGCGCGACCCGGAGCGAGCGCGCAGTCGCCGGCTGGATCTCGAGCAACGATCCGGAGCCAGGAGCGGCGCCGTTGGCCGGGACTGCTGCGGTCCGCCAGGCCTCGGACGCGAGCATTACATCCTCGAGCCGCCCGGCAGCGGTGTGGCTCAGGGCTACCTGCTGGAGCCATAACTGGATCCGTTCCGTAGCGTTCCCGGCGGTCACATGCACCTGTCCCAGAGCCCGGGCTAACTCGTTTCCCGCGGTGGGGCCCAGAGAAAAAGTGGGGAGCGCAACGAAACGCTCGCCGAAGAGGGACTTCATCGCCTGGCGGAGCTCCTCGACGGCGTGAGCGTACGCCTGCGCCGGCGGGAGCTGGACCGGAGCGCCCGACGCGTCGATCACGGTTTTCGTTCCGGTAGCGAACGCCCTTGCTTCCGCCAGTCGCTTACTGCAGCGGGTGGATCGGTCTCGCGCCTCGGCCACCGCACCGGCGAACCGCTCCAGGGCCGCGGCGTGGGCGACCGGCGCGTCGGGAATCGCGCCCTCGATGCCGAAGCGACTGAGCCTGATCAGCTGGTCAGCCAGAGTGTCGCCGCTAGCCCCAGCAGGATCGATGCTCTGCCCCACGAGTGCCGGTGTGAGCTGAGGCTCGATCGCGTTCGCAAGGCTGTTGAGCTCCGTTTGCGCAGCGGTTATGCGGGTCTCCAATTCGGTGATCGAGCTCGCATCGAGCGTTGGCCCGAGATGGGCCTCCTCCGGGAGGATGAGAGCCTCGGGCGTCAACGGCTGTGCCGCGGCTACGAAATCCAGCACTCGCTGGCCTACCTCCATGGCTTCTCCCAGACTGCGTCCAGCGCCCGCCACCCGGCCGAAATCAATGGTGATCTGCGAGTCTGCCTGGAGTCCATTCTGCGAGCGGACGAAGTAGGCCACTCGCCGCTCCAGCTCGGTCAGCTCGCCCGAGGCAGGAACGGCCGAGGCGTACATAAGATCGACCGCATCGAGCCCAAGGTTCGCCAGGCTGACGGAAGTCGTAACCTGACTTCCATTCCCGGGAGGGACGGAGACAACCTGGCACTCAATGGCTGAGGTCTGGCCGAGAAGGTCAGCGAGCCACGCCGCCAGCCGCGGCTCGGCGGCCGCGCGCGGTCCCGCCTGCAACGGTGCCCCGCCGGTCCCGTCAAAGATCGCGCACACCCGGTGCTCCAGGCCGGTGCCGGGCAGCGGAGTCCGGAGGGATTCGAGTTCCGGCGGGGGACCGATACCGGCCAGCGCATCGAGCGCAGCACTGGAGCGCTCGTAGTTCCCCTGCACCGACTGGAACACGCCCTCGGTGAGCAGGACGTCGCCCACGGCATCGAGGGCATCGATGAGCCACTCGAGCGAGTCGATGACCGCCGGGTCGGTCACAGTCAGCCCGGTCTTGATAGCTACCGACGTCGGAGTGGTAGGCGCATCAGGACGCGTGTCACGCCACGCGGTGGCCAACTTGAGTCCGTCTACCACGTTGCGCGCCGCAATCGCCTCCACAGCGGTGCCGGCAGGCGCCGCTACCTCGGCGTTGGCGACGAGGGGATAGGCCGCGCGGAAGGTCGCGATGTGGACGTCGCGCTGCCGGTCGTGGAGAGCGCGCTCGAATTGGTATCCCAGCAGGACGGACAAAGGCTGGCCTTTGCGGACGCCATCCATCAGCTCGGTGGCGCGCCGCACCCGCTCGGACGAGAGGTTGACTGCAAAGGGATTGGGTCCCGCCCCGCCCTGATGAGTGAGAAAGGTGTTCCGCAGCACTCCGGCTGCCGCCGCGTGGGCGACCGAAGGAGCATGGATGAATCCGCCGTCGGCTCCCTGATCGCCCAGGTAGCGCAGGTCCTCCACCCAACCGAAGGCTCCGATGTAGACCTGGCTGGGGGCCGAGTTTCGCATCGCCCGGAGCCGCAGGGTGGCCAGGGATGTGATCCAGGCGTCGAGCCGGTGGGTGCAGAGGTCCAGCGTGTCACGCAGGAGTCCCTCCAGCACGGCGGCCGGGGTGACCGACAGTTCTCTTACAAGCTCCAGAGCGGCGGTGGGTGTGCCCGCGAGCTGGATGCCGTAGGTCGATAGCTCGAAGAGAAGCGTCTCGGAGGCCTTGGTGCGGGCGGGCGCGCGGTTGAATGCCAGGTCGAGGAGGTACTTGGCCGGATCACCGTCGGGGGAGCCAGGGTTGAGCACCAACGGCATTGTCAACGGCTGGGTCTCACCCCAGCCAAAGACGTGGGTGAGCCGGGACTCGATGAGCGCGGAATCGACGACTCCAGCCGCGGCCGCCAGGCGGCCGAGCAGGACGGCGGTGTTCCTCCTGAGTCGCCCGAATGCATCGTCCCATTGGTGGAGCGCGGCTCGGGCGGCGCTGAGTGCTGCAGCCTGGGTCCGTCCGGCGATAACATCTCTGATCAGCATCGGGAGAAGAAATCCGACGAACCGGTCATCGACGATCTTGCGGATGCGGAGAGTCGAACACCCGGGACTCATCCCCAGAATCGCCAGCAGTTCCTGGTCGGGATCGAGCGTCGCGCCCAACCGCGGTACCAGGTCAGTCCGCCCCGCGAGCGCGAGCCATTCGTCCCGGAGAACCATCAAGAGCCGGTGCAGCCGGGTGTGGAACTCCAGCAGACCACCTCCCGGCTTCTCGACCAACCCGAAGCCATCGGCGGCCGATGGTTGCCACCCACGCAGTTTGGTCACCGGAAGAATGCCGTAGGGAAGCTTCCCGATCCGAATCAGCGGCAAGGGACCGCGGGCCCGAACCAGCTCCCGGAAGTGTTGGGCGAGATGTCCGCGAGTAGTGTCGCTCGCCGTATCGGGCAGAAGATGCCTGAGGACGTACTCACCTGTCGCCGGCCAGAGCAGTCGCTGCGTGGTACCGGCACGGGCCCAGTCGAAGGACCGCTCGCCCTCTATTCCCGCCAGCGCCGAAGGCTGGATGCCGAGAGCG
>WUUC01144635.1_pt1 | contig 10425 bp, 9 predicted proteins | sample 6278441 | NCBI WGS metagenome assembly WUUC01 (sample SAMN13675441, study PRJNA597444) | soil metagenome | isolation source: soil | place: USA: Washington | collected 2017-10 | reverse complement strand
CTGTCTTTAACGCCGAGATGACTTCGTGCGTCGCTCGCGAAATTGGACGGCCGCGAGGAAGTGCTATCGCTCGCTCAGCTCTTGCCCAGGGAAGGAGTGCGGCAGACAATGTTTCCGCAGCGATCTCCTGGTGAATGCCTGAAAACGGCAGCACCCCGTATCCCAGGCCCGCGGCAACAATCCGCTTCAAGGGCGTGCTGCTATCAACCCGGAATGAATAAGGGATGCTTGGGGGGAAGAGATTGCGGCTAAGCGGCACCACCGCGGACGGGAGATTGCTGAACTGCTTGCGCGTCAGCTTGCCGGCCTTGAGCAGGGGGTCCCTCGGCGGGCCAATCACGAAGACACGCTCGACCACAAGAGTCTCGAACATGATGTGATCGTTGGGCTGGGGACCTGAGACGATCGCGACGTCAAGTTCGGCCCGGAGCAACCGATCGCACATGACTTCGGTCAACCCTTCGCTCATTTCGATCCGCACGCGCGGAAACTTGCGCGCAAAGAGCTGCGCGAGCGGAGCGTAAAGGATATCGGCGAGACTCGACGGTGCGCCGAGCCGTACCGTTCCGCTTGGCTCGCGGTTCTCCGTTCTCACTTCTGCCTTGATGTCGTCCATAACGCCCAACAGCCAGCTGGCGCGAGCGAACAGCACTTTCCCCGACTCCGTAAGGGAGACGCCGCGCGCGCCCCGTTCGAACAGGGTTCCGCCCAACTCGTGTTCGAGCTGTCGAATGTGTCGGCTCAGAGCCGATTGCGCAACATTGAGCGCACTCGCGGCGGTACTAAAGCCGCCGCGATCCGCGACCGCTACGAAATAGCGCAATTGTCGGACATCCATGCCGGAGCCTCCATCTCAAAAAGAGATCGACACCATATCAAACATATTCTTGTGAGATATGAAATATCGTTCAATTTCAAAACACAAAAAATAGGGGAAACGAGCATGGACGTGGCCGCGGACCTACCGCCACGAATCCCGGTCTTCATCGTTGGAGGGGGCCCGGTAGGGCTCGCCTTGTCGCTGTTGCTGGCGCGCTTCGATGTCGACTGTGTCGTCGTCGAGAAAAGCCCAACCACTACGGATCATCCGAAGTCCCGCGGCTGTTGGGTGCGGACGATGGAAATCTTCCGCCAATGGGGCATCGAGCATGCCATTCGTGAACGCGGGCTGCAAGATAACTCCGACATGTTCGTCTTTCTGGACAGCATAGCGGGCCATGAGTACGGCCGAACGCGTCCGGAACCAAATATCGGCCAGACGCCGGCCTGGAAGTGCCTGGTTGCCCAAGACGCCGTAGAGGAAGAAATACTGAAGGTCGTCAAGCGATCGCCCCGCGCCACGATACTGTTCGATACCGAATGCACAGACATCGAGGAGACCAATGACGGGGTGCGCGTCACCACGCGATGCACCGTTACCGGTCAGACGCGACAATGGAACGCAGACTATCTGCTGGCCGCCGATGGCGCCGGCAGCCCGACCCGGCGGAAAGCAGGTATCAATGTGGTCGGGCCGGCGACCCTTGCTGTCATGTCCAACGAGTATTGGCGCGCCGACCTCTCGCATCTTGCAGTCGCGCGTGAAGCCGCTGGCTTCATCATCGTACCCAATCGCTCAGACCTGCCGCGGGCCGGTATTCTCAACACCAATGGGCGCGACCGTTGGCTCACGGTGACGCAGATCGGCCTTCAGCAGGATGACCGCGAACGTCCGTGGACGGACGCGGAGTTTGTTGAAATCGCCCGCGGGCATGCCGGCATAGCCGACCTCGACGTAACCTTGATCAATCGCTCGATCTGGCGGGTAAGCATGCAGGTCGCTGAAACGTTCAAGCGCGGACGCGTTTTCCTGGTCGGCGACAGTGCCCATCGATTCCCGCCAACAGGCGGGTTCGGTCTCAATTCGGGTGTGCAGGACGCTCACAACCTGGCCTGGAAACTGGCATTCGTTCTCAAGGGACGGGCTTCCGAGCGGCTGCTGGAAACCTATTCCTCCGAGCGAAAGCCTGTTGCCCAATCCAATGCCAATTTCAGCTACGGCAATCGTTTGCGTTTCGGACTGACCGATGAGGCGGTGCGTTCACGAGATCCCGACCGCATCCGTTTCTGGATCAACGACATGGACAACCATCTCCATAGCCTCGGTCAGAATCTCGGCCACATCTACGAGGAGGGCGCCGTCATCCCGGATGGCACGGTCGCCAAAGCCCTCAATTCGCGCTTCTACACACCGACCGATCGTCCGGGCGCGCGATTCCCGCACATCTGGCTGGACCCTTCACGCAGGAAGTCCACGCTCGATTGGTTCGACAGGGAATTTGCGGTTGTGACCGGGCCGAAGGGAGAGGACTGGCTGGACGCGGGGCGGGACGTTTCCGACAAGATCGGCGTTCCGCTTCGGTTGGAGCAATTGCCGAGCGCCGATCCTTCGGACGGCTTTCAGATCGGGATGCGCGGGGCCGTGCTGGTGCGGCCGGACGGCCACGTCGCCTGGCGCATGCCGTGGATGCCTGCCGACCCGGCAAAGGAGCTTGCGGGCGCGCTCTCGGCGATTCTGCACTAGGAGTTCGCATGCATTTCGTCGAAGCCAACGGAATTCGGACCGCCTGCGAAATCACCGGTGAAGGCGAACCGCTGCTGTTGATCCACGGTGCGGAGGCCGACCGTACGATGTTTCATGGACTGATCGCGGCGCTCGGAGACTCCTTCAAGACAATCGCATACGATCAGCGAGACTCCGGCGCGACGGAAAATCCGCCGATTCAGTATTCCCTGGCCGATCTTGCTGACGATGCAGCAGGCGTCATTTCGGGTCTTGGCTATGACCGCGCGCACGTCCTTGGTACTTCCTTCGGCGGCCTCGTTGCACAAGTGCTGGCGGCGCGACATCCTCATCGGATCGACCGGTTGATCCTTTGCAGTACCTGGCGGGTCAACCGCAGTCCGTTTGAGTTCAATCCCGAGGTCTTTGGCAAGCTTTCCGCACTCCGCAGCGACATGGCGGCCAATGCCCGTGAGATCGCCGGCTACTTCTTTACCGAAGAGTATCTTCGCAGGCACCCGGAATCAGTCGACATCTTTCGTGGCAACAAGCGAACCGAGCAGCAGCGCGCTCGTCGCGGGGCGGCCCTCGCTCAGCCGGCATCGAGTGATCTTTCAGGCTTCGAGCGGCCGACGCTCGTGATCGCCAGCACCGAAGACCGTCTCATCCCCTGCGCCGTGACGCTAGCGATCGCCGACGATCTCGCATCCGCGCGGAAGGCGACAATTGGCAATGCGGGCCATGTTTCGGTGATTGAGGCGCCATCGGTGATCGCCGGCGAGATCAGACAATTCGTCAATGTTCGGGAGCCGATTGCCGCGCTGCGCCAATGAACAGGTGGACAATCGGTAATCTTGGGATCGGAGAGAGCAGAATGAGTGATGCGATTGCGATCGAGAAGCTCCAGATACCATTCGATGCATACAAACTTGACAGGCTGATGGATCAGGCCGGCCTGGACGTGCTTATCGTCACGTCGAGGCACAATGTTCAGTACCTGCTGGGCGGATATCGCTTCTTTTTCTTCGACGTCATGGAGGCGATCGGGCTCAGCCGATACATGCCCGTGTTCGTCTATCGGAAGGGACGCCCGGCCGAAGCGATCTACGTCGGCAACAGGATGGAAGGCTTTGAACAGGAGCTCGGCCGATTCTGGACCCCGACAGTGCGGACAGCCGCCTGGGGCACCGTCGATGCCATCGACATCGCGGTCGATTACATCCGAAAACTTGGCGCATCCATCCGGCGGATCGGAATCGAAACGAGTTTTTTGCCGTCCGACGCGAAAGATGCGCTTGCCCGGAGCTTGGGTGGCGTCGAATTCCGCGAGGCCCACCTCGTTCTCGAACGATTGCGCGCGATCAAGTCGCCGGCCGAACTGGACATGGTACGTGAAGCGTCCGAACGCGTCGTGGCGTCCATGCTGGCGACGTTCGCGGCAGCGCGGCCGGGAATGACAAAGCAGGAAATCGTTGATCGGCTCCGCCAGGAAGAGCAGGCCCGCGATCTTGTCTTCGAGTATTGCTTGATCGCGGCCGGCAGCAGCCACAATCGCGCGCCGTCAAACCAAGTCCTGAACGAGGGCGATATCATCTCGCTGGACTCCGGCGGCAACTACAAAAGCTACATTGGTGATCTCAGCAGGATGGGAATTCTGGGCGAACCGGACGCGGAACTGGTCAGCCTCTTGCGGGAGGTTGAGGACATTCAGCAGGAAGCCCGCCGTGCCGTCGTGCCGGGGACGCCTGGAGCCGCCATCATGGCTGCGGGCCAGGGACGGGTAGCAGCATCGCCTCACAGGAAGGTGATCGAGTTCACCGCACATGGCATTGGCCTCGTTAGCCATGAAGCGCCCCGGCTGACCGACACCGGGCCAGTACCCTATCCGCCGTACGATGCGGATCGCCCGCTTGAGCCGGGCATGGTCATTTCAATCGAGACGGCGTTGCTCCATCCGCAGCGCGGTTATGTGAAGCTCGAAGATACGGTCATCGTGACACCCGACGGTTGGGATGCTCCGGGCGATGGCGGTCGGGGCTGGAACGTGTCGCCGCCCGGCCGGGGCGCTCCATGAATGTCATCCGCAGCAAGGACCTCTGGTCAGGCGTGCTGTTTGCTGCGTTCGGCGTGGCGGCGCTCATATTAGGCGCTGGCCTGAGAGCCGGAACGGCCGCGCGGATGGGACCGGGGTTCGTGCCGCGGTTGCTTGGCTGGGCCTTGATCGCTTTAGGCGTCGCAATTGCTGTGCGGGCCTTCTTGAAAAAGAGCGACGGCATCAGGCCGTTCAGCTTACGCCCGGTCGTGCTGGTACCGCTCGCGATTGTCGCGTTTGGAGTCCTGTTGCAGCCGGCAGGTCTCGCCCCCGCGATCGGGGCGACCATCGTGATTGGAGCGGCGGCGGGCCGTGGAATGCGACCCGTGGAGACTATGGCCGCAGCCCTTGTCTTGGTGATCCTCTGCGTTGGCGTCTTCAAGGTCGGCCTCGGAATGAACGTTGCGGCTCTGCAGGGTCTATGGTGATGGAAGTCCTTTCGCACCTGGGCCTCGGCTTCGCGGTCGCGACTACCCTGCAAAACCTGGCCTATTGTTTTGCCGGAGCCCTGATTGGCACGATCATCGGCGTGCTCCCCGGTCTGGGACCGGTGACGACCATCGCCCTGCTGTTGCCGATCACATACCATCTCGATGCCGTTGCATCGTTGATCATGCTGGCCGGCATCTTCTACGGCGCGCAATACGGCGGGTCGACGACTTCTATCCTCGTTAACCTCCCGGGCGAGGTGTCTTCGGTCGTGACCTGCCTTGATGGTCACCAGCTTGCGCGACAGGGGAAGGCCGGCACGGCGCTTTCGATTGCTGCCGTAGGATCGCTGGTCGGGGGAACCGTCGGAACTATTTGCATTGTTATCTTCTCTCCCGCGCTCATCAACGTGGCGGAGCGCTTCGGACCAACCGAATATTGCGCCTTGATGGCGCTGGGACTGGTCGCCGCTGTCGTTCTTGCCAGCGGTTCGATCCTCAAGGCTGTAGCCATGGTGGTTCTCGGCGTGCTGTTGGGTCTGATAGGAACCGACGCCAGTACCGGAACGCCTCGATATACCTTCGGTGCGTTTCAGCTCATTGACGGCATTGACTTCGTGCCGATCGCGATGGGGCTGTTCGGCCTTGGCGAAATCATGATCAATCTTGAGCGCGGGGAGGGCGGTGCGCCCAAAACCGCGAAAGTGAATTCGTTATGGCCGTCTTCGGAAGACATTCGACGCTCCGTCGGGCCGATCCTGCGCGGCACCGGACTTGGCGCGTTCCTTGGCATGTTGCCTGGCGGCGGTCCGGCGCTGGCCGCGTTCGCGTCCTATACGCTGGAGAAAAAGATCTCACGAGACCCTGCGATGTTCGGCAAAGGCGCCATCGAGGGAGTCGCAGGCCCTGAGTCGGCGAACAATGCCGCGGCTCAAACAGCCTTTGTTCCGATGCTTGCCCTCGGCATTCCGGCGAACGCCATCATGGCGCTGATGATCGGGGCCATGCTGCTCAAGGGCATTCAGCCCGGCCCGCAGGTCATGACCCGACAACCGGATATGTTCTGGGGCATGATCGCATCGATGTGGGTCGGCAACCTGATGCTCGTCATCATCAACCTCCCGCTCATCGGAATTTGGGTCAAGCTTCTCGCGGTGCCATACAGATTCCTGTACCTCGCCATTCTTGTGTTTTGCGCGATCGGCGCCTACAGCCTGGAGTTCAGTTCCTTTCACGTATACCAGCTCGCGCTCTTCGGACTGCTTGGGTACATATTCATCAAGTTGGGTTGCGAACCTGCCCCATTTCTGCTCGGCCTCGTCTTGGGGCCTCAGCTCGAGGAGTACTTCCGCCGGGCAATGCAGTTGTCCTCTGGCGACCCAGTGATCTTTCTCCAGCGCCCCATCAGTCTCGGTCTGGTTGTCGTGGCTGCGGCACTGCTCACCATGGCAATCCTTCCGGCGGTCACGCGCGCCCGCGGCGACGCGTTCCACGAAGCTGCTTGAGGACCTCCAAACGTACCGGACGATCATCACGGAGAGCGACATGAAGCGAAATCTAATTTCTCGGCGCGAGGTGGTGAAGGGTGTTGCGGCGGCTAGCCTGCTTTTCGGCACGGGAGGGCGAGCAACCGCGGATGTATGGCCGAGCCGGAATATTCGATTGATTTCACCGCTTGCCGGCACGTCGGACATTCATGCCCGCATCATCGCGGAGATGTTGACCGAGCGACTGGGTCAGAAGGTCGTCCTCGATACCAAGCCGGGAGGCGCCGGGATCATCGGGATGCAAGTCGGCGCAAAGGCGCCGGCGGACGGCTACAACTTCACGTTTGTTATCGCGAGCTATATGTCGACATACCCATTCATGTACAAGGCGCTTCCCTACGATGTGGAACGTGACTTTGCACCCGTTGCCATGCTCCCCAAGGCCGGCTTCCTGTTCATTGTGCGCGAAGGTCTTGGGGTAAAATCCCTGGCGGACCTCACCGCCCACATCAAGGCCAACCCAGGCAAGCTCACCGTCGTCAATTTTGCACCTGGGAGCTTTGCCCACCTGTCGTTCGAAAGCTATCTGCGGACGTTCGGCGGCAAGGCCGAGATGGTGCCATACCGGACGGAAGCGCCGGCCTTGCAGGATCTGTGGGGTGGGAGAGTGGACCTCCACCTTTCGCCGATCATCGTGGCACCGCAAGTGCTGGCGGAAGGCAAGGCAAGGGCAATTGCCATCACCACCCTGGAGCGTCACCCTCTTTTCCCTGACGTTCCGACGCTGGATGAGCAAGGTGTGAAGGGGTTCGATTTCTACGGCTGGTACGGCGTCGTCGCCCCGAAGAATACACCCCAAGCAGCGATCAACGCACTCAATCGAGAACTCGCGGCCATTTCGGAAACGCCTGCATACCGGGAGCGTGTGATCAAGCTGGGCGCGGTACCCGCAGCTCCCGCATCACCGAACAGTTTCGCAAGGTCTATCTCGACGAGCAGGCACGAATGGGACCTCTGATCAAGAGCATGGGAATTGTTATTGAATGAGCGCAGAATCGATTCAAAGCGACGTCGTGATCGAACACTCCGGCGACGGCGTTGGCCTGCTGGTCCTTGCGCGGCCGGAGCGCAACAACGCGATACGGCCGGCTGGTCTCGTGCAGATCAGCCAGGCGCTCGACAAGCTCGCGGCGGACGAGAGCGTTAGAGCCATCGTGGTTGCGGCCCGGGGCAAACACTTCTCGTCCGGCGCGGACTTCGAGTTTCTAGAAGACCTGAAGGAAGCGTCGCCATTGACGATTCAGGACACCGTCTACACCCAGGCGCAGGGCGCCATGCGGCGGCTCTATAACTGCCGCAAACCAACCGTGGCGGCAGTGTCGGGGGCCGCCGTGACGTTAGGCTGTGAGCTCGCGCTGGCTTGTGATTTTCGTGTCGTCAGTCAGACGGCATTCTTTCAGGAGACGTGGATCAGGATTGGGCTGCTGCCGCCGCTCGGTGGGCTGTTCCTGCTGCCGCGGCTGGTCGGCGCGGGCCTTGCTGCCGAGATGGTGTTGCAAGGCCGGCAGGTACGCGCCGAGGAAGCGGTGCGAATTGGCCTCGCCAGGGAGATGGTTGAACCGGAAGCGTTGCTGGACCGAGCGATCGAGCTGGCACGCGAACTTGCGGCACTACCTCCGCAAGCCTATCGGCTCGCCAAGGCGGGACTTCATCGCGGCTTCGAGTCTGGAATGGAACAGGAGTGGGCGGCGAACGCTTCCGCACAGGCTATCCTGATTTCCAGCGAGGATTTTGCCGAAGGCCTCGAAGCCGTGAAACAGAAGCGCAAGGCGAGATTTTTGGGGCGCTAGGCGAGAGAGAGTTGAGCAGCCGATGAATCTTGGGCTTGAGGGAAAGACCGCGCTGCTGGCAGGCGCCAGCGCAGGACTTGGTGGCGCAACTGCCCGCGCGCTCGCTGTGGAGGGCGTCAACCTCTTCATTTCCGCGCGCGGCGAGGCTCGGCTGGAGGCGATGGCTGGCGCGATCCGGCATGAGACCGGCGTGAAGGTGACGCCAATCGTCGCCGATCACGGGACCAAGGAAGGTCGAGCCGGGCTACTGGCGGCGTGCCCTGATCCCGATATTCTGGTGACCTGCTCGTCGCCTCCGAGGTTCACTGAGGATTACCGCGAGATCACCGAGACGGACTGGCACGCAACCCTTGCGACGACGATGATCGGTCCCATCGAACTGATGCGTTCGGTTGTCGACGGCATGGTCGATCGCAAGTTCGGCCGGATCGTCAATATTGGAACGGCGGCGGCCAAAAACCCCCTGTTCCTCAGAATGCTCTCCGGACCGCCCCGATCTGCGTTGGTCAACTACTCGGTTGCCCTGTCAAAACGCGTGGCGCGCCACGATGTCGTCATCAACAATGTACTGCCGGGGCTTTTCATGACCCCGGGGTTAGAGGCGATCTTCCAGGAAGAGGCCCGCAAACGCGGGACGACCTATGACAACGAGGTGGTCGATTTTGTAAGGCGTTGGCGAGTGCCTGCACAGTGTCTGGGCCAACCCGAGGATTTCGGCTCGCTTTGCGCCTTTCTCTGCAGCCGGCACGCGCGCTACCTGATCGGCCAGAGCATTGCGATCGATGGCGGCCTCGGAACGGGTCTTTTCTAGCCATGGATCTGGATGGGAAGATTTGCGTCATAACCGGCGCCGCCGGTGGGATTGGACAAGCGATTGCCGTCGAATTTGCGCAAGGCGGTGCGCGGGTGGTCGTCAGCGACGTTCGTGCGGCGAGCGATCGGGTTGAGGTGCTGGCAAAACGGGTCAGCGGCGTTGCTCTGATAGCGGACGTGGCCAATGAGTCCGACATTCGCTCGCTCGTAAACAAGACCGAATCAGAAGTTGGCCCGATCGACGCGTTCGTCTCGAATGCCGGCGTGCTCTTTCCTGGCACCATCGACGCGCCAGATCACCAATGGGACACGAGTTGGCGTGTCCATGTAATGAGCCATCTCTATGCCGCCCGCGCCGTCCTTCCGGGAATGGTTGCCCGCGGATCAGGCTATCTTGTCAATACCGCGTCGGCAGCCGGCCTTCTGGCTGCGATTGAATCAACGTCTTACGGCGTCACCAAACACGCGGCGGTTGCCTTGGCGGAGCACCTGGCAATTGAATATGGCGAGAGGGGCATCAGGGTCTCTGTGCTGTGTCCGCAAGCGGTCGATACTGAGATGGCGCGTACAGGTGCTCCAACCACATCGCGTCTAGACGGCGTCATGTCTCCAGCCGACGTCGCGATCGCTCTGGTGGCGGGGATGAGGGAAGAGAGGTTTCTGATTCTTCCGCATGAAAAGGTGCACGAATACGTTCAACGCAAAGCGACCGATATCGATCGGTGGCTCGCCGGCATGCGTCGTCTACGGAACTCTAGGTCGAGTTAGAGCCGAGGACAACAGCCACCAAGTGCCGATCAAGCGGAGCAATCTTGGCTTCGTTCCGTTTTTTCGACAGTCCATCCTAGTCTTCGTCGGATGACCGTCGTAGCCGAGGGAGTCGAAACCGTCGACCAACAAGCATTTCTGCGCGATCATGCTTGCAACGAAATGCAGGGCTTTCTGTTTAGCAGGCCGCTCCCGCCGAGCCAGATTCTGGACTTATTGCTTCCAGCAATGGATGTCGCACCGCCCTGATGAAGATAGCCTCGAGGTCATGCGCAAAGTGTGAGAGGTCTGTACCGGACGCAGGTTTGATACGATAGCGGCGTTGCGTTAGCGGAAGAGTTTGAGGGCCCCCGTTAGAGATCTTACCCATCGGGCTGGACCGGAAAGCCCAATACCATCAATTCTTTCCGAGGAAAGATCAAGCGTTGGTACGAGCGCCGCATAG
>WUUC01062936.1_pt1 | contig 10425 bp, 10 predicted proteins | sample 6278441 | NCBI WGS metagenome assembly WUUC01 (sample SAMN13675441, study PRJNA597444) | soil metagenome | isolation source: soil | place: USA: Washington | collected 2017-10 | reverse complement strand
TCGATCTCGACCTCGCCGTGATCAGCATGCGCGGCTGGCATCGCGACATGCGGTTCGATCACACGGGCCTGCCGTGGGTGATGCCATCGCCGAACATGCCGACGCCGGACACCGCGCTCGTCTACCCGGGCATGTGTCTCGTCGAGGGTACCGAGCTATCGGAAGGGCGGGGGACCACGCGGCCCTTCGAGCTCGCCGGCGCGCCGCACCTCGACGGCCACAAGCTCGCGGCGACGCTCGCCGGCTACGAGCTCCCCGGCGTCACGTTCCGCCCGGTCGTGTTCCGGCCGATGTTCCAGAAACACGCCGGGACGCCGTGCGGCGGCGTGCAGCTGCACGTCACGAACCCCGAGACGTTCCGGTCGTACCTGACCGGCGTCGCGTTCTTGAAAGCGGCGCATGATCAGGCGCCCGACAAGTTTCGCTGGCGCGAGAAGGCGTACGAGTTCGTCGACAAGATCCCCGCGATCGATCTGCTCGCCGGTTCGGCCGCGCTTCGCGAGGGCATCACGAACGGCGCGAGCCTCGACGATCTGGCGGCGCGCTGGCCGCGCGACGAGGGCGCGTTCGCGGAGGAGCGGGCGGAGTTCCTGCTGTACGAGGAATGATGGCCCGGTGAGTGGAGAAATGACGCAGAAGACGCGCGTCGCGTTGTTCGGCGGCAGCTTCAATCCACCGCACGTCGCGCATCAGCTGGTCGCGCTGTACGTGCTCGAGACGCAACCGGTCGACGAGCTGTGGTTCGTGCCGACCTACGCGCATCCGTTCGGCAAGGACCTCGCACCGTACGACGATCGCGTCGCGATGTGCGAGCTCGCCGCGAAGGTGCTCGATGCGCGCGTGCGCGTGAGTCGCGCCGAGGAGACGCTCGCACACGCACCCGGTTTCACGGTGTCGCGCACGCTCGATCTGATCGAGCATCTCACCGCGCCCGATCGCGAGCTCCGGCTCGTCGTCGGCGCCGACATCCTCGGCGAGACCGCGAAGTGGTACCGCTGGGACGCGGTGGTCGCGAAGGCACCGCTGATCGCGATCGGTCGCTCGGGATTCTCCGTACCCGCGGGCTCGACCATCACGGGCGTCACGATGCCCGAGGTGTCGGCGACCGAGATCCGCGAGCTGGTCGCGACCGCCGGTCCCGGTTCGCCCGAGCTGTCCGCGCTGTTACCACGCGACGTATTGCGGTATATCGCCGAGCGCCAGCTGTACGTCGGAGCCGCCTCGTGACTCGCCGCCAACCCACCACATTCCTCGTCGGAGCAGGACCCGTCGCCACGGCGATCGCGGGCGCGCTGCGACTCGGCGGCGTGCCGGTGCTCGGCCTGTGGGCGCGTCGCGCCGCGCAGGCACGCGCCGCCGGCTCGACGGCGGGTGTCGCCGCGTTCTCGTCGGCGCCGCCGGACGTGTTGCTCGAGACCGAGGTCATCGTGCTCGCCGTGCGCGATCAGGTGATCGGCGAGGTCGCGCAGATGCTGGTCGGCACCGGCCTCGTCAACAAGCGCCACGTGCTCCTGCACTGCGCCGGTGCCGCCTCCGCGAAGGAGCTACTCGGCGAGGTCGCGGAGCAAGTTGCCGGCATCGGGACCATGCATCCGCTGTCCGCGATCGCCGATGGCAAGGCCTCGATGCGCGCGCTCAAGGGCACCGTGTTCGGGATCGAAGGAGACGAGGTCGGGCGCTCCGCTGCGGCGCGGCTGGTCGGCGCGATGGGCGGCGTCGTGCTCGCGCTCGACAGCACGCAGATGCCCGCGTATCACGCGGCCGCGGCGCTGGCCTCGAACTACATCGTCGCCGCGATCGACGCCGCGGCTGCCGTGCTCGCGAGCGCCGGCGTCGCACCGGACGCAGCTGCGCAGGCACTCGTACCACTCGCAGAAGGTGCGCTCAGAAATATTGCCGCACACGGCACTACCGCGGGCCTGACCGGCCCCGTTCGACGTGGCGACGCGGCAACGATTCAACGCCATCTCGATGCGTTGCGTGGGCGCCCGGAGCTTGTCGAGGTCTATCGCGCGCTTGCCCGCCGTGCGGTCGAGATCGCAGGCCGCATCGACGGTCGCGATGCGCCAGATCGCGCAGGGCTCGACGCAATTCGCGCTCTCCTGGACCTCACTCGCTAGCGCGAGTTCTGGGGTCGACGCGGTTGCCCCGCGTCGGTTAGCATCGTCAACGATGAGAAGCCTTTTCGTTTCGTGTCTTGTCGTTGCCCTCGCGCTGGTCGCGCGGCCCGCCGCCGCCGACAAGCCGAACAAGACGTTCGCCGGCAAGGTCATGCTGAGTGACAAGCGGTTCCCGGGTCAGGCGAAGAGCCTCGCGGCGTTCAACGCCCAGATCCGCAAGCAGTCGAAGACCGCGTTCCGCGAGGACAAGGACAAGAAGTGGAAGATCTACTTCGCCGGGTTCTTGAAGGCGCCGCTCAACGACGTCGAGTACCTGGTGAAGATCTACGACATCACGAACCGCCAGCTGCTCGCGTCGTTCGAGCAGTTCACGGACTCGCGCGGCCAGACCGCGCTGCTCTCGCACATGACGCTCGACCGCAAGACGGTGGGCGTCAACAAGCAGCTGCAGATCACGTTCGAGAGCAAGGGCCGCGTGCTGGCCTCGAACCGGTTCAAGATCGTCGGCGAGGGCGAGAAGTCGTCGGGCAAGGTCGACTTCTCCGAGGACGAGGCGGCTGGCAAGATCAAGGACGAGGACGAGTAGCCGGACGTAATCAGCGCACGTCGAGCTTCGTCGAGAACGTGCTCGACGCCGCGGAGGGCAGCACCTGGATCGTGTAGCTGCCCGGCGTCTCGAAGCGGTATCCGAAGCCGTACTGGTCGCGATTCTCCGATGACGTCCGCCGGCGCGCCTCGAGGCTGACGATCTTGCCGTCGGGGTGGCTGACCGAGATGATCAGATCCTCGTCGCTGGCGACGACCTGACCGAGCTTGGTCTGGAGCTCGAGGTAGATGCGCGAGTCGCGCGTCGTCGAGTGGACGAGCGGATCGGGCACGAACAAGCGCAGCCGCATCTCGGTGCCGTTGTCGAGGAACACCTCGCGCCGAGGGACTCGATCGGGCACGTCGGGCCGCGTCTTGACGTAGACCGCGAAGGCGCTCGCTGCGACCACGAGCGCCGCGAGTGCACCGAGGGCGAGGTAGCGGGCGCGCGGGATCTTCGGCGGCGGCGAGATCGGGAGATCCGACGGCAAGGTCGCCGCGAACGGCAGCGGGCGATCGCGGCGCGTGCGGTCGGTCTTGCGCTTCGGGCGCGGCCGCTTGGGTGCCGGTGCAGGTGCGTTCTGATCGAGCGTGTCGAGCGTCTCGTCGATCCGCGCGACCACGGCATCGGCGTTCTGGATCCGATCCTCGGGTCGCTTCGCCATCAGCGCGAGCAGCATCTGGTCGACAGACTCGGGGATGTCCGGGTTGCGCTCGCTCGCACGCGGTGCGGGACGGCCGAGGTGAGCGAGCAAGACCTCGAAGCCGGATCCTTCGAACGGGGTCGTGCCGGTGAGGAGCTCGAACAACAGGCAGCCAAGCGCGTACAGATCGGCGCGCGCATCGACCACCTCGCCGTGCGCTTGCTCGGGCGACATGTAGTGCGGCGTGCCGATGAGGCCACCGGCGGTGAGGCGCGTCGCGTCGGCGTTGCCGGGCTTGCACACCGCGATGCCGAAATCGACGAGCGTGATCCGATCGTCGCCGTTGCGATCCTGGCGCCACATCACGTTCGTCGGCTTGAGATCGCGGTGCACGACGTCGACCGCGTGGGTCTCCGACAGCGCGCTCGCGATCTGGCGTGCGATTCGCAGCGCTCGCGCGACCGGCACCGGCCCGTCGGCGAGGATGCGATCGAGCGGCTCGCCTTCGACGAGCTGCATCGCGAGGTACGGCCGGCCATCGGGGAGCTCGCCGACCGCGTAGATCGCGACGACGCCTGGATGGTTCACGCGCGCCGCCGACTTGGCCTCGCGCGCGAAGCGCTTCGCCATGATCGGATCCGCCGCGATCTCGTAGGTCGGGACCTTGATCGCGATGATGCGATCGAGCCCGATCTGGCGGCCGCGGTACACGGTGCCGAACGCACCGCCGCCGAGCGTACCTTCGATCGCGAAGCCATCGACCGTCTTGCCGACGAGGCTCGACGCCGCGTTCTTGCCGGTCGAGCCCTCGCGCGTGTCGGCAGCAGGATCGATCACCGGCTTCGCGGCGGTCTGCGCGGCGGGTGCGGTGGTGGCGCGCGCGTTGACCGGCGGCCGCGTGACTTGCTTGCGCGACCCGATCGGGATCGTCCCGGTCATGAGCGGCGTACGGTTCGCGGCCGCCCGCTGGGTCAGCGAGATCACCGATTCCTTGGCAGCGACGAGCACGGCACCGCATTCGGGGCAGAACCGACCTGCCTCGTCCGTGACCGTCGAACATGCGGTGCACTGCTGCACGGCTCTTCCACAAGGTAGCAGGCTCCGGTTGATCACGGATGAGGCTCGGTCGTGGCAGAGTCACGCGATGCGAGCCCGGACCTGGCAATGCCTCGCGCTCGCCGTGATCGCGACCACCAGCTCCGCACTCGCCGGCGGCATGGTGCTGCCGGTCCGCGGCGTTCGATCGCTCTCGCGGGCGGGCGCCTTCATCGCCGGCGCCGACGACGCCGAGGCGCTGTGGCACGACCCGGCGGGCCTCGCGCACCTGGTTGGTAACGGCAAGCGCGCGCTCCTGTTCGATGCCACGTTCATCTACCAGACCGTCGAGCACACCCGGATCGACAGCGCGGGCAACCTCCATCCCACGGTCGAGAACCAGCTGCCGGGTCGGGCCATCCCGACGCTTGCCGGTGCGCTCGGGGTCGGCGATCGCCTCGTGATCGCAGGCGGGCTCGGTGCACCGTACCAGGCGTTTCATCGCTACGGCGATCAAGGTCCGCAGCGCTACGCCTCGGTGAGCATCACCGACGCGACGTTCGCGCAGATCACGATCGGCGCGGCCTACAAGATCGACGACCGGCTGCGGATCGGCGCCACGCTGTCGAATCTGGTCTCGCGCGCGACCGTGAAGCTCGTCGTCGACGGCTGCCCGGGCGCGACGGTGTGCGCGCCGGAGGATCCGGCGTTCGACGCGCTGGTCGAGCTCGAGCAGGTCGACTACCTGGCGCCGAGTGGCTCGCTCGGCATCCAGTACGACGCGACCGACACGGTCACGCTCGGCCTCGTCGCCCATGCACCGGCGCTGATCGGCGGCGAGGGCGAGCTGCGGTTCACGCCGCCGCGCCAGGCCGCATTCGAAGACGCGGTCGTCGTCGGCGATCGCGGCGGCCTCGACCTCGTCGCCTTGCCGCCGATGATCCGCGCCGGCGTCGAGCTCCGGCCACGGCCGGATCTCCGGATCGAGCTCGCGCTGGGCGTCGAGCTGTGGTCGCTCCACGAGGACATCGTGATCGCGCCGCGCGACATCCGGGTCGAGAGCCCGTCGCTCGGCAGCCTGCCGCTCGCCGAGATGACCATCCCGCGCGACTACAAGACGTCGTTCGCGCCGGCCATCGCGCTCGAGTGGCACGGACCCAAGGTGATGTTCGGCGGTGGCTACTCCTACGAGACCGCAGCCGCTCCGGCGAGCCACGTCTCGGTCTTGACCGTCGATGCGGCGAAGCACGTGGTCGGGATCGGCGGCGGCTACGAGGATGCCGGCTGGCAGATCGGCGGCGCGGTTGGCTTCGCGCTACTCGCCGATGTCGAGACGACGCTCGAGACCGCAAAGGTCCCCCAGCAACGCCCGCTCGACGACGATCAGACGGCGCCGGGCATCGCAAACGCGGGGACCTATCGCAGCCGCTACATCGTGGCGGGGCTGCGGTTCACGCGGGCGTGGTGATCAGGCGACGGCGCGGAGGGTCGCGGCGACCTGCGGAGCGAGCGCACTCTCGATGAGACCGAGGGCGCGATCGGTGCGGGCCGCGAGCGGCTCCCCGGGCAGACCGAGGTTCGTGTGCATCTCGGCGGCGTCGAGGTTACCGAGCAGGACCGACCACGCGAGATCGGCGATCTCGCGCGCGTTGACCTGGCGGTAGACGCCGGCGTGAATGCCGTCGGCGATGCAGGCGCCCATGTGGTCCTGGATCCGGCTGATGCCGGCGGACACCGCGGCGACGACCTCATCCGAGAGCTGCGGCCGGATCGCCGGCTGCGCGAGGAGGCGGAGGATGCGCGGACCTTCGGGATCCTTCTCGGCCCAGCGGACCAGGAGGGACCAGGTATCGCGGAGGCGAGCGCTCACCTCGGACTGCTCGCGGACCTGCGCCATGTCGACGTCGAACACGGTCAGGGTGTCCTCGACCAGCGAGACGTAGAGATCTTCCTTCGAGCGGAAGTAGAGGTAGATCGCACCCACGGAGAGCTGGGCGGCGCGAGCGATGAGCTCGATCGAAGCGCCGGCATATCCGCGCTCGGCGAACACCGTTCGGGCAGCTTCCTGGATCCGACGGCGACGCGCTTGGCGCTCCTGCGCTTTGCGTTCTTGAGCGTTCGTCATGGCGCACATGTAGTACCTGTGACGCGACGGGTCAAGGCAGAAGATGTGTCAGTCGATTACTTCATGGATTCCTGCGGTTAACAATCGCTCAGATTCTCGCTAGTTCGTCGAGATCGTTGACGGAAGAAACCTGACTCAGATTTCGCTTCTAATCGGCTTCAGTCAAAAGACTTGAGGCCATTCATTTACAGACCGACCCGCCCAAACGTGCGTGGATAGAAGAATGGTCCCCCGCGTCGCCCATCGCGTCCGCACTGCCACCGTCCTCACCGCCGCCGCCGGCACCATCGTCGCGGCGCTGCTCCTCGACGCGCGGCAGAAGCCGGCGTGCTTCTCCGGCGATGACACCGGCATGGGCCTCGTCGCGCGCTCGACCGATCAGGAGCTCGCCGTTCTCGTCACCGCACCGAACCGCGCGACCGTGCGCCCGCCGATCTCGCTCGCGGTCGTCGTCGACAGCTCGCCCTCGATGGACGGCGAGCCGCTCGCGAATGCCAAGGCTGCCGCGAGCCGCCTCCTCGACGAGCTCGAGCCCGGCGATGCGTTCTCGATCGTGACGTTCGACGGCACCAGCCGCGTCGTCACTCCGACCGCGATGGCGACCGGCCCGAACAAGGCCTCGGCCCGCAGCGCGATCGATCAGATCGGCGGCCCGACGAATGGCACCTGCATCGCGTGCGGCCTGCAGACCTCCGTCTCGGAGCTGGCGCGCTCGCCGATCCTCGGCGGCGTCAGCCGCATCGTCGTCATCTCCGACGGTGACGCCAACATCGGCATCGGCGCCAACGCGCGCGGCACGCTCGCGCCGATCGCGGACGAGGTCGAGTCGCTCGCCGCCGATATCGCCCGCCGCGGCATCTCGATCTCGAGCGTCGGTACCGGCCTCGAGTTCAACGAAGTGCTGATGACGCGCATCGCGGCGGTCGGCCAGGGCAACTACTACTTCGTCGAGGACACCAAGGACCTCGGCTCGATGTTCGACCGCGAGATCGCGAGCATCAGCAAGACGGTCGCGACCGACGTCAAGCTCGTCATCCACGACGGGCAGGGCATGTTCGTCGAGCAGGCCTACGGCTATCCGATGACCCGCGTTGGCTCGACCGTCGTCATCCCGGTCGCCGACCTGCGCGCCGGCGAGACCCGCAAGGTCGTGCTCCGCGTCTCGTCGAATCGCACCGGCGACGCGCCGCGCATCCAGCTCGGCTGGCGCTGGGTGTCCGACGGCTCGCTCCACGACACCGCGACCGTCGCGAAGCCGCTCGCAAACCCGGTCACGACCGCCACCGACCGCGGGGCCCTCGACGCGATCGAGCAGGCGCTCTCCGCACGCACCATCGACTGGGCGACCCAGGTCTACGAGACCGAGGGTGCCCGCGCCGCGATCCGCATCCTCGAGCAGCGCGGCGACGCCGTGCGCGCGAACCCGACGCTCAGCCCCGCGGCCCGCGAGCGCATCGAGCGCGCCCAGGCCGAGGCGATCGACGGCATCCAGAACAAGCCGGCGCAGAAGGTCCGCAAGGTCAACAGCGTCAACGCCTACGAGCTCGCGCGCTGATCTGCGCGCGAATAGATCGTCCGGCGGAGCCGTTCGTTCTCACATCAACACTTCATCAGCTGTTGAACTGTAGAACCGATGCCCCGCCGACCCACCTCCGACGAAGCCTGCCAGCGTGCCGCGGCGATGTTCCGCGCGGTCGGTGACGTCCAGCGCCTGCGGCTCGTCGAGCAGCTGGGGCAGGGCGAGCGCTGCGTCGGCGAGCTGGCCGAGGAGAGCGGCACCAAGCTCTCGACCCTCTCGCAACAGCTCCGGGTCCTCCGCAGCGAGCGCATCGTCAAGCAGCGCCGCGAAGGCAAGCACATCTACTACTCCCTCGCCGACGATCACATCCGCGAGCTCGTCGCGGCAGCACTCCATCACGCGAAAGAAGACGACCGATGACCAACCATCCCAAGCACGAAGGCCACGACCACGTTCACGGTGACAACTGCGGCCACACGGCGATCCCGCACGGCGACCACACCGACTACCTGCACGACGGCCACCTTCACAAGGCGCACGACGGTCACGTCGACGAATGCGTGGTGCCGGTCGATGCCAAGAACCCGGCCGACTGCACGCCGGATCACGCGGCCGAGCACGCCGCCGATCACCAGCACGGCAAGGACTGCGGCCACGAGACGGTCCCGCACGGCGACCACACCGACTACCTGGTCGACGGTCACCTGCATCACCCGCATGACGGTCACTGCGACGACCACGGCAAGGTCTGATACATGGGGCCGGGCCCCATGTACCTGTCCGGCTAGCGGACGCGGCTCCAGATGAAGGCGCCGAGGAAACCGGCGCTGTGGAGCAAGATGATCGTCGCGCCGACCGACGTGTCGAGGTGGTAGCTCGCGATGATGCCGAGCGCCGCACCGACGACGCCGATCACGAACGCGAGTAGCGTCGTGCCGGCCATCGTGTGACCGATCAGGCGCGCGGTGGCCGCGGGGATGACGACGAAGCTCGACACCAGCACGACCCCGACGGTCTTCGCCGCCACGACGACGACGACCGCGGTCTGGACGAGGAGCAGATACTCGAGCAACGCGACCGGCACGCCCGAGATCTGGGCGAGCTCGGGATCGAAGATCGCGTAGGCCAGGCGCGACCACAGGGCGATCATCACGACGAGGCCGACGAGCGACACCACGATCACGCCGATCAGGACCTCGGGGGTGACGCCCAGGATCGTGCCAAACAGGAGCTTCTCGACGTTCGCGTTGTTCTTGGTGAGGCCGAGAAACAGGATGCCGAGCGCGAAGCTGAACGAGAAGAACACGCCGGTCGCGACGTCGCCGCGGAGCTGGGTGCGCCGCAGCACGAAGCCGATCGCGAGCGCGATCACCGCGGTGAACGGGACCGCGATCCAGATCGCGTTCTCGATCGACGCCCCCATGAAGAGGCCGATCGCGATGCCGCCGAACGCGGCGTGGGCGAGCCCGTCGCCGAGGAACGCGAGGCCGCGCTGGACGATGAAGACGCCGATCACGGCGCACACCGCGGCGACCGACAGGCCCGCGATCAGCGCGCGGACCATGAAGTCGTAGCGGAACGGTTCGAGCAGGAGGTCCATCACTCGTCTCTATTCGTCGTCGGGCGCGTGGGCGTGGTGGTCGGTGGCCTGGAACGCGATCGCGGTCAGCGACGACTGGCCGAGCAGCTCCTGCGGCAAGCCCCAGCACAGCACGCGGCCGGCCTCGAGGTAGACGATGCGCTCGGCGGTCTGCGCGACGGCCGCGAGGTTGTGGGTGACGAGGATCGCGGCGAGCTCGTCGGAGCGCGACAGCCCGGTCATCAGCTCGAGCAGCTCGCTGCGGCCGCGCGCGTCGACGCCGGCGGTCGGCTCGTCGAGCACGATCAGCGATGGATCGTTGATCAGGGCGCGGGCGAGGAACACGCGCTGGGTCTCGCCGCCGGAGAGTCCGGCGAGTGGCTTGTCGAGCAGGCGCTCGCCGCCGATCTTCCCGAGCGTCGCGCGGGCGCGCTCGCGCTCGTCGGGGCGGACCTTCACCGGCCACTTGCCGCGCAGCGCAGCGACGATCAGATCCACCGCGCGCGCCGGGAAGTCGCGATCGAACCCCTTGCGCTGCGGGACGTAGCCGATGCGATGGTGACCGGGCCCGACGTCCTCGCCCTTGATCTTGATCGTGCCCTCGGTGACCGGCAGGAGGCCCATGATCGCCTTGAGGAGCGTGCTCTTGCCGGCGCCGTTCGGTCCGCACAGGCAGACGAACTCGCCCTTCGGGATCCAGAAGCTGACGTCGTCGACGATCGTCTTGCCGCGGATCGAGATCGAGACGCGCTCGATGTCGAGCACGTGCTCGAGCTTCGGATCCGGCCGCGTCTGGGTCAGGGACTGCGCGCTTTGCC
>WUUC01200733.1_pt1 | contig 10428 bp, 7 predicted proteins | sample 6278441 | NCBI WGS metagenome assembly WUUC01 (sample SAMN13675441, study PRJNA597444) | soil metagenome | isolation source: soil | place: USA: Washington | collected 2017-10 | reverse complement strand
TTTCAGAAAATCCCTTTTAATCCATTGAATTTAGCTAAAATTAATGCAGCTTTAAAGTGAAATGAGTATAGACAGCCTTTTTCTATCCGTTTGCCATTCGACGATATCTTAAATTTCGAGTCCTTCCAATCCGTTCAATCAATCGTTTTTCAATGAGAAAATTTAGCCATCTTTGTGCTGTAGCACGAGAGATAGAAAATTTGTTAACTACATCTTGCGCCGTGATTTCATTCTGAGAATAAAATAGAGCTAGGATACCTTCTTCAGTTTGAACCTTTACTGTGCTTAACTGAGAGGAACCTCTTGGCAAGATGCACTTTACAAAATTTGCCCCCTCAATAATTTGAGGTTTTTCAAGTCCCCAAGCTTCATAACTTTTAAAGATATTAATGAATCCGGTTCCCATTTTTTCCACAAGACCCATCTCTCGAAAAATCTTACAGATAGCAGGGTTACGCAGATATGTCAATCCCTTTAACAATTGATCCTGTTCAATAGGACCCGAAAAATCTCCGGGACTAAATAATTCCAAGCGATCATCGTATATAGAAATCTTTGATGGTGCCTTGATATGATAATTTCGATGAACCAGTAAATTTATCAAAGCTTCTCTGAATGCAACTTCCGGTATTTCCAATTTTTCATCTCTTACAACTCCTGTAATTGAAAATGACTTTGAAAGACGACTCAGAACAAAATGATGAGCCTGTTGGAATTGATTTAAAAGGGTTCCTTCACAATCTATTGAAGCAATAGCATCTCTACCTTCTATGCCTCGGAAATGACTTACAATGATCATGGCTTCTGAAAGAAAAAACTGGGGGGATTTTCCAAAATTCAAGAGTCCCACATAAGTGGGAAAGAGCTCGGAATGCTCTTCAACAACCAAAGAATACGAACGCAAGACGTCTTGTGTCACCTTTGCAGATGCTTGATTTTTTCTATTATCAAGAAAATTTTGAATTAATTGATTGTCCAGGGTGTCAAGTGAGGCATTGTAGACGGGAAGCTTTTCAAAATCTATTCTATGTGATTGCCATCTTAACTCTTCAATCATGGCAGAAGTAGCGTGTACGGTACTCCGCCCTATGCGAATATAGGTTCCTTTCTCTATTCCTTCAGACTTTCTAAAATAGGGCTTACTCATTCCAGATGACACAGCAATAATTAATACTGTTTTATCGCCGAACAATTGAGTAGATACTAAAGGAATAATGGGTGGATAGCAAGACTCATAAATAGAATGATCTAATGATTCAAGAAGTTTATTTATTTGATCTTCAGGAAGCCCTACTATGGTTCGATCATCATCAACACCAAGTATAAGTCTTCCCCCTTTTTGATTGCAGAAACCGATAATTGTTTTGATGATTTGTTCATTTTTTGGAACTTCTCTTTTAAATTCCAACAAAACCGACTCTGACTCTGGATGACGAAATAAGCTCATTATTTTCTCCTCATTTGCCTCATTTAACATAAGTATGCATCAAATGAGGCAAATAAAATATGATAAATTTATTAATTTCGCCTCATTTGCGTTATTTGCACTAACTGAATGAATCATCTTCTGTTTCTGAAATTGGGCTAAGCTGCGAATGTGAGTAATTCGCCTAAGAGATTGCCAAGCTCACGCCAGGGAAAAGTTCGAAGACTGTCCTCCCTTATTTCCTTGTAGAGACCTGTCTGATTAATTAAAAACCTTAACACTTTGCTGCTTTTCCATTTTCCGTTGTTCTTGTCCTAATCGCCCTAATTCATATCCTTCGTAATCTATAAATTTAAAGAATCTTTCAAAAGGAGGAAACACCTCACAGACTTGCTTCACCATGGTTTGAGCAACATGGCGATAAGTAGGATGTCCAGCTGGAGAAGAACGAAGTTCACACAACCACTGTAAGGCTCTCAAATTGACATGAAAGTACCAACGAATGTTGTAAGCCATAGGAACAATATACTGCGCCTCTTCTGGTAGTTCAGCTGCAATTGTATCAAATGCTTCTTTTGCTTGAATAAGAGCCTGTGTATATTCCTCTTCATGAGGTGAACCTTGTATCTCAGAAGGAATATAATAACCATAATCACAGCATAAGAGTTGACGTTCTTGTGTGAGGATTCTATGGCGATGAAGATCGCGATAAGCACCAAAATCGGTAATCATTTCAAAAGTGAAGTTAGCATGTTCAAGAGCACGTGGTGATTTATGTCGACGGTTTTCACGAGTATTACAACCTGCATCCAAAATGCGTGCTAACTCCTCTTCAGGTAGTGTTCGACAATAATCCCATAGCTCTGCTAACCCTTTATTGCTTGAAGCAAATAAAAGAGCGGATGAGACTTTTGTGACTGCATCAGAATCATAAGAGATTAATCGAATACCTGGTTCTAAAAAACGTTCGCAATGAGGAGCATACTGTTCCGTAATAAGTTTAATTTCGGACTGCATGGCTTCATAAAATTGAGCAAACTGCCGATGAGTTCGATGATTTGGCTCTGATCGGCGAATAAAAGAAGGAATCACTTTTGAAAGCTCCTCATAACTTCGCTTACCAATCTCTTGCAACTCTGCCAAGTTTTGACAATCGAGTTTATGAATGAGGTGCTCAAAAAATCGCCCATTCCCATAGACTCCCATATTTGTTAATGTACCAGCTGGAAGTAATCCTCGTAAGCAATCTAACACTTTCGCACGCAAAGCGGCATTATAGGCTGTTTTAGAAATAGTTGGATCTTGAGGAAACATTTGTTCGATAATGGCAGTCATAGGAGGAATTAAATGACTATAAGTTTCAAATAGCCTATTGCAAGTATCAATATAGAGATCTCGAAAAGCCGATGTCATTAAAATCGGTTCTCGATAAAATAAATATTCTCCCTTTACTTTCTGATCAAAATAAATGTAGCGAGTAGATTTTTCTAAGGGAGAACCTCCAAGACGGCTATCTTCTAAAAGCTTAGCAGCAATCATCGAGATATTTTCAATCGCTAAATGCGCTCCTCCTAGTTCGGCAATCGAATCATCTCCATAACCATCTAAAATGCGATCATAAAAAGATTGTGCTTTTTTAATCGCTTCTGCTTGATCATGGATGTAATGTTCATCCCCTTGTTTTCCGACAATTAATTCAAAAGCCGCTTCCTCATTATTAGAAATAAATTCTTTAAGCAATAAAGAACGCAAACCTAAACTGGAACGAGAATAACGGGAAAAAAGCGCTCCTTTAATGACTTCGGGCAAGTTGCGCAATACAAAAACATGTCCTGATGTATTCGTCACATAACGTCTTAAAATCTTAAGTTGACTGTCTGTAAATTCTTCATAATGATCGGTTAGCATATTACCTGTTACTTATTTGTAAGAATGAAAAAGAAAGAATAAAAACAGAAGTTTTTCTTCTTTTTTACTTCATATTAATGAAAGTTAATTGAATGATATTGAAATCTAGCCTGCCATAAATTGTTTCTTGTTTCAAGCAAAATTCTTTACTAGAATGTTAAAAGTCATGAATGATTAGAGAGGATATGCAATTTATACTCATTACGCTTGAGGCCTATTTTAATGATGGAAAATTCAATTTGTTATAAAGCATTGAATCAACAAGGTCTTATCCCAGGACCAAGAGAACAAGAAGCTGAATTCTTACAACGCGTTCAATTCTGTCAGCAATTAGAACAAGAATTGACTTCCCAAGTAGCAAATTTTCCTTTTAGTGATCAAGATCGCGCTTCTAAAAAAATTGTAGAAGAGGCTTTTCATTTAACCCAATCACTCTATGACATCACTCCTTCTTGGGTCCCTTTATTCTTTAGCAATTACCAACTTACTCCTTGGCACGGAGGCTGTGCTTGGATTTTTCAATTGACAGAGCAAACGCCCGTGGCGGCCTTTCTTCAACTACGATCCCGATTTCGTCACTCTTCTACCTACTTGAGACTTTATCGACGTCAAGAACTTCTGGCTCACGAATTCGCTCACGTTGGAAGGATGATGTATCAAGAACCTCAATTTGAAGAAGTTCTTGCTTATCAAACATCATCTTCTGCTTGGCGTCGTTGGTTAGGTCCTATTATTCAATCAGCAAGAGAAAGCTTATTGTTTATTCTTCTTTTAAGTGTCATTCTCATGGCTCATTTTGCCATTATTCATCTTCCTTATTCCGTTGCAAATCCAGTTTCTTTATTTTTAACTCTTTTTTTATTAGGATGCATCGTGCTAGCTTTTGGAAGACTTATAAGACGCCATTGGCACTTTAATCGCACTCTAAGTCGTTTGACTGAGCTTTACCAAAATCCCCAAACAGCTAGGCATGTCTTATATCGACTTCAAGATCATGAAATTAAAAAATTTTCTAGACTATCTCCTCAGCAAATTGGTTCCTTAATGAAAAAAGCTCAGCAAGAATCTTTTCGATGGAGCTTTATCTTGCAAAACTATCCCATCGTTTGATCACTATTTTCTTTATAAAAATGTTAATTTATAGTATAAATTATAATTATTTTTATTTTAAAATGATTAATGAAATTGACTAACTTTAATGATCCTTATACTCATAAGACTCGATTGGCTTATTTATGGACTCGGGTCCTCCATACACCCTTTTGGGTTTTATACACGTTGCTTCCTTTCATTATGTATAAAGATTTACAAGCAAGCCCTTTTCAATTAGCTTGTTTGATCAGTGTAAAGCCTGTTTTTTCTCTCTTTTCTGTTTACTGGAGTTCTCTCATTAAACAAAGACCGGAACGTTTAATTGCAAATATTACTTGGGCGGGTTTATTGGGCCATTTACCTTTTTTTTTCACTCCCCTCGTTCATAACCCTTGGTTTTTTGTTTTAGCTTCAGGCATTTATATGCTTTTTTGGAGAGGTGTCGTTCCAGCTTGGATGGAGATTCTCAAAATTAATGTACCGGCAGAATTTCGCCAGAAAGTATTTGCTTATAGCTCTGCTTTATACCATTTAGGAGGAGCTGTTTTATCGATTGGATTAGGCTGGTTACTAACAGATTATCGCGAATCATGGCGCTGGCTATTTCCCTTAACAGCCATTATTTCTTTAATCGCTATTGCCTTTCAAATGTATCTTCCTATCCGCCGACAATACATCCAAGAGACGCCTACTAATCAAGATTTATCTTTATACGATGCATTTAAAAAACCTTGGCAAGAAGCTTGGGAGCTTTTAAAAAAACGACCTGATTTCGTCCGTTTTCAAATTGGTTTTATGTTGGGAGGAGGAGGGCTGATGCTCTGGCAACCTGTTTTGCCTATTTTCTTTTTCGATACCCTTCACTTATCTTACGCGGAACTTGCTACAGCCATCAACTTTTGCAAAGGCATTGGATATAGTTTATCGATTCCCTTTTGGACACGGTTGATGAGCCGCTTAAACATCTTTTCTTTTAGTGGAGTCGTGACTGTTCTGGCTGCTTTTTTTCCTATTTGTTTAATGACGGCGCAATGGCAGATAGGATGGCTATATGCAGCTTACCTATTATATGGAATTATGCAAGGAGGAAGTGAAATGAGTTGGCATTTATCAGGACCCATTTTTGCTCAACAAGAAGATAGCTCTACTTATAGCGGTGTTAATGGAGTTTCCGTTGGTTTGCGGGGATGTTTAGCTCCTTACTTAGGAGGTGTTTTATGTGATTTATTTAACACGATCACCGTTTTGTGGATAGGAGGAGGCCTCTGTTTAATGGCTACTTGGCAGATGAGGTTCAATCGTTATAGACTCATTGAAAATGAAGTCTTCTCACCTCCATTTACCAAAAAAAGCAGGCATGATTTCTGATTGCATGTTTTTCTCAAGATTCAAAGCCACTTCTAATAAATCTTCTCGATGATAGAATTTCTTTCTAATGAGAGAAATAAGTTCCTCTAATTGCCCTATATAGGGATTTCCGATTAATAAACCCGCTTGTAAAGGACCTTGGGAATTTGAAGCCACAACCAAGTCATAGACATCCGATAGGAATGGATACATCGATTTGACTATATTAAAATAGGTCGGTTGACACATTTGTGAAATTTCTGTTTTTAGTAGAGCAATTTGTGAGGTCTGAAGCAAGGGATCCATTTGATGAAGTTTTGCTTCTAAACTTCGACGTTGCAACGTTGAAAGGGGACTTTCAGATTGTTGAAGAAAATTTGACACGCTCTTTTGGAGTTCTTCAAAAGAGCTCGTTTGAATTAACTCTCTATAATTTTTTAAATAGATGTTCCTTCTTTTTCGTCTTTCCAATAAAGCCTCAAGCTGCCTCCAAGTCAAACGAGGAAATAATTGACTGGCTATTTTATCTCGATTCAATCTAGCTTTTGGTAATTCAGAAATTAGATCGATAGAAAGCTGTTGCTCTAACCATTTCCAAAGTTCTTGATGGACATTTTCTTCCATTTTTACTAGGTCGAAGACAAACTTATCTCGAATATTCTTGAAGGATCCATCCGTGCAATCTGATTGTCTTGCAAAGCTTAATGTATAGCAAGGTTGTTTTAAAACAGGCTTTAATCTCTCATCTATTTCCCGTTGTAAGATCCCTTTTTTCTTTAATTCCAGACGAATAGGAGTTTCATAACGGTTAATCCAGGCAATCATTTGCTCTTCCATCGCAGTATCTTCTAGACGAGCAATGATTGTGGGGCTCAATGGAATGTCCTTCCACTCTAACTCTAATAAACAAGAGCGAAAAGGAATCAATGTTTGTATGTGATCTTTATAACTCTGTAAATGAAGAGTATTACTTTCTCCTAAAGAAAGATCTGTATCAAAAATAACCCATTCCCACTTTGTTTCAAGGGCCTCTCTTAAAAAGGAGAACTCTTCTAATCTTCCTTGAACAAACTGTCCAGTTTTTGGATCTTTATATATAATCTCAGCTTGAATTAAAAGAGGGTCCTCTAAATATTGTTTGCGTAGATTCCATAAATTTAAAACCTGTCTAGAAACTAAAAAAACGGCCTTTTTAAAATAGACGCAAGCATCATTAAGTTGTGGAGCTAATCCTAAATTTTGACCATGTAAATCTAAAAATTGCAACTCTGCAGTTAATAGGACCGACCATACTGATTCTTCACTTAATCGATTTAAAACGGCTTTTAAGAATTTTGAATGTAACTGCATGTCTTTCACACTTTTCATTTCCACGAACGGTTTAGCCTGAACATGCATGACCGGTTTCCAATCTTTGCTTTTGTTTAATCTTAATACCTCAGCTATTCCCAGTCGCCATTGAATCTTCTCTAAAACAGATTTTACTTCCGTCTCTTTCGGTCCATTTTTAATGACTTTTCCATTGAGATCCACTGCTTGGATTCCCTTCAAATAATGCCCTCTCAACCATAAGGTTTGAATCATCTTAAAATCGACAACCTGTTGAATTTTTTGAGAATTCAGATATTTCCACCTCATCTGCTCACATTCTTCATAAGTCTGCTTATCTACAGAACTTTCTAAAATGGGAAGAAAATATAAGCTTTTTAACTCATCAGATGATGCTTTAGTAGGTTCATAAGTTAATGCCTTTACAAAACCATCCTCTTCCAGAAGGCACTGCAACGTCCTTACTTCATTCCCTTCATATTTAAATGTTCTTTTTTCAAAACTTGCAAAATTTTGGCTTAGAGAACAGTCTTTCATCTTATATTTCTGATAAAGCTTTTGATCGTTTTGATTAAGTTTTCCGAACAATTTGTTTGTGAGAAATGGATCTAAATGGCCTACTGAATAGCCTCTTTTTAATTTTTCTAAATTTGACATCTCGATTCCATATCGGATGGGATTCAGCCGTTCCATTTTAAAAGACCCGACAATTCCTTCAGAAGCACATAAATTAAAAAATTGATCAATGAGATACTCTTCTTCTGTAGCCCGTTTAGAACCATGTTTATAGACGACTTTATAATGCGGAAAAGAGTAGACACTTTGCGTACTAGTATTTTTCTCAATAGGAACTCCCTCTTCTAAAATGGAAAGCATTCCTTTCAGACCAGCTTGAAGAGCTTGACCTTTTTTAGCTGCTGCAATTGCATTGCGATGTTGTGGTTCTTGAACTAAAGAATGTTTCACTCTTTTAACTAAATGCTTAATGACATTTTCATAAAATGCCACTCGCTCTTCTGTTCTTTTTTCTGGCTCTTCCAAAAACACTCTAAATTGATATTCCATTTCAAATACATGATGTCTCTCTTCATAAGAAAAAACAGGTTTATTTAGGAGGCCTATTAAATAAGTTCCAAGGGATTCTTCCTGTTCTTCAAGATACTCAATGATCTTTTTCAATTGATCTTGCTGATATTGGTGTAATAATAATTGATCTTTAAGTAGAACATTTTCTTGAGGATAAAGGATGGCCAAACGAGTGGATAATGGATAAATAGAATGAGCATAAGAAGATAAATGATAGAGTGAAAATCGATGAAAATAATGAATCATCCCTTCGAAAATCCCATAAACGTGATTCTTCCAAGAAGAAAATTCTTGATTTATTTGAATAAAAGAAAAGGAGTGAGAACAATTTTGAATTTGTTGAGAAATTCCCATAAAAATTTACCAGTCGCTAAAGGGTTGAGAGGGCTTCATAGACATTAAGAAAAACTTTCTTGTTTTAATCTTGATTTACTAATAAAAAAATTGATTGCTTGTTAATAATATTATATATTAACACTATTAATTAAGATCATCAATAAATTTGTTAATTAAATCAACATTCAAGTACCTGATGGACAGGTTATACTCAGGATTGTAAATCCTCAATTTATAAGGAGAAAAGATGAATGTCCACCCTAATCACCCTTTCAAATTACCTTTCATCATCGATTCTCAAACAACTTTAAATCAAAGCCAAGAGTTTGCGCAGAACTCAAAGCATTCTTCCATAAAAGAAGAGAAACAGTTGTTTAAGATAGCCCCAGTCACGTGCCATCTACCTGAGAAAAAACTCTTACCCTTTAATGGAAAACAATTAAATAAATCTATTTTTACCCCACCTATATCCCAATCACAACTCAATAAATCGTTAAAACCCTTTTCCAAAAACCCGCTTTTAGATTCTGCGATCCGTTCGAAATCTTTATCTACCTTAGAGAAAGAGCGTAAGAATAGCAGTCCGTTGCAAACAGGGAAGGTTTTAAGTCCGGTAGAGTTTTTACAAAAGTCAACCTTCAAGCATTCTTTTTCATTTATTCAATCTCTACAAAAGCTTCTTGATGAAAAAGAAGAATCGGGTCATTACAAGCGTAAAGGTAATTTTTTCCTCTCTTATGATGCAAGAGAGAATGCATTTGTATGGAAGCCATACAAACCAGGCTTAGCTTTTAATTCCTTGCGTAAGATGTTTCATCGCAAAAAAACTTATGCAACTTTCCGACGCCTTTATGAGCAGTTAAAAGAGGATTTTTCAAACGATGATAATCATGGACAAGAGATCATTAGATTATTTGACAAGCTACTTGAAAATCCATTTTGCAAAAAATCTTTAAAGGACAACTTATCCCTTCAATCGGCTTACTTTGCCTTAATGGATCAGGTGATGCTTGGCAAATTGGTTCAAGATATTAAATATTTGGACCTCTTTCTAAAAAACACTAAAAAGCACCTTTATCTATTAGAACAATTCTTATCACAAAATCAGAGAAAATCCATTCAAGTCGTTCAAAGAGTTCTTCATTTGCAGGATACAAATTCTCAATTAAATTCTGGAGGAGTCAAAAAAATTATCCAATTTTTAGAACATGCAACCCTTTTGAAATTAGCTTCTGAAGAGGAAAAGAACAATTACGTGATAACCATTCTTAACCATCCTCATCAAATCTATCTCCCCAGTCCACGTGTTCAATTGATCACTTTAGACGAGCTTTATTCCAAAGAAAAAAATTGCCTTACAAAGTTTATTGAAATTCATCATCAATTAGAACAAGGATTTCATCACTATTTAGAGTCTTTAAATTCACCAAGCTCTTTCTCGTCTCATGTTTCGGTAGGAAAGAGGATGAAAGTGAAGGATATGGCACAACGTTTTTATGATGATATGCAGTTTCCTGCATGCATTCGAACCCTCATGCATGAACCTCTTCTAGTGACAAATACGTTTGATATTGTCAATGAATCTATTTTTTACCTATGTCAAGAGAGTATCAAGCAATTAGCAAAAAATCAGTTGATCAATAAAAAAGAGGAAACTGACTATAGAAATAGTTTACATGCATTTAGCAAAAACCCCTCCGTTTCTGCTCTAAAGCGTTGGAACAACTACTACCTATTAGTCGCTAAACTTGCCTATCGAATCCCGCAGTCCCTTTAGACAAAGATTTAAGAACACGAAAAGCATATTCGGTTAATTGTTTGTTCACGGCTTCACGCTGGAGGGACATACAATTATCCATCAAAAACTCACCTGCAGCATTAAAATAGACTCTTTACAACCATTT
>WUUC01109853.1_pt1 | contig 10428 bp, 4 predicted proteins | sample 6278441 | NCBI WGS metagenome assembly WUUC01 (sample SAMN13675441, study PRJNA597444) | soil metagenome | isolation source: soil | place: USA: Washington | collected 2017-10 | reverse complement strand
AACAGGAAGACGTCCCCCACCACTGTACCGGCGGTCGCGGAGCCCTCCTCCAGCACCGCGTGTCCGAACAGTCCTTCCGCCGGATCGAGCTGACCGTCCATCCGCAGGCTCGCCAGGCCGATGGGCACGTAGGCGTCCGCGGGGCCGTCGGCTCGCTCGCGCGCCGGGAAGGCCGCGGCCAGGATCTGGAAGCAGTTGTCGAGGAGCGCGGGGTGCACGCGATACGACGCCGCTTCCGACCGCAGGTCCTCGGGCACGCGAAGCGTGGCGATGGCCTCCCCGTCACGCCGGCGGATCTGCTCGATGGCCTGGAAGGTCGCGCCATACTGCATTCCCCGCTTCCGCGCGTCCGCGTAGTGCTCGGCCACGCCCGCGCTCTCCGTGCAGCGGGCCTGGATCTGCGCGGGCGAAAGCGTGTCCGCCGGCGCGCCCTCGGACACGGGACCGCCGAGGCGAATGGTTCCGGCAGCGTGGAGAACCGGGGACGCCGTCGGCCCGGCGCTAGCGGTCGGGACGGCGAAGAACTGAAAGGTCGCCGTGCCCGGCATCGCCGGAGAGAGGATCAGCTGCGCATTCTGCGTGCCCTTCTCCGGAAGCACGAGCGGCTTCTGGAACTCGACCTGCTCGAGAGTGGCGCCCGGGCCGAACACCTCGCGCGCCGCGGCCAGCGCGGTCTCGACATACGTCGCCGCCGGCAGGACGATGGCGCCCTGCAGCCGATGGTCGGCGAGGTAGGGGAAGGCGTCCACGTCCAGGTCCACGTCCCAGAAGTGCGTCCCTTGCGCAGCGGATTCGACGTGGTGCCGCAGATGCGGATGACCGGAGGAGGGTGCGCGCTCCCTCGGCCTGGGCATCTCCAGCCAGAAGCGCTCCCGCTGCCACGCGTAGGAGGGTAGGCGCTCGGGCCGCCCTCCAGAGGGATGCAGCGCGCTCCACTCGACCGGCGTTCCCAGGCCGAACAGGGTACCGAGCCCGGCCAGCATCACCGTCCGCTCGTCTTCCTCGCGGCGAATGGACGGGATCAGCGTGCCCGGCTTGCCCAGGTGCTGGAGGCCCTGCTGCACGGCGGACAGCAGGATCGGGTGAGGGCTCACCTCCACGAATACGGAATACCCGTCGGCGACCATGCGCTCCACCGCGCGGCCGAACAGCACCGGCTCGCGCAGGTTTCGGGCCCAGTACTCGGCGTCGAAGGCCAGTCCGTCCCTGGCGGCGCCCGCCACGGTCGAATAGACGGGCACGGCAGGCGTCCGCGGCTGGATCCCGTTCAAAAGGCGCAGCAGCTCGGGCCGCAGATGGTCCATGTGGAAGCTGTGGGAGGCCACGTCCACACCCTTGATGGGCCGGCAGAATACATCGCGGGCTTGCAGGCTCGCCAGGATCTCCGCCACGGCACCCGGAGCGCCCGAGAGGACGGTGAAGGTCGGGCTGTTGCTGACGGCGATCGACACGCGATCCTCGTACCCGGCCAGCGCGCGCTCCACCTCCTCGACCGACAGCTCGACGCCGGCCATCGCGCCCCGCCCGCTCTCCCGTCGCAGCAGCGCGCTGCGCCGGCAGATCACGCGGGCGGCGTCGTCGAGCGTGAGGGCGCCGGCCACGTGCGCCCCCGCGATCTCGCCCATGCTGTGGCCCACCACCGCGTCCGGCTCCACTCCCCACGAGCGCCACAGCGCCGCCAGGCCGACTTGCATGGCCCAGAGCGCGGGGTGGATGACGTCGATGGCGTCGAGGCGCGAACGGGCGGCATCGGCATGCAGCTCTCCGAGCAAAGACCAGTCGACGTAGGGTCGTATGGCCCGCTCACACTGCTCCAATGCCGCGCGGAAGACGGGCTCCTGCTCCAGGAGTCCTCTGCCCATGCCGAGCCACTGCCCGCCCTGGCCTGGAAACACGAAGACCAGCTTTCGCCGGCGGCCGTGCACGGCGCGGCCGGACGACAGGCCCGGTCGGGACTCGCCCGCCACGAAGGCATCGAGGTGCTCGCGCAGCTCCTGGCGCGAGCGGGCGACCACCGCGAGCCGCTGCTCGTGATGGGTACGCCGAACGCTGGCGGTGTAGGCGAGGTCGCGAAGCGAGGTGTCGGGCCCCGCCGCAGCCGTCGCGACGGAATCCGCGGGGCCCTTCAGGAAGTCGGAGTAGCTGCGGGCCAGCGCCTGCAGCGCTTCCGGATTCCGCGCCGACAGCGGAACGACGTAGGACCCCGGCCGATCCGGTTCCGCCATGCGCCCGTCGGGCGCCGGCACGGAGGGCGGCTCTTCGAGCACGAGGTGCACGTTGGTGCCGCCGAAGCCGAACGAGCTGACGCCCGCCACGGCCGGCCGGAGCTCCTCCGGCCACGGTCCGCGCTGTTGCTGGACGCGCAGCGGGAGAACGTCGAAGGGAATGTGCGGGTTGGGCGCCAGGAAGTGGAGGCTGGCCGGGATCTCGCGGTGCTGCAGGGCGAGCGCGACCTTCACGAGGCCGGCCACCCCGGCCGCCGCCTCCAGGTGGCCGATGTTGGTCTTGACCGAGCCCACGGCGCACCGAAGTCCCGTCGGGCGGCCGTCGGCCAGGGCCGCGCCAAGCGCGTTCATCTCGATGGGATCGCCGAGCGCGGTCCCGGTGCCGTGGGCCTCCACGTAACCGACGCGGGCCGGCGCGATGCCGGCGCTCGCGAGCGCCTGGCGGACGAGCGCCTCCTGCGAGAGCCCATTGGGCGCCGTGAGCCCGTTGGTGCGGCCATCCTGGTTCATCGCGCTGCCCCGGATGAGCGCGTAGATGCGGTCGCCGTCCGCCAGCGCGCGCGCGAGGGGCTTCAACACGACGACGGCCGCCCCCTCGCCGCGGACGTAGCCGTCGGCGCGCGAGTCGAAGGCCTTGCAGTGGCCGTCCGGGGACATGGCCCTGAGCTTCGAGAAGCCGATGCTGGTGGACGGGGAGAGGATCACGTTCACCCCGCCCGCGAGAGCCAGCGACGATTCACCACTCCACAGGCTCTGGCACGCGATGTGCGCCGCGGCCAGAGAGGAGGAACACGCGGTGTCCACCGCCATGCTGGGACCGCGCAGATCGAAGGCGTAGGAGATCCGGTTGGCGGCGATGCTCAGCGCTCCGCCGGTATTGGCATAGCCGTCGGCGATCAAGCGCGGATCGCTCAGGTGCAAGCCCGCGTAATCGTAGGTGGAGATCCCCACGAACACGCCCGCCTTCGTACCCGCGATCTGGTTCTGCACCGCGCCTGCGTCTTCGAGGGCTTCCCAGGCCACCTCCAGCAGCACGCGCTGTTGAGGGTCCATGTAGACCGCTTCCCGGGGCGAGATGCCGAAGAACTGCGCGTCGAACTCGTCCACCTTCTCCAGGAAACCGCCCCAGCGCGAATACATCTTCCCGGGCTTGGCGGGGTCGGCGTCGTAGAACTCGGCCAGGTCCCAGCGGTCGGGGGGCACTTCACGGATCGCATCCACGCCGTTGCGCAAGAGCTGCCAGAACGCGTCCAGGCTCGGTGCCTGGGGAAAGCGGCAGCTCATGCCGACGACGGCGATCGGTTCCATGGTCAGGGGATCCTCGCCGAGCCGCGCGCGCCGCTGTCCGAGAGCCGCGGCGGAACCGCCAGCTGCCGGGCCAGTGCCTCGATGGTGGGGTAGTTCCAGAGCAGGATGGGCGACAGCCGCTGCCCGAGCCAGGTCTCCAGCTCTCCCACCAGGGCCAGCGCGCGCGCCGAGTCCAGGCCGAAAGCGGCGAACGGCCGGCCGAGGTCGATCTCGTCCGGATCGATCCCCGATTCGCTCGAAAGCCTCGCGATCAGCCAGGCCGTGATCGCGTCCTCGCCAGGAGGCCCGTTCGCGGCCAGCGCGGCAGGAAGGCCAGTCGCCGCTTCCCGCGGCGTCTTCTCCGCAGGCCGGTCGGCAGCACGCCACTGCCCCACCACGCTCAGGCTTCCCTCCAGGAACGCCGTCCGGCATCCACGCCGCTGGATCTTGCCACTCGAGGTCTTCAGGATGCTGCCGTGGCGGATCAGCACGATGGCGTAGGGAGAGACCTCGTGCTCCTCGGTCACGGCCAGGCGGATGGCCTCCACGATCTCGTCGACGCGAGGGCTGCGATGGAGGCGGTCGACCTCCTGCACGATGACGAGTTGCTCGTCGCCGTCTGCCTCCACGGAGAAGACCGCCCCCGCATCCGCGCGAAGGGCGGGGTGGCTGTGCTGCACGGTCCGCTCGATGTCCTGGGGGTAGTGGTTGAGACCGCGGATGATCACCAGCTCCTTGATGCGGCCCGTGACGAACAGCTCGGCGCCGACGAGGAACCCCAGATCGCCGGTGCGGAGGAATGGCCCCTCGCCGGTTCCCGCCAGGCAGGCCCGGAAGGTCTCCGCGGTCTCGACGGGGCGGTTCCAATAACCCCGGGCCACGCTCGAGCTGGAGACCCAGATCTCCCCCACCTCGGCGGAGGCGCACTCCGTCAGGGTCTCGGGGTTCACGATGAGGATCCGCGTGTCGAGCTCTCCGCGGCCGCAACCGACGAGCGTGCGCGTGCCCGGCTCGTCCTCGGCGCCCGGAACCACGCGGTGCCGCTCGAGCTCGGCCACCTGGACCGTGTGGAAGGCCGGCCGGTCGCCCACCCGTTTGGCGGACACCTTCAGCGTCGCTTCGGCCAGGCCGTAGGCGGGATAGAACGCGTCGGGCGAGAACCCGCACGGCGCGAACGCCTCGGCGAAGAGCTCGAGGGTGTGCTTGCGGATCGGCTCCGCGCTGGTGAAGGCGACCGACCAGCGGCTCAGGTCCAGCCCGGCCCGCTGCTCGGGAGCGACCTTCCGAGCGCAGAGCTCGTACGCGAAGTTGGGGCCGCCGCTGTGGGTGGCCCGGTAGTGTGAGATCGCCTGCAGCCACCGCAGCGGCCGTTGCAGGAACGAGGCCGGCGGCATGAGGCACACGGGGAAGCCCCGGTAGACGGGCTCGACGATCCCGCAGATCAGCCCCATGTCGTGGAAGTGCGGGAGCCAGCTCACGGACATGCTGGTGTCGGTGACGAGCGATCCCACGTAGAGGTCTTCCGAGGTGTGCAGCACGCTGGCGTGGCTGACCATCACACCCTTGGGAGAAACGGTGGAGCCAGACGTGTATTGGAGGAAGGCGAGGGTATCCCGGCCGACCAGCGGATCGCGCCAGTCGCCCGCGACGCCGGGAGCGAGCTCGTCCGTGGCCAGCCATCCGAGCGCCCGGAGCCGGGGATCGTCCGCGAGACCGGCCTCCATGCCGGAGAGTACGGAGGCCGTGGTGAGCGCCACGCTGGCCTGCGCATCACACACGATCTCCTGGATGCGGGCATCCCGGCGGTTGGGCCGCGGTGGATACGCGGGGACCGCCACCACGCCCGCGTAGAGGCAGCCGAAGAACGCGCCGATGAAATCGAGGCCCGGCGGATACAGCAGCAGCGCCCGGTCCCCGGGGCGGATATGGCCCTGCAGCCAGGCGGCCACCGCGCGCGCCTGCTCGTCCACCTCTGCATAGGTCAACGGGACTTCGGCGCCCACCTCTCCGTCTTTCAGGAAGGTGTAGGCGACCCGGTCCGGCATGTCCAGGGCCCGCCGGCGGAGAAGCTCCACGAGGCTGGAGCATTCGACGCCCGGGTTGCTCGGTGACTGGCTCATCACTTCAGGGCGATGAAGGTCATGCGCGCGCCGGTGAGATAGTCGAGGGGAAGGTCCCGGCTCGCGTTCTGGATCCAGAACACCTCGCGGAAGCCGACGTGCTTGAGCATGAGGGGCACGGCGCTCTTCGACGGCACCAGGGCCACGCGGTTGGAGCCGTTCTGGTCGTGGACGAGGTCCTCCTGCAGCTTCAGCATCGGCACCCCGGCGGGGACGTCGGACCGGGCCAGCGTGGTGTCGATCACGGCCACGCTCTTCGTGACGTCGTACAGTCGCTCCAGCGCTTCGATCGGCTTGTCGAAGTGGTACAGGAGCCCCAGGAAGAACGTGACGTCGAACGTGCCGACCGCTTCGCGCGACACCTCGTAGGCGTTGAGCTGCCGGTACTCGATGCCGTCGAGCCCGATCAGGTCGAGGATGAACCGCGCCTGCTCCACGTTCCTGGGTCCCAGGTCCAGCCCCAGCACGGACTCCGCGCCGGCCCGCCGCGCCTGGATGGTCCAGAACCCCGCATTGCACGCGATGTCGAGCACGGTCTTGCCGGCGAGTGATCCTCCGGTGAGGGCCAGCAGCGGCGGGAAGATGTGGAAGTAGCGCTGGTAGTGGCGCCCGCGCAGGCCCCTGAAGTGGGGGCCGTCGGCGTCTACGAACACCTCGCCGAACTTGAAGGGATAGTGCCAGAAGTATTCCTTCACCTTCTCCGCAATCTCCGCCTCGCTCCAGCGGCACTGCGGGGAGAGCAGGAAGCAGTTGGCGAAGGACGCGGCCGCCCGCTCCACCATCTCGGCAGCGGGCAGGGGGAGGGTCGGACAGTCGAAGGCCTCCTGGTCCTTGCGGGCAACAGAATAGCCGAGCGTGTTCAGCACCTGCCGCAGCCCCCAGCGGACGCGACCGCCGCGCGGCGGCAATCCCGTCTGGGCAGCCCGCGCCGGCCCGTCGATCCTGGGGGTGAGTCCGTCGTGGGTCAGCGACATTCCGTCTCCTCATTTCCGAGCCCGGCCGACAGCGCCGGTCCAGTGGTCATTTCGACTCGTAGCCGCAGTACGCCAGGTACGGCTCGAGCGCGGGACGCTTCAGGATCGCGCTCGGATCTCCATCGCCGTCCGCCGCCGGCCGTGGCTCGCGTACCCGTATGAACCGCTCATACGGCACCTCGGCGTTCTCCGGCAAGGCCAGGAAACGCAGGACCTCGTTGACCACGCCGCCGGGATCGCGACACAGGTCCTCGTAGCGGACGGAGACGTTGTCGGCCGGAGGCAGACGGTGGACGTTCTCGACGAAGTAGCGGGCCATGCGGGTGACCTGCCAGCTCATGAGCCTCGCCCCCAGCCGGAAGCGGGAAGACACCAACAGGCGAGCCAGCGACAGCCGCAACGGCTGGTCCATCAGCCGGTCGTAGAACCCGGCCAGCAGCGCGTGGTAGGCGTTCCTCGTCTGCAGCAGGGAACGCATGCCTTCGAGCAGCGAAGGCACCACGTGGGCGGGGTTGCGGTGGATGAAGATGAAGCGGCTCTCGGGAAGAGCCTGCTTGATGAACAGGAAATTGCGGGAGTCCCACGGGTTCTTGAGCAGCAGCGGCCGGTCCAACCCGGAGACGAGCTGGACCTTCCGGCACAGGTCCCGGAATCGCGTCAGCGTCCGCGGCCGGATCTGCATGCGGTAGCCCGCGTCGAGGGCGAAGCCGTACTCCTCCGGAAAGTCGGGAGACACCTCCACGCCGTCGAAGCGCGCGCCGCCGATGCCCAGCTCGCGGAAGCGCGCCGCCAGCTCCTGCTTGGCCGCCTCGGTGGTGCCCGCCAGGTGGTTGGCCAGGATCTCGTCGTACTGGATCAGGTGATAGGCGGTGACGTAATTGAATCGCCCGGTCAGGGTCAGCAGACGGTAGAGGATGCTGGTGCCCGAGCGGGCGCTGCCCATGATGAACACGGGCCGGAAGGGGACGCCTTCCAGCCGGCCCAGATGGGCCCGATCCGCAACGTCACCGGCGCCGCGCTTCATCCCTGTGCTCCGGGCCGCGCTCAGTCGAGCCTGCGCATCAGGCGCGCGGGAGCGATCAAACCGGCCTGCGTCAGGGTGACGCGCCGCATCAGCTTGGACACCAGGATCCCGAGGTCCTCACCGCGCCACCACGGAAGCACCGCGGGATCCACCGCCGTCGAGCGCAGGGTGGCGAGCCGTTCGAGCGCCCGGGGGTAGTCGCCGCGCTTGGTCGCGATCCGCGCCGCCTCCAGGAGCCCTGGCAGCGCGGCCGGCGTCGCCGGATCGGTCGCGGCCGCCATCAGCCTCCGCAGGCTTTCGAAGGTGGGGACGGGCCCTTCCGCGGGTGCGCGCGCGGTATCCGACGGATCGGACAGCCTTCCCTGCGCGTCCTCTGCCACCACGAAGTAGCGGTAGAACCTCAGCGCCTGCACGGTCGTGTCCACGAAGAGGTCGGTGGGGCCGTCCGTGATCCCGATCTCCATCGGGTCGCCGAGCCCCGTATCGCGCCATACGCGGTAGCGCGCGGCGGCGGGCGAGCCTTCCCAGGTCAGGAGGACCTCGGTGCGCGTCCTCTCCATCTCCACCAGCCGGGGCGGCGGCACCGGGTTGTCGGCCCTCTGCGCGCGGTAGATGCGGGTGCCGTAGAAGTGGTTGGCCGAACCCAGGAAGAACCCGTGCGGCGTCGACACCATGTTGCGCCATCCGTTGTTGAACAGGTCGCCCATGCCGTCGCGCGTGACCATGGAGTAGTGCCACCCGTCGCACGTGCTGAAGATGTCGGCCCCCATCCGGCGTCGCAGCGCTTCCGTGCCCAGGATCGCGTTGTTCCGCCATTTCGTGCTCTGGTCGTGCGTGCCGATGTAGAGGCAGCCGTCGTGGAGGCCCATCCGCCACATGTGCACGTTGAAGAAGTTGTCGAAGCCGATGTCGAACCCGCTGAGCGGCTCCAGCCTGCGTCCGTCCGGCGTCTCGCGGGCGGTGCCCACCACGAGATCCCAGCTGTCGTCGGGGTTCACCCGCAGGACCTCGCGGTCCGTGCCGACGTACAGCCTTCCCTTGAACTCCCGCATGCTGATGACCGCGGCGCTGGGGCTGACCTTCTTGAAGGCGCCGGCCGGGATCACGGTCGTGAAGGAGTACGGCCGCCACCACTGCGGCCTCCGGCCATAGCTTCGGCCGTCGGTTTTCATCACCGAGAACGGCGTGTCGTTGCGGGTCGGCTGCACCCCCGTGCCCGCCCACAGGAAGCCGTTGTAGACCGCGATCTCGAAGAACGTCAGGTCGCGGCCGGTGACGGGATCGCGGGGCGAGATCTTGCGGAAGGCATCGTTGCCGCGCTCCGGGTGCGCCGCCTCCAGGATGATCCCGTGCCCGAGCTGCCCGAGGGACGCCAGGGCGTAGAGCTTCTTGTTGAAGGTCAGGAGCGATCGGAACCCCGTGACGTGGGTGTCCCCCAGGAACGTGCCGGGATCCTGCGGAATGGGACGGAAGGTCTCCCCGTCGGTCGAGCGCAGGATTTGCGGGGGCGGCACCGGGCCGGCGAACCCGACGCCCTTGTCGGCCCGGGAGCTGACGCCGGAGACGTAGAGCGCCTCCGTGCCATCGACCTCCGTGAACACGGTCATGCCACGGTAGCCGATGTCGCGCGTGGTGTACTTCTGGGGGTTCGTACCCTGGATGGGCACGTCGCTGAGCGCCTGGTACACCCTCTTCCACTCGCCGGGTCCCGCGGGATCGCTCGCGTCCGGCGTCCAGCGCCAGATCTCCGCTTGCAGCGGGAGATCATGGGGATCGGGACTGCAATGGAAGTCCGCGTCGTCGGGTGGATAGGGGTTGAGCTCGGGGACGAACAGCGCCAGCGTCGCCTGCTGGACGCAGTAGGTCGAGCGGCCGGTGCCCACGAAGAGCCGCCCGCGCCACCAGGCCATCGCCCATGCCTGCGAGTTCTGGCGGTCGCCGAAGCCTTGCACCGCCGCCTCCGTGATCTGGGCGGCGAACACGGTCTGTGCCGGGGCCGGCGCGGCGGCCAGCAGCAGCACGGTCACTCCGAGCGCCAGGCGGGCGATGCCCGAGCGCGGTGTCATCGGCTCTCCAAAGCGGGGGCCGCGCGCTCGGGCTGCAGGAAGGCCTTGATGTGCTCGACGATCAGCTCCGGCTGCTCCAGGCTGGTGAAGTGCTTGAGCTTGCCGCTCGGCAGAAGACCCACGGTGAACCGGGGCATGCGCTCGCGCAGCGCCTCGAACGCGGCCAGGAAGACGGAGTTCGCCTCGCGGATGGCCAGGGTGCGGTGCGGGATCCGTGACACCGCATCCACCGTCAGCTCGCCGCCGGGCGCATCGCCCTTCCACACCGGCATCAGGATGTCGAGCACGCGCTGGAGGACCTGCTCGTCGCGGATCTGGCCGCGGGCCGGCCCGTAGAGGATCGGTATCTCAATGAGGAGCTTGATCAGGTACTCCAGGTCGCTCTGTTTGTCGGCCGGGATGGGAGCGCCGAGAAGGCCTTCCAGCGTGCTCGTCACGTAGGGCCATCCCTCCCAGTTCTTGTCGCGGTAGCGGTCGGAGAAGGGGGCCAGCAGCCCGGGCTCGATGAGGATCAGCTCGGAGGCCCGTTCGCCGTGGACGAGCCCGAAGTGCAGCGCGATGTCGGCGCCCCACGAATGGCCCACCACCGACGCCTGCCGGATCTTGAGGGCGTCCATGAGGCCGCACAGGTCGTCCGCCATGTCGCGGGTGGTATATCCGCCAAGCGGCCCGTCGCTGCGGCCGTGTCCGCGAAGGTCATAGGTGGTGATGCGGTAGTCGCGCTGCAACTCG
>WUUC01235401.1_pt1 | contig 10429 bp, 11 predicted proteins | sample 6278441 | NCBI WGS metagenome assembly WUUC01 (sample SAMN13675441, study PRJNA597444) | soil metagenome | isolation source: soil | place: USA: Washington | collected 2017-10 | reverse complement strand
CCCTTGAAGCTCGCCTTGACGAAGGTCGCGCCTTCGAACTCCTTCGTGCCGGAATAGGTCGTCATCGCTCTATCATCGCCGCGGGCGGGCCAACCCGTGGGACATCGGCGCGACGACGGACGCAGACAGGTTCAACGGACTTTGCGCCCGACACGACCTAACCGACGTGAGGCAGCGTCGGGATAGGCGAGCGCACCTCCGCATGAGAGTGCGCACATCCGTATCAACCTCGCAGACCCGTGATCAGCAAGGGCACACGCAGACCTGATTGATGTAGTCGTAGCAACAGTGCGTCCCGTCCGGTAAGTCGAAGATCTCGATGTCGACGTCCACTGGCGGGCCGGGAGGAAGGTGCGCCTGGGCGGCCTTCCGCGGCGCAAACTTGAGAGTTACCTCAGGGCCCAACTTGAGATCGACGGTCCGTGCGAAGATCAGGGCCATTTCTTGAACCCGCGCGCTGATCTCCTCCGAGAGCCGGCGCATTCTCACGCCATCCTCGGGCGTTAGCGGTACGCGCTTCTGTGTCCCCTCCACCATGGCTGCCATCCCTTGTGAGTCACGTTACGGTGATGCCACCATGTGCTTCTAGGTATCGACGCAACGGTCTCATTCGTTTGTACGCGAGGGGATAGAGATGGCAATAGGCGTTGACCTGAGTGCGTCGCAATTACGACCCGAAGCCGTCCTTCAGTTCATAGATCAGCACGCGGCCGAGCGGCCACCGCAGAACATCCTTTTCAAGGTGAGTGAGCCCGCCTTTCGGCTTCACAGAAGCAGGATTTCTAACATCGTCGCTGTGTCGCCAGTGGAAGCGCGGCGGATGAACGCCGAGCTCAATGTGTCGGGCTCACCGACGGACTACCTGGTCTCCGGTGCAGAATGGAGGTGCTCGAAATGCCGGAGATACCTCAACTTCTTCGACATTTATGAATCGGGCAAAAAGCATCACGACAATGAATTCTTCAAGATCTTCCTTGGAGGCGGCGACTACCACATCCAGGTCGCCCGCGAGGCGTCTCTGTTAGAGGTGGCCTGCACCGATTGTAGAACGGTCAACGAGTTGAAAGCGCCTGTCCACTACTCAGGGACCGTCGGCGGGTCCGCTTACACCTACTTGTGACAGTCGTCGGAACGCTCGATCAGGACACGGCGGGTGGCGCAGAGCCGACTCGATGCTGTGTCTCAACCTCCGTCTAACCCACGACCGAGGAGAGCGGGGTCCGGTCGCTGACTTCCTAGGCCATTCGAGGTACCAGCGAAGGGTCAAGATGGCAGCATCGCGGGCATGCGCACATTGAATGTCCTTGGCGCGGCCGCCCTGGCTGTGACGTCCGTAGTTCTCGCGACCCCTGCGGGAGCCGCACCGCGAGCAGAACGCCTGAAGCTCAAGATCAGCCCGGTGACCAGCCCGATCTTCATCTTCGACGCCGGAATCGCGGAAGAGAAGCTAGTGCCGGCCATTCAGGTAACCGGACTGCTGTCGGGTTGCACGCCGGGCACGGACACCTACGGTGAGAGCACCACCGTGGAGCAGGACGGCCGCATCCTCTCTGAGTGGGGTGGCCACCCTGGCTCCGGCTTGACCTCGTGCACCGACCGTTCAGGCTCCACGGTGGGAACTGACCCGATCTTCGCGTTTACGGGCGTTCCCGTACACCCAGGACGGGTCCGGATCACCATGACGGTCCGGAGCTACTTGAACTCCTCGACGGTGACTGTGACTCGCTGGGCCACCATCCCTGGCTGACCATGGGCGTATGACGCCCACCCTCCGCCGTGGCAGCATTCCGCCGGCCACTCAGTCGAGACAGAATTCGTTGCCCTCGACGTCCTGCATCACCAGGCACGACTCATTGAAGCCATCGGCAGTCAGTAGTCGCACCCGTACCGCCCCGAGCGCGATCAGTCGCGCGCATTCGGCCTCAAGCGCGGCCAGGCGCTCCTCACCCACCAGCCCGGTGCCGACCCGCACGTCCAGATGCAGCCGATTCTTGACGACCTTGCCTTCGGGAACCCGCTGGAAGAACAGCCGCGGGCCCACACCTGACGGATCGACGCAGGCGAACGCCGAGCCCTGACGCTCAGGCGGCAGTTCGCGGGCGAAGTCGTCCCAAGTGGCGAACCCAGGCGGTGGCGGCGGCACGACGTAACCCAACACCTCGCACCAGAAACGAGCGACGCGCTCAGGCTCTGCGCAGTCGAAGGTGACCTGGACCTGCTTGACCGACGCCATGGGTACACCATAAAGGCACCCCACCCATCGTCGCGCGGGTCGCGATCTCGCGTGACATGTGTTGATATCCGGCGGGGACAGCGTACATCTGTAGCTTTCTCAAAGGCAGATTACGTGGCTAGCTGTCGTGGCGGCTTATGGAATTTATAAGCGTGGCGCGATACGAGCTCCTAACGCTACCAGCGTTCGCCTTTGGGATTTTAGGGAGCGAACATCCCATCCATAGGCAATGCGCAAACGATCTCTTCGTAAGAGGACGATACTCGCCGCTACCTGTCTCAAATATCCTTCACGCGCGCGAGAGCCATCTTGTGAAATCGGTCGGGAACTGCAGGTACTTCTCCCTCCAGTTGATTCCACCTGGAAATGACTGACTGCACGCGCTCATGGTCCGGCACACCGCCGTCCAGTTCAATCTCCAACTCTCGGCGGAGCACGCCGAACTGCTGCGATGCTCGACGATGTTGCTCAGCTACCTCAGGATAATTGAGAAAGGTTTGCGCAGCTGCGAGAGCGGCAGCGACCAAGCTCATGCCTCCAACAATCACCTTCTGCCAGGTTGCAGGGCTCGACGCCATAGTAGCGAAAATTGAACTTCCGACCACTGTGGCGAGTACCACGGTGCATAAGCCGAGCACGCGACCGCGGAACGCAAAGAGAGATGCGGACTTGCTGTGACCAATATGGGCGATACGAAGACCCTTGAGCCATTTGATATACATCCCTGAGTCTTGCTTCTGTGGCGTGCTATACATTGATGGTGGTTCAGAGACATTCTTTCCAACGTTCGAGCTACCTGTTTCCGCCATCAGCCCTCCTAATTAATAACAATGCCCCTCGACCCTTGCCACTCCGTCAGCTTAGGAGCAGATCGAGGTCCGAACGGTTCACCATCACACCACGATCCGGTATAAGCCTGTATTCCAGAACCCAAGATCCCTGCGGTGCCAACTCGTCCTGAAGAGGCCCAGGGGGCTCCATTCCAAGAAATCGTACGCATACTGGACCAGATTGCGTCTCGCGTAGCGAGTTCAGGGCCTCCAACTGAGCTGGCAGCAGAGTGGGGGGTGGCTCGATCAAGGCTGCAATCCCATCGTCCTCCCGCCAGTAGGCCCACTTGGTCGAACGGTTCGCGGTAAAGAGTGCCACAACACACCCCGGCCGCGATGCGCTATCGACAATGGGCCATTTCTTTAAGGCTTTCAGCGCAATGTCGCAAGCCTCACGCCACCTATTTAGTGTCGGAATCCAAGGTGGCTGTCGGAAATCGTTCAACAATGAATTTAGGCTTACACCTCGGGCGCTTGAAGGATTAAAGATATATGCACTTCGCGGGTATCTCTCGATGCTGACGACGTCACGCATTAGTCTGCCTATGTAAGTGCTCAGTAGGCGCATTGTCTTGATTGCCGCTTGGGCTTGCGCTCCCGTAGGCTCTTCCCCGCGATGAATGGCCGCGTTTCTGGGCCTTCTGATATTAATATGCCAATCGCGAAAGGGACCCTCTCTGTCGACCCCCCATTCACCGCCGATGCGCTTTTCTATTTCAGTTGCGCGCCCTTCAAGCCTACCTCGCATCACCTTCGCTCCCTGCTCTGGAGTGAATGCTTCCTCCCAAAGTAGGAGCGAAAGGGTAAAGTCTAATAGATGCTCGCACGACGTCGCAGCGCTCAAGATTGCCGCGTGGTAATCCCCATGAGAAAGTTGCGTTTCTGCAGCCCAACCGAATCGACGATGTGCAAAGTGCTTCGGGTTGTTGCGGTGCGTATTAAGCGCCTCTTTAAGTCGATTTTCCTCACTACTTGGATTAGGAGGATCGGCATGTTCGAGTTGCCAAGGGCCGAGTAAATGCAACAATCGCAAAGAACTAGCATCGGGAGCCGGTCCCTCATCGAAACCTGCGAGGTAATACGGCACGAGGACCGGCAAGGTCTCCATCGCCACCAAGGAACCGCGTCGACCAGTGTCGAGATGCACCGCGAGTTGGATGTGCCTAAGGTCTTCAATGCATTCTCGTAGAATTTCGCTCAGGTCGTTTTGCGACGGAGAGCGCGGTGCCTGCGCGACGAGATGGGCACAAGTCCAGTGTTCGACTCCGCCCATTTGTGCGGGTGCAGCGTCTCGCGCATAGCTGCGCGTGGCCGTCGACCGGTTCTCGAGGACCCGGCTTGTGATGGTTTTCATAGCCGCCGCCAGAGGGGGCGGAACCGACTGGTCAAGCTGACAATGGAATATGCGGAGAATGCTCTTGAGTCGCTGTTGTGGAAAGCCTGGCGGGAGGTTCGCTACTTCAGCTATGGATAACTGAACCCCGACCCTCGTCTCCCATCCATCGGGAACATCGAGGGGTATGGGTAGAGGTACGACGAAATGAACCAACTGCTCTGCCCCAGTCAGCGGTCGAATAGACCCCGAGGCCGAGTCAAAGAGCAATAGACCCTCAGGAAAGGTTTCATTGATCGCCATCGTCAGACCCCATATGTGCCAATGGTCGGACCTAGGAACTAACTCACGATGTCGAGTGCCACAGGTCACTTATAGGATACCCGAGGCTGACAGAAGTGTCAGCCCTCTGACCACGCATAAGCTCCAGCAGCGGTCGGGCTCGCTAAACGGCATCCGCGCAGTCTGCTGATAAGCGCTGATTGCGGGTACCGCCCAGCCGCAGCCACGAGCGAGTGGTTGTGGCGGGACCCCGTGAATCGTGCCAGTGCGAGTGAGAGTCGCCTGGTTTCATTGGTGGTTGCAGATCGCAGCGTATCGGGCCGGGGCGAGGTAGCCCAGCGCTGAGTGCCGGCGGTGCTGGTTGTATTCGGCCTTCCAGTCCGAGATGACGACGCGGGCGTGGGTGAGCGACCAGAACAGGTTGATGTTGAGGCATTCGTCCCGGACCCTGCTGTTGAACGACTCCACGTAGCCGTTGCGCCAGGGCTCGCCCGGCGGGATAAAGGCCAGCCCGGTTCGTTCACCGGCCCAGTCGGCCATCGCCTGACATGCCAGTTCGGGGCCGTTGTCGCAGCGCAGCACGGCCGGGTAACCCCGGTGGTCGGCGAGCCGGTCGAGTTCCTCGATGAGGTCATCGCCGGTGATGGAGCGGGCGACGAGGCCGCCGAGGCATTCGCGGGTGTGCTCGTCGATGATGGAGGCGATCTTGACCGGGCGGCCGTCGGTGGTGGAGTCGAACTGGAACTCCACCGCCCAGACCCGGTTTGGGGCGTCGGCCTTCGCCGTGTCCGGGGCGGTGCTGGAGCCCAGCCGCTTGCGGCGTCGCCGGACCGGCACCCGCAGGCCCTCTTCGCGCCAGATCCGTTGCAGCTTCTTGTGATTGACGATCCACCCGTCGGCGCGGGCGTCGTGATAGGCGGGGCGGAAGCCCCACCGCGGATGGTTCTTGGCGTAGTCGCGCAGCCACTGCCGCAGCGCGGCATCAGGGTCGGCAGGCGTCTCGGCGTGGGCCTGGTGGCGTTGGGTTGTCCGGGGCTGCCCGGTCACCCGGCAGGCGAACCGCTCACTCACACCCATCACCGTGATGAGGTGGCGCACGGCCGCCCGCCGGCGTGCCGGGCCTAGAAGTTTCCCTTCGCGATCTCCCGCAGCGCGGCCTTCTCCAGCTCGGCATCGGCCAGCAGCCGCTTCAGGGTGGAGTTCTCCCGCTCGAGGTCCTTCAGCCGCTTGGCGTCATCGGCCTTCAACCCGCCGAACTGGTTGCGCCACCGGTAATAGGTCTGCTCGGCCACCCCCAGCTCCCGGCAGACATCGGCGACCTCCTTGCCCTCGCCCAGCATCCGATCAGCCTGAGCCAACTTCCGGACCACCTGCTCCGGAGTGTGCCGCTTCCTCGTTGCCATCGTTCATCGAGCCTTCCTGCCCGTCCTCGGGCATTCAGACTCTCACTTCACCCGGCACTACCAGCTGGGGTCATGCCAGTTGAGCTGAGGATGTCGGGTCGACTATCTAGCATAAGACCTACTGCATGAACAGGCCAAACCGTCGACGTGGCGGGTCATCCTAACGACACGTTACTTCAACGGGCCGACAGTTTGTCTCGTTTATCCGGGCAGCAACAACACTGAACCAAGCTTGTGCAGCGCGATGACTTGGCGGTGCGCTGAGCCGTAAGCGGAGTCGACTAACAGTAGGACAAGACTCATGGGGACAACCGGGTGCTAATTGTTCCTGCCGCGAGCCGCCACGGCCCACCGGTCGGTGACCTGTCCCCCGCTGACGACGGTGACCTCGTCGACCAGGTTCATCGTCACGCACACGTGGTTGGGGACCACCCGCAGCCGCTCCCCGAGAACCGGTAACGGGCTTTGCTCAGGCCAGACAACGGTGGCGTGGTGCTCTGACAGCGCGGTGACCCGGGCCTCAGGGTGGGCGATCACGCGGCCGTGGCCGGTCGCCCAGGCGGACCGGTCAGTGCCGAGCACCTTGCTGCCGGAATCGAGCACGACGCGCCGGGGAGAGCCTCGGCCGGTGTCGGTGCGGCTGACGACTGTGGCGGCGACCGTCAGCGCGATGTCATCCCACGTGCATCGCTGCAGCTCCAACTGCTGCGCGTCGTTGAACACGTAAACACCCGGACGCACCTCGGTGGCCACCGAAGACCCGGTCAGGGTCGCTGTCGGAGTCGAGCCGCCGCTGCGCCGGCTCACGTCGAAGCCGGCGGCCGTTAAGAGCTCGGTAGCCTCGGCGAGCGCTGCCTGTTCTTGCTCGACCGCCTGCTGCGGCATTTCCGGCGCGTAACTGTGACCCGGAAAGGTGAAGACCCCTTCCACCCGCAGCCCCGCCCCGTGCGCGGCCTGCGCCACCTCCACTGCGAAGCCTGGGGAAACGCCGCTGCGGTGGTGCCCGCTGTCAACCTCCACCAGCACGGCGATCTCGCCGGCGGCGCCGTTCAAGGCGGCGCCCATGGCCGCGGCGCCTTCCACCGAGTCGACCCCCACGGAGATTCGCGCCTTGGCGCTGAGCTTGCGTAACCGTTCCGCCTGCGGCCGGGTGATCCACAGCGGGTAGGCGATGAACAGGTCCTGCACCCCGTGATCGGCGAACACCTCCGCCTCACCGATCGTGGCCACCGTCAGACCGGCTGCGCCGGCTGCCAGCTGCCGGTCGCCGATCTCGAGCACCTTGTGCGTCTTGGCGTGCGGCCGCAACCGCAAGCCCTTGCCTCGCACGGCTTCCGCCATGCGGGTGATGTTGCGATCGAGCACGTCCCGGTCGATGACGACCTGAGGAGTGGTGAGGTCTTCAAATTCGCTCATCTGGCTCCCTACGCGGGCCCGCTTACGCCACGAGGACCCTACCGTCAGCACCCCGGAGGTGACCGGGTCTTACCCGAGCGCGTTCAGGAACGGAGAAGACCTCGCCGTCCACGCAGCCGAACTTCTAAATACAGTTCAAGTGCCATTGCCCGGCCAATAGTAAAAATCCACTTGAGCAGCCATTGACCTCCAAGGCGGCTATCAAATACCCTTTTTAAATAATGCGGCCAACTGCCGGGCATCGGGGGCACATGAAAAAGCGCATTCTGCTAGGCATAGGCATTTCGGTAGGCCTGTTGCTCATCACCGAGGCGAGCGCTGCCGGGCCAGTGCGCGGTCCGGGTAAGCCGGCGCCGACCCACGACGCAGAGAAAAAAGCAACTGTGGACGACAACGCCGCTATACCGGGCGCGGACATCGACTGGGCGCTCCAGGAGGTGATCGGGCAGGTAGCCACCGCAGCCGATGAAGTCGGAGAGAACGACCCCGCCTACACCGTCAGTGTCATAGACGTGCGAAACGCTCGTTTGCAGATCTACCGCAAGTCATCGGCGGCAGACAATTTTGACCTGCAGCGTTATCGGGCGCTCGCGCCTGCCGGTGTGTCGATCGTCTTCGAAAGCGCAGCCTTGAGCGCGAAGGAGATCGAGAACTTATACCGCCTGATCTCAACCATGGAGCCTGCGTTCCAGGCTGCCGGCATCAGGCTTCACAGCTGGGGACCTGATTACGCCAGCGGGATGCGCATCCACTACACAGCGAAGACGCCGGGGATACCCCCCAGCCTGCTCGAAAAGCTGGAGATCTACGGGCCCGGAACAGTGGCATTCAAGGTGGGCTCAGTCGAAAGTTTGACATCATTCGCGGGCGCAGATCGACAAGCAGACACCTCCCCTTTTGCGGGCGGGGCTCGAGTCCATGGACCTAATAGGGACGGTGGAACGAGCCCCGCTCAGTGCACGTCCAACTTCGCCGCTAAGAGCACGGGGAACGGCCAGTATTACGCAATGACGGCTTGGCATTGTTACAAGCCGACTGACAAAAGGTTTTGGGCCATCGCGGGCGGGTCGGCAACGAACTACATCGGTTCGGTGTCCTCGACGGATGCAGCCAAGGACGTGGCGTTCATTCCGGTAGCGAATGGCCAGAAGACCGTGCCGCTGGTTTACGACGGCGATCACAATAACCCCCAACAGCTCAAACTGGTGAACGGATCGGCAAGTCCGCAGGTCGGAAATTTGGTTTGCAACTCCGGAGCGACATTGAGTGTCGTATGCGATGTGCGAATTTCGGGTACCCAAAAATGGAAGGCGGAAAATTACTACACCGGCGCGATTAGTCCTGAGATATACGGTTTCCGGGCTGCTAAGGAAAACGGCGGCCCCGCCGCGGCAAAAGGCGATAGTGGCGGGCCAGTGTTCAGGCTTAACAGCAACGACCAGTACGCCACTGCGCTCGGACTAATGTCGAACGCGGATGTTACCGAGTGGATGCCATGCCCGTGGTGGGTTACCGCTGGCACACAATGCACTAGGGTTGTATATTTGACCGACATCGCAGCGACCGCCAGGGCGCATTCGCTCGTGCTTTCTAACTTCTCTTAACTATTGCAAGCTCAGCCTTAAGCGACAAATAGCCTGCAGGTCAAGACCGGCGGTCACAGGTCCTTGCGCGTGAAGGACGCCGCCGCCAGCCCCCACACCATCGCCACCCACAGCACGGCCCACCCGAGGTAGGCGGCCGTCGGCGGCGCCGCGCTCAGGAACGGAAAGGCCTCGCCGTCCGCGCCGCCGAACACGGCCAGCGCTGACGGGTCCTGAAAGGCGTGCATTGCCCCGCGCCACAGCCCGTCGGTGGGCAGCAGCATCCGCGACACGACGCCGACGCGCCCGACGGCCTCATTGCCCAGCGACGACCCCACGCCGCCCACCACGCCAGCCACCCAGGTCGCGCAGAACAGCCCGACCGCGACCACGCCCGAGGCCATCGGCGAGATGGCGGTCGAGAGCAGCACGGCCAGGGTGAGCAGCACGGTGGTCTGCGCCGCCAGCAGCGCCAGGGCGGCCGCCAGCTGCGGCGGCCAGTAGTCCACCGTCGCCCGGACCATCAGACACTGGGCAAGACCGGCGACCACCACGAACCCGCTGCCGAACGTCACCAGGCCCAGCCACTTGCCCAGCAAAAAGGCCGACCGGCGGATCGGCCGGGCCAGCACGGCCAGCGCGATGCCCGACTCGGTCTCACCCGACAGCGTGGGGCCGGCCAGAAAGGCGGTGCCCAGCGCCGCGATCAGGCTGAAGCCGAACATCACCAGGTTGAGAACGATCGAGGCCGTCAGCCGCGCCTCGCCGCTGGTGAGCGCGCTGCCGCCGGACTCCGCGGCCAGCCGGGAGAACCCCCAGCCGCTCAGCGCGAGCAGGATCACGGTCAGCACCGCGAGGGCGAACAGCACCCGCCGGCGAGCCGCCTCCCTCAGGGTGAGCGCGGCGATGATCAGCACCGTCCGAACCGTCGTCATCGCTCGACCTCCGCCCGAGCGTCGGCGCCCGCTCGCAGAATGCCGAGCAGGCGTTCCTCCAAGGTGATCCGCGCCGGCTCCACCGCGTGCACCCGCGCCCCGAGGACGGCCAGGTCGCGCACCAGGTCGGGAACGGCCGTCGCGTCCTCGACCGCCGGCAGCGCCACGGTGAACCAGTCGCCGGTCCGCTCGACCTTTCCGGTCGCGGCCAACCGCGCCTGCGCCGCGGCGGACAGGTCGGTCAGGTGCAGCCGGAGCTCGCGCTGGCCGAGCAGTTCGGCGAGCGTGCCCGACGCGGCGACCCGTCCCCGGTCGAGGATCACCACCCGGTCACACACCCGCTCCACCTCGCCGATCAGGTGCGAGTTCAGCAGCACCGCGACGCCGCGCGCCTTCAGCGCCAGCACGATGTCG
>WUUC01101783.1_pt1 | contig 10429 bp, 10 predicted proteins | sample 6278441 | NCBI WGS metagenome assembly WUUC01 (sample SAMN13675441, study PRJNA597444) | soil metagenome | isolation source: soil | place: USA: Washington | collected 2017-10 | reverse complement strand
TTCGTCAATGGCCCAATGGGCTGCTCTTTTTTCTCATCTTTCTTCTGACGCTTTCCATTCATTTCCGGCAAAAGTTTTACGTCATCTCCCTCCTTGCCTTTAGGAATACTGAGATAAAGGCGATCGTTCTCTGTAAGACCGGAGAGTATCACAGCTTCGTTGGCATTCGTTTCACCAATGATAATCTCCTGCTTGGTAACATTAATACCTTCACGTTTGTAAACGTAGGTAATTGAGTCGGCTTCACTGTGCAAACATTCAAGGGGAATGTGCAAGACATCGGCAACCACAAAAGCGATGATCTTGTTACTTGTTGTCATGGACGGGCGCAGTGATGGATCGGTTCCCTCTAACTCAACCGATACTTCGAATACCTTCGCGTCGGAGTTGGGGCGTTGTTCTCCCACGTTTGCCACGCGGATCACTTTACCAGTAAGTTTCTTTTCGGGGTAAGCATCAAGGCCAATATCAACGTCCTGCCCTTGCTTCACTTTCCGCACATCGACTTCGTTCACATATGTTTTCGACACCATCTTGGCCAGATCAGGCAATGTCGCGACAGTAGGTTCCCACATGTGGATCTGCGAGCCTGCCTTAATGGGCTTGCCATCGTACCCCTTCTCGTAGATCACCATACCATCTTCCGGTGCATGTACGCTGAATGACTCGAGAACTTTGGACATCCCGTCGAACTCGCCGCGAACCTTACGAAGCTCTGCGCTCACTTCACGCATCTTCTCGATATTCTGATCTTTCTTGATCTTATAATTGTCAAGAGCTTGTTCATATGCGCGCTTTGCTTTGTCGAGGTTGATCTCAGCTTGTTTTACCGTTGCCGGAGGTTCGAACTTGGATTGCTGGAGTATAATGTCTTTTTCATCCACTCCATATTTAAGATTAATTAATTCGTCGCGTGACTGACGCATGATCAGCGTTGTGTCCAATTGTGTCTGAACAAATTTGGAATTGGCTTTCTCGAAGTCGATCTGCTTCTGGGTGTACTTGTTCTGGAATTCGGAACGATCGAGCGTAGCTACCCAATCACCTTTTTTTACTACAGTGCCTTCATCAACAATATTCTGAATTGTTACCTGCCAGATCTGGAAATTGCGGAGGCCGGCCGGACCACTGATCTTCACCGAGTTCTTCGCTTCGAGTTCCCCGGTCGTTTCGATCTCGACGCGGAATTCACCTTTGCGGACAGTGGTCATCACATCTCCAATGTCTGCTCCCTCGTCGCCCCGCACCATAAACCATGCGACCACCAACACCACCACAGTCCCGGCACCGATTAGTAAATTCTTCTTCATAAGCTACAGGTTTCTAGTTCAGAGGGACCGAAATCCCAGGTAAAGGTTGCCTCAGTTGCACCACTGGGAAATACCCTCGGGCGTCAATTTGGTTACAACCTGGCATTTATTTAACGGTAGAATAATCCAAATGGTGGTAAAAAATCACGCATCTGGTTGTAAAAAAACACGCACCGACACATATTATTGATGATCGGTGCGTGATAACGGACGAATTGCGTCGGGATTACTGTTTGGGGCCCATTTTTACCGCAATTGATCCAATGGCGGCTTCTTTGGAGACCTTGCCGGCAGCGTAATCTTTCAACACCGAGTTTTTTATACTCATTTCCAGGGATGCCGGGATGCCGCAGGCTTCACAACGGGTAAGCTTAACATTGAACATCACCATTTCGTCGTCGGCCAGACTCTTGATCGTTTTGCCATACTCCACGATATTCTCTTTAACATCTTTCTCGAATACGGGATAAAGCAGCACCACCTGATTATTGCGTTCCTCCTGTGTCCTGTCTTTGGCGTCAACTGTGGGCATACGGAATCTGCCTTTCTCAACTTCGCTGCTGGAAACCACTTCAAGGTAATAGATCACGCCAAACGACTTCAGCCTTTCATAGTACACATTGCCATCTATATAGTAACTCTTCGATAAGTCGGACCGGTAAAGTCTGCTGAAAATACTCGATAATAATTCGAGGTCTGTCGCCACCTCATCGGTAGATTCAGTGTTCACAACTTTGATCTTTTCCAGCAGTTGCTTTCGGGTGATCTTTCCTTCTTTGCCTTGCTGTATATCGCCCTTCGTTGCTTCAACAGTAACCATCATTCGCTTCTGGGATTTTCTATCCCAATAGTGATACACCCCTTCGCCGCGGTTGGTAATAAGTATCTTTTCATTTGCGGGGAGCTGGCTGAACAGATCGCCATAGTCGGCAAGAAAATCCTTCGAAGCAGCGATCACTTTATCGTAATACACGGCACGAAGGCTATCTTTGTTAAGCGCTTTGAAAGTCTTCACTTTATCCCCGTCAACGATAACAACACTGGTGCCATCAGTGCTATAAGAATAAGACGAACCATTTCTTCCCCGGGCTGGCGGTGTGGGCGCAAGAACGGCAGCACCCTTAAGATTATCTACACTGTAAACAAAGCTGGAATTATCGTTCGGCATCCGCATAGTTACGCCAAAGCCTGCTGTATAACTTGCTTTCACTTCAATGTGGTGATAAGAGTTGCGATTAAACTGTTGCCTGATCAAGGTACTGAGTACATTTTCGGCTACCTCAATGTCACGGTCCATCCGTTCCTGGTTGAAACCCTGGGCGTTAACATTGCCTGAAGCCAACAGACCTGCGATCGCCAATATTCCGATTCTATTCAATAAATTTTTCATTTTCGTTTTAAAGATTAGTAATTGCTTTGGCCGAGTGTCTCTCCGGATCCTGAAATAATGCTGGCCAAAATTTGTTCTGTTTCCTGTTTAAATACGTTTGTGTTCTGCTCGATATCGTTGAGTCGTACCTGGAATAACTGAAGATCCTGGTTCCGTTGCTCCTGTAACCATTTGGAGAAATCGACCAAAAGATTTTCTGTATACTTCTTCTGTTCGCCTGCAGTAAGTTGCATGTAATCGCGTACTGACCGGAGGTTTTCATTTTGCAAGCCTGCCACATAAGCGCGCACTTGTGCCTCAGATGCCAGCGAAGCTTTGCGTACTGCCTCGTCAATTTGCACAGCGTTCACGGCCAGGTTCTTCCTGATCACCTGATCCAGCTCTTTGCGACTTTCAGTTAACTTCGCTGTGACCTGCTCGCCGTTTTTGCGAACAGACTCATCGATCATCTGCTGCACCTGCAGCGCCGTAAGCGTTTCGTTAGCAAGCGTAGCCTTTTGCTCTCCGAATCCGATCCGGAACTCCGAAGTGGAGACAGAAACTTCTGCACCTGTGACTTTTCCAACGAGGATAACCACAATGAAAGATGCGGCGATCGCGGCAACAGTTCTTATCCAATTGTTTCGCCAGATGGGTATAGCCGTCGGTTGTTGTTCCATAAACACAGGGGGTGCGATAACTTCCTTCTCTTCAATGTTGGCCATCACATCCTTCACCGAAGACATTTCACGAAGACGCTTCAACTCTTCCGGGTGTTCGTTGAGATAGCTGTCTACTTTTGCGCGCTCCTCACCTTCCAGCTCATCATAGAGCCAGGAGATCAATGTTCCTTCATCGGGTCTATAGCTCATAACCTAACATTTCTTTAGTTATCCTGTTCTTCTCAAGGATCTTTTTCAATCCGTCCAATCCATAATACATTCTCGACTTCACTGTGTTCTCGCTTAGGTTCAATGCTTCAGCGATCTCACGAAACTTCAGTCCTTCATACTCTTTCATGATCACCACTTCCCGTTGTTCTTCGCTCAGTTGCAAAAGACATTTCTGAAGCAGGTCCGACAATTCAGACTGACGCAATTGTCGTTCCGGGTTCTCATGCCTCGAAGCACTTGCCTCCCAGTTATAACTCTCTTCACTTTCTCCCGGGTAAAGGTTGTTGAGAGACACCGCGCGTGAGTTCTTCCGCTTTCTAAGTTCTTCGCGGCAGTAGTTCACAGCAATAGTGTATAACCAGGATCGAAAGCGGGCCATGTCCTGCAGGTGAACAATGTTCCGGTGCATACTGATAAAAGTCTTCTGCGCTACTTCCATAGCCAGGTCGTGATCGAAGAAGAATTTGTAGCCAAAATTGTAGATCCTTTTATACCAGAGCTGCACCAGTTTGCCCTGGGCATTCTGATCCCCTTCGCGTGCGCGGGCGATCAGGGTGTCGGAATGCATCATTGCGATGTCAAGTAAAGATCCTGCCACAGGTTTCCATTAAAATGCCTCGTTCCAGCTTGTCCTGGCCGGTTTAGGCGCCAATCTAACATTAAGATGGTCCAACTTTTTAAATAGTTTTACCCTCCAGAAAATCTTTTGGCATCTTTGGCCCCGTGAAAAAATTGATCTCCATCTTAATCAGGTTTGTACCCCGCAAGTACCTGCAACTTTTCACCGGTGTCGGTCTAAGAACGATGGGGCTTTTTTACACTGGAAATAAAGTGCAATGTCCGATCTGTGAAAAAAAATACAGTGAGTTCCTGCCTTACGGAAGGATCAATCCGCGTCCCAACGCCTTGTGTCCTTCATGTCTTTCTCTCGAACGTCATCGGTTGATCTGGCTCTACCTCCGTGAGAGAACAGACTTCTTTAAAAAAGAAATGGATGTGTTACATGTCGCGCCTGAGCCCTGTTTCCTCAAACGGTTTGAAGCACAGCATCGTGATCGATACATCACCGCTGACATTGAATCGCCACTGGCAAAAGTGAAAATGGATATCCACGAGATGCCGTTCAAGGACAATACATTCGACGTCGTACTCTGCAATCATGTGCTCGAGCATGTGAACAATGATATCCGGGCAATGCAGGAAATTCACCGGGTATTAAAACCAGGTGGGTGGGCAATTTTACAGGTGCCCTTCTTTTCACCTGTTCCTGAAACCACCGTAGAGGACCTGTCTGTTACCGACCCGAGGGAACGCGAAAGATTGTTCGGACAGGCTGATCATGTGAGGAAGTTTGGTAAGGATTACGCTGTGCGCATACAACGATCAGGTTTGGCCGCGCGTGAAGATAAATTCAACCAGGAGTTTTCGGAAGAACAGAGGTTTGGATATGGGCTTTCCAATGGAGAGATACTTTATCTTGGGACGAAGCCCTGGTCCTAGTCCTACTCCTGGTCCTAGTCCTGGTCCTAGTCAAGAATCAAACGCACCGTCCAACTTTAGAGTGCAAGGGCGAATTGCCGATCTTCGATTGAAACGGATACCACGGCGTAAGCGTTGGCAGCGAGGAAAGGAAGGCCCGAGTCCAAACGAATCGTTCAATGGGGTACAATCAGGAGCGAGGGACGCGAAAATTTCCAAACACAAGACCAGCAGTTGTGATATTCTTTGGTTTCGCCAAAGTGCCACACCAGATTTATATCATTAAATCTGTAATCTTTGAAATCAGCTATCAGAATAATCCTTATCGCAGCGGGGGTGCTGGTGGTAGGAATGGTTGTAGTTGTGGAACTGGCTTTGACATGAAATTTAAAGTTTGACGGTTGACGTTTGAGGATTAGTTCTTACACGTCCCTCAAACTGTCAAACTATCAAACTTTAAACAGCACGCTAATAGCAGTGCTGGGGAACTGCCTAAATCTATTTCCCGAGCTTGTCGAGAACGTCCATTACTTCTTTAACGTGTTTGCGACTTGTTTCCAATGCCGCTTTTTCTTCTGAATTCAGATCGAGCTCGATCACACGCTCAACACCGTTCTTGCCTAAAACGACTGGAACACCGAGGTAGCAATTGCTGATGCCATATTCACCGTCAAGTTGAATACAGACTGGCAGGATGCGGCGCTGATCTTTTACGATCGACTCAACCATTTGGGCTGCAGCGGAGCCTGGCGCGTACCATGCCGATGTACCCATCAGCTTAACGAGTTCACCGCCACCCACTTTGGTGCGTTCGATGATCGCGTTCAGCTTGTCTTTAGACATCAATTCAGTTACAGGGATACCTGACACTGTTGTGTAACGTGGTAGTGGAACCATTGTATCGCCGTGACCGCCGAGCAGCATGGCCTGAATATCTTTTGGAGAAACGTTAAGTGCTTCCGCGAGGAATGCGCGGTAACGCGCGGTATCGAGGATACCAGCCATGCCCATAAGGCGGGTGCGAGGGAACTTCGACGTAATGTGTGCCTGATAAGTCATCACATCGAGTGGATTAGATACTACGATGATGATCGATTTCGGCGAATGCTTAACAATATTTTCAGTAACGGTCTTCACGATACCAGCGTTCGTACCGATCAGGTCGTCGCGGCTCATGCCTGGTTTGCGGGGAAGGCCGGAGGTGATCACTACCACATCGGAGTTTGCGGTTTTGGTGTAGTCGTTGGTAGAACCGATGGTGCGGGAATCATAAAGGTCGATAGGAGATTTCTGCCAGATGTCCAACGCCTTGCCTTCCGCGAGGCCTTCTTTGATGTCGACCAGGACGATTTCATTCGCCACTTCGCGGTAAGCGAGCACATCGGCGCAAGTAGCACCCACGTTGCCGGCGCCAACTACAGTGATTTTCATGTTGTTATGTTTAAGTAGATTAGAATTCGGCTGCCAAGTTATCAATCAGGGGAAGAAAAGAAAACACATTTTGCGTCCATTCGAAGCGAATTATTTCACACAAAAACCTAAGGTCACTAAGTATTTCGGGACCTAAGTCCATTTTCCCTACGTGTCTTACTGTCGTGTGCTTTTCAAGTCCTTCGTTCAATCGTGAATTTAACCAACTCCGTCAACGATGTTCTGTACGGCGATTCCGGTAATCCGTCGATCAGATCCAGCGATTGTTTATAGTAGTGTTCCATTCTCCTTTTCGCATGTTCGATCCCCCCCGACTTCTTCACGTATTCGATCACCTCTTTCACTTTTTTAGGTTTTCCGCTTTCGTTTCGAACAATGTTGATGATCTTCCTTTTTTCCAGCCACGATGATTGTGAAAGCGCATAGATCAAGGGGAGTGTCATTTTCTTTTCCTTGATATCAATACCAACAGGCTTGCCGATCTCTTCATCTCCATAATCAAAGAGGTCGTCCTTGATCTGAAATGCCATACCAACGAGCTCGCCAAATTTTTTCATACGAGCTACGGTCTCTTCGCTTGCGCCCGCAGAACTTGCGCCGATCGCACAACAGGAAGCGATAAGTGATGCGGTCTTCTGGCGGATAACCTCGTAATAAACTTCTTCATCTATATCGAGTCGTCGTGCTTTCTCCATTTGCAACAGCTCACCTTCACTCATCTCTTTCACAGCATCGTTGGCAATTCGAAGGAGCTGAAACTCGTTGTGCTCGAGACTGAGGGAAAGACCGCGTGTTAACAAAAAATCACCAACGAGAACGGCGATCTTGTTTTTCCACAAGGCGTTCACGGAAAAGAAACCGCGCCTGTAGTTGGCCTCATCTACTACGTCGTCGTGCACGAGACTGGCCGTATGAAGCAATTCGATGAGTGAAGCTCCTCTGTATGTGGATTCAGTGATAGTTCCAGTCGAGCCCGCACTAAGAAAAACAAAAAGGGGCCTCATTTGCTTACCCTTTCTTTTCACGATATAGCTCATGATTTTGTCGAGAAGAAGAACGCGGGTCTTCATGGACGCGCGAAACTTCTGTTCGAACTCCTCCATCTCCCTGGCAACCGGGGCTTTGATATTGTCGAGGCTTAGGGGCATGAGATACAATAATAGGTTAAATTCTTATTTTCGAAGCCATGAAAGAAGTCGATAAGCAGTGGGAACAGGTCATCTTCGTGGTAGCCGTACTTGTCGTCTCTTTTGTCCTGGCCCGGATCGTCCGGTTGTTGATCGGACGGTTTTTCAGGCGGGCGGCTGTAAAACTAAGAGTAGACCCCACGCGGTATAACTTCTTTAAGAATGCCGTCGACTTCATTTTCTTTCTCGTCGCTATCATCGTCATCTTCAGGTCAATACCGGCTTTTCACGCCTTCGGAACCACGCTTTTGACGGGCGCCGGAATTCTGGCTGCAATCGTCGGTTTCGCGTCACAATCAGCGTTTTCCAATATCGTAAGCGGCATCTTCCTGGTGATCTTTAAACCGTTCTCAGTGGGCGACCGGATCCGGGTTGGCACCCTTTACACGGGAGACGTGGAGGACATCACACTCCGCCATGTGGTCATTAAAGACTTTGAGAACAGGCGCATCGTGATCCCCAATGCTGTTATCAGCAATGAGACAATTGTGAATTCAACCCTCACCGAGGAAAAAGTTTGTATGTTTGTTGAATTCCACATTGCATTCGAATCCACCATCGACCAGGCTATGACCATTATGCAGGAAACCTGTGCTGCTCATCCCCTGTGCATCGATAACCGTAGTCCCGAAGAAGTAAGAAAAGGTGATCCCAAAGTTGCCATGAGGGTGATCGAAATCACCGACTTCTCGATCAAGCTCAGGGCCTACACATGGGCTGATAATCCATCAAGTGGTTTCGACCTCAAGTGCGACCTGATCAAGCTTGTTAAAGAAAGGTTCGATCATGAAGGCGTGGAAATACCATATCCCCACCGCACAGTTTTGTACCGGGATCCACCGCCGGCGGCTGTTATTGACTAGCACATGGAGCGTCACAGGCACATCGGGCATTTAGAAGAAGCTGAAACAATCGGATCCGCGTCGTCCATCGTTCCTCATAAGGGCAAGGTTATCCTTGAGTTGATCCAATACAACGCGACGGAACACCGCATGGAGCTTAAACTGCCCATCGAAACGCTCATCAGTCATTTGAAACCCAGCGTGGTTAACTGGATCAACGTAGATGGGTTGAGCGATCGCACCATCCTCGCGCGCATCGGCGAACATTTTAACTTACACGCGCTACTGCTTGAAGACGTTTGCTCCGAACATCAACCAAAAGTTGAAGAGTACGACGACTACCTGTTCTTTACTTTGAAGATGTTGTACCAGATCAAGGATGGCAACATCGACTACGAACAGATCAGCTTCGTTCTCGGCCGCGATTTCCTGCTTTCATTCCAGGAGAAAGAAGGTGACTTGTTCGGAACTTTGCGCGAAAGGATCAGGCTTGACCAGGGAAGAGTGCGGAAGAAAAACGCCGATTATCTTTTCTACCGGTTGATCGACATCATTGTCGATAACTATTACAACGTATTGGATGCTGTAGGTTACCAGATCGAACAGATCGAAGACGAAATTGACAAAGGCGACAACTTTGAGTTTCAGAAAATACAGCGCATCAAGAAAGAACTGATCTACCTGCGCAAAGCATTGTACCCCTTGCGTGATGCACTTAGTAAACTGATCAAAGAAGAATCGCCTTTTATTGACCCTTCCAACGAGCGATATTTTTCAGACGTGTACGATCACGTGGTACACCTCATCGACTCCATGGACACATATAAGGATCTCACCAGCAGCCTTATGGATATTCACATCAATACCATGAATACCCGGATGAACGAGGTGATGAAAGTGCTGGCGGTAATTTCCACGATCTTTATGCCTTTAACCTTCATTGCCGGCGTGTACGGAATGAACTTCGAGCACATGCCTGAGCTGGAATGGAAATTCGGCTACCTGGAGGTGTGGATCCTGATGATCGCGATTGCAGGTGCAATGGTTCTCTTCTTCAAACACAAGAAATGGTTTTAGCGGCGCTGAACACCATCTTGCCCCGACCTGCTTCTAACCCTTTACATTTTCACGCTGTCTCCAGCTCGTTGCTGTTGATTTCCATCGCGGCTATTTTTGGCGGGTGCTCAAACAGGTCGAACCTGCATAAGTATGAATTTCAGGAGGGCTATTACAGGTTCCGTCAAATACCTGGAAAATTTGAGAAGGTTTACGTATCATTTAAAGAAGACTCGGTTACCATTTATCGCAACAACGAAACAATTCCCGCTTATCCAAACTATGGTGTAGACCAGGTGTACCTGAAACGGGGATTTGATTTCGACATACTCACGATGCCATTCAAATACCGGCCCACCTCGCAGGGCTTCCCGCGACAATTAAATGCCAATGTAAACGGTAATGGGTTTGTAGGTATACGGTTCGATCGCTTCCGGATAAACTTCGTGGAGAATCCTGCTGGTGTTTCCCGCTTTCAAACTCATCGCGGTATGAGCATCGGTGCATTCGCGGGGTTGGGCTCCGCAGCCATCACGCCGTGGACCACGAACTATCGAACGCCCGACGAATATGAAGGACTTATTCTTTCGCGTGGCTTCGCCGCACTCGTCGGGGTCAACAACCTTTCATTCGGATTAGGCATCGGGTGGGACTATCTTACTGACAGAGACAAGTCGATCTGGATCTACCAGAATAAACCGTGGTGGGGGGTGACGGTGGGGCTGAACCTGAATTAGATTTATGATTTTTGATTTGTGAATACACAGAATCAACAGACTCAACCAAATCAGAAATCAAAAATCAGAAATCAAAAATTGTATTTTTAATAGACTTTCGCTGGATCTAACTTGATCTCTACCAG
>WUUC01064931.1_pt1 | contig 10429 bp, 9 predicted proteins | sample 6278441 | NCBI WGS metagenome assembly WUUC01 (sample SAMN13675441, study PRJNA597444) | soil metagenome | isolation source: soil | place: USA: Washington | collected 2017-10 | reverse complement strand
CATGTTACCGGAAGTGCAATTCTACTGGCTTTCATCATCATACTCCGAAAAACTTTTTCACATCCAGTTTGTCGTCGCATTGCAGCAACAATGATTTCAATGGTAACTGATAAACAGGATGAATAAAATCCGGTGCTATTTCTGCAAGTGGCATCATCACGAAACGTCTTTTCATCATTTCGGGATGTGGTACCCGGAGGTGTTGAAGTCGTATGATATCCGAATTAAAAAAAAGCAGGTCGATATCAATGATCCGCGGTCCGTACTTTTCCTTTCTTATTCTACCCATGGTTTCTTCAATTTGCAGGATCTGATTCAACAGGTAACGTGCGGAAAACGAGGTGCTGACAACCAATACCTGATTGAGAAAAGCCGGCTGATCCTTGTTGCCCCAGGGTTCAGTTTCATATATGGAAGAAGTTTTAACGATTGACCCGCAATCATTAGCAATATTTTTTGATGCAGTTATGAGGAACTGTAGCCGGTCGCCAACATTGCCACCCGTAAGTAAATAAGCGCTATTCATAATAAAGTTGGGTCATACAGTAAATTGCAGTCCCTTTAATTTTAAGGGAATTGTTATATTGGCGCTGATAAGGCTCAAAATTGGTTGAATTTCGTATAAACATTTGTGGATGAATAGTTTTTTGAAAATTTTCCTTGCAACGCTGGCGGCACTTTTTGTTTTCTCTATACTTTCTTTTTTCATGCTTTTCGGTTTTCTAACTGGCCTTGCCGTACCTGAGAAGACCAAAACAGATGCAAATGCGGTGCTGGTGGTTGACCTTGCACAACCATATCCTGAAATTGAAAAGAAAAATATCCTGGCGGCCCTGGGTACAGAAGATGAATATGATCTGCCTTCTCTGCATAACGTTGTGCGTTTGATCAGAAAGGCAACCAATGATTCTGCAGTTAAAGGTATTTATATCAAATGCGATTACAATGCAAATGGTTTTGCGGCCAGCAATGAGATCAGGAATGCATTGCTGGATTTCAGAACTTCCAAAAAGTTTATTTACGCATATGCTGATGTTATTCCACAGGATGCCTACCAGGTTGCAAATGTGGCGGACAAAGTGTATTGTCATCCGAAAGGCGGAGTGGACTGGCGCGGATTTGGACTTACAATGGCCTTTATAAAAGGGACACTTGATAAACTTGATATTCAGCCGCAGATATTTTATGCAGGTAAGTTTAAAAGCGCAACCGAACCGTTCCGAGAAAAGAAAATGACCGATGCGAACCGCATACAGACCAAAGAATTGCTGGATGATCTGTATGTACATTTTCTTTTACAAACTTCGCAAATGCGTAACATCGATACCGGTCAATTACGCGCATTTGCAGATAATGAATCGATCAGGTTTCCGGAAGATGCATTGAGAAATAAACTGGTCGACGGTCTAAAATATGATGATGAAGTGAAGGAAGAGATCCGCGCTACATTGAAAGTTAACCGGCTTGACAGAATAAATTTTGTGCCGCTGGGTAAATATGCAAAATCAGTTTCTTTTAAAGAGTCAGGAAAAGGACAGATTGCGCTGATCTATGCAGCCGGAGATATTGTTCCGGGCAAAGGATCAAAGGATCAGATTGGAAGTGAGGAATACCAGAATCTGATTCGCCGCGCGCGGCTCGATGAAAAAGTAGATGCAATTGTACTCCGGATCAATTCAGGCGGAGGCAGTTCACTGGCCAGTGAAAATATCTGGCGGGAATTGACCCTTGCCAGAAAGGATAAGCCGGTGGTGGTAAGCTTTGGAGATGTTGCAGCTTCAGGTGCTTATTATTTAGCATGTAATGCCGACAGCATTTTCGCACAACCGAACACCATAACAGGTTCTATCGGGGTATTTGCACTTGTTCCCAACATGGAAAAATTTTTTAACAATAAACTGGGTGTAACTTTCGATGACGTGGCTACAGGACCAAATGCAGGGGGATTGAGTGTGGTGAAACCGCTTACAGAAACCCAGCGTAGGTTTATTCAACACCAGATCGATACGATCTATCATGATTTCAAATCGAGGGTGGCTGAAGGAAGAAAGAAATCAATGACCTATGTGGACAGTATCGCACAAGGGCGGGTATGGAGTGGAACAAGAGCGCTGGAACTCGGACTCATTGACAGAATAGGCGGATTGAAAGAGGCAGTTGCAAGTGCCGCAAATATGTCGAAGTTAAGTACTTACAGTATAAAAGAATATCCCGGTGAGCGCGGGTTACTGGAAGAATTGTTTGGGAATTATCGGGATAATTCAAAAATAAAAATGATTGAAAGGGAATTGGGAGAAGAAGGAATGAAATCATTTACAATCTTAAGGCGTGTAAAAGAAATGATCGGTGTTACGCAGGCCAGGCTTCCATTCGATTTTTCATTTGATTAGAATGGCGTTTACCTGGATAGTTGACATGCGTTAATAAGCTTTTATTTTTTTATGCGGCTATTGAAACTTCTTTTCTTAAGTGTTGTTGTATTTTCAATACTGTTTTTTCTCCTTTCATTTTTGTTTCCTTCCCAGGTCAGGGTTTCCAGGGCAGCTTCGATCAGATCATCACAGCATGGAGTATTGTTAAACCTGCGCGATATGCGCACCTGGCAACAATGGAATGAAATGGTACAAAATCCCGACCTGACCGGAATCTCCGTTGATTCGGGGAAGTTTCAATCAGACCAGTTACAGATTAATCTGAAGGATGAGGAACCTGTCAGGCATATTTGGCGAAAAAATGGCATTGCAATTGAAGGTGGATTCAACCTGATCCGGTCTGCCGGCGACAATATTATCGTTCAATGGTATATGGATTTTCCATTGAAGTGGTATCCGTGGGAAAAATTCGGGAGCATGCTGTATGATAAACAGATTGGCCCGGTCATGGAAAGATCACTAGATAAATTTAAAAAGCTGACAGAAGATTCTTTATAATTTTAAATCACAAACAAAAAAACTTTTTTATGAAAAAAATGATGTTGCTGCTGGTTGTAGGATTTACAGCGTTTACATACTGCAGCGATGCGCAAACTCCACCGAGTCCGCGTGTAACTGCTGAAGGTAAAGATGTAAAAGTTTCTTATGGACAACCATCCAAAAGGGATCGTGAAATTTTCGGCGGGCTGGTACCTTATGGTAAAGTTTGGAGAACCGGAGCGAATAAAGCTTCCGAGATCACCTTCGCTAAAGATGTAAAGATTGCCGGTAAAGATCTTACAGCCGGCACGTATACACTGTTCACTATTCCTAATGAAAATGAGTGGACGATCATCCTGAACAGCCAGTTGAATCAGCCCGGTTCGTTTGATTATGAAAAAAACAAAGACAAAGATGTACTGCAGGTAAAGGTTCCTGTTAAAAAAATCAATAATACGGTTGAGGCACTGACCTATCGGTTTGATGACAAAAATCAGTTACTTATCGAGTGGGATAAAACACAGGTGGCGATACCGATTGCGTCGAGGTAATTTTTTGATCGTAAAATGTAAAATGCAAAAAGTAAAATTGAATATCCCCAATTTTGCATTTTGCATTTTACTATATGACTCTCCGTGAAATTGTTATCATTCGAGCAACAGTTCTTTAATCACGGAATAAATGGTCCCTAATTCTTCCTCTGTAATGCAATAAGGTGGCATCACGTAAACTGTATTGCCAAGTGGCCGAAGAAAAACACCTTTCGTTAATGCACGGCCGGTAAAAACCGAACTGATTGAATTCAGATAGCCATCATTGTCTGTAATCACTTCAAATGCGAGTATAGTTCCTGTCTGGCGCAGGTTTTTGATTTTCCCGGCTACGGCTTCATTTGAGATTGTTTTGATGAATCCCGCATGCATTTGTACTATGCGCTGAATGCTTTCACCACAGGCCGGATCGGCGAGTAGTTCGAAGCTGGCGATAGCTGCAGAACAGGCAATCGGATTGGCTGTGAAACTATGGCCGTGAAAAAAAGTGTGCGTGGGATCATCCGTTACGAATGCATCGTGAATAGCGGCCGTGCAGGCAGTAATACCCAATGCCATCGTTCCTCCTGTAAGTCCTTTACTCAGGCAGATGATATCCGGTTTGATGGCACACTGGTCAGAAGCGAAAAGGGTGCCGGTTCTCCCAAAGCCGGTCATTACTTCATCTGCTATACAAATGATATGATGCTTTTTCATCCATTGTAACACAAAGTCGAGCTGATCGGCAGTATGCATTTTCATACCTGCCGCCCCCTGCAACAGTGGTTCATAAATAAAACAGGCAGCCTTTTCCAATTGGATATTACTGAACATATTTTCACCGGCCGGTTCATTGACATCAATGAAATCTACCTCAAACAATTTGTCGGTAAAAGCTGCAGTAAAGAGACTTCGGGATCCTGCGCTCATAGCGCCGAATGTATCACCATGGTAGCCATTGTGCAGTGCAATGACCCTGCTACGTTGCCGGTGCCCCTGATTCCACCAAAATTGAAGTGCCATTTTGATTGCGACTTCTGTAGCGGTGGAACCATTGTCGGAATAGAAGATCCGGGAAAAGTTGCCGGGCAATACGGGTAACAATTTTTCAGCAAGCAAAACTGCCGGCAGGTGAGTAAAACCGGCGAAGATCACCTGTTCGAGTTGTTTTGCCTGTTCATAAATCTTATGGGCAATATAGGGATGACCATGACCGTGAAGGGTCACCCACCAACTACTGATCGCATCAATGAACCTGTTATCCTCCTCGTCAATCAAATAAATGCCTTCACCTTTCACAATTCCTACAGGCCGGGAAGCATATTTTTGCGGGGTAAAGGGATGCCAGAGTACGCGTTCATCCCTTTCTGCTAAAGATTGTTGCATAGGGTAGTAAAGGTAATGCCCTCAAGATTGTATTTTACCCCTGTTTCCGTGCAACGCTACGGCATGAATTATTGTCAATCAAGCGCTTTATAACCCGGGGATGGATCAACAAAGACTGGTAAAAGACTGTCTAAAAGGACGGCCTGAAGCCCAAAGGCAACTCTACGACTTTTTTTCGGAGAGTATGCTCGGCGTGTGCTTCCGGTATACGAAGTCCATGGCCGACGCCGAAGATGTTTTGCAGGATGGATTTGTAAAGGTTTTTCTGCACCTGCACCAGTATAAGGCCGAAGGGGAACTCGGTGGGTGGATCAGGAAGATCATGGTTAATACGGCGCTGAATTATCTTAAAAAAAGCAGGCCTTACCAGACAGATCTTTCCTTTGAAGATACCAGCCTGCATCCGGTTTCAACTGATAATCCGGAAATAACGCTACATGCAAGGGATCTGGCAGAGATGATCCGGCAGCTTCCGACAGGTTACCAGACCATTTTTAATCTTCATGCAGTGGAAGGTTATTCACACGTGGAGATCGGAAAAATGCTGGGTATCAATGAAGGAACGTCCCGCTCGCAATATGCAAGGGCAAGGGCCCTGCTGATCTCCTGGCTGACCCGGCAACAAAGCAATAATAAAAAGGAAAGTTATGTCCGACCATCAATTTGAAAAAAATGTACGGAAGCAGCTGGATGAACTGAAGTTTCATCCGGATGCTGCAGTGTGGACAGCTGTAGAGAAAAGGATCGGGAGCCCGAAGCGAAAACGGCGCGGAATCGTTTGGATTCCCGTTTTGTTATTGCTGACTGCATCAGGATACTGGGTCGTTGAAAACAGATCGAAGAATAATAACAACAACCAGACAGCAAACCAAACCAGTATTGTTCCGGATGATCAACAAACTGAAACAATTGCTAATACGCCTGATCAGGTATTTGCGCCCTCGCAAAAGCCCGGTACCAGGACGTCACCATCAACTCCACCCATTCCTGTAAAACAATCCGAAATTACACCTGCTGAAAAATCATCAGGCAGAGTGGCTGCTTCTTTGGAGCAAACAGTACCTGGTTCTACTTCTACTTCGCAAAAGCGGATAGGAGATGCTAATCAGGTTCATTCAAATGAAATTTTATTGAAGAAACCTACTTCAAACACTACACCTACATCCACTCCATCGAATAAAATCAACCCACTTATTGCACGGATCCCTTTTGACAGTAAAGTAAAACCGGTTAACGATCCTTTATCAGGTACGATAACAAATAAAATGCAAGCACCGACTGCTCTACAAAAAAAATCAGGTGACCATGCTCCGGCAATAAAAGAATCAACAAAAGCTTCTGCATTCCCGGTTAACCCAGTCCGTACGGAAGAACAAAAAGATTTGAAAGATTCCGGTTATGTAACATATGAAGCCATAACTGACCAACAAAATCTAAAGGATTCGGTGACTTCGGTTTCCAGGGTTAATACCACACCGGCGACGACCATTATTGATTCAGTAACTGTTGCAGTTGTAGCTCCTGTTGAAAAACAGCAGTCAAAATGGCAATTGGGTATTAACCTGCAAGGGGGCCTCAGCAATGTAACAGACGGAGGACTGTTTGACGTTACTCAAAAATCGCTTGTACAGGATGTGGCGTCCAATAGTTTTTCTTCACCATTACCGGCCAATGCCTTTTTACCTATGCCGTCGGATATCCGTCCTGCTTTTTCCTATGGTGCAGGGGTATTTGTAAAAAAACCTGTTTCAAAAAGATTAGACCTTTCAGCCGGTATCCAATATACATTTTTACAGACTTCCATACAGGTAGGTCAATGGACCCAGACGAACTGGATGGTGATGAATGCGCGGGGTACAATGGATGTTAATGCCTTTTATCGAGCAGGTACACAACAGGAATATAAAAATCAATATCATTTTGTGGAACTTCCACTTCAGGCATCTCTCAGGTTAAATAAACGCAGGCAATATCCGCTTACAGTGAGTACCGGTTTAGTTTTAGGCCGACTTTTATCAAGCAATGCTTTGCATTTCGATGGCGCCAGCCGTGTTTATTACGAGGATAATAGTTTATTCAATAAAACACAGTTCGGATTTACAGGAGGATTATCTATTGGATTGCTGCAAAGTACCGGGCACCCCCTGGCGATTGGTCCGTTCCTTCATTATCGTGCCACCAACCTCATGAAACAGAACGTGAGTGTAGAAAGGCATTTGCTCTCATTTGGACTGGAAGTTAAAGTACTGATGAAAAAATAGAATAAAATTTTCATTCTGCATTCATGGCGTGTGTAATAACAATGCAACGCTTTCACATTGTTACTTGTCAGAATTAAAAACCACCTGTTATGAAACTGCTGCTTACATTCCGCTGGCTGATTGCCGTTCCGGTATTATTTTGTTTTTCCGCTTGTTTGAAAGACCAATGCCAGGAAACTTTTCGCATCCACATTCCTGTTTATAAAAGCCTGACAGCAGTAAGGGCAGATATGAAAAGTGAAGCTCCACGTGTAATACAGTACCCCGGCAAGATCTTTACAATCGGACAATACATTTTCGTGAATGAGATCGACCGTGGCATTCATATCATTGATAATTCCAATCCTTCCGCTCCCAAAAATATTTCATTTATCAATATTCCCGGCAATATGGATATGTCGGTGCAAAATAATACGCTGTATGCAGACAGTTACGGTGACCTGGTAGCGATGGATGTTACCGATGTAAACAATGTCATTGCCAAAAAATTTGTATCGAATGTATTCCCTGACAGGAATATTTATTACTACAACAGTACGAATCCGGATTCAATAAAAGTAGTCGTCGATTTTCTTGTAAAAGATACTGTGGTTGATTGCCAGACTTTCAGGTACATGTCCTCCTGCAGTAGTTGCGCTTATGCTATGGACACGCGTGCTGCGATGTCGGCTGCAGGTGGTCAGAAATCAGGAAAAGGCGGATCAATGGCTCGCTTTACCATTCTTAAAAATCACCTGTACACGGTTACCCGTTCAGATCTGCGTGTGTTCAGTTTATCCCAGCCATTCGATCCTCAATTGTTGACCACCCGTGCGATAGGCAACTGGAACATCGAAACAATATTTCCTTTCATAAATAAGCTTTTCATCGGTTCTACCAATGGGATGTTCATATTTGATGTGACAGACCCCGGATCTCCGAATATGACCGGACAATTTGCGCACGTACAAAGTTGCGACCCGGTGATCGCTGACGAGCATTATGCGTATGTAACGCTGAGGAATGGTACCATTTGCACGGGGACCGTAAATCAGTTGGATGTGATTGATATCCGGACCGCCACGCCTTCATTAGTAAAGACTTATCCGCTGACAAATCCTCATGGATTGTCGAAAGAAAACAACACGCTGTTAGTCTGCGAAGGCGCTTCCGGTTTGAAAGTTTTTGATGCAACCAATGTTTTGTCGATCAAACAGGTTGCTCATTTAAAGAATATTGATGCGTATGATGTGATCACAAATGGTAATCTGGCACTGGTGGTAGGAAAAGACGGTTTATACCAGTATGATATTACTGACAGGAAGGATATCAAAAAGGTGAGCAGGATACCGGTTCATAACTAAGTAAAACTGTAAAGAGGAAGCGAATTTCATTTCTCCAATGGATATAAGATGAAAATAATATTTTTACTATCAGTGTTTTTTATTACCTGTGCGATTGAGGTTTCGGCACAGAAAAAAAATAATCCATCTTGTGATTGCGGTTTTCAGTCTATATTGAACATCGGGCTGCTGGAAGGTCAAATGGGAGGAGACTTCCAAATCCAAACTGTAAACGGTTTTCAATACAAAGGTTGGTTTGCCGGTATCGGCACCGGGGTTGATTATTATCGTTTCCGCAGTATTCCGCTCTTTCTGGATATCAGGAAAAATATTACCAATAAAAATCTTACACCATTTATTTATGCAGATGGCGGAATGCATTTTCCCTGGAAAAAAGATAATGAAAGTTTTTACTACGATGCAAGTATGTCGAATGGTCTTTATTATGATGCAGGCATCGGAATGAATTTCACCCTCAGAAAAAACCAGGGCATCACCTTTAGCGCGGGCTATAGTTATAAATTTGTAAAGGAAACTACTACCTGGCCTGTAGAGTGTCTTATGGCTCCATGCCAGCAATACAAACAAACACGGAGCTATGATCTGAACCGTTTGTCGATGAAGATCGGCTGGCGGATCAATAGTTGAGATGCAGAATAAAGTTTTATCTTTCTGCAAATTCCACATATGTTCAGACGCCTGATGCATTTCTTTCCGGCATTCGGATTTATACTTCTTGTTGGTTGTAATGGAGAAAATTCAGATCCGACAAACGATTCGACCGCTCTGTTGAATGCAGATACGCTCTCACAAATGATTCAACAACTTTCTTCCGACAGTTTTCTTGGAAGAAAGCCATTTACCGAAGGAGAAACAATTACGGTTGCTTACCTGCAGGAAAAGTTTAAGGCAATGGGTGTTGAGCCAGGTAATGGCAATAGCTATGTGCAGGAAGTTCCGATGGTGAGCATTAGTGCAAATGCAGCGCCATCGATGGAAGTAAAAACACAGGGAAAGACAATGCCATTGAAAGGATATGATGACTATGTGATCTGGACGGATAAAACTGATCCGGAGCAGTCATTCAAAAACGATGAATTTGTGTTTGCAGGATATGGCGTGGTGGCACCTGAACACAACTGGAATGATTATGCAGGCATTGACGTGAAAGGAAAGATAGTGATGGTGCTTGTTAATGATCCCGGCTTCAATGCCGGTGATACAACATTGTTCAAGGGTAAAACCATGACTTATTATGGTCGTTGGACATACAAATTTGAAGAAGCGGCAAGACAGGGAGCAAAAGGATGCCTGGTCATTCACAATACTGCAGCCGCAGGTTACCCGTTCAATGTCCAGCAATCAAACTGGAATACAAGCAGGTTACGTCTTGACAGTCGTGGGAGCAATGAACAATTGTGTAATATCATCGGATGGATACGATCAGATGTAGTGAAACAACTCATCACCTTTGCCGGTAAAGATACTTCCATGATGAGCCAATCGGATCAGCGAGGATTTAAAGCGGTGCCCCTCGGGATCAATGCTTCCACATCGATGAGCGTTAAAACAGAATATAACAAGTCTGCCAATGTGATTGGTAAGATCACCGGCAGTGAACATCCCGATCAATACGTTGTTTACACTGCGCACTGGGATCATTTCGGTATTGGAAAACCTGATGCTACCGGAGATTCAATTTACAATGGTGCACTGGACAATGCGAGTGGAACGGCTGCATTGCTGGAACTGGCCAGGGCTTTTAAGAATATGAAAACAAAACCACTTCGAACGGTGGTTTTTGTTGCAGTAACAGCCGAAGAACAGGGATTGTGGGGTTCTGCCTACTATGTACAGCATCCTGTATTTCCTCTGGAAAAAACAGTGGCAAACATCAACATTGATGGATTAAATAATTATGGAAAAACCAAAGATCTGGTGGTAGTAGGAAAGGGGCAATCTGAACTGGAAGATTTACTTAAAACCGTTCTTGATCAACAGAACCGGGTTCTTTCTTT
>WUUC01018338.1_pt1 | contig 10429 bp, 8 predicted proteins | sample 6278441 | NCBI WGS metagenome assembly WUUC01 (sample SAMN13675441, study PRJNA597444) | soil metagenome | isolation source: soil | place: USA: Washington | collected 2017-10 | reverse complement strand
GCACCCGCACGGTGGGCGTGCTCCTCAACGACATGCGCAACCCCTGGTTCGTGGAACTGCTCGACGGCCTCAACTCCCTGCTGCACGCCCACGGCCTGCGCATGCTCCTTGCCGACGGCCACCTCAACCTGCGCCTCGGCGAGGACCTCACCCGCGCCTTCACCGACCTGCGCGTCGACGGCCTGATCGCCGTCGGCACGCTGCCGGGCCCCGAGGCGCTGCGCACGGCGGCCACGCGGGTGCCCACCGTCGTCGCCGGCGCCCGTGAACCCGTGCTGCCGCACGTCGACCTCGTCGCCAACGACGACCAGCACGGCGCCCGGCTCGCCACCGAGCACCTCATCGCGCTCGGCCACCGGCGCATCGCCCACATCGCGGGACAGGGGATGGTCGGCGAACTGCGCCGCCGCAGCTTCGAGACCGTCATGCGCGAACACGGACTGTCCGACACGGCCGTCGTGGAACAGGGCGACCTGACCGAGGAGGGCGGCTACCGTGCCACCGTCCGGCTGCTCAGCGCCCGCGAGCGGCCCACCGCCGTCTTCGCCTTCAACGACATCGCCTGTGTCGGCGCCCTGTCGGCCGCCGAGGAACTCGGCCTCCGTGTGCCGCACGACCTCTCCCTCGTCGGCTACGACAACACCTACCTCGCGCGTCTGCGCCACCTGTGGCTCACCACCGTGGACAGCGCCGGCCACGACGTCGGCCGCCGCGCCGCACAGTGCCTGCTCGACCGCATCGCCGACCCCGCCCGTCCCGCCGAGGTCGTCCTCAGCACGCCGGTGCTGGAGGTGCGGGGCACGACGGCCGCGCCGCGCGAGAGCCCCGCCTGAGTCACGCACGACACCAGCTCCGGCGGTGAGGGTGAAGGCCCGGCCCGAACGAAGCCCGGGGAGCACCGGCGCGGGGCCGTGTCCTCGTGCGTCAACGGCTCTAGAGTGGGCGGCTGCTGACCGGTTCACCGTGTCCTTCCCCCTGGAGGAGCGCATGTCCCGCAGACCGCCCCGACGTTCCGTGCTGCGTGGCCTGGCCGCCGCCGGAACCGCGGTGATCGGCTTCGACCCCTTCACACGGAGCTGGGCGGTGACCCCGTCCGACGGGCCACTGGACGGCATCCCCGAGCTGGACGGAACCCTCCACACCGACGAGGCCGCCCTGAGCGCCGCCGCCGACGACTTCGGCCACATCGTGCACCGCCGCCCGGCCGCGGTGCTGCGGCCGGGCTCCGTCGCCGACGTCGTGGCGATGGTGCGGTTCTGCGCCAGGCGCGGAATCCCGGTCGCCCCACGCGGACAGGGCCACGGCACGAACGGTCAGGCACAGGTCTCGGGTGGCCTGGTCGTCGAGACCACTCCGCTCGATGCCGTCCGGCCCATCGGACCCGGCAGCACCAGCGTCCGGGTCGGAGCCGGCGCGAAGTGGAGCGACGTCGCCAAGGCCACCCTCGTCCATGGCCTGACCCCTCCCGTCTTCACCGACTACCTCGAACTCTCCGTCGGCGGAACACTGGCCGTGGGCGGCCTCGGCGGCCAGACCCACCGTCACGGCGCGCAGGTCGACAACGTCCTGGAGCTCGAAGTCGTCACCGGCGCGGGGGAGTTGCTGCGCTGTTCCCCGGCCCGCCACCGTGACCTGTTCCTCGCCGTACTCGCCGGCCTGGGCCAGTGCGCGGTGGTCGTCGGCGCGACCGTACGACTGGTCCGCGCGCCCGAGACCGTACGCCACTACCTCCTGCCGTACGACGATCTGCGGACCTTCGTGGAGGACCAGCGCCTGCTCGTCCGCGACCGACGGTTCTCCTACGTCGAGGGGCAGATCGTTCCGGACGCCACGGGTTCCTTCCGCGGGTATGTCATCGAGGCCGTCGCCTACGGACCTCCCGCGGGGGACGTTCCCGACGACGCCGCGCTCCTGCGGGGGCTGCGGCACGACCCGTCCGGCGCGGAGATCACCGACCTCCCGTACTACGACTTCCTCGACCGGCTCGCCCCGGCCGTCGCCGCTCTCAAGGAAGCCGGGCTGTGGGCGTACGCCCATCCATGGCTCAACCTGCTCGTGCCCGGCCGGAAGGCGGCCGAGGTGACGGGCCGGCTCCTGGACGCGCTCACCCCGGACGACGTGGGTCCGGGAGGCGTGGTGCTGCTGTACCCGCTGGTGCGCGAGCGCCTGCGGACCCCGCTGCTGCGCATGCCCGACGACCCCGTGCCCTACCTCTTCGCGGTCCTGCGGAGCACTCCTCCCGACGACACGGCGGCGGTACGGCGACGGCTGGCGGCCAACCGGTCCGCGTACGACCTCGTCCGCGCGGCAGGCGGCACCCGGTACCCGGTCGGCTCCGTACCCTTCGACCATGCCGACTGGCGACGGCACTTCGGGACCGCCTGGCCCCGGTTCGCCGCCGCGCGGAAGACCTACGACCCGCGCGGGATCCTCGTCCCCGGACAGGGAATCTTCTGACCGGGCCGGTTACGGGCTGACCGACCCGGTCAGCCGACCGGGTCGTCGCACTGCGTCCCGGGCGGGCAGAACCAGAGCAGGGCCGTGTCCACGAGTTCCCGTTCGTCCTCGGTCCCGTCGGCCTCGGAGCCGTACGCGACCAGCGCGTACCGTTCGCCGTCCGTCGCCTCGAAGCGATGGTCGATGACGTGCCGGGTGCCACCGCCGCCCAGCTCGCCCGCGATCTCGTCGGCGCGGTACTCGTGCTCGGCCGCCTGCCCCACGGCACTCGGGACCTCCTCCATGGCGACCGGTTCGTATCCGTCGAGCTTCTCCGCCTCGGTCTGCGCGGCCTGCAGCGACGAGTAGGGCGAGGTCTCCATCACCTGGAACACCTGAAGACGCCGGGTGCCGTCCGGACTGCGGTAGTCGACGATGTCGATGCCGTACTGCGACGACCTGCTCTTGCGCTCCCAGCCTTTCGGCAGCGCCACCCGGTACCCCGCGGCGTCCTGGAGGGATTCGTAGTCCTCGGGGAGGGTCGCCGACGACTCGAAGGTGGTGTCCTGCGAGGGCGACCCGTCCGGGGGAACGTCGTCTCCGGTCCCGCCCGACGTCGTCTCCGAGGAGTCCTGCCCGGTGGCGGCGGGCTCCCGGTACGGTTCCGGCTCGTCCTTCCAGGCCAGTGCCCAGATGCCGAAGGCGAGCCCGGCGACCGCGAGCACGATCCCCGTCTGCTGCCGGACGGTCTTCTGCCGCGGCACGTCCAGGTACTGGTCGGTGTGGAAGAGGCGTTCGCGCCGGGAACCGCCCCACTCCTGCCGCTCGGTGTCGAACACCCTCATCGCCGCGGCCCTCCGTGTCGCCGTCCCATGCCCGTCATCGGCTGCCTGCCGCCGTCCGTCGTCATCCCGTCGGTCATCCGAGGAGCTGGGCGATGCCCTGGACGACGGCTGTCGCCGAGGCGATGGCTCCGGCGGCCGCGGCCTGTGATCCCAGCCAGCCGCGTACGCCCGTCAGCAGGCGGGTGAGGCGTTCCGGCCCGGCGGCGCCGGTGCGGGTGATCTCCGCCTCCGCGTCGGCCAGTTCACCGTCGAGGGTCGTGTCCTCGGCGCTGCGCTCTCGCCCGGGCAGGGCCTCGCGGAGAGCACGAATCGCCTGGAGCAGTTCTGCGTGCCGCACGTCCGGCTCCGCCCCCGTCTGGTTGACGGAGTACGCGCTGCCCTGGCTGCCGGTGGCGATCGAGCCGCCGCTCATGGAGCCGATGTGCACGCTGCCCGTACCGCCGTCCTGCGTCGGCCGGCCGGGAGTGGGGTGTCCTGTGTCGCTCATTTGCTGGGGTCCTTGGGGTCCGGTGCCTAGCTCGGGTCGGTGCGCGGTGTGCCCTGCGCCGGGGCGGGGGCGGCGTTGTGCGAGGTGGCGCTGCCGTGGGGACCGGTGGCGACGGAGCCGCCGGACATCGCCTGGACGAAGACGCTTCCGCCGCTGACCTGGTAGACGTGCTGCTCGAACTGCTCGGTCTGGTAGCCGTGGGCGTGGAGTGCCTGGCGCACACCGTTGACGATGCGCTCCTCGACGGTCTTGATGTACCGGGTGGCGTCCATCTCCTGATAGGGCGAAAGCCGGGAGGTGGCGGTCAGTTGACGCAGTGAGACCCGGGGTACGTCGGGGGCCGGTTCGCGGGTGGACCAGCCGGTGGTGAGCTCCCTGGAGACGGTCTTCAAGGCGCTGATGCCCGCGCTGACGCCGGTCGCGGGAGCGTGGCCGAGGGCCCGTACGGCGCCGCGCGCCCAGCCCTCGGGCAGCCGGTCCACCAGGGTGTCCACGTTCCTGAAGTCCTTGCGGACCGGGCCGAGTACGTACGGTGAGACCTCCAGTACGAGCATGCCGCCCTGGGTGTGCACGCGGACCAGGACCGTCACCACGACCTGTTCGTGCCAGGCGCCGATGCGCACGCGCAGGAACACGCGCCGCCCCTCGCCGCCCTCGTCGACGGCCTCCTTCAAGTGGGCGGCGACCTGGACGGGGTCGTAGACCGTCAGGCCGTCCCTGCCGGCTCCGCCCGCCGCCGTCGCGCTCGCGTCCGGGCTGCCGCCGACGTGCAGCTCCTCGTCACGGCCGATGCCGCCCGGCAGGTAGACGAACCGGTCGATCTCCAGTTCGCGGAGCCGGTCCTTCCCGGTACGCGCGGCCGAGTCGCGCAGCCGCAGCAACTGGGGCTCGATCATGGCGAGTGCGCCCTCGGCGGTGAGCGGCCCCTTGTCCTGGTGCGGGATCAGGGTTCCGTTGGAGGCGGAGTCGGCCGGAGCGGCGGGCCCGGTCGGTGGCCCGGAGCGCTTGCGCAGTTCCATCGCGAAGGACCAGGCCCGACGTTGTGTGCCCAGCCCGACGAAGGGGCTGTCCGCTTCGTAGAGGGTCAGGGCGGCCTGCTGCTCGCGCTGGATGTTGCCGAGCAGATCCTCGTACAACGGCCCTGAGGGCAGCTCCGGCTGAGTCGTCTTCTGGAAGGTCCAGCGCGACAGCCAGCGGCACAGGGCCCGACGCTGAGTGGCCTGGTGCCACCACGCGATCAAGGCGATGAGTAGCGGAAACAGCAGCGGATACGGCGTCTGTACGGTGCCGCGGAGCACTCCGGCCACATACCAGTACCAGTAGAAGACGGCGAACATCGTCGCACACCACGTCACCGTGCGGCCGAAGCCCTGGGCCGCCTTGGCCACCGGGTCGGGGAGGCCCGCCTGGCGCCCCTCGGAGCTCTGCGTCTTCACGGCGTGGGCGAACCAGAGGCCGAGGGCGACGAACGCGTAGAACTGGGACCACGGCATGGGCATTCCGGCGGTGAGTTTCTCGTCGCCGGCGTAGAACGCGGTGAACACGTCGCCGAAGCCGACCTCGGCCCCGTCACCCCAGCTGTCGGCTACGCGGTCCCAGAACATCACGACGTCGGACAGCAGGAACCCGAGCCAGGCGACGAGCATCAGCCCCGCCGTGCGCGCCTCCTGCCGTGTGACACGCACGGCATGGGCCAGTACGGGCAGGACGTCGACCCCCAGCGGAGGGGCCACGGGCCGCTCCTGGTGATCCACGAGTTCGTCGATGACCCGGCGCCGGAAGCCGGCGTCCTGATAGACGCCGGCGCACAACAGCCGGGTCGCCTCCGTGCGGCTGTACGGATGTTCCGGGAGGCTCACTCCGGCCACGTTGCTCCTATGTCCCCTGGTGTCAGGGGAAGGAAGCTAATGGACGATCGACCTCGCCCGTCCGGTCGTCGGGCACTGGCACTTCGTTAGGGTGAAAGGCTCCCTTTCCGCTGGACAGGGCGCGAAGTTCGAAATCTCGGCCCACCGTCAGAAGGGCGGGATCTCCTCCGGAACGAGCCCGAGCTGCCGGAGAAGGCCGTAAAGATCGGTCTCACCCCAGAACTCGACGATCCGCCCCTCGCTCAGGCGATAGGACTTGATGCCCGTCATCGTCAGGTCACGCCCGGTGCGGTCGTGCGTGTACGTCAGGGTGAAAGCGGTGGCCACCCGGTCCTCGGCGGCGAACAGATCGTCCACTCGTACGCGGCAGTTGGACAGACCTGGGCTCAGGATCGCCCCTTCGGGGTAGCGCCGCCCCCGCACATGCTGCCCGGCCCCGTGGACCACCACGTCCTCGGCGACGAGTTCCGCGAGTTCGTCGAGGTCCCGTGTCTCGAACACGCGCAGATAGCGGAGGACGACCTCGGCGTTGAGCTTGCTCAGGGCGGTCGGCTCGGCGGACATGCGAGGAACGTATCCAGCGGTGCCCGGCGCCACCAGAGGTCCGTCGGCCGGTTGTCAGAGCACGGCGGCCACCTCGAAGCCCGCCTCGGTGATCGCGGCGCACACCTTCGAGCCGTCGAGTGCCTCGCCCGTCACGGTCACCGAACCGGTGTCGAGGTCGATGCCCACCCGGTCGACGCCGAACACCCCGCCGACCCTGGTCTCCAGAGTGTCGGCACAGCGGCCGCAGGTCATGCCGATGACGTGGTACCGCTGCTCAGTCATGATCCCTCGTCTCTTCCCGACGTGCGCACGCACGCTGTGGGAGCCGCTCCGGGATCAGATACGCGTCCGCCGACAGCGGTGTTCACCCCTGCGGGCGACTCACAGGGAAGCCGGTCGGACGGCCCCGCCCGCACCGCCGAGAGCGTCCAACGCCGTGACGGCCACGTGCAGTTGGGTGCGATGGGCGCCGGACTCCAGGTCGTTGCCCAGGAGCCGCTCGATGGTACGCAGCCGTTGGTAGAAGGCCTGCCTGGAGAGCCCGACGTGCTTGGCGGCGATCGACTTGTTGCCGGCGGCGACGAGATATTCGCGCAGGGTCGAAAGGAGGTCGCTGCCGTGTCGTGCGTCGTGCTGGACGAGGCGTCCGAGCTGCTGTTCCACGTACCGCTGGACGCGCACGTCGTCGCGCAGGGAGTACAGCAGTTCCGGCAGACCGATGTCGGACGCGACATGGAAGGGGCGGTCGAGCGTTCCGGGGCCGATCGCGTCGGCGATCTGTTCGGCCTCGCGGAACGACCTGGTGACCTGGCTGAGTTCGGTGACCCCGGGGCCGACCGCCACGACGAGCCCCTCCCCGAACGTGCCGCGCAGCTCCCGGCCGACCCGTTCCACCACCGGCTGCCAGGCCGAGGCGCGGGCCAGCGCGAGCAGCAGCCCGGTCCGGTGCTCGGACAGGTCTCCTACCAGGGCCTTGACCCCCGAGATGGGCAGCTCCGTGGCGAGGTGCCCGGTCACCGTGGTGTCGCCGTCGCCCGTGTCCGAGTGGTCGATGACGACCGGGACGAGGCGGTGACCGGTCGTGGGCAGTCCGAGCGCCTCGGCCCTGAGGCGCGCCTCGGTACGGCTCCGGTAGCGCCAGTGGAGCAGATCGAGCAGGACGGAGCTGTGCGCGCGCCGGTCCCACTCGGGCTTGCCGGTCAGCCGCGCCAGGGTGAGGGCGGTGGCGGCCTGTTCGAGGATCATCGTCTGCTCGGGGCCGATATGCGGGCCGGACGCGTGGGGCAGCATGATCAGCCGCCCCCACCGTCTGCCCCGGTCCTCGACCGGTGCCACGAGCCAGCCCTCGGGCCCGCTCGCCGCTGCCCGGTCCGGCGTCGGGGCGGTGCGCGAGCGCCGCGGCCAGGCCTCCAGGACCTGTCCGTCGGGAGGACCGGCGGTCCGGCAGATCACCGCGTGGTGGATCAGGTTCTCCAGGACCACCGGACACCCCGTGAGGTCCGCCGCGGCCTGCACGAACTCCTCCGGGTCCGCTCCGCGCAGGGTGAGCGAGGTGAACAGCTCGCGCACCTGCTGAGCGCGACGCAGCAGCTCACCCTGCGCGTCCAGGATCAGCGCGTGGACGGTCTGGGTGACCTCGATGAACCGCACACCGCGCGCCAGCACGATCAGCGGCAGGTCCCTCTCCCGGCAGGCCGTGACCAGTTCCTGCGGCGCGTGCTGATAGCGGCGGCCCAGCTCGACGACCAGCCCGGCCACGCCCACATCTGCCAACGAGTCGACGTAGCCGCGTAGTTGGGTGGGATCTGCCGGGTGCGGCATGCCCGTGGTGAGGACGAGTTCGCCACCTTCCAGGAAGGAGGCCGGGTCGAGCAGCTCGGTGACATGGACCCAGCGGACCCTGCGCGACAGCTGGTCCTCGCCTGCCGCCACCCGGGGCAGACCGGCGGCGATGACGGGCAGCCGCAGCACGTCCGCGACCGTGAGGAACGGCATGGGGGCAGCTCCAGTCCGACGACGTGCCGACCGACCCGGCACGATGTCCGGACCACTCTGAGGGGTGAGACAGACCGACGCAAGGCCCCGATTGCCCAGCTCAGCGCCGTGCCCCGAAGGGGCGCGGGGAACGGCGCGAGCAACCACACCGGACTGACAGCCGCCGACGCACCACGCGTCCCGCGGCGAGAAGGCGGCCAGAACCAACGGGACGTGTCAGGGCCGCCGCGCGATCAGATCAGCGACCGTGGCAATCGGAGAAGTCCGGGCCCGCCCGCCCGCCTCGTGCCGGTCCGCCCACCGATAGGCGACGTACAGCCCGCGCACGCCCAGCCAGCGCAGCGGCTCCGGCTCCCAGGTGCCGGGGCGGTGCCCCGTCCACGGCAGCCGGGTCAGCCGGGACTCACGCCGGAGCACCAGATCGGTGAGGGTGCGGGCGGCGAGGTTCGTGGAGGTCACACCGTGCCCGACATAGCCGCCGGCCCAGCCGAGCCCCGTGGCGCGGTCGAGTCCCACGGTGGCGGACCAGTCGCGGGGCACGGCGAGCACACCGCACCAGGCGTGGTCGACCCGGGCACCGGCGGTCTGCGGCAGCATCGCGTAGAGCGTGTCGGTGAGCTGGCCGATGGTCCGGGCGTCCACCTGCCCCGCGTCGTCGGTGCGGGAGCCGAAGCGGTACGGGACACCACGGCCGCCGATCGCGATCCGGTCGTCCGGGGTGCGCTGCGCGTACATGTGCCCGTGCGCCGTGTCGCCCAGCGTCTCGCGGCCCGCCCAGCCGATCTCCTCCCACAGCTCCTGCGGCAGTGGTTCGGTGGCGATCATCGAGCTGTTCATCGGCAGCCAGGCGCGGCGCAGTCCCTTGAACGAGGCCGTGAACCCCTCCGTCGCACGCAGGACGACGGGCGCACTGACCGTGCCGTGCGCGGTGACCGCCCGCCCCGGCTCGATGGCCGTGACCGGGGACTGCTCGTAGAGGGTCACACCGAGCCGTTCGACCGTCTCGGCGAGCCCCTTGACCAGGGCGGCGGGCTGCAGCCGGGCGCAGTGCGGGGTCCAGGCCGCGGCCGTCATGCCGTCGACGCGGATGCGGTCCGCGGCCTCCTCCGGTGTGAGCATCACGGCGTCCGGCACGCCCCACTCGTGGTCGGCCGCGGTCTTGTGGCGCAGCCGGGTCGCCTGCGCGGGGGTGCGGGCCACCCGCAGGGTGCCGCCCTTGACGATGCCGGCGTCGATCTCCTCGCGCTCGGACACGGCGACGATCTCGTCGACGGCCTCGTTCATCACCTGCTGGTAGTCGAGCACGGCATCCCGCCCGTACTGCTTCGCCAGTCGGTCGCGGGCGCCGGGCACGAGCCCCGACGCCCAGCCGCCGTTGCGGCCGGAGGCACCGAACCCCGCGAACTCGGCCTCCAGGATCGTGATCCGCAGTGAGGGGTCGGCCAGTTTGAGGTAGTACGCGGTCCACAGTCCGGTCAGTCCGGCGCCCACGATGCACACATCGGCGTCGCGGTCACCGGGCAACGCTGCGCGTGGGGTGGGCAGTTCGGCGAACCAGTGGGAGATCCGGCCGTTGACCGGGCCGGGCTGACCGAGCGTGGTGGCGCTCACGGGATGTCCTTTCACGGCGGCTGGACGAGGAGACGACGAAGGTCAGACGCCGAGCAGGGGAGGCAGCTCGGAGAGGTTGCTGATCTCCTCGTACGGCTGGTAGGCGGCCGACCCCGGGAAGCCGTACCGGTTCACCCAGATCCGCCGCATGCCCTCGTACCGCTTGGTCGGCATGATGTCGTACTCCCAGCCCTGCGCGGTGTGGATGATGTCCTCGGGGCCGCGCCCGGTGGCCTTCATCAGGTACTCGAAGGCCTGCGGGAGCGGCTTGTACGCTCCGGCCTGCTCGGCGGTGAGGACGTAGTCCCACTCCACGCCGAGCTCGTCGACGGCGTAGGAGATGAGGTCGTCCTCGCTGTTGGAGAGGATGGCGATGTCGTACTCGCCCTTGAGGCGGCGCAGCGCGTCCGGGACCTCGCTGAACGGCGTGAACTTCTTGATGGCCTCGATCAGCGCCTCGCCGTCCTCGTCCCGGTACTCCAGGCCGTGCAGCAGCATGACGTTGCGCAGGGTGCGGCGGACGACCTCGCGGTAGGGGCGGTAGTCGTCGACGACGCCCTGGAAGCGCATGACGTAGGCGTCGTGGTGGAACCGGTCCGGATCGACGCCGAACTCGGCCAGGCGGTCCTTGACGATCTCGT
>WUUC01107664.1_pt1 | contig 10431 bp, 6 predicted proteins | sample 6278441 | NCBI WGS metagenome assembly WUUC01 (sample SAMN13675441, study PRJNA597444) | soil metagenome | isolation source: soil | place: USA: Washington | collected 2017-10 | reverse complement strand
GAAGATGAGGCCAATGGTGCGGAGGCAACGGCTGAGCGAGTTGGTCGTACGCGACGTCGAATCCCGAGATCGGAATGACGTTCAAGTCATCCATCGAACGATCGATCGATCCGACGCGGAGGATCGGCAGCCAAGCATCGGCCGAGGCGCTTCCGCAGCCGACGACCATCGTGCCGAACGCGATAAGGTGGAGTAAATAGCGTGCCATCGCGTTAAGCTCGATCCTGGGAGGGAGTTTCGTCGGCTGGGAGCGTAGGAGCCCACGAGAATCGGAGAACGACAATGGCCGTAATCAAAACGGAGAGGCACAGGAGGGCTTCTCCATGCCAATGTCCGACCAGATACATGGGAAACAAGTACAGGGCCGTCATTCCGCCGATCCCGACGAATAGATTGAACAACATGAGCATAAAACTCGGCTCCGTATCGGACTGTTCGGTCAGTTTCGGTTGTGCCAAGGAGGAGACTAATTTCCAGAACCCGTACGGTCGAACCGCTTCGTAGAAGTTTACAAGAACAGGCTGCGGCGTCGGGCTGGTGAAACCGGAGACGAGAACGGACGCCAGCGTTGTGAACAGCAATAGGACGACGAATCCATAATAGTTGGGCCAGTCGGGGGCGAGTAGCCAGAACAGTGAGCAGAAACTGCCGGTGATAACGCCGGCGGAATAGCCCCAGCCATTGAGCCGCCACCAATACCAACGCAGGCAGTTGGGGATGACCAGCCCGGAAACGAAGCTCATTTGCAGCCAGTTCCAAATCACGTCGATCGAGCGGACCGAGACGCCGATCAGGGCGCCCAGGAGGACGACGATGAGCGTGGCCAGGCCGCTGATGGCCGTCATCTTCGTCGGCGACGAACGCCCCCCCTGCATGAGGCCGACGTAAAGGTCCTTTGCCAGATAAGCGGCCCCGCTGTTGATGGTCGCCGCGAGGGTGGTCATGAACGCTGCAATAAAACCTGCCAGGACGATGCCGTGGACGCCTGTGGGAAGATTGTTTTGCAGAATCGCCGGCATGATCTGCTCTGGATCGCCGGTGTGGACGCCTTCGGTGATGGCGAGCAACGTGATTCCCATCGCCATGGCCCACCGTGGCGCCAGAAAAAAGGGCCAGGCGGCCGCCAGCTTGCAGGCGTCGCGCGGCGAGCGGGCGGCGAGGTAACGCTGGAAGTCGTACATCTGCGCAGGACCGCCGGCGTTCATCAAGAAACCTTTGCCGACCCAAGCGATGACGAACCAGCCAAATGGGGCGAGATCGGGCCGCTCCGCCAAGCGCCATCCCGTGAGTCGCCACGACGGGACCAAATTCGCGAAGTCGGACGGAACGTGCGCGGCGATCAGCTCGGGCGTCGCTTTCGCATAGGCGATGACGGCAATGATCAGCGCTGCCGCAGTCAGCACGACCGCTTGCACGGCGTCGGCGGCGACCACGCTATACAAGCCCCCTGCAATCACATAGGCGGCAGTGATGCCGAGAATCGCTAGCGAAATCAAGATCGATGGAGCGACGCCGATTTCGTTTTCCAGCACGGTCCAGGTCGAGGTTGAGATCTCGCTCCGCACGTAATAGTCGGCGAACTTGATCATCCCTTGCAAGGCATAAGCGACCGAACCGACGGTGAACAAGACGGCGACCGAGGCGTAGGCATAGCGCGCTGCCCTCCCCGCGGCACCGTCGCCGAAGCGGGTGATCATCCAATCGGCGCCGGTCATGGCCGACGACCTTCTGACCCACTTGGCCATGTACGCCATGCCGAACGCGGGGAGCGCGACGCCCCACATCCAATGCTGCCACCACGATTGCATTCCCAGCGCGTAGAGAATGCTCACGATCCACATCGTGCCGGTCAGATCGAAATTTGAAACGGCGCCGCTAATCGCAAGCAACAACCACGGGATCCGTCGTTCGCCAAGAAAGTGAGACTCCAACGTGTCGACGGTTCGACGACGCTGCCACAGCCCGACGCCGATGACGACGCCGAAATAGAGCACTACGGCGATGCCGTCCACTGCATTCATGAGAGCCCCAAGGGCGTACGATGAGCGTCTGACGAGAGAGAAGAACGAGGGGGCGGCGGTGAGGCTCGCACGATTTTAAGAAGAGATGCTTGCCAAGGGATTCGGCAAAACGAATGCCGCGAGACTTTGTGTAACTGGTGATCGGGAGGAGGCTAGCCTGTCGTCGATGCGCGAATGGCGAGTTCGCAGTCGATAATGACTTGATGCCGCGTTGTGCCAACACTGGCCGACTGCGGCAGCACGGCCTCAAACGCCGCTTCTGCGAAAGGCCTCGCCGGCAAGCGAACGGTCGTCAACGGCACAGGGAGAAAACTGGCGATCGGATCGTCGTCGAACCCCGCCAGTTTCACGTCGCGGCCAATTTGCAGCCCCATCGCCGTCAGATGGCGTCCCAACATAGCGGCGAAGCGATCGGACTTGCAGACGATGCCGTCGGGACGACCAAGCTTCATTAGCTGTTTGCAGAACGCCTCGGTCGGATTGTCAGTCGACCAGACAAGTTCCGACGATGTCGGAATCCCGTGGTTCTGCAGCGACTCGTAATATCCAGCCAGGCGATCCTGAACGGCCGTCGAGACTTCGGGAATACCGACGAACGCCACGCGCCGGCAGCCGACGTCGAGCAGATGATTCGTCACGAGCGTGCCGCCGCGACGGTTGTCGTAGCCGATGCGGACGAACTCGCTGCGCTGCGGATACGAGACGACGTCGCGATCGACGAGGACGACGGAGATGCCGGCGTCGCATAATCGATCAACCACCATGCGATTGCAAATCATATCCTCTTGTGGCAACTCTGCCGGATAGTAGAGGCAGCCGGTGATCTTCCGGGCCACCAGCGCTTCCGCCGCCAGACGCATCGACTCGCGAATGGTGCGGCCGTTTGCCGGTAAGCACTGCACATGCAGCGTCGCTTCCTGGCTCCCTGCCAGATCGGCCAGATGGCGTTGAATCAATCCTTCGACGTATCCCAACTCCGATGATTCGCGGACAAACAGAGCGCAAAACGCGATTGATTTGAGTGACGGCGAGTGGAGATCGACGGCGTAGGTCCCCGACCCTTGCCGACGTTGCACCAGTCCGGCGTGGGCCAGATCGCGCAAAGCGCGGATCGCCGTCGTGCGGGAGGTGGCGTACTTCTTGGAGAGTTGCGATTCGGTCGGCAAGCGATCGCCCGGGGCGATGAGGCCGGTGCGTAGCGAACTCTCGAGTTCATCGAAGATGTGTCGGTGCATTGGCTTGCGCGACGTCCGCTGGGCAAGCTCAACCGACGGAGGCAACGATCGGCGCGAAGGAGGCATGGCCCATCCCGCTTTAAACAATGAGTTCCGAACAATTTCGGAACAATGAAGTCATGATAGCGAACAGCCCCGAAGTTATTTGATACATCAACTTTTGTCAAGTAAATGCAATAAATTATTGACGTGGGATGCTCGGACTCTTAATTTAACCCTTACGCGATACGAATTACGAGAACGGCGATGCCTTGTCCGAAATAGCAGCGTCCCCGACAGCTTTTCTCCTAGTTGTTGCATCATCTTATCTACCGATGTCCGAGCGTTGGGCGGTTCGTCCGGCGCGATCGTTTCTCTATCACCTCAATCCGTTCGCAAACTGCTCGGGACTTCCGAGCGAAAGGGACCGCGCCGTGAAGACTCGCGGATTTACACTGGTTGAGCTTCTCGTCGTGATCGCCATCATCGGCGTGCTTGTCGCGCTCTTGCTGCCGGCCGTCCAGGCGGCTCGCGAGGCGGCTCGTCGCTCGCAGTGTACGAACAACCTGAAGCAATTGGGCCTGGCGATCCTCAATCACGAGTCAGCCAAAGGGCGATTCCCTCAAAACGAGCAAGTCGTAACAAAACTAGCGAACGGCCGCGAAGAGAAACGCGATCTTGCCTCGCATCTCGTCATGATGGCGCCTTTCATCGAGGCCGCCAATTTGACGAACGCGGTTAATCTTGATCCGTCGTCGCCAGTCGTTCCTGGCGAACAATTGGTGAATGGCGTCAAACTGAGCCAATTGCCGCTAGCGGCATTGTCGTGCCCAACAGATCAAAAGACGGGGCTGCAGAGCGCCGACGGCTTGACGGCGCTGGCGACGTTGTCAGTTGGGCCGGTCGCCGTCACGTCGTATGCGGGATCGATGGGCGCTCAAATCATGGGATCGTTCGGCAGCTGCAATCTCCATGGCAGCAACTTCGTGCCGGACGGGGGGACTCAGTATGATCTCGACGACGATGGCGAAGATTGGTTCAACACCACTTCGACGATGAATCCCTCCTGCAATGGCGCGGGCAAAGGCAACATTCGCGCCGACTGCTCGGTTCCCGCCCACATTTCCGGCGTCTTTGGACGCGGCAATTGGGCGACGACAATGCGCGAGATTGAAGATGGCGCGTCAAACACGATCGCCATGGGCGAGATCATTCCATCGACGGCCGGCTATCAATGGGTCAACGGCTGGACTCGCTCGGAAGGACTTTGGTTCGCCACGACGGCTCCCTTGAATCTCAGCACCGACCCCGAGGTTTATCAGGCCGGTGGTGGCGGGCGGGGCGGAGGCGCGGTGGCCGTTCCTTCCTGCCGCGATTGGGAAAAAGACTTCAACGCCGCGATGGGCTTCAAATCTCGCCATCCGGGGGGAGTGAACTTCGTATTCTGCGACGGTTCAGTCCACTATCTCGATGAAGGCGTCGACTACGGAACGTACCAGCGTCTCGGCGCCAGAAGCGATGGCGAAGCGGTGTCGTTCTAAGCCGTCTTGGTCGCACCATGATGCTTAACTCTTAATAACTGCGAGTTTATTATCCATGAACTTTGCTTACGAACGCCTGCGGATACTCGCCTTCATCGCCATGACGATGACAGCGGCGGGGTGCGCTAAGAATGGCGCTGGGCCGGAGACGGTTCCCGTCACCGGCAAGGTAATGCTCGACGGCGTTCCGATCGCCCAAGCGGTCGTTTCGCTAACTCCTGCCGCCGACGCGGCGGGAAGCGTTCCAGCCCAAGCCACGACGAACGAATCGGGAGAGTTCGAAGTTTATTCCGCCTTTGATCAAGGAAGAACGACTCAGGCTGGCATGGTCCCCGGGGACTACGCCGTCACGGTGACCAAACTCGAGTCGATCCCCGCCCAAGCGCAACTCACGCGGGCGCCGAAGAACTTGCTGCCGAAGCAATACGAGTCCGCCGCCTCCTCCGGCCTCACAGCCACGATTACCGCCGACGGCGAGAACTTCATCGCCGTCGATTTGAAAAAATAGTTTTCTCACTTTTTTGTTCGCGGTGAAGGCGACGACCGATCGGCTTAAGTCGATCAACGGTCGCCGAAGTGGGAAGGCCCCGACAATTAGCCGTTGGGCCTCGCCCATCCGTTTCGGTCACCTTGTCCAACTAACCGGAGATTCCAGCCATGACTTGGCGAGCAAGGCCGTGCTCTTTACGTCAATTGCAGCGCGCGTTCGTCGCGTTGTTCCTTCTGGCAGCGGCGCATCCTGAAGCAAATGCCGCTACCTCAGTGACGCTCAGCAACTCAGGGGGCGGCGCCGCGTGGCCAGGCGCCGCGGCCGTCAGTACGCCTTCGGACCTTTTGAACGACCCGTTCACCTACAATCCGAACATTGATTTCGTTGATTACGCCAACGTCCCAGCCGGGTTTTTTCCGAATACCGCGTGGAATGGCGGCGACACGCTGTTCATTGCCGCCAACAACGACGCCGACAATTGGTGGCGCGCCGATGTCACGCTGACGTCGGGCCAAATGCTTGATTTCATTGATATTTGGGGGCGCTCGGATTACGCAGGCACGGAGCAAGGTCGGCATCAGTCATTGTCGATCAGTTTCTATAACGCACCTGGAGGATCGACCGGCGGCGGCACGTTGCTGGGAACTTCCCTGGAATACTCCGGCGTCTCGGCCAAGGCGGCGAATAACGCCAATGGCTCCGCTTACGGCCGCTACGACGTGACGTCGCTTCTGACTCCGACGCAGCGCGGACAGGTGCAATCGTTCGAGATCACGCACGGCGCGAGCAACCTAAATGACTTTCTCCTGCTGACGGAAGTTCGAGCCGGCATGGGCACGGCCGCGGCGCCGTTCCCGGTGTTGACGATCAATCGGGCAACCGGCAACGCGACGCTGAGCAACAACATCGGCTCGCCGATCAACTTCATCGCCTACGACATTCAATCGGCGAAAGGCTCGTTGAACGCTTCGAACTGGGTCTCGGTGGCAGACGCTGGCGACGGCAACAGCGGCGGTTCGCTCGACTCGAACGTCTGGGTCGAATTCTCAGGGCCAAGTGCGTTCTCAAGCTTGAGTGAAGGCGAATTGCCAGGCGGGAACGGCCTCACCCTGGCCAACGGCGGATCGATCAACCTGGGGAACATCTGGCGCAAAAGTCCCTACGAAGACGTCAGCATCCAGGCCCTCAAGGCCGACGGAACGTTCATTGCGATCGACGTCGAATACACCGGCAACGGCGACGCAGCCTTCAAGGTTGGCGACCTGAATTACGACGGAGCGATCAATGCCACTGACTGGCCGCTGTTCCGCAGCGGCTTGGGCAACACGTCTGACGCCAACTCCTCATTGACTCTCACCTATCAACAAGGCGATCTCGACGGCGATATGGACACCGACATTACGGATTTCCGACTGTTCGAAGCGGCTTACGATGGCGTCAACGGCAGCGGGGCCTTGGCAGCCACGATGGCCGCCGTCCCCGAGCCGAGCACGCTGACGCTGATTGCCGGAATGGGCGTGGCCGCATGCATCATGCGGCGCCGGCGGATCGCCGCAGGCAAGTTGGCGGCCCTACTCGTTGCGACCGCGGGAATGCTGACCTTCGGCTCGGCAAACGCCCAGACATTCACATTCGCGCCGGTTCCGGCTGATCCGGCGACGGCCGTCACCGCTAATTCAGAGTTCAACGCCGACTATAAAGCGGCCAACATGTTCACCGACGCGACGCTGACGGTCGCCGACTTGGGAGTGAAGACTTACACCGACGCTCAAGCGCAATATGCCGGCGTCGGAGTCGGTCCGATGAACGTCTTCATCGACAACGGCGCCTCGGTCACCGCCAACTGGATCGCCTTCGCCCAACGGTCGGGCTCCATCGCGACGGCTGACCGGATCGGGACGATGGACCTTTGGTTCTCCAATACCGACTTCGGCGGCGTGCTGCCGGCGACGGCACCGCAGGCCACGGTGACGATCGACAATCCGCTGGGCTCCACCATCAAGCAATACCCGCTGATGAAGGAGCTCGCGGGACGGTATGTCGCCATGAAGATGACCATCCACCCGCTGGCGGCGGCGGGATCGGTCAACAACATCGGCGGTCACGAATTTCGCTTCGTCCAAGGTCCGGCGCCGCTCACACTGCAAGTCAATACGGCCACGGGCGCGATTACGCTGAAGAACAACGGCGCCTCGGCGCAATCGGTGTCGCTCGACGGCTACCAGATTTCCAGCGCCGCCGGTTCGCTCAATCCGGCGTGGACCGGGCTCGGCGGTCAAGTCGGCTTTCCGGAAGGGAACGGAACGGGCAACGGCTGGGAAGCGGGCGGAGCCTCTGACGCCAACTTGCTGACCGAGGCGTATCTCACGGGCGGTTCGGTTATCAACACTGGTGCATCGCTCTCGCTTGGCACTGGTTACAAGACGGCCGGCGGCGTGCAGGACCTTAAGTTCCAGTACAGCTTCGACAATGGCATCATGACTGAAGGCCTCGTCGAATACGTCTCGACCGGGTTGCCGGCAGACTTCGACGTCGACGGCGACGTCGACGGGGCCGATTTCCTCAGCTGGCAACGCGGGTTCGGCATCACCACAGGCGCCACGAAGGGCCAAGGCGACGCTGACGGCAACGGCGCGGTGAACGCCGCGGATCTCACGATTTGGAAGGGAAGCTTCGGCGGCAGCGCTACTGCTACCGCCGCAGCCGTTCCCGAGCCGACTGCCTTCGCCCTGGCCGCCGTGGGGGCGGCGGCTTGGGGCGTCGGCATTCGTCGCCGGCTCGCGTAGCACGCTCACCCGCGAACGGCCCGTTCGCGTCCCGCGCGTCACTATACCTGTCCAGAACAATGCTTAGCGCAAGCTAATTTGGAGATGCTCATCATGATCAGTTCATGTTTCGTCGCACGGAAGTGGAGCGCCGTCGCCCTCGCCTGCACGGCGTTGGCGGGGATCGCGCTGGAAGCACATGGCTCGACCGTCGATCGAGATTATCGCCTAGGGGACAACTCCGCGTTGTCGACCGAGAATGGCGCCGCGAGCGCCGTCGTCGGCAGCGGCGCCGGCAGCGATCACAGCGGCTTCACGCTCGACCACGCGGGTAACCTCAATGTGCTGGCAACGTTTCAAGATTTGGAGCCGTACGGCGCTCCAACCTATGTCAACGTCGGCGGCTCCGGACTCGCCCGGCCAGGGGCCGCCGCCGGTTCGCTAGGGGTAACGTTCGACGGCGTCGATGACAATCTGCGCGGCCTTGGCTTCGGCAACCCGACCCAAGGCGATGATCCTTACCAAGAGACGATTAGTTACAACACGCTGTTCACTCGATCGCTGCAAGGTTGGGTGCGACCGACCGCCGCGACGCCCGCCGGACAGCGGCAACGCGTGGTACGCGATACATTTCGCTTCGGCGTGTCGATTGTCGCCGACGCTCAAGGCGCCAACCATTGGGCGATGAACACCGACGGCCTGACCGGCGGGCTGGAAGTCACTTCCGCCGCGACCGTTCCGCTAAACCAGTGGTCGCATGTGATGCACTACGCTGACGGCGCCATCTCGGCGCTCTATGTGAACGGCATCGTCGTCACCGCCAAAGTTGGCGGCTACTACGGCAACGGCGCCACGGTTGCTGAAACGTCGTTCGTCCTCGGCGCCGACGTTGCGAACGAAGGAGACGTCGTCACTCCCAGCAATTTCTTCAAGGGCGCGATGGACGATTTCCAGGTGCTCGTGTCGGGGAACAACTCTTCCCAAACCGCCGGCGCCGACTATGGGGCCTTCAATCTGGGAATCGACAACCAGTTCGTCGCCCAGCAAGGATTGACGATCGGCGACGTCACTGGCGACGGACTCGTCATGGGCAACGGAACCGGTGGGGCAAACGACGACGTCAAGAAGTTCATCGATAACTTCCGCTACACGCAACGCGTGAACGGCGTCGTCATCGGCGACTTGAACACCCGGACGCAGCATGCCGACCTGAACTTCGACGGTGTTACCGACCTGCGCGACTGGTACATACTGGCCAGCGCGCACGTCGACGCCGGTTCGCTCGACATTGCATCGCTGATGGCATCGCACGCCGTGCCGGAACCCAGCACGCTGGCTCTAGCCACGGTCGTCATCTCGGTTGGGGCTGCTCGAGCTCGACGCCGCAACTAGCGGATGGCAGGTGAAACCATGGATGCCAGTTTGGACCAGGCACTGCTTGGCCCACGCTGACATATCGATCACTCCAGTATTATTGACCCGTTGAGAGGGTCGCATTCGTTTGACTGTCGCGGATTGATTCGTCGAGGTTCGAACGCCCAGCCGTATTGGAAGCGGCAGATCAGACTCGCCTGATTCCGTCTATGAAACAGCGTCGTTCATCTCTGGAAGTTCTCGGGCAGGTGGCCGCGCTCTTGTTTGTGATCTGCTGGGGAGCAGCGCCGGCTCGCTCCGCCGACGATCAGCTTGTCCGAAAGGCGCAACGTCTGCTCAGCGATCGCTGCTTCAAATGTCACGGTCCCGACGAAGCGGCTCGCGAGGCGGGGCTGCGGCTCGATCTCCCTGACGCACTGCGGGCTGAACTTCCCTCCGGAGGCACGGCCATTGTGCCGGGCGATCTGGCGGCGAGTTCGCTCGTGGAGCGAATCACCGCGGATGACGATTCGCTGAAGATGCCGCCGCCGGAAAGCGGCAAAACGCTTGCGGCGGAAGAGATCGAACTGCTGCAGAAATGGGTCGAACAAGGAGCGGTCCACGTTCCGCATTGGGCCTATGTGAAGCCTTCACGGCCCTCGGCGCCCTTGGTCGAGGGAAAATCGCTAGCCAATCCGATCGACGCCTTTGTGCGCGAATCGCTCGCCGATCACAACTTGGCGCCGGCGGCGACCGCTAGTCGCGAACGATTGATTCGACGCATGACGTTCGACCTCATCGGCCTGCCGCCGACGCCGGCCGAGATCGACGCTTTCACGACCGACGAATCCCCTACCGCGACGCGGCAACTTTTCGAACGACTGACGAAGTCGCCTCACTACGGCGAACGGATGGCGGCCGATTGGCTCGACCTCGCGCGCTACGCTGATTCGAATGGCTACCAGAACGACTTCGCTCGCCAGTCTTGGCCGTGGCGCGACTGGGTGATCGCGGCCTTCAACGCGAACATGCCGTACGACCAGTTTT
>WUUC01041418.1_pt1 | contig 10431 bp, 9 predicted proteins | sample 6278441 | NCBI WGS metagenome assembly WUUC01 (sample SAMN13675441, study PRJNA597444) | soil metagenome | isolation source: soil | place: USA: Washington | collected 2017-10 | reverse complement strand
TACAGGATACGAATCTTTGACATATGCTTATATTTTTAGGGGAAAGTGAAAACCGAGCCACAAAAGTACGGAAAATCCACCCCTTATTCAATTCATTTTCAAATGTAAGCCCTTATATTGCCACCCCTCAAAAAACGCTGTGAATGCAGATTTTTAAGGAAATTGACGCACTCAAGGCTTACTTACAGCAGATAAAGAAAGCAGGCTTTTCCGTGGGCCTCGTGCCGACTATGGGAGCACTGCATGAAGGCCACCTTGCCCTGGTAAGGGCCTCCAAGGCGTCCAACGGCACAACAGTCTGCAGTCTCTTTGTCAATCCCACGCAGTTCAACAACCCAAAAGACCTCGAAAAGTATCCCCGCACGATAGAGAAAGATATCGCCCTGCTGCAGGCAGCCGGTTGCGATGTCCTGTTTGCCCCTGAGCCAGCCACCATGTACGAACGGCCCGGGGTAATCCGGTTCGACTTCGGCAACCTCGACAAAGTGCTCGAAGGTAAATTCAGGCCCGGTCATTTCAGCGGCGTGGCAACGGTGGTCACCAAACTGTTCAACATCGTGGAACCCGACCAGGCATTTTTCGGTCAAAAAGACTACCAGCAATTCCAGGTCATCACCCGGTTGGTGGAAGAATTGAAATTTAACGTCAGTCTTCAGAGTGTACCCATCGTCCGCGAAAAGAGTGGACTCGCCATGTCGTCGCGAAACATGAGGCTCACGGAAGAACAGAGGAAGAAGGCGGTCGTCCTTCATGAAAGCTTGTTGGATGCACGAAGCAAGCTGCTTGAAGGCAAACCCTGGCTGGAAATACAATCGGCTACGACTGAAAGGTTAAATAAAACAGAAGAGCTTCAACTGGAGTATTTCGAGCTCGCCCATCGCGACAACCTTGCTGATCTTGACGGAGTACATCCCTCGCGGGGGATTATATTGATCGCCTGCTTTGTAGGACCGGTAAGATTGATTGATAATATGCTTGTCTGAACTACCTTTAAGGATCAAAAAATCACCACGCCTTGCCAAAGAAACTCAAGTCCTTCCTCCAGTATCTCGTAATGATCGCTATCACGGCCGGTCTTATCTGGCTGTCCCTTCGCGGTCTGAAGCTGGACGGCACTCATGAAGGACAAAGCACGATGGACCTCATCTGGGACGCCTGGACTAAAGCGAACAAGGGCTACCTGATGCTGATGGCCGCCGTGCTGATCCTGAGTCACCTTCTGCGCGCCGAGAGATGGAGGATGCTCCTCGAACCTTCGGGAAACAAAGGAACGTTCGGGAACAGCTTTCTCTCGGTGATGATAGGATATCTTGTGAATCTTGCCATTCCCCGGGGCGGCGAAGTGTCGCGTTGCTATAACCTGTTTAAGCTGGAAAAAACACCGGTGGAAGTTTCATTCGGCACGGTGGTGGTCGAACGGATCGTCGATATTATTTGCCTGTTGGTGTTGATCGCCATTTCTTTCGTAGTCGAGTGGGACAAGCTTGAGATGTTCATCAGCGGTCTTGATTTCTCACGGGGCACGAAGCCGAAAGTTTCTCCGGTGCTGATCATTGCCGTTGTCGGTATCGTGGGACTGGTGCTCGCTATTTATCTTTTACGGAACAACCCGCGGCTCAAGAAACTGCTTGCTGGTTTCAAAGAAGGTCTGCTCGGAGTCTTCAGGCTTAAGAATAAATGGCTCTTCCTCGGCTACTCGATCGTGATCTGGGGATTGTACTTCGCCATGAGCTACGTGGTCATGCTTGCCTTCGGTGAAACAGCCGAGCTCGGCGTGCGCGCCGTGCTTACCATATTCGCTATCGGTGCCATCGCCATGGCCGCACCGCTTCCAGGCGGTGCCGGATCTTATCACCTGCTGCTGCCAATGGGACTGGTCTCATTATATAACATGAACCGCGCCGATGCCGTGGCGTTCGTCTTCATCTTTCACGCATGGCAAACGCTGGTGCTGATTATTGCAGGTATAATATCTTTGGTGATTAGCTACTGGATCATTCGAAAGAAAAACCGGCCCGCTGCCGGAGTGTAGGAGTTGTTGGATCGTTCAAGTAAATAACGCGCTGCCTGATCGTAATGGAAAAAACTTCGGACAAAATAAGATCTACCGCGGAAGCCAAAAAAAAGGTTGTGGGGTGGAAGTCGAAGGGCGAGCGCATCGTGTTCACCAACGGCTGCTTCGACATCCTTCACCTGGGTCATGTCGACTACCTCGAGAAGGCCCGCAACCTGGGAGACAGGCTTGTCATCGGGGTAAATACGGACTCTTCCGTAAGCCGGTTTAAAGGCCCCCAGAGGCCCATACAAGACCAACAATCCAGGGCACGCGTTCTGTCATCTTTACAATTTGTAGATATGGTCGTATTTTTCGATGAAGACACCCCCAAAGAATTGATTTCCGCGCTCGTACCAGACGTGCTTGTAAAGGGCAGTGACTATTTGGCAGAGAACATCGTTGGCGCGGATGTTGTGACCAAGGCTGGAGGAGTTGTAACGACTTTGGAATTCGTTCCAGGATATTCAACTTCGCAGGTGATCGAAAAGATCAGGAAAACGTAGACATAACAATAAATCATATAGCAATGGCTTTTGTAATTGGTGGTTTCTTTATGCTGATAGGATGGCTCGTACAGAGTCGCCTTAAAAGCAAGTTCAAGAAGTACTCGGAGATACACTTAACACGGGATCTCACCGGCGCTGAAGTCGCAAGACTCATGCTCGCCGATCATGGCATCAGGGATGTCCAGGTGATGAGCGTTGAGGGTCAGCTTACAGACCACTACAATCCTTCAAACAGGACAGTCAATCTTAGCCCTGACGTTTATCATGGACGCAACGCCGCTGCCACTGCGATAGCTGCCCACGAATGTGGTCACGCAGTACAACACGCGAACGCGTATAGCATGCTGGCGTTTCGCTCGGCGATGGTACCCATCCAGGGTATCACCACACAGGTCATGAATGCGATCTTCTGGTTGTCGATACTTGGTGGAGGCTTCCTTCATATCCTTCCATGGTCGACATTGATACTGATCGTCATAGCCTGTTACGGCGTGTTCGCTTTGTTCTCGCTTGTAACACTCCCGGTGGAATTTGACGCAAGCCGCAGAGCCCTCGCGTGGGTAAAGACAAGAAACATTGTTTCTCCCGGCGAGTACAACATGGCACAAGATTCACTGAAGTGGGCTGCGATGACTTACGTGGTTGCAGCAATCAGCTCGATCACATTGCTGATCTACTTCGTGATGCAGTACATGGGTAGCCGCGACTAAGCACTGAAGAATATGCTTTGATAGGGCCCGGATGAAAGTCCGGGCCTTTTTTTATCTTAACCCCTATGAATTTCCAACTTACCGAAGAACAACTGGCAGTGCAGGCTGCCGCCCGCGACTTCGCACAGAATGAGCTCCTTCCCGGCGTGATCGAAAGAGATACGGAGCAGAAATTCCCGACCGAACAGATAAAGAAAATGGGACAACTCGGGTTCATGGGCATGATGGTTGACCCCAAGTACAACGGTGGCGGAATGGATACCATCTCCTATACGCTTGCCATGGAAGAGATCTCGAAAGTGGATGCTTCCGCTTCTGTTTGTATGTCGGTTAACAACTCACTGGTATGTTGGGGCCTCGAACGTTTCGGCAATGAAGAGCACAAAGAGAAATATCTCAAGCGACTCGCTACCGGGGAAGTCATCGGTGCGTTTTGTCTTTCGGAACCCGAAGCGGGATCGGATGCCACCAGTCAGCGCACAACGGCAATTGACATGGGCGATCACTATCTGCTCAACGGCACGAAGAACTGGATCACTAACGGCAACAGCGCCGGCGTCTATATCGTCATTGCACAAACAGATGCGGGCAAACGACACAAGGGCATCAACGCATTGATCATTGAGAAAGGGATGAAGGGCTTTGTGGTCGGAAAGAAAGAAGACAAGATGGGCATCCGCGGATCCGACACCCACTCACTGATGTTCAGCGACGTGAAGGTTCCCAAAGCAAATCGTATCGGCGATGAAGGTTTCGGTTTCACCTTCGCCATGACCACACTGAACGGCGGACGTATCGGCATCGCCTCGCAGGCGTTGGGTATCGCAGCCGGCGCATACGAGCTTGCACTGAAGTATTCGAAGGAAAGAAAAGCATTCGGCAAACAACTCTCCGAGCACCAGGCTATTCAATTCAAGCTTGCCGACATGGCAACACAGATCGATGCCGCACGCCTATTGGTATGGCAGGCTGCATTCCTGAAAGACCAGAAGAAAGATTTTGTAAAGGCGGCTGCAATGGCAAAGCTCTATGCTTCCAAGATCGCCCAGGAAGTAACGACAGAAGCGGTTCAGATACACGGAGGATATGGTTATGTGAAGGAGTTCCATGTTGAGAGACTGATGCGGGATGCGAAGATCACGCAGATATATGAAGGGACGACGGAGATACAGAAGATGGTGATCTCGAGAGAGTTGTTAAGAGTCTAAAGTTTGGAGTTTGAAGTTAGGGTGGCGTCGAGGGCGGCATGAAGTGTCGGGTATTTAAATACAAATCCTGTTGATTGGATCTTTTCAGAAGATACCCTGCTTCCATTCACAACCGATTCAGTCATTTCTCCAAGAACGATCTTCAAAACAAACTCCGGAATATTCGGAAGCCATAAAGGCCTGTGAATTCTTTTCGCGATTGCCTTCGTGATCCTTTCGTTGCTGGCAGGATCCGGCGCGGCGCCATTGAAGGGTCCGATAAGGTTGTTCTCCAATATGTGAATGAAAATGCCGCAGAGGTCGTCGATATGAACCCAGCTGACGACCTGCTTTCCCGAACCTAATGGTGATCCTGCAAGCAATCTGACAGGGCGGGCCATCTCCTCCAGCGCGCCGCCGCTTCGTGCGAAAGCTATTCCTGAACGGACGAAGGCCAATTTCACCTTTTCATTTTTCAGCTTCGAAGCCTCCTGCTCCCACCTTGCGACCAGCTGTGCGAGGAAGTCGTTGCCGGGTTGGTCTGTTTCCCTGAACCAGGTCTTGTCACTACCGAATCCATAGTAGCCTATGGCCGAGCCGGAAATAAATTTCTTTACGCCATGGGGTCGGGTGTTCAGAAAATCAACGATGAGTTTTGTCGACCCCGTACGGCTTACGGCGAGCTCGTTCTTGTAGGCTTCGGTCCAGCGATGCCCGTTAATGTTGGCACCCGCGAGGTTGACGACAGTGGTAACGCCTTCGAAGGCGCGCTCGTCGATGGTCTGACCGTGGATATCCCAGCGGAATGTCTTCACAGCACCGTCTTTAGGCTCACGGCCGAGGTGTCGTACCTGGTATCCCTTTTGCGTCAGGAGCTCCGTGAGCCGGCTTCCGATCAACCCCGACCCGCCTCCGATTAAGATTCGATGATCCACTTCCGGTCTAATTATTAGATTTGACACAATTTAACACCCTGAGCATGAAAAGATTTTTTGTTTTGGCGACGCTCGTCGTTTTCTCATCGACGGTGTTTGCCCAGAAGGTGATCGTCAGCAAGCGATCGGAGCGGGTAAAAAATGAAAGCGCCGAAGGTTATTCGGCAGACCTCGATGCAAAGGCAGACGATGTGCGGACCTCGCTGGGCAGGTTCATGAAGGAGGCAGGCAAAACAAAGAACACCGGGGATATCATCACGGTAAATGAGCCGGTGATCAACGGAACGGTTTACATGAAGGGCATTCTTTATGCGACGGTAGCCGGCTCCGATGTGAAAACACGCGTCTGGATCGGCCTCCTGCCCGGTGAATGGAATTCGACCGAAGTAGAAACCGTTAACAAAGACATTGAACAACTGGTGTATCGCTTCGGAATCAAATATTACCGCGATGTTATCCAAAAGCAGATAGACGAAGCCCAGCAGGCCTCCGACGCGGTAGCTAAGCAGGCACAGAGGCTGACGAATGAGGGCAAGTCGCTGAACAATAAGCTCGGAAACAACGATGAGGAAAAGGTACGCCTTGAAAAAGCACTGGAGGCAAATAAACTGGAAGACCTCGTGCTGAAGCAGAAGATTATCAACAACAAGAAATCACAGGACTCGATCGCACAGGCCGGCGTAACGATCAGACAGGTCATCGAATCTCACAAGGACCGGCAGGGAAAAGTGAATTAGTTACCCTGTGGACGGGCCGTATCGAGCCACACGCGTTTCTCCTTGTCATATACGAAACGATCGTCGGGAAATTCGATGTATTCATCGCCTGCAAATTTTGAATAATAGATCGAGAGGTCTTTACCCCCAACCATTCTATCGAACAGGGCTTTTCCCTTGACCTGTAAATTCTCTTCGGACATTTTCCACATACGGAAGGTTTCTTCGTATGCGACCAGCGAATCGTCCTTCATAAAAAATGTTCCGCCGATCCCTTCGGCCATAGGCGTCAGGCTTTTGGCGGGCCTGGAGATCAGAAAATAATATCCATTGTTTTGTGTCGATCGTATGTGCATCCATTTGTACTCTGCGGCAACACCCTGATAATAAAGATCGTATTGTTCTTCGAATTTTGTGTCATGCGTTGCGCCGGGTGCAAGCTTTGCCGCATAGTGAACGATCTCCCGCATGACATCGCCCATTTTCTCTTTGGATAGGTGGTCAGCAGGATTGCTGCTGTTGCCATGACAGCTCCCGAGAATGAGTAACATGAAACAAAATTTCTTCATGAGACAAAATGTGAAGCCCGGATCTTTACCCCGGGCTTCAATCAAATCAATTATAAACCAATATTAGTTACCATAGTCGGCGTTGATGGGATCGAAGTTGGTCCAACCCGTCATCCAGTTTGTTGTTGCGTCAAATGCGCCTTTGTAAGGTACCTGCGTCAGGCCGGCGGGCAGTGTTATGGCACCCGTGAGCAACGTGGAGCTGCCGGCGAGCAATGGGTTAGGCGTACCGAGTGAACCCACGGCAGCAAGTCCGGCGAATGTTGCCGATAAGTCTACTTTGTTCACGGGCGATTCAACAGTGTTGTCCGTTGCAAAGCTTGCATCCACATAAGGGTCGTTTACTTTCGCTGTCGGCGTGGGCTTCGGCGCGCCTGTAAAACGCCCCAAATAGTTGCCTTTGAAAACCGCGGCCGAGTTAGTGTTCTCAAACAAGATACCGTCGATGTTTGCTCCTACGAACACGCTGTTGTAAACCTTCAGAGCTGAGTTCCTGCGAATGTGAGCCCCGCGCTTGTAGTTGGAGCTAACGTTGCTGGCGCTCAATGCACCACCGGAAAGGCTTGCGTACGCATACGGTCCGAAAAAGGTGACGTTAGCGAATGTAGCGGCGGTGAGGGGAGTTTTGTCATCGCCCTGCGCGTTGTTATCCGATTCAAAACCATTGGAACCGGACTTGTCGGCGATGTTAGGATCGCGGAACGAAGCGAGGAACTGGCTGTTGCCATGATAGCCGAAGTCGGTATCGAACTCATCGTCCCATCCGCGATAAGCGACGAGATACTTTGTATTTACCGCTCCACCGAACCACTCATAAGAGTCGTCGCCTGAATATGAAACCTGGATGTGATGAACTTCTGTTCCCGTACCCACGCTGCCGAATGTAACGCCATTCAGCTCGTTGTCATTCGAGAGTGCGATACCTGCAAACTCGACACGCACATAATAGAATTCGCCGCTGCTGTCGTCTTCGGCCGATCCGCCATAGAGGCCATTGTCGCCGGATGCAGCCGAGATACCTTCGATGGTCTGGTTAACGGACTGATTGTTCGCAGCTTTCCCGAGGATCACTACTCCGCCCCAGTCGCCGTAGTTACGGAAGGTTTTCGGAGCCGATGACGTGAATATGATCGGCTTCTCGACAGTCCCTTTTGCGTGGATCTTCGCACCGCGGCTAACGATCAACGCACCTTTGGTGACTTTGTCGCCGAAGATGATAGTGCCCGGCTCGATCGTGAGCTCCACGCCCGCCTGGACGTAGACATTTCCCTTCAACAGGTAGAACTTCGAAGAAACCCAGGTTATACTGGCTGTTACGGGTGCATCCACAACAACGGTTTCTTTAGGGGCCGATGTTACCGTTATATCCGCACTCGCGTCAATGGACTTAGGCTCACCCTGCTTATCAATCACAGTGAACGGTACCGCAAGCGTTCCTAATGCCTGAGCAGCGGGGATAGTGAATTCGTAAGTGAAAACGTCGGTCTTTGTATCGTCCGGATAAGTTTTGATCTCTGTGTCGCCCTGTTTCACCGAAGCCAAACCTGCTTCGGCTGCAACTGCGATCGTAAATGTTACTTTGCCGCCGGGCATCTGCTGCGTATTGACGGTTGTTACTCCGATGGTAGGATCCGTGAATGAGGGCGTCTCATCGTTATCGCAAGATGACAACAACAATGAGATCGACAACAGTCCGAATGCTGCTACGCGGAATGTCTGGGACATAATTTTCTTCATGCGGTTCAACATTTTTTTTGGTTGTAAATTCTGTACCAAAGAAACGGCGATGGTATTACAGGAATATTATCGAAAGGTTAGCGGATGTTGAAACTAACGGCGCACTGTTACCATTACGATAACAGCCCGTCAAAACCTCCATGTCACTCCCAAGGTTGAGTACTGACCGAACCTGTAGGTCTGGATCGTCTCATCCACACCCGTGATCTTCTTATCGCGATTGGAATCCTGCATGAGGCGATAGGGCTGATTAAGGAGGTCCTGTATACCGAGCTTCACTTCAAGCTTTTCAGTGATCCGTTTTGAAATGGTAAGGTCGAGCTGGTGTCGTGACATTTCATACTGGTTAGGATTGGCATCCTTATCACCGACAGCGAAGATCCTCTTGCCAAAAACATTATACATCACGCTGGCCTGCCATCCTGCTTCCGGATGATTATAGAATAAGCTGCCGTTGATGATATATGGAGACTGACCCTGCATGGCTCTGTTCTGATCGAGGTTGTCGAGATTCGAGGGCAGCTCGATAGCGCTTGCAACCAATGCACCGTTGAAAATGAGTGTCAGTCGGCTCAGGAAATTATTGTCTGTGATGTTGTCGAGCGACTTGCGGACCTCCGCCTCCACTCCATAATTGGTTGCGTTGTCCGCGTTTGTGTATGAATAAATAAGGTTGGATCCGGGCACGAGGTATTGCTCGATCGGGTCTGAAAAGCGTTTATAGAAAACACCGAGCGATACATTCTCGGAGCTTGACGGATACAATTCCCATTTCACGTCGATATTGTCGATCCGCGCGGTCTTCAGGTCGGGATTACCGAAGATGTCGGAGTTCCTGTCGAAATCATAGTAGTTGAATGGCGCCAGCTCCCGGAACACCGGGCGGTTCACCGTGCGACTGTATGCGACACGCATAAGCATCCTGTCGGAGAAATTGTAAGACAGATTCACAAACGGCATGGGAACCGTAACGGGGCTGTCGGTCTTATTGATCTTCTTATCGTTCTCGTCATAAACGTCTATCAGCTGACGGTTGTATTCGACGCGCAGACCACCGGTAACTCTCCACCGATCTCCAAAAGGCGCAACGAGACCCGCATAGCCTGCACCGAGTTGATTGTGGCCGTCGTAGCGATCGTAGAGGCTTGGTCCCTGGTTCGTACCTTCTTCAAGAATGAAATGTGTACCGAGATTGGGCTGTGAAAACACCTGGTCCAAGGGTTGCGACAATAGGCTCAAGTCTATCGAAGAAGTGTTTGCCCATTTGTACGACATCCATCGCGCGTTGAATGAACGGTCCTTCTGTTCGAGGTAGTACCCGGCGATGACCCTCGCCTGCTCCGATTCCTCCGCCGCGGAATTCATCTTGATGTCGAGGTTACCCGCAAACGTGTATGCTTCCTCGTTGAGGGTTGAAAAAAACCGGCCGGCATCGAAAGAGCTTGCGTTCGGAGGAATGATCACGGTAAAAGAATTTTCGGTGCCGATGTCGCGCTGTGAGCGCACACGCTGATAGTCGGGCTGATTTGCACGTGTGTTGTTGTAGCCGAATATCCAGTTGAAATTCACGGCGTCTGAAAAACTGTGTCTGCCCGAAAGCTGGCCCGAGTAAATTCCGCGCTCGTAATAGTTCAGCGAGAGATTGTTAACATCATACCCGCCAACGCCGCCATCGAAACCTTTCCGGATGGTTGCCTGGTTCTGACCTTGCTGGTTGTAAAAATTTCTGAACTCGATCTTGTGCAAAGGATTGATCTCGAACGTGAAGTTACTTACCACACCAACGCGGTTCGTCTGGGTGAAACGGGTATCGTTGTAAGCATAACGAGGGTCGCTCTTCTGTTGCGTTGCATCGAATCGGTCGTAGTAGTATTGTTTCAGGTTGGAGAGCTTCTGATTCGTGTGGGCGTAGCTGATTGACGTAATGTTATCCAGCTTCATTTTACCCAGGCGTATCGTGCGTGAAATATCAAAGTTCACGCGGAAGTCGGGGCTCGCGTTCATCGACCGGGTTG
>WUUC01201158.1_pt1 | contig 10432 bp, 9 predicted proteins | sample 6278441 | NCBI WGS metagenome assembly WUUC01 (sample SAMN13675441, study PRJNA597444) | soil metagenome | isolation source: soil | place: USA: Washington | collected 2017-10 | reverse complement strand
AACGCTCTTGCCCACTCAAATTCTTTGACATCCCGCATCCGGCGCCGGAGGATTTCGTGATACGCCAGTGTTCAACGATATCGGAGGCACCACCTCATGGCAGCATCGGCTCCGCCGCCGCTCACGGTCGTCCGCCCGGGCGAAGGCCGGAGCGGCCAGCTCGGCGCGATCGGCGTCGACTTCAAGCTGTGGGGGCACGACACCGGCGGCACACTGTCGGTGGTCGAGCATCCGTTTCCGGTCGGCGCGCTGGTGGCACCGCATCTGCACACCCGCGAAGACGAGTACTCGATCGTCATCGAGGGCGAGATCGGCTTCCGGTCCGGCGACCGTGAGGTGGTCCTGGGGCCCGGCGGCTACATCACGAAGCCGCGCGGCGAGCTGCACGCGATGTGGAACGCCGGGGCCGTGCCGGCCCGCATGATCGAGATCATCACGCCCGCCGGCTTCGAGCACTTCTTTCGCGAGGTGTCCGAGCTCATCGCGGCCGGGCCGGTCGCGGCCGGGCAGGGCGCCGACCTGGCCCAGCGCTACGGCCTGGAGTTCGGGCAGCCCGACTGGCTGCCCGGTGTCATCGAGCGCTACGGACTCGCCACGTCGTAGGCCGCCTGCCCGGTCGCTGACCGCCGTCCACGGCTACAGTTCCCCGTGTCCGTTCACGCGGGGCGGGGGACACGACATGAGCGAGTCGAGCGTCCGGCTGCGGCCGGTGGTCGAGGCGGACCTGGCCATGTTCCGCCGGTTCCTGACCGAGCCGGGCCTCGTCGGCCTGGACTGGGCCGGGTTCAAGGACGCGCAGGCGCCCGCGCGGCGCTTCGCCGCGGACAGCTACCTCGGCGAGGAGAGCGGCCGGCTGATGGTCGAGGTCGAGCCGGACCGGGTGGCGGCGGGGTTCGTCGGGTGGGCGCTGCGCGACTTCGGCGGCCCGACGAAGCACTGGGAGATCGGGATCGTGCTGCTGCCGGAGTGGCGCGGGCGCGGGATCGGCTGGCGGGCACAGGCGATGCTCTGCGACTACCTGTTCACGCACACGCCCATGCAACGCATCCAGGCCGGCACCCACCCGGAAAACATCGCCGAGCAGAAGTCGCTGGAGAAGGCCGGGTTCCGCCTCGAAGGCGTGGTGCGGGCCGCCGAGTTCCGCGCCGGTCAGTGGCGCGACGGATACCTCTACAGCCGCCTGCGGGACGACCCGTCGCCGCTGTGAGCTCTCCTGGCCGCGGTCGTGCCCGCGTGCGGCACGCGGCGGGCAACGTAATGCGGGCCGAGCCTGACCGGAAAACCGAGGCGGGTGGATGGACGGCCGGCGCCGGGCCTCAGCTCAGGTAGGCCAGGTGTGGATGGTGCCGCACGTACGCGTCGAGCAGGCGCCGGGCGACGGTGACCGAGTCGACGAGCGGGTGCAGCGCGATGGCCTTCAGCGCGGCGGCCCGTGACCCGGTGACCGCGGCGTCGATGGCCGCCCGCTCCACCGCCTTGACCGCGCACACCAGCCCGGCCGCGTGCTCGGGCAGCGGGTCGACCGGGAGCGGGTGGGCGCCTCGGCCGTCGACCGCGCAGGGCACCTCGACCACCGCGTCGGCGTCGAGGACGCCCAGCGTGCCGCGGTTGCGGACGTTGAGCACGAGCGTGGCCGGCTCGTCGTGCGCGATGGCGCGCATGAGGGCGAGCGCGACGTGCTCGTAGCCGCCGCCGTCCAGGTCGCGGGAGTCGCGCGGGCCGGCGCCGGTGGCGGTCCGGCTCTGCGCGCCGTACGTCCGCTCGCGCTCCAGGCGGGCGTCCTGCCAGGCGGCGAGCGCCGAGCCGGAGCCGCTGGCGACGGCAGTGTAGAAGCGGTCCTGCTGCTCCAGCAGGAAGGCACCGCGGGTCTGCGGGCTCGCCCGACCGGTGGTGACCGCCTCCCGCGTGTAGTAGTAGGGGTGCAGGTACTCGTTGGGCAGCGCGCCCAGCGTGCGCAGCCAGTCGGCGCCGAAGAGCCGGCCCTCTTCGAACGAGCCGAGCGCGTCCGGGTCGGCCAGCAGCCGGGGCAGGTGGTCGACGCCACCGGCGTGCACGCCGCGCAGCCAGCCGAGGTGGTTGAGACCGGCGTAGTCCAGCCGCACGCCGCCGGGGTCGAGGCCGAGCGCGCGGGCGGCGCGGCGGCCCAGCCCGACCGGCGAGTCGCAGATGCCGATGACGCGGTCGCCGAGGTGGGCGGACATCGCCTCGGTCACCATGCCGGCCGGGTTGGTGAAGTTGATGACCCAGGCCTGCGGCGCCAGCGCGGCGACCCGGCGGGCTGTCCGGATCGCCACCGGCAGGGTGCGCAGCCCGTATGCCACGCCGCCGGCGCCGACCGTCTCCTGCCCGAGGACGCCCTCGTCGAGTGCGATCCGCTCGTCGGCCGCCCGGCCGGCCAGGCCACCGACCCGGATCGCGGAGAAGACGAAGTCGGCGCCCCGGACGGCCTGGTCGAGGTCGGTGGTGTGGGTGACCCGCGGCGGGTCGGTGACCGCGCCGGCCTGCTCGGCCAGGACCCGGCCGATGGCGGCCAGCCGTGCGGCGTCGACGTCGTGCAGGACGACGTCGGTGACCCGCCCGGCCCGGCGGTCACCGAGCAGGGCCTGGTGCACCAGCGGCACCCGGAAGCCACCGCCGCCCAGGATGGTCAGCCTCATACCGCCCGGATCCTATCCGCCGCCATCCGCCGGCGGGCACGCTTCAGGCGGCGCTCAGCACGGTGTACCCGGCCAGGCCCAGGTAAACGGCCGCGGACAGGTACCGCGGCGTGCCCCAGCGGCGCAGCAGCCCGCCCACCAGCGCGTACGTCACGTCGAGGCCCAGCGCGAGCACCACGAAGACCGCGCCCAGGCCGAGCAGCTCGCCACGCCCGCCGCCCGGGGTGGTGAACTGCGGCAGGAACGCCAGGAAGAACAGCAGCACCTTGGGGTTGAGCAGGTTGACCAGCAGGGCCTCGCGGTAGATGCGGCCCAGGGACGCCGGTGGCAGCTCCTGCTTGCGGACGCCGCTGATCAGCGCCCGTACGGCGAGGTAGGCCAGGTAGCCGGCGCCGGCCAACTGGATAACGGTCAGCGCGCCGGGCAGGGCCGCCACCAACGCGGAGACGCCCAGGGCGGCCGCGCCGACGTGGACGAGCGTGGCGGTCTCGACGCCGGCCGCGGAGACCAGGCCGGCTATGCGGCCCTGGGTGGCGGCGCGCGTGACGATGTAGATCAGGTTGGGTCCGGGCAGGGCGACGAGGACGAGCGAGGTGAGGATGAAGGCGGCGTTCACTGGTGGCTCCCGAGGGTTGAGCGGGGATCGAACCGCTGTGATCGAATGTCCTGGTTACAGCCTCGACCGGAAGGATCCGGCGGACCCGTGCCAATGGAGCGCGAAGTGGACCGTTTCTCGCCCGCGGCGCTGATCGAGCTGCTCGGCGACTGGTCGAGCCGTGAGGGCCCGCTGTACCGGCGGCTGGCCGGCGCGCTCACCGGCCTGGTGGCGGCCGGCGACCTCGGCCCCGGCGACGTACTGCCCTCGGAGCGGACCCTGGCCGCGGCGCTCGCGGTCAGCCGGGCCACCGTGGTCGCCGCGTACGACGTGCTCCGGGCCGGCGGCGTGCTGGACAGCCGGCGCGGCAGCGGCAGCCGGATCGCGGCCCGCCCCACGACCGGCGACGCCCGCGCGGACGGCCGGGTCCGCGACGGCCGGGCCACCGCGATCTTCCAGCGCCTCATCGACCGCCCCGGCCCGGTGATCACGCTGAGCCGGGCGAACGACGACGTCGCCCCCGGCGTCGCCGACGCCGTACGGGAGGCGGTCGGGGCCGAGCTTCCCGGACTGCTCCGCGACGGCGGATACCACCCGCGGGGGCTGCCGGCGCTGCGGGCGGCCCTGACCGCGCACCTGGACCGGCAGGGCCTGCCCACCACCGACGACCAGCTGCTGGTCACCACCGGCGCCACGCAGGCGCTCGCGCTGATCGGGCAGCTGTGGCTGCGCCGGGGCGACACGGTACTGGTCGAGTCGCCGAGCTGGCCGGGCTGCCTGGACCTCTTCCGCGCCTGCGGCGCCCACCTCGTCGGGACGCCGCTGGACGACGAGGGCATCCGGCCGGACGCGCTGGACCGCGCCTGCGCGACCCACCGGCCGAAGCTGCTGTTCGTCATGCCGACCGTGCACAACCCGACCGGCACCCTGATGAGCGGCCCGCGCCGGCGGTGGGTGGCCGACATCGCCGCCCGGCACGGGGTGCCGGTGGTGGAGGACAACGCGTACCACGGCCCGCCGCCGCTGGCCGTGGGCACCTCGCACGAGGTGCTGAGCATCGGCTCGCTCAGCAAGCCGGTCTGGGCCGGCCTGCGCGTCGGCTGGGTACGCGGACCGGCCGCCACCGTCGCCCGGCTGGCCCGCCTCAAGGTCCTCGCCGACCTGGGCAGCCCCGTGCTCGACCAGGCGATCGCCGCCCGGCTGCTGCCCCAGCTGCCGACCCTCACCGCCGCGGGCGAGCGGGTACGTCACGAGCGCCTGGACCGGATGACCGGGCTGCTGGCGCGGTGGCTGCCGGACTGGACGTGGCGCCGGCCGGACGGCGGCTCGGCGTTGTGGATCGCGCTGCCCGGCGTCGACTCCCGGGTGTACGCACAGGCCGCCCTCCGCCGCGGCATCGAGGTCGTTCCCGGCGCGGCCACCGACACCGGCGGCGGCTTCGACGACCACATCCGGCTGCCGTTCACGTTCGCGCCCGACCTGATCGACACCGTGGTGGCCCGGCTCGCGGCGGCCTGGACCGACCTGGCCGCAGACGGTGCTTGACCCGGGCAAAGGCCACATCGGACAGTGGCATCACGCTTGCCGCGACGAGCACTGTGGACACCAGGACGGCGGCCGGCACCTGCCACCGGCGGGCCATCTCCAGCCCTGTGCGGCCAGTACCGCGAAGCCGGCGACGCACAGCGGCACGATCTGCGGCACCGGCCTGCACCCGTCACTTGACAAACATTTAGGCTCGCCGGTCTCGCGGAACGCCGCCCCCTGTACCACGATGACCATGACGGGGCGGAGGAGGTGGATGGCCATGCGCGTGCTGCTGGTGGAAGACGACGCCCGGTTCGCCGCCGCGCTGACCGCCGCCCTGCGCCGCAGCGGATACGAGGTGGAGCACGCCACGACCGCGGCGGAGGCGCTCGCCGCGCCGCCGGGTGATCTGGTGCTGCTCGACGTCGGCCTGCCCGACGGTGACGGGATGGACGTGTGCCGCAAGCTGCGTGCCAAGGGCGACGTGGCGATCATCATGCTGACCGCGCGCGGCGAGGAGCGCGACCGGGTCGCCGGCCTGCGTGGCGGCGCCGACGACTACGTGGTCAAGCCGTTCGGCTTCGCCGAGCTGCAGGCGCGGATCGAGGCCGTGCTGCGCCGGGCCCGGCCCCGGCCGGAGGGCGTGCGCACGGTCGGCCGCCTCCAGGTCGACCTGGACCAGCACCAGGTCACAGTGGACGGTGCGCCGATCACCTTGACCCGCAAGGAGTTCCACCTGCTCACCCTGCTGATCGCCGAGCCGGGCACGGCCGTGCGGCGGGAGCGGTTGCTCACCGAGGTGTGGCACACCTCGTGGCGGGGCACCTCGCGTACCCTCGACGTGCACATGGCGACGCTGCGCGGCAAGATCGGTCCGGGCGCACAGATCGAGACCATCCGCGGCGTCGGATACCGCATCGCGCCACACCAGTAGCGGCTCCGGAGGGCCTTGTGCAGCGCCGACTTCTGATCACGTACGTGACCCTGCTCTTCGCCGTGCTCGCCGGGCTCAGCGTGCCGCTGGGCATCACCATCGCCTCCCGCAACGCGCAGGCGATGTTCATCGACCGGCTCAACGACACGGCCCGGTTCGCGTCGCTCGCCGAGCCGGCCCTGCGCACCGAGTACAAAGACGCGCTGGAGGCCGAGCTGCGCCAGTACCATGCGATGTTCGGCATCGCCGCCGCGGTGGCCGGACGCGACGGCCAGCTGCTGTTCACCTCGAGGGACGACTTCGACGTGTACGCCCCGGCGGTGCGCGAGCGGATCGAGGTGGCGCTCTCCGGCGAGCGCGCGGGGTTCAGCGGTGGCCTGTGGCCGTGGCGCGACGACCCGCTCATCGTCGCCGAGCCGGTCGGGCGGGGTGGCGAGATCATCGGTGTCGCGGTGACCGTCTCCCCCTCGGACACCCTGCATTCGGTCACCTTGCGCAGCTGGGCCCTGCTGGTCGGGCTGAGCCTTCTGGTGCTGGCCGTCGGGGTGGTCGCCGCGGTGCCGCTCGCGCGGTGGATGCTGCGGCCGGTACGCGACCTGGACAGCGCCGCGCTCGCCTTCACCGAGGGGCGGTTCGGCGACCGGGTGCCGGGCGGGTCGGGTCCGCCGGAGCTGCGGCAGCTCACCGCCACGTTCAACCGGATGGCGGAACGGATCTCCACGCTGGTCGAGCGGCAGCGCAGCTTCGTCTCGTACGCCAGCCACCAGCTGCGCACGCCGCTTGCCACGATGCGGCTGAGCCTGGAAAACCTCGGCCCGTCGGTGCATCGGGACGGGCTCGACGACTACCGGATGGTGGCCGAGGAGATCGCCCGGATGGGTGAGATGTGCGACGCCCTGCTGACGTACGCGCGGGCCGAGGCCACCGCCGACGACGTGGTCGAGGTCGACGCGGTCGCGGTCGCGGACGAGCGGGTGGCGATCTGGCGGCAGGCCGCCGGGCTGGCCGGGGTCGAGCTGATCCGCTCCGGCGCCGGGGCCGTCAGCGAGGGCAGCGGGCAGGGCCCGGACCGGATTCCGGTACGCGCGGCGACGCAGGCGCTCGACCAGACGCTCGACGCCTTGATCAGCAACGCGATCAAGTTCGCCGGTGCGGGTGCGCGGGTCACGGTGGCGGTGGAGCCGGCCGGGCCCGACCTGGTGCACATCCACGTGGTCGACGACGGCCCCGGCATGCCCGCCGACGATCTGGCCCGGGCGGCACAGCCGTTCTGGCGGCATCCGGCCAGCCAGAACACCGAGGGCTCGGGCCTCGGCGTCACGATCGCCGACGCGCTGGTCACCGCCTCGGGCGGGCGCCTGGACCTGATGCGGGCACACCCGCGCGGGCTGCACGCCCGCATCACCCTGCCCGCGGCCGGCCTCTCGTGAGGCGGCGACGGGCCGTGGTGGCCGCCGCGGCGCTGCTGCTTCTCGCGGGTACGGCCGCCGCCTGCGACGGTGGCGACGAGGGCCCGCAGCGGCTGGTCATCGCGGGCGGCGGCGCGGGCGACGCCTACCTCGCCCTCGCGCACGCACTCGCCGACGCGGCCCGGGCCGAGCTCACCGACGACGTCCAGGTGCGCGAGACCGGAGGCTCCGTCGACAACGTGACGGCGGTGGCCGAGGGGCGCGCCGACATCGGGTTCGCCACCGTCGACACCGCCTTGCTCGCCGCGCAGGGCGACCCGCCGTTCAGCAGCGCGCTGCCGGTCGTCGCGCTGGGCCGGCTCTACGACGACTACCTCCACGTCGTGGTCCGCGCCGACAGCCGTATCAGCCAGGTCAGCGACCTGGCTGGCCTCGACATCTCCAGCGGCCCGGACGGGTCCGGCACCCACACCATCACGTCCCGGGTGGTGCAGGCGGCCGGGCACCCCATCCAACGCTTCGACGACCACAAGCTGCCGCTGAACGAGGCGACCGAGGCGCTAGCGGCCGGCGACATCGACGGGCTCTTCGTCACCGGCGGGCTGCCGATGCCGGCGCTTGTCGACCTGTCCGAGCGGGCACCGTTTCGCCTGCTCACGCTCCAGGACGAGCTGGAAGGGCTGCAGGCCGCGCACGGGGAGATCTACCAGGCGCGGACTATCGTCGCCCGGCGCACCTACCAGATACCGGACGACGCGGACCTGCCGGAGGAGGCGAAACAGCCCGAGCAGGTGGACACGCTCGGGGTGGCCACCGTCCTGGTGGTCCGGCGGGCGCTGCCGGAGCGGATCGCGTACCGCCTGACCGAGCTGCTCTTCGCGGCGAAGCCCCGGCTGGTCGCCGCGCACGAGGAGGCGCGGCGGCTAGACCACCGGTCCGCGCTGGCCACCTTCCCGGTGCAGCTGCACCCCGGCGCGACCCGGTACTACCGCGACCGCAAGGTGATGGCCCAGGCCCGGTGAGCACTCCCGGCTCGAGGGAGGGCTTCACACGCGCTGCAGGGTGAACGAGTTGAGGAACCACCCCGCGCCGCCCTCGGGCACGGAGAGCCGGATGGTCTGCGGGCCGGCCGGCAGCGCGACCGGCTTGGTGACGGTGACCGTCTGCCACCGGCCGCCCGTGTCCACCGCCTGGCTGTAGGCCCGGCCGCCGGCCGACAGGGCGATCCGCGCGCCCTTGGTGACCGGAAACGTGGCGGCCCGGTAACTCACCCGGTAGTCGCCGGCCGTGGGCACCTGGACGCGGTAGTCCAGGTCGCCGCGCAGCCGGCCGAAGCGGCTCTCGTCGGCGATGACGAAGCCGTCGCCGGGGGTCTGGTCGAATCCGCAGTTGGTGCCGCCCGCGGTGGCACTGCATTCCTGGACTGTCACGTCGGAGACGACCTCCTGGCCCGCCGCCCGATGGCCGGCGCGCAGCGTCGTGGTGACGGTGCTGGACCGCTCGGCCTGGATGGTGACCGACCGGCCCGGGGTGCCCGACAGCGGCACGGGCGCCGGGTCGAAGAGGTCGGCGAGGTCCACCGAGTACAGCCATTGGTCACGGTGCTTTCCGGCCTCGGCGGGCGCCGAGTGCATGCCGGTGATCCAGGCCCGGTGCCCGCCGTCGACCGGGCCGAGCAGGTTGAGCGCGAGGTCGTCCGGTGCCACGGGCAGCAGCTTGCGCCCCAGGTCGACCGGGTTGCCGACCTGAAACGCCAAGCCGGCACCGGAAGGCACCGCCCGCACGGCGAGCACCGTGCCCCAGAAGGCCAGCGCGGCGATGTCCTTGCTTGCCGGATCCTGCGCCAGGCCGACGATCGCGGACAGGTGCCGGGCCTGGAGCAGGTCGTAGTCGGGCGGGCAGGCTCGGCCCCAGATGCTCGCGCCGCCCGCGACCGCCCGCAGCCGGTCCAGCGGCTGGTCGGGCCGGAAGCGGCACTCGCCACCAGCCAGCCGGCGCCGTCCGGCCCCCGCCGTGTAGACCGCCAGGGGGCCGCCGCGGAACTCGTCCGTCCTTCCCACCCAGAGGTTGCCGGCGTGGTCGTAGAGGAAGGAGGTGTAGTTGAAGAAGGCGCCCGTGCCGCGGTCACCGTTTCGGTCGCCGGGGATCACCGGGGCGGAGACCGGCGTGATCCGCCGGTCCGCCGCGTCATAGCGGAACTCCTGGACGAGCTGGCGTGGAAACTCCCCTTCGCCGCGGTCGACGTCGAGGCCGACCGCGAACCGCTCGTCGCCCTCGCGGCTGGTCGGGTCGACCCGCACCTCGCGGACCGCCACCTGGCCGTCACCGACCCGGGGGTACGGGTAAGTCGCGGTCACCTCGGCGGTGAACCGCCCGTCCCGATCCGGGCCGTCCAGCCGCAGCGCGAGCAGGCCGCCGTTGGCCTCGCCCTTGCTGCCGACCCGCGCGACCAGGACGTGCCGCGACCGGGGCAGCGTGGCCAGGCCGTTGAAGTCGGCGCCGGAGGGGGCACCGGTCACCGGCACGACCCGCCACTGACCCTCCACTGTGGTCAGCAGGCCGAACGCCGGCCACCGGTCGGACCGCGCGCCGCGGGCCGGCCGGGTCACGAAGGCGACACCGCCGTCGACCGGAGCCAGGTCGGCCACCGACGGGGCGCCGGGCCCGACCGGTCCGATCGGGATGGTGGTGAACGCGTTGGCGTCCGGCCGGTACGCCGCGACCGTCACCCGGTCGGCGGTGGGCGCGCTGAAGTCGAGGTTGTGGGCCGCCCCGGCGAGCAGGACCGAGCCGTCGGCCGCGAGCACGCTGCGGGAGGCCAGCACGCCCGGCGCGAAGTCCCACCCGGGCACGGACGCGTGGGCCGCCGGCTGCCCGGAGGGCGTGGTGGGGCCCAGCGAGCCGAACGTGCCGTCCCGGCCGTGCAGCGTGACCGTGGCGAACACCGGCGCCTTCGCCGGCGGGGTCGCGGACTCCGGCCGGGAGACGAGCCATGCCGCACCGGCGCCCGCGACGACCAGTGCGAGCCCGGCGGCAGTGATCACCTTTGTGGCTTTCACGTTCGTCAACGTACCGGCTCGCCGCACCGACCGCCGCCCGCGATCCGAAGCATCCGCACGCCCGAACCGATCATCGTGGACGCTTCCCGTTATGCTGGCGCCGATCCGTCCCACGTCGTTCGCCGCTCATCCGAAGGGCACGCATATGGCCGACCAGCCGGACATCTCCAAGCTGGACACGAACGTGCCGCAGACGGCCCGGATCTGGAACTACCTGCTGGGCGGCAAGGACAACTTCGCCGCCGACCGCG
>WUUC01191474.1_pt1 | contig 10432 bp, 10 predicted proteins | sample 6278441 | NCBI WGS metagenome assembly WUUC01 (sample SAMN13675441, study PRJNA597444) | soil metagenome | isolation source: soil | place: USA: Washington | collected 2017-10 | reverse complement strand
AGCGCGCTCGTACCGAGTTGTCGCCGCATCTGCGCGTGCATCCGCAGCGCGGATCTGAGCGCGAATGCGGCCCGCCGAGAAGATCGGCCATCGGAAGGACGGCCCGACCTGGAAGCGGAAGCTGTCGCTGGAGAAAAGGTCGCCTGGAGATCGGGCCTGCTGCCCCATTGCGCCCATCAGCGAAAAGCGGGGGAACAGCTCCGCGGTCGCTACCCCGATGTCGGCGGTGGCTGCTGCGATTTCTCGCTCGGCTTGGCGCACGTCGGGACGCCGGCGTAGAAGATCAGCGCGCAGGCCTACGGAAACATCTAAGTTGGCCGCTGGAAACGGCATCGGGCCCATAAGCTGAGCATGGCGCGTCTCTGGCGGCTCTCCGACGAGCACCGCCAGACGGAAGGCAGCAGCTGCTGCGTCCCCCTCGAACGCTGGTATTGCGCCTGCCGTCGTCCTCGCCTGAGCTTGCGCGCGCGTGAGATCGAAACGAGAGGCGGTTCCTACCCGAAACCTTTCCGCTACGACCTCTGCGATACGGAATTGCGCTTGCGCGTCATCCGCAGCGCTGGCGTGGAGGCTTTGAGCGGTTCGCAGGTCAATGTAGGAGCGAACGACCTCGGCGATAACTTGCAGGATGACGCTTCGCCGCGCTTCCTCAGCGGCCTGGACGCGCGCGTTCGCGCTCTCTACGGCGCGCCGTGTGCCGCCCCATAGATCGATTTCCCAAGACGCATCGAAGCCGACGTCATAAATCGAGAACTCCTGCTCGAGCGCCGGAATTTTTCCCACGGGCAGTTGCCCGTTCGAGCTCAGTCGGTTCTCAGCCGCTGTGCCCGATGCCGCGACCTGTGGATACTGACGGCCGACTACCGCATCGCGGTTCGCCCGGGCTTCCCGGAGTCGGGCCGCCGCCTCATCCAGATCCTTGTTGTTGGCGATGGCCGTGTCGACGAGTTCGGTGAGGATGGGGTCACTGACCTTGCGCCACCACTGACCGTCAACTTGCGCCGTGTCGGCCGGTACAACCCATGTATCGCGGACCTGCATTGACGGCGATTTGTAATTGGGTCCGACGGCGCAGGCGCTCAACGCCACACACGGCATCATGACGCCGAGCGCAAAGCGAAGCCGAGCAGGGTTGGCGAAACGTTGCACTCGCTATCTTCCTTCCGTGACATAGTTTGTCGTGCGATCTGCGCGCCCGCCGCTGAGGAACTTCTCATCGAGGACCGGATTGTCCCGGCGTCGAACCCAGGCGGCCCGTGTATGAGTGGTGGTTTCGTCGATGGAGATCACGCCCGCCCCCGCTTGCATCCGTCCAGGACGAGATCCACACTCGCTGAGACCTTTCCCGCCCCGTTAGATGCGGAGGCGGTGGCGGGGTTCAGCATGAGCGCCTCATAGAGCGGCTCTCTGAGCATGCCGAGCAAATGCTCGGCCGCTAGATTCGCCTGCGGTGCATTGAGAACACCTGCTCCGTGCGCTTTGGTGAAGAACTGGCGGAGTTGGCAGGTGACCGAGAACGGACCGACCTTGTAGATGCGCTTTTTCAGGCCGGGGCTGCGTGCGCCTTCCGTCATCATCAAGCGCACGAGCGCAATGATGGACGTGGAATATTCATTCCAGGCCAGCCTCCCAAAGTCGGTCAGGACGCAACGTACAAATTGTAGATCGACAATCCTGCCGCAGTCGACGAGGGGTGCGGCGAGGAGGGCGGCCTTGCGTTCCGCAATCCTGACGAGAAGGTCATCGATACTGCCGAAGGCAGAGAGGATTTCTGGTTTGGGATATCTGCGACGCTCGATAACCGGATCTATGCCAATGAGTATTGCGCTTGGGTCAAGCAGGGTCGCGCTTGATCTATGCAGCATGTCGCCTTGCTGCATTCTTCTCCTTTTAAGCCGTTCGGAGCCTTTATCGTCCAAAGCTAGCCTCCTTCGGCTACTGAGAGTCGTGCGCGGCGCGCCTTTCCCGCGCGGGAAACAGCGATCTTGACGGCGATGAGGAACGGCGCGGCAACCACAAAGAGCAGGGCGATGGCATTGAAGGCTGTGTCGAAAGCGATGACGGTCGACTGTCCTGCGACAGTGCGACCCAAGAGCATCGTTGCCGCCTTGCTCGCTGCGGCGGCGTCCATTCCTCTGCCGACAAGCGCCGAGGTTAGGGTAGCAATACGCTCGGCCACGTCCGGCGCACCTGCGGTTATGTGCGCGCCGAGCACGGCCTGATTTCCCGCGACGTGATGATCGATAAGGGTCTGGAGCGCGGCGACGCCCATCAGCCCGCCTAGCTGGCGTCCCACATTGAACATGCCGATGCCGGAGGCGAGAGTTGGCCGGGGAAGCCCGCAGAAAGCAATGAGCTGGATCGATAGGAACAGGAAGCCAAGACCAAGCCCACGCAGGAGAATAGCGGGCATCATGTCGCTCGAGCCGCTCTGACTGGTGGAGCCGGAGAGCATCCACATGGCGAGCATGATCAGTAGAATGCCGAACGGCACCGTCGCAATCGGAGGAACCTTCCCTGCTTGCATGAGGAATGCTGCGAGAAGTAAGGCCGCGACGATCAGGCCGCCGCTCGGAAGTAGGAGTTGCCCGGCATCAGTCGGCGTGAACGCGAGGACTGACACAGCGAACGAGGGGATAAGGTAAGCGCTTCCAAACAGGGCCGCGCCTGCGACGAAGCTGACCACGAAGGCGAAGGCGAAGTCGTCGGATCGGAAGGCGCTGAAGTCCAGCAGAGTTCGACCCCTGGCGGCGATCTCGCGTGCGATGAACGCTAGAAATGCAGCCGCGGCGGCGACGGTCAGCCAAACGATCCTGGACTCTTCGAACCAGTCCCAGCGACTACCCTGGCTACAAATGTATGTGACACAGGCAAGGACCGCGGAGAGCAACACAAAGCCCAGCCAATCGAACGGCCGTGACGGGAATGAGGTTGGAGGTTGCTCTTTCGCCATCAAGAGAAGGCCCGCCGCCATGATGGCGATCGGTGCATTGCCGAAGAAAATCCAAGTCCACGACTGATTGTCGAGCAGCCAACCTTGCAGCGCGGGAGCAAGCGTCGCGGGAGCAACAACCGAGCCCAGGGCGAAGAGCGCCTGTACGATGGGCTGTTGTGATTGGGGATACGCGAGGAAGAGCAAGGTCTGGCCGGAGATAAGGAGGACTCCCCCGGCGAAGCCTTGCAGGACACGTAACACGACCAAGGTTTCGAGGTCGGCGGTGAGCGCAGCGAGCGCACATGCCGCGCCCATAATGATCGTCGACAGAAGCAGGAGCTTGCGTGGGTCGAAGCGAGCGATGAGCGACGGCGCGGCAATGTAGCCCATCAACTTGAGGGTCGTGTAGCCCATATCCAGCCACGCGAACTCGTCTGGGGTGGCGTAAGTATCTCCGATGATATCTCCGCGTCCCAAAGACAGGACGGTGCTCGCGACAGCTTCGGTGATGCACGCAAGAAGGACCGCCGCGATCAGGATTCCACCACCCTGCGCTGGCACCGCCCTTGGTTCGGGCACGGCAAGGGCTGTCATGAGCCGCTTCCCCGCTCGATTTCGACCCGCGCCGACAGACCCGGGACAATTCGGCCCGGAAGCGGATTGTTCACGAGACGGATCTTCACCGGAACACGCTGCACTACCCGGATGAAGTTTCCGGTGGCGTTGTCCGAGGGCAGTAGGCTGAAAGCCGAGCCGCTGCCGGGGGCGAAACTATCAACCACGCCCTCGAACGTCTGGCCGGGATAGCCGTCGATCGAAATACGCGCCCGTTGGCCGGGTTGAATGTCGGCGACTTGAGTTTCCTTGAAGTTCGCCACCAGCCAAACATCGTTGACAGGAACGATGTCGAGAAGCGGCGTTCCCGGTGATACAAGGCGGCCGGCCCGGACCTGCCGATTTCCGACGACGCCGGCTACCGGCGCGCGGACGATTGTGCTTTCGAGATCGAGCCTCGCCAGGTCTCGCGCTGCCTCGACTTGGGCGACCGCAGCTACTGCGGCCTCACGCTGTGTTGCGATTACTAGGATGCGTTGTTGCTGTGCATCAAGCGTGGCGGACGCCGCGACGACGCCTGCGTCGGCGCGAGCGCGGGCGGCCTCGCTTTCGTCGACCTGGGCCTGGCTTACAGCGTTCGACCGGATCAATTCCCGGCGGCGCTCGCTCGCTTTCGTGGCGAGGCCAAGCTCGGCGACAGCAGCCTGCCGCTGAGCTGCCGCCTGGCGGATCATTGCCTGTTGCAGCGCCGATTCAGCGTCGACGTTGGTCAGACGGGCCTGTGCTGCTTGGACGTTGGCTTCCGCCTGCGCCAATCGTGCCCGATAGTCTCGATCATCGATCCGAAAGAGAACGTCGCCAGCCTTGACGGTCTGGTTGTCCTCAACCTCGACTGCGGTGACGTAGCCGCCGACCTTAGGCGCGAGCGACGTAACGTCCCCCCGTACATAGGCATTGTCCGTCGAGATATCGGTACCTGACCTGGCCCAGACCCAGGCGGCCGCACCGAGAGCGATCGCGGCAAGGCAGAGCAGCACGCCAATGAGCTTTTTCTTGTTGAGCTGCGCCACGCCGCCCTCCGGTAATCGATGTTACCATTGACCGGTACCGTAATGATCGTTACCAGTCAAGGAGATTCGAAAGGATGAGGTGTCGGGTGCAATGGTTGCTGTGAAGTCAGACCGGCCGTCGGGCCGTCGCGAGGTGCTGCTCGCGGCGGCTGCGGAGATATTTTTCGAGCAGGGTTACGCCGCGACGAGCATCGACGCGATCATCGAGCGCGCAGGCGGATCAAAGCGGAACATTTACAATGAGTTTGGCAACAAGGAGGGCTTGTTCGCAGCCCTCGTCGGCACATTTGCCGAAAAGGCTCTGTCGTCCCTCGTCGTCGAAGAGATCGAGGGACGCGACCTGCGCGAGACCCTGCTAAGGTTCGGGCATCAGCTTATGACGATCTATATGTCGCCGGCCCTGATCGGCGTTTATCGCACCGTCGTGGCCGAGGCCAACCGATATCCTGACCTCGGACGGACGTTCTATGATTGCGGACCCGCTCGGGCGACCAAGCGCCTCGCTGAGGTGCTAGAGGGGGCCAAGGCGCGGGGTGAGGTCCGTGCGGACGATTGCGTCCGTGTCGCAGACCATTTCGTCGGCCTGATCCGCGACAACCTTCACCTTCAAGTCGTCCTCGGCCTTCGACCGCCACCTGACGAGAAAGAGACCCAGGAAGTGGTGCTTTCGGCGGTCGACGTGTTTCTGACTGGAATTAAAGAGCGCTAAGCGCCTGTGGCGTCATGGATTGGAGGACCGTGAAATGCCGATCTACGGACGATGTCATGACGCGCATTGGTGCAAGCAGAGCGCATCGCGTCGAGATGCTGCGCGCGGGTCAGTTTGAAGCCCGCGATGATAGGATGGGCCGCCCGAGCGGCGGGCACCGTGCCGCTCTTTGGACGGCTTAGATGGGATGAACCGCGATAAAATGCCTGATCGATTTCACCTTGCTGAAGGAGTCGAGCAAGCTTTGCCGAGGAGGCAATGCCTGACTTGTCGCTCGATTTGAGACATCTGCGGTATGCGCTCGCAGCAGCACAGCACCAAAGCTTTCGGCGCGCCGCAGCAACGCTGGACGTCTCACAATCCACGCTGACGCGGCGGGTGCAATTGCTTGAACATCGGATCGGCTTTCGGATCTTCGATCGGGGGCCTGGTGGTGTCCGGGTGACAAGTGCAGGTCGACTCTTCCTGGAAGAGGCATCCGTGGGGATGAAGCAGCTTGGTCAAGCCGTTCAACTCGGTGCTTCAGTGCAGAAAGGCGATTGCGGCGAGCTTCATGTGGGGGTCGTCTCAGTGCTCGCGTCAGGACCTCTCCACATGGTTTTGCGAGAGTTTCATCGGCGCTATCCTAATATCCGCGTGAGCTTGCATGAAGGCTCTTCGGAGCACGACGTTGCTCGTGTGATGACGGGTGAACTCGATGTCTCATTCGTCGTAGGAACGCCGAAGCTGAGCGGACAAGAAGCGCTCTTGCTGTGGAGCGAGAGCATTTATGTTGCATTACCCGCGGATCATAGGCTGGCGGAGCGGGATGACCTGCACTGGATGGACATTCGCGAGGAAACGTTCGTCGTGAGCCAGCGCGGCGCCGGCCCGGAGATTCATGACTATCTTGTGCGGAAACTCTCCGCACCTGGATTCGGCCCGAAAGTCGATGTTCACGATGTCAGCCGGCAGGGCCTGCTGAACATCGTGGCGATGGGGTACGGAATCACGCTCGCGAGCGCTTCCATCGTCGGTGTGACCGACGGGGTCGCATTCCGACCAATCGGCGGCGACGCGGAGAAGCTCCCATATTCGGCAGTATGGTCACCGAGCAATTCGAATCCGGCGCTCGGCCGTTTGCTGCGGCTCGCAAAGGATGTGACGGCTCGCCGGGTGTCGAAGGTAGGCGCGGATGGGGTTCGCGGCGCTTTGGCGCTTGGAGCTAGCTTCCACGCAATCTCTGGTTCCTATCTTTACGAGCTCGGGCAAATCCTCGATCGGTTTGTATAAAGCGCTGCACCATTGCTAGGATCAGTTTGCTCGGGTCCGCCGCGGGCACATCCTCTTGCTGCGCCAGGATTTCGCTATATTCCTGCAAGTCGCGGAAAAGCTCTCCTGGCAGCTCAAGCGAGATTTTGACGCGTTTGTCCTCAGGGACGGCCCCCAGTTTCAGCTTAGCCATGCTCAGCTCCCGTAGGGCTCAAGGACTAAATCCCGCGTGACGACGACGCGCACGGGGAACCCCGGCCGGATTGTCAACGTCGGCGCAATGTTGAGCTGACGCCTAACGATCTGCTGGCCGGCGTCATTGATGGTGTCCTGGCCGCCATTGCGGATCGCCTGGATAAGGCGGTCATCATCGTCCACGGCGAGTTCGGCGCCAACGCCGAGCAGAGTTGAAAGCCCGGCCGCTTTGGCGAGATCCCACCAATGGTAATCGACACCATCCTGCAGGCCGGCGTAACCTTCGGCGTCAGCACCAGGCTGGCGCTCGAGAACGATGGACCGGCCGTTCGGAAAGATCAGCCGGTTCCAGACAAGCAGCACGCGGCTCTGCCCGAACTGCACATTGTTGTCATACTGGCCGATGACGCGCGTGCCCTGTGGCACCAGCAGGATACGGCCGGTAGGGCTGTCGTAAATGTTCTCGGTAACCTGCGCGGTAATCTGGCCCGGCAGGTCGGACCGGATGCCCGTGATCAGTGCTGCGGATATCACGGCTCCCGCCTGAAGGATGTTCGGCGACACCGGCGCCGCAAGGCGAGCGGGCGCCACCGTCCTTCGATCGGCGGCCGCGTTCAGGAACGCGTTCTGGCGATCCTGCGCCGAGGGCGTGGCCGGCGGTGGAGCGAGGCCAAGGCTCGCCAAATCCGGCGCGGGCGGGAGTGCTGGGGCAGCTCCCGCCGCAGCGGGTGCGCCCCGGCTTTCCGATCCAGAGAAGAGACGGCTGGTCCGCGCGGTCTCGATTTCCTGAAGGCGGCGCTGCTCTTCCGCGCTGATACCGGCATTGGGCGTGGCGATGGCGGGGGTGGGCATCGGCTGCCCACGGTCCTGGGTGCTGAGGATCGGTCGGCCGAGATCGCCGGGCAGCGGCGGCCCGAGCCGAGGCACGCCGCTATAATCGCGGGGCAATCCTGCCAGCCCGTCTGCAGTCGAGCGGTTTTCGGTCGAATAGAGTTCCTCGTTCGGCCGACCGCCATCGCGGGTCTGGAGCGCGTAGATCAGGGCGCCGCCGAGACCGACGCTCGCGACCAGGCCGAGTCCTGCCAGAACCTTACGAGATAGCCGCGTCACGCGCTGGGGCTCGGCTCGCAGGCGCATCGGCGCTGGGCCGGCGGGCTCGCCGGTCAGGGGCTGTGCATCGTCGTCCGACACTTCCTCATTCCGGGGCGGGGTCTCGCTCACGAGGTCGACCTCCCGTCGGTACGTGCGATACGGACGCGCCGTTGCCGGTCACCGGAGCCGAAGCGCAGCTCTGCCGCGGCGAAGAGCCGGTCGACGATCATGTGGTGGCCGCGCACCCTGTAGTTCACCAGCTCCGAGGTATTGCCCTCAGGGCCGACGACGAAGAGCGGCGGCATCTCACCCTGGCCGATACCGCGCGGAAATTCGATGAAGACCTGACGGCCATCGTCAAAAGCGCGGAGCGGCCGCCACGGCGCCCGATCGCCCTCGATGGCGTAGCGGAAGTTGACATTGGCGAGGTCGACGCCGCTCGCAATGGGCTGGGCAGCCTGCGCCTCGGCGTTCTGCCGACGCAGCGCAATCAGTTGGTCCTGCGGATACTGCCAGGAGACCGACGCCATATAAGTGCGCTCGGTCGAGCGAAGCTCCATGTGATAGGTGCGCATGTTGGTGTTGATGACGAGGTTGGTCATCAGGTCGGCTCGGGTGGGTTTCACGAGGATGTGGATCTGGCGCGTCGCGCCCGATCCGCTCTCCGTGTCGCCGATGATCCAACGGATCGTGTCGCCGGCCGCGACGGGTCCGGAACCGACAAGCTGCTCGCCGGGCTGAAGGGCGATGTCGGTGATTTGCCCGACGGCGGTATAAACCTGATAGAGCGCACCTTGCGTCCAGGGATAGACCTGCATGGAGTTGATGAAGCCGTCGCGCACCGGCTGAACGCGGGCTGCCTCGTTTGCCTGATTAACGCGTGCCGTCGGATTTGTGGGCTCCGGTGTGCGCCGGGTCTCAGGAACGCGCTGCAACTGGCCAGGCAGCGGCAGCGGCCGGGGCAGTTCGACCACGGTGACGGGCGCGGGAGGATCGACGGTCTGCACGGCCGGAGCCGCGTTGTCGTAGGAGATCTCCGGCGGTGGATTGGTGGTCGCACAGCCGACGAGCGCCGTCGTTACCAGCAGAACAATCGGGAATGAGGCTCTACGGAGAGCCGAAAGTGCGAATGTGTGTGAAGCCGGATTTCCGGCTTTACGGAAAGACGGCCTCATTGCCCAAGCTCCCGTGACCAATTGATGGCGTTGACGTAGATGCCGAGCGGGTTCGCCCTGAGCCGGTCAGCGTTGCGGGGAATCTGCACGACGATCGTCAGGATCGCGGTCCAGCGCGTCGTCTCGGTGAGCTGCCCATTCTCGTAGCGGCGCTCGACCCAGGCGACGCGAAAGCTGTCAGGCGACGCGCGGATCACGCTGGAGACGTCGACGGCGACCTGCTGGCGGCCGACCCGTGTGAATGGGTCGTTGGACCTCGCGTAATCGTTCAGCGCCATCGCTCCGCGGTCGGTCGTGAAGTCGTAGGCCCGCAGCCAGTTCTGGCGGACGATGATCGCGTCTGCCGGGATCGAGCGGACCTGTTCGATGAAGCGAGCCAGGTGGAAGGCGATCTGCGGATCGGTCGGACGATAGTCTGCCTCGGCCGGCGCGACGGCCAGGGCCTGACCGACGCGATCAACCTGCACCACCCAAGGAACGATCGTGCCGCGCGCCGACTGCACGACGAGCGCGGTGGCAAATCCGGCCGACAGGATAAGCGAGCCGAACGCCATCAGTCGCCAGTTCTTCGCCTGGACGCGCGAGGCGCCGATGCGCTCGTCCCAGACCTGCGCGGCGCGCTGATACGGCGTCTCGGGCTCGGCGGTTTTGCCGTAATGGGTGGAGGGTCGTTTGAACATCAGCGATCGCCTTCGGACAAATTGACGGAGGAGCCGCCGCCATGGGCGTCGCCGGAGCGGACGGCGTGAGCCGTGGCTTGCACGGCGTGGGTCATGTGCTGTGATCGGCGCATCCGCTGCGCCCATGCGGGCGGCCCGCCAGCGTTGGCGGAACCGGAGGACGCAGCGCCTTCACCGGCGGCATCACCGCCGATCGAACCCATGGTGGATGTTCCGCCCGTTGCCTCGAAGGCGGCCTTGCCGCCGGCATTGAAGCTGGACTTCATGCTTTCGGCAGCACGCGACGCAGCGCGGCGCAGGGGTGAGACCGCGGCGCTGCCGCCAGCGCTGGCAACGCGGCCAAGTCCGGAGGCGACGCCGGCCGCACCAGACTGTCCGGCGGCGCCAAGGCTATAGGCAGTGGATGCGCCGCCAGCGAACGCAGCACCGCCGCGAGCGGCGGCGGCGGCGCCACCGGCAAGCGCAGCACCGCCGGAGGCGGCAGCGCCGACCGCACCAGCACCGAGCGCAACCATGCCGCCCGCGGCCATGCCGGTCCCGATCGCAGCACCGGCGCTGAGCTGCGGGCCGCCGGAGACGAGACCACTGGCGATGCCGGGGCCGAAGATGCCGAGGCCGAGCAGCGACAGCGCGGCGAGCACGATCGCCATCGCTTCGTCGATCGACGGGTTCTGGCCACCGAAGCCGGAAGTGAACTCGGAAAAGAGGGTCGAACCGATGCCGATGATGACGGCGAGGACCAAAACCTTGATGCCGGAAGAGATGACGTT
>WUUC01093096.1_pt1 | contig 10432 bp, 10 predicted proteins | sample 6278441 | NCBI WGS metagenome assembly WUUC01 (sample SAMN13675441, study PRJNA597444) | soil metagenome | isolation source: soil | place: USA: Washington | collected 2017-10 | reverse complement strand
GCGCCGAGCCCGAGCCGTCCGAGTGGGACGACGACACGCTGCTCGACGAGGTCGACGAGGACGTCCAGCTCGACGAGGCGCCCGACGACCCCAACGCCGCCAAGCGCTTCTGGTTCGAGCACGCGACGGGCGCGGGCAAGACCGTCGCCGCGATGGGCTTCGTCGAGGCCTCGCGCACGGGCGGCATCCTGATCCTGACCCACCGGCGCAACCTCGTCGACCAGTTCCTGGGCGAGCTGCGCGGGCGCGGCTACGCCAAGCGCGAGAGCCCGGCGCTGCTCGGCGACGACAAGGGCCGCGCCGACGGTCCGGTCACGGTCGAGACGTACCAGTGGTTCGTGCGCAACGCGGGCGCGATCTCGTCGGCGTACACGATCGTCATCTGCGACGAGGCGCACACCGCGCTAGGCGAGAAGACGTCGGCGGCGATCCGCGCCTGGACCGGTCCGATCTTCATCGGCATGACGGCGACCGGCGCGCTGATCGCGCGGCACGTCACCGACCTCTTCCCCACGCAGACGTCGCGCTTCGACCTGGCGCAGGCGGCGCGCCGCGGCGTGATCGCGCCGCTGCGCTGCATCCGCATCCCGCCGGGCCCGGGAGTGCGCACGATCGCCAAGGTCCCGCTGCGCCGCGGCGACGTGGACGTCGAATTCGATCAGGAGATGCTGGCCGAGCTCTTGGACCAGCTGCCGTTCAACCTGGCGATCGCGAACCTCTACAAGACGCGCTTCAACGGGGTGCCCGGCGTGGTCTACGCCGCCGGCGTGCGCCACGCGTACAACGTCGCGTCCGCGTTCCGCGACGAGGGCATCAAGGCCGAGGGCGTGTCGGGTGAGACGCCGAAGCGGCAGCTGGCCGAGATCCTCGCGGCCTACGAGGCGGGCGACATCGATGTGCTGATCAACGCGCAGCTGCTCGCCGAGGGCTGGAACTCGCCCCGCGCGACCGTCTGCATGCATCTCGCACCGACGGCGTCCAAGCGCATCTACCAGCAGCGCGTCGGCCGCGTGACGCGGCGCCATCCGGGCAAGGAGGCGGGCGTCGTCGTCGACTTCGTCCATCCCGCGACCAAGCACGACGATCCGGTCGTCACGCTGCACTCGCTGCTCGACCGCGACGTCTACCGCGGCGGTGCGATCGTCGTCGGGCCGGTGCGCCGCGGGCGCGGGCGCAGGGTGCGCGTCGAGCGGCGCGTGATCCCGGTCTGCGCGCACGAAGAGCGGCGGCACGAGGTCTTCGAGCGCGAGCTGTGGCGCATCGCGGTCGAGAACCTGGACTGGGGCGAGCAGCACATGTGGGCGGCGCTCGCGGGCGCGCGCGTCGCGCCGAGCGGCTGGCGCCGCGCCCGGGCGATGCTGCACTTCGACAAGTCGGGCGAGCTCAAGCGCCGCTTCCTCATCACCGCGGTCGAGCGCAACCGCAACTCGCAGCTGCGCCTGCGCGCGCTGCAGGAGATCGCTGCGGCGCGCGATGCCGAGGCGTTCGACAAGGCGGTGGACATCATCGGCGGCTGGTCGCGCGACGAGCGGCGCGAGGGCGCCAAGATCCTGTTCCAGGCGTTGGCGGAGAAGCGGATCGGTCGCCGCGACCAGGCCAACGCGTGGATCTGGCGGATGGCCGAGTACACGCGCGAGATCCACGAGGAATACGCGGCGCAGCGCTGGCCGGAGACCAAGCGCCTGCTCGGGCTGCTCGTCAACTCGTCCGGTGGCGCGCATGCCCGCAACGCCCGGCGGCTCGTGCACGCGTCGCGCAACCAGGACCGGCGGCTGAGCGCGGCGCTGCTCGCGGCGGCTGTCGGCCACACGCCGGAGGCCGAGGAGGTCCTGCGCGGCGCCCGCACGCGGATGTCGCGCAAGCCGAGCGCGCTGTCGCGCGAGCTGCTGCGCAACTTCCCGAAGGGCAAGCGCGGGCGCAGCGCGCGCCGGCGGCGCAAGAAGTCGACGGACGGCGCCGCTCCCCAGGCGGCGATCGTCGAGTCCGTGAACGGCGCCGCAGCGGCGCTCGCCGAGGCGCGCGCGGCCGGTCCGGCGCAGGCGGTCGTCACAGAGGCGCTCGAAGCCGATTCCCAGGACGCGTCGGGGGACGGCTCGGAGCTCGATTCCGACGCGCGCGACCAGATCGACGAGGCGGTCGAGGATGCGCTCGCAGACGCCGGCGCGGACCCCGTCGCCAACCCGGCTCCGGCCAAGAAGCCGCCCGCGAACCGCCCCCGGCGCCGCAAGCCGGCTCCGAAGCCGCCGGGGAAGTCCGCCGAGTCCGAGGCCGTCGAGGGCTGACATGTCCCCCAAAGGGGCCAGGCCCCTTTGGGACACGCCGGCGAAGCCCGCTGCGTCCGGGGCCGTCGCGCGATGGGATGTCCCTTAAAGGGGCCAGGCCCCTTTAAGGGGCGCCGAGGTGGACTTCGCCCGCGTCGAGGGTGGCTCGGCCCCCGTCGTCGAGCTCGACTATTAGGCGGCCTTCGCCGTCGAGGCCTGCGGCGGTTCCTTGGCCGCGGTTCCAGGTGATGCGGCGGCCCTGCAGTGCGTCGCGGGCGCGCCACGCGTCGAGCAGCTCGGCTGGTGGTAGCGCGAGCGCTTCGGCCAGGCGGTCGAGCACCCGGCGCAGAGTCGGCTCGACGTCGCGCGGGTCGAGGCCGAGGCCGGCGGCGGTCTCGCGCAGCTCTGCGGGCAGGTCGTCGGGGCGCACGGCGACGTTGAGCCCGACGCCGAGCACCGCCCAGCCCTCCTGCGGCCGGCCCTCGACCAGGATCCCCGCGACCTTGCGGCCGTCGACCTGGACGTCGTTGGGCCACTTGATCCGCGCCTCGTCGCCGACGACGCCCGCCACCGCGACCGCCGCCGCCAGCGGGAGCAGGGCCGGCGGGTCGCGCAGGACCACCGACATCAGCAGCGCGCGCCCGCGCGGAGCCGACCATGTCCGGCCCTGGCGGCCGCGGCCTGCCGACTGCTCGGCGGCCGTGACCAGCGTGCCGTGCGGGGCGCCCGCGGAGGCGAGCAGGCGCGCGCGCTCGTTCGTGGAGTCGGTGGCGCGAAGGTGCAGCCGTGGCGAGCCCAGCCGTGGCGAGCCCAGCCGCGCGGCGCCCGTCACGCCGACCGGATCCGCAGCTCGTCGTCGAGCGCGAGGCCGAGGAACTCGGCCGCCGAGCCGCGGTTCACCGCGAGCGCGAGCGTCCGGTACGCGTCCTGGTAGAGCAGGAGCTCGCCCGGGCCGACGTCGGCGAACGTGCTCGCGTAGTGCGCCGGTACGCCGTTGACGAGCACTGGATGCCCGAGCCGCAGCCCCGACCCGGTCAGCTCCTCGTGCTCGACGTCCAGCATCACGTTGCCGAAGCGGTCGAAGGCGATCGCGTGGGCGATGATCTCCTCGGGCTCGACGTGGGCGAGCGGCATGTGCAGCCCGACGAGCTCGCCCGGGTCGAGCGGATCCCCGGCCTCGGCGAGTGCCGCGCCCGTGGCGAGCGCCGCGGCGACCGGCGCGAACAGGTCGCGCCCGTGGAAGGTGGACGAGACCGGCTCGAGCCGGTGCGGGGAGCGCCCGATCTCCACGGCCTCGGCGACGCCGCCGAAGCGCGCCGCGGCCAGCGACAGCAAGCCGTTGTCCGGCCCGACCAGCATCCGGTCCTCCTCTACGGTGCGCAGCGCGACCGCGCGTCGCTCCCCGCCGACCTCCGGGTCGACCACCGCGAGATGGACGCCGGGAGCGAAGAACGGCAGCGCCCGGCGCAGCACCAGCGCCCCCGAGCGGACGTCATGGCGGGCGACGCCGTGGGTGATGTCGATGACGCGCGCGTCCGGAGCGATGCGCGCGATCACGCCGTGGCAGACGCCGACGAAGTCGTCGTCGCTGCCGTAGTCGCTGAGGAACGTGACACCGAGCGCCACGTGGCGAGTGTATTTCCCCGGCGCCCGGGTAGGGCAAGGACCGTGCCCGGGCTGCAGACCATCCCGCTCTCCGAAGCTCCGAGCGGGTTGCCGCCTGAGGAGCCCGAGGAGCAGCCGCTCGGCGTCCCGGAGGCCGATCCGGACGAGGACCCGGAAGGCGAGCGCGAGCGCGGCCCGGAGACGATGCCCGGCATACCGACCGAGGGCGAGCCGCCGAGCGCGGGGTGAGCCGCCGAGTGCGTGCTGATGTAGCCGCCCGGATGGGCAGGCCCCGGTCTCAGATCTGCGGGCAGGATGCCCGCAGGGGGACTCATTAGCGATCAGCGCGCGCGCACGTCGGCCAGCAGCGCGTCGACGAGCCCCGCCGGCGTGTGCTCGGCCGCTTCGACGTCCGGCTCGAAGCCGAGCTCGCGCAGCGCCGCGCTCGTGACGGGGCCGATCGAGACGATCCGCGGCCCCGCGAGCGTGCCCGCCGCCGCGTGGAAGAACCGCGCCGACGACGCGCTCGTGAAGGTCGCGTAGTCCGCCGACAGCGCGGCTTCGCGCGCGGCGGGCGACAGCGGCTCGGCAACCGTCTTGTACAGCGCGACCACGTCGACCTGCGCGCCGCGCTCGCGCAGCGCGTCGGGCAGCACGTCGCGCGCGTCCTGCGCGCGGGGGAGCAGGACGCGCGACACCGGGACGTCGCGCAGCGCGTCGACCAGCGACTCGGCAACCGAGCGCTCGGGCACGATGTCCGGCTCGATCCCGTGCGCGCGCAGCGCACGACCCGTGCCCGGGCCGATGACCGCGATGCGCGGCCCGGTCAGCGCACGGGCGTCGCGCACCTCTTCGAGCAGGCGGCGCACGGCGTTGGGGCTCGTCAGGCAGAGGAGGTCGTAGCCCGCCATCGGCGGCAGTTCGGCCTCCAGCGGCACGATCCTGATCGCGGGCGCCTCGACGACGTGCGCGCCGAGCCGGCGCAGCCGCGCGGCGAGCGCGCTGGTCTGGGCGCGGGCGCGCGTGACGGCGACCGTCCGGCCGGCGAGCGGGCGATGGCCGTCGTCGTCGAACCACGCGAGCTGGTCGCGCAGGCCCGCCACCGGGCCGACGATCGTGATCGACGGGGGGCGGACGTGCGCGTCGGCCGCCGCTTGCGCGATCGTCGCCAGCGTGGCCGTCACCGTGCGCTGGTCCTCAAGCGTCCCCCGCTGGACGACCGCGGCGGGATCTTCCCCCGGCCGCCCAGCCGCGATCAGCTGCTCGGCGATCCGCTCTAACTGGCGGACGCCCATGTAGAAGACGAGCGTCCCCGGGAACGCCGCGAGCGCGCTCCAGTCGATCGCGGTCTCGGGCTTGGACGGGTCCTCGTGGCCGGTGACGAAAGCGACCGCGCTCGCGACGCCGCGCTGCGTCACGGGGATGCCGGCGTACGCGGACGCCGCCACTCCGGCGGTGACCCCGGGCACGACCTCGAACGGGATGCCGGCCTCGTGCAGGGCGATCGCCTCCTCACCTCCGCGGCCGAACACGAACGGGTCTCCGCCCTTCAGGCGGACGACCGTCCGCCCGGCGCGGGCGTGCGCGAGCATCAAGCGCAGCGTCTCCTCCTGCGGCATCTGCTCGCCGCCGCCGACCTTCCCGACGTCGACGATCTCGGCGTCCGCGCGCGCGCCGTCGAGCGCCTGCGCGGGGATCAGCCGGTCGTGGAGGATCACGTCGGCGCGCGCGATCAGCTCCAGCGAGCGCGCGGTCATCAGGCCGGGATCGCCGGGCCCGGCGCCGACGAGGAACACGCGGGCGTCCCCGCCGGTCATTGCGAGGACCCGCGTTGGGTCATGCCACCAACCGTGGCCGAGAGATGGCGCGCAGTCATCGTCCCAACAGCTCCCCCGCGCCCGCGGCCAGCAGCCGCCCCGCGACGGCGGCGCCGAGCACCTCGGGATCCTCGTCCGACAGCTCGTCGCGCGCCCAGCCCGACCCGTCGGCACGGCCGACGAACGCGCGCAGCGTCAGGCGCCCGTCATCGGCGCGCGTGGCGTGCGCGCCGACCGGCGTGTGGCAGTCGGCGTCCAGCTCGCGGACGAGCGCCCGCTCGGCGCGAAGGCACGCCATCGTCGCGTCGTCGGCGATCGCGGCGACGGCGGCGCGGGCGGCCTCGTCGTCGGCGCGGGCCTCGAGCGCCAGCACGCCCTGGCCCGCCGCCGGCACGAACGCCTCGGCGTCGAGGACGGCGTCGGCCGCGTCCCCCCGTCCGAGGCGCTGCAGGCCGGCGAGCGCCAGCACGATCGCGGCGTAGCCGCCGTCCGCGAGCTTGCGCAGGCGCGTGTCGACGTTGCCCCGAAGCTCGACCACGTCGAGATCCTCGCGGAGTGCCCGCAGCAGCGCGGCCCGGCGCAGCGAGCTGGTCCCGACGCGCGCACCGTCCGGCAGGTCGTCGATCGACCCCGCGCCGCAGAGCGCGTCGCGCGCGTCCGCCCGCGCCGGGGCGCCCACGAGCGCCAAGCCGTCGGGGAGCATCGCGGGCACGTCCTTGGCCGAATGGACTGCGAGATCGATGTCGCCCGCGAGCAGCGCGACCTCGAGCTCCTTGACCCAGCGCTCTTTGTCCCCGCCGCGCTCGCCGCGGTCGCCGGACGTTGTGATCGGCACCAGCTCCGCGCCGCCGAGCAGCTCGGCGACCTGGCCCGCCTGCGCGAGCGCCAGCGCGCTCGCGCGCGTCCCCAGCCTCACGCCCGGCGACGGCGCTCGCCGATGGGGCGGACGCTCTCGTCCGGCTCCACCGCCGTGGCCTCGTCGAGCCCGAACAGCTCCCGCAGGAGCTCGAGGCGCCCGTGGCTCCCCTCGCGGTCCATCGACTTCAGGCGGATCGTCGGCTCGTGCAGGAGCCGCTGCATGACCGCGCGGGCGATCGCGTCGACGCGTGCGATGTCACGCGGCGACGCCGACTCCCAGCGGCCCAGGTTCTCGTTCAGCACCTGCTCGACGAGCGCGGAGCCGTGCTCGCGCAAAGCGGCGATCGTCGGGATCACGTCGAGCTGGCCCATCCAGCGGGCGAAGCGCTGGATCTCGTCCTCCACGATCGCCTCGGCGCGCGTGGACTCGCTCTTGCGGACGGAGAGGTTGCGCGCCACGACGGCCTGCAGGTCGTCGATGTCGTAGAGCGTCACACCCGGCAGCTCGGCGCACGCGGGCTCGATGTCGCGCGGGACCGCGATGTCGATCAGGACGATCGGGCGGTTGTCGCGCGAGCGCATGACGACTTCGAGCTCCTCGGTGCCGAGGATCGCGTGCTCGGACGAGGTCGACGAGACCACGATGTCGGCCTGCTCGAGCAGGCCGGGCAGCTCGTCGAGCGCGACGACCTGGCCGCCGAAGCTATCTGCCAGCGACCGCGCGCGGTCCGCGTGGCGGTTGGCCACGAAGATCGTCTGCACGCCCTCGCCGGCCAGCGCCCGGGCGGTAAGCTCGCTCGTCTCGCCGGCGCCGATGATCACGACGTTGCGCTCGGCCAGCGGGCCGACGATCTCGTGCGCGAGCGACACGGCGACGGTCGAGACGCTCACGCGGCTCGCGCCGATCTGTGTCTCGGACCGCACGCGCTTGCCGGTCTGCAGCGAGGCCGTGAACAGGCGGTTGGTCAGCGGCCCGGTCGTCTCGGCGGCGAGCGCCATGTCGTAGGAGCGCTTGACCTGCCCCTGGACCTCGGCCTCGCCGACGATCATCGACTCCAGGCCGCTCGTCACGCGGAAGAGCTGGCGCGCGGCGTCGCAGTTGCGCGGCGAGTAGATCGCCTCGGCGAGCTCCGTCGGGCGGATGTGCGCGCGGCGCGCGAGCCGGCTGAGCAGCTCCGTCTCGGCCTGCACAGGATCGCCGACGACCGTGTAGATCTCGGTGCGGTTGCAGGTCGAGATCGCGACGGCCTCGTGGACCTCCTCGCTGGCGACGAGCTCCTGCAGGAACCCGGCGGTCTCGCGCTCGGTCAGCGCGAGCCGCTCGCGCAGTGCGACCGGCGCGGTCTTGTGCGAGATGCCGAGGACGATCAGCTCGCCGGTGGTCATGCGACCCGCTCCGGTTCCGGTTCCCGCTGTGCGAGCTCGTCGAGCTCGCACAGCTCGCGCTCGAAGCGCGCGAGCTTCGCGGCCATGATCGCCACGTAGATCAGGATCAACGTGAAGAAGACCAGGTACGCCGCGGCGACGTAGCCCGTGTTGTCGGGGAGGTTGCCGGCGGCGATCACGACGGGTTCACCCGCGGAGCGGCGCTGCGCCCGGCCGGCGGCAGGTCGTCGCCGAGGAGCTTGCGGCGCAGAGAGCGCATGTGCGCGCGGGCGTGCTTGTGGGTCATCTCGAACTTCCAGAGTGTCACGAACAGAAGGATCATCCCAACGAGCACGGTGTAGAAGGGCAGCTGCATCTCGCCTGGCAGGCCGCCGTCGGTCGTCGCGAACACGCGCGGGTGCGTGTAGGCCTGGGCGAGGCGGACGGCGAGGAAGTTCAGCGGGACGAACGCGCCGGCGGTGATCGCGAACACGCTGGCGTAGCGGGCCTGCTTCTCCGGGTCCTCGATCGAGAAGCGCAGCGGCTGGTAGGTGCAATACAGCAGGAACACGATCGCGAACGAGACCAGCGTCGGCTCGTCCCACACCCACCAGTGGCCCCACGACGCGCGCGCCCAGATCGAGCCCGTGATCAGCACGCCGACGCCGAGGATCACCGACAGGTGGATGGCGACGTAGGAGCGCAGGTCGTACCGCGATTCGCCCGTGCGCAGGTGCTGGATCGCCATGATCCCGCCGAAGACGAAGCCGCCGAGGGCGACCATCGCCATCGGCACGTGCACGTAGAAGATCTTCTGGATGAAGCCCTGGTCGGCGTCCATCGGCGCGTAGAAGAACGCCAGCGCGAAGCCACCCACCAGGAAGACGAGGGTCGCGAGGGAGAGGAGGCGGAGGTCAGTCCTCCAGGAGGTAGTCGAAGACCGCATACGCGAGCAGTGCGAAGACGAGATCATAGAGGCCCAGGATCGCCAGCCAGCGGCCCGGCAGCTCCCCTGTGCCGGCGGTCGCGAACAGCGGCGTCGTCGCCTTGGCCGCGCCGATCACCACGGGGATCAGCAGCGGGAGCGCCAGCAGCGGGACGATCAGGTCGCGCGCGCGGGTCTGGATCGCCAGCGCGCTGACGAGCGTTCCGACCACCGCCACGCCGACGTTCGCGAGCGTGATCACCACCACGAGGCGGGCCACGTCGCCGGCGTCGAGGCCAGGGCCGAGCAGCATCACGACGAACGCCGGGACCGCCACCAGCTCGAGCACCACGAGGTATGCCAGGAGCGCGAGCGCCTTGGCGACGAACAGCGCAGTGCGGTCGACGGGCGCGAGCAGGAAGCCGTCGAAGCCGCCCTCCTCGTGGTCGGCGACGAACAGCCGGTTCGTGCCCAGGATCGCCGCGAACAGCAGCGTCACCCAGAGGATGCCGGCGGCGAGGTCGCCGTCGACCGAGCCGCGCTGCAGCCCGAAGTGGAAGACGATGAACGTCGTGATGCTGAAGAGCGCCATAGCGGGAACCGACTGCGGGGCGCGCAGCTCGAGGCGCAGCTCCTTGCGCAACAGGGCGCCGACGGCGGTCATCGCGGGCCAGCTCCGGTCGCGGTCACCGGTACAGCCTCCCGATCTCGTGCGCCGCGACGTCCCGCGCCGGCGCCAGCAGCGCGGGCGCGCCGTCGCGCAGGCCGAGTGCGAGGTCGGCCTCGGACAGCCCGCCGGCGGGGTCGTGGCTGGTGATCACGCGCGTGCGACCCGATCCGGTCCCGATCAGCGGCTCGACGAGGTCCGCCGCCGCCGGGTCGAGGTTGGCCCGCGGCTCGTCGAGCAGCAGCAGCGGCGGCTCGTGCAGGACCGCACGCGCGACGGCGACGCGCTGGACCATGCCGCGCGACAGCGTGTGGACCGGCTCGTCGGCGCGCCGCGCCATCCCGACGTGGTCGAGGACCTCGTCCACGCGCTCGGCATCGACGCCGTGCAGGCGCGCGTGGAAGCGCAGGTTCTCGCGGGCGGTCAGATCGCGATACAGCAGCGGGTCGTGGCCGAGCAGGCCGACGTGCCCGCGCACGGCCCAGCCCTCGCGCGGCAGCTCGCGCCCGAACACCCGCGCGACGCCGGCGTGGGGCCGCAGCAGCGTCGCGAGGATGCGCAGCAGCGTGGACTTCCCCGCGCCGTTGGGGCCGAACACCACCAGCGTGTGGCCCGCCGGCAGCGACAGCGTGACGTCGCGGAGGGCCGTTCGCTCGCCGTAGCGCCGCGTCAGCCCGTCCAGCTCAATGGCCGGCGCTGTGCTCATCGGTGCGCTGCAGCGTCGCCACGGCGTGGCGCAGCGTCGGGGCGACCACGCCGAACAGCTCGCCGACGGCCTTCGGGCTGCCCGGGAAGTTGACGATCAGCGTGCGGCCTGCGATCCCGGAGACCCCGCGCGTCAGGAGGCCCATCGGCGTGTGCCGCAGCGCCTCGGCCCGCATCGCCTCCGCGAAGCCGGGCGCGTCGCGCTGGACGACCGCGCGCGTCGCCTCGG
>WUUC01024839.1_pt1 | contig 10433 bp, 9 predicted proteins | sample 6278441 | NCBI WGS metagenome assembly WUUC01 (sample SAMN13675441, study PRJNA597444) | soil metagenome | isolation source: soil | place: USA: Washington | collected 2017-10 | reverse complement strand
GAGTAGCACTTGAGCGCCCCGTGGACGTGGATCCGCGGGATCTCGATCGGACGGAAGCCGCCGCCGGCCACCGGCTCCTTCAGCACCCCGCCCGCGAGACCGAGCGCCGGGTCGCGCGCAAAGCGCTCGGCGAGCTCGCGCAGGTACGACGGGGGCATCTCGATGTCGCCGTCGAGCTTCATCACGTGCGTGTGGCTGCGCCAGTCCACGGCGGCCAGCGCTGCGTTGAAGTTGCGCGGAGCGGCCGCTCGCGCAAGCCGGTCCCGCACCGGTGCCGTGTGCTCGTCCCCCGCGCTCAGGACCGTCATGAACGGGAGCTCGGACTCCAGCTCCCGCAGGATCGCGAGCGTGTCGTCGTCGGAGTGGTCGTCGCGGACGATCCAGCGGGCCGGCGGCAGCTCCTGCGCCGCGACCGCGCGGACGACGCGCTCGATGTGGGCAGCCTCGTTGCGTACGGGCGAGACGATCAGGATCGACGGGTCCACGCCCGATGAACGGCGCCCGCGGCCCGGGGCTTCCGAGCGACCGTCGCGCGAGAAACCGAGCCGCTGCCGCGTTCCTCGGGCAGATGTGCGGCATCGTCGGTCAATTGCGCCCGCCGGGGGATCCGGTCGACCCGGAGCTCGGCGCGAACATGTGCGCCGGGCTGGAGCACCGGGGACCCGACTCGCGCGGGCTGTACCGCGACGAGCGCGCGGTGCTCGGGATCCAGCGGCTGCGCGTCATCGACCTGCACACGGGGGATCAGCCGATCTACAACGAGGACCGCTCGATCGTCGTGGTCCTCAACGGCGAGATCTACAACTACAAGGAGCTGCGGGCGGACCTGCGCCGGCGCGGTCACCACTTCGCGACCGACGGCGACACCGAGGTCATCGTGCATCTCTACGAGACCTACGGCCGCGACTGCGTGCGTCACCTGCACGGGATGTTCGCCTTCGCGCTCTGGGATCGCCGCCGCCAGCAACTGCTGCTCGCGCGCGACCGGGTGGGCAAGAAGCCGCTGGTGTACTCGCTGCGCGACGGCGTGATCTCGTTCGCCTCCGAGATGGGCGCGCTCCTGCGCGACCCGGAGATCCGGCGCGTCGCCGACCCCACGGCGCTGGACCAGTTCCTGGCGCTCGGATACGTCCCCCCGCCGCTGACGGCGATCCGCGGCGTTCGCAAGCTCCCGGCCGCGCACACGCTGCTGATGCGCGACGGGCGGGTGACGCTCGAGCGCTACTGGCAGCTCGACGCCTCGCGCAAGCTCGACGAGCCGGTGCCGGAGCTGTGCGATCGGATCCGCGATTCGTTGCGCGCGGCGACGCGGCGCCGGATGATCGCCGACGTGCCGCTCGGCGCGTTCCTGTCGGGCGGCATCGACTCGTCGGCCGTGGTCGCCGCGATGGCCGAGTGCTCGTCGGAGCCGGTGCGGACGTTCTCGATCGGGTTCGACCACTCGCGCTTCGACGAGCTTCCGCATGCCCGCAGGATCTCGCGTGAGTTCGGCACGGTCCACGAGGAGTTCGAGGTCCGCGCGAGCGCGGTCGAGATCGTCCCGAGGATCATCCGTCACTACGGCGAGCCGTTCGCCGACTCCTCCGCGATCCCGAGCTTCTACCTCGCCGAGATGACCAGCCGGCACGTCACCGTGGCGCTCAACGGCGACGGCGGCGACGAGTCGTTCGGCGGCTACACCCGTTACGTGGCCAACTCGCTGGCCGCGCGCCTGGAGCGCATCCCCGCACCCCTGCGGCGCCGCATCGGGGCGCTCGGCGCGCGCCTGGATCCGGACGGCGACATCTCCAGCCTCGCGAACAAGGCGCGCCGCCTGACCGCGACGCTGGCCCTCGACGCGCCGCACCGCTACGCGCACTACATGGCCTGCGTCGACGCCGCCGGCCGGCGATCGCTCTATACGCCCGAGTTCGCCTCCGTGACGGAGGTCTCCGGGGAGGACGTGATCGCGGCGGCGTGGGAGCAGGCGACCGGCCCGGACGTCGTGGACACGATGCTCGAGGTCGACGTCGCCACCTATCTCGCCGGCGACCTGATCCCGAAGATCGACATCGCGACGATGGCGTACGGGCTCGAGGCGCGCTCGCCGCTCCTCGATCACGAGCTGATGGAGCTGGCCGCGTCGATCCCGGCCCGGCTGAAGGTCCGGGGGCGGGAGAAGAAGTGGATCTTCCGCGAGGCGATGCGGGGTTGGCTGCCCGACGAGATCCTCGACCGACCCAAGCGCGGCTTCTCCGTGCCGATGTCGACCTGGCTGCGAACGGATCTGCGCACGTGGGCGCAGGAGCTCCTCTTGGACCGCACGACCATCGAGCGCGGCTACTTCCGGCCGGAAGCCGTGCGCCGGCTGCTGGACCGCCACGCCGCCGGCGCCGACGAGCACGCCGACCAGATCTGGGCGCTGGTCATGCTCGAGGGCTGGCATCGCGAATTCGTCGACGCGCCGGCACAGGCCGCGCTCCCCGCCGCCGCGTGAGCGCCCGACGCGACACCGGCGCGGACGCCCGCATCGACGCGATCGTCGTCAGCTACAACAGTGGCGCCAGCCTCGTCGACTGCGTGACGCCGCTGCTCGGCGCGCCGGGCGTCGCCGTCACCGTCGTCGACAACGCTTCGCCCGACGACTCGCTTTCGACCGTCGCCGGCCTACCCCTGAAGACGATCCAGACCGGGCGCAACGCCGGCTTCGGCGCCGGCTGCAACGCGGGGCTCGCGGCCGGAAGCGCGGAGCTGGTGCTGTTCCTGAACCCGGACGCCTTGCTCGAGCCGGCCGACCTCGAGCGCCTGGTCGAGGTGCTCGACGCCGAGCCGGCCGTCGGGCTGGTCGGGCCGAGGATGTACGACGGCGACGGCACGCTCATCCCGACCGTGCGCCGCGCGCAACGCTCGGCGTCCGTCTGGGCGCAGGCGCTGTTCCTGCACCGGCTCTTCCCGCGCGCCCGCTGGGCCAACGAGATCGACGCCAGGGCCGCGACGTACGAGCGCGCCGGATATCCGGAGTGGGTCTCCGGCGCGTGCATGCTCGCGCGCCGCGAGCTGCTCGAGCGGCTCGGGGGCTTCGACGAGGGCTTCTTCCTCTACTGCGAGGACATGGACCTGTGCACGCGCCTGCGCGCGGCCGGCGCGCTGATCCGCTTCGAGCCGGACGCCACGGCGCGCCACCAGGAAGGCGGATCGGCTGAGCGAACGAGCCTGTTCGGCGTGCTGGCGAGCAGCCGCGTACGCTACGCCGGCAAGCACAACGGCCGCCTCGGCGCGTGGTGGCAGCGTGCCGGGATCACCGTCGAGGCCCTGACCCACGTCGTCGCGAACGCGCGCCGGCGGCCACGGGCTCGCGGGTACGCCGCCGCACTCAGGGCCGCGCTGCGGCCGGCCGACCGGCCGGCGTCCGCGAGCTGAGCCCGCGGAAGGTCAGAGCTCCCGCACGACGCGCGCGGGGTTGCCGGCGGCGACGACGCCCGCCGGGATCGAGCTGGTGACGACCGACCCCGCGCCGATCACCGAGTCCGACCCGATCGTGACCCCCTTGAGGATCTTGACGCTCATCCCGACGAACACGTTGTCGCCGATATGCACGGGGGCCATGCGCGCCGCCCCGTCGTGTCGCCGGTCGGGAGCCAGCGCATGGAAGTCGGTGTCGAAGATCTCCACGTTCGGTCCGAAGAGGCCGTCGCGTCCGATCGTGATGCCCGCGCCCTCGCTCTTGATCATGAGGTTGTTGTTGAACTCTGTGCGATCGCCGATCTCGATCCGCGCGTCACAGGTCCCCGCTTCGACATGGCAGTAGCCGGCGTAGAACAGCGGGGACGTCTTCCAGCCGAACAGCACCTTGTCGCCGAGGACGATCGCGCCGGCGCCGACGAACAGCACCGGCTGTAGAGCGACCGGCGTCCCGGAGACCCGTGAGCAGCTCGACAGCGCGCGGTACTTCCACACGCGTGGCCGCTGGACGGCTGCTTCAAGCAGCGGGAGCGTGAGCCGATTGGCGACGCGCCGCGACACCGAGCGCCGCGGCTCGAGCCGCGCCAGCCGAGCCTCCTCGCGCGCACCGTCGAGCGCATCCGAGCTGCCGTTCGCCGTCGTGTGGGCTGTCTGCTTCGACTGCATCGCCCGATCAACGCGCACGCGATCCGGGGATTTCTGCGGAAGATCGGCCGCGGTCGCTCCGTTCGATCATCAGAGATGGCACTCGGACGGCACCTGCGCGAGCTCTGGCGGATGAAGGTCGGCCTCGTGACGAGCATCATCCTTGCGCTCCTCGCCGCGCTCTGGAGCACCCATTCGATCGGGGTCCTCCCGCCCAAGGTCGAGCCGCGCGCGCTCGAGACCGCCTCGGCGACGACCCGCGTGCTCGTCGACGAGCGCTCCTCCTCCGTGCTGGACCTCGGCGTTCCGACGGGCGACCTCGAGGCGATGACCAGCCGCGCGCTGCTCGTGTCGAACGTGATGGCGAGCGCCCCGGTGAGGGAGTACATCGCGCGCCGCGCGGACGTCCCCGCCGAGGCGCTCCAGGTCTCGAGCCCGGTCACGCGCGACTTCCCGCGCCAGCTCGCCCAGTCGGGCACCCCGAAGCACGTGAGCGACATCCTGGCGTCGCCCGATCAGTACCGCCTGTCCCTGCGCGCGAACCCGACCGTCCCGATGATCGACGTCTACGCCCAGGCGCCGACGCTCGAAGCGGCTCGCGAGCTCGCGAACGGCGCGGTCGCCGGCATGAGCGACTACCTCCGCGACCTCGGCATGCGGCAGAACGTCTCCGAGCAGCAGCAGGTCCACCTCCAGCAGCTGGGCCCCGCACGTGGCAACGTGATCAACGCGGGTGTGAATGTCACGCTCGCGACGCTCTCGTTCCTGCTCGTGCTGTGCAGCTCGAGCGTCGCCGTCCTGCTGATCGCGCGCGTCCAGCGCGGGTGGGCGCTCGAGAAGAGCTCCGAGCAGCTCGCGCCGGCGCCGCCGGCCGCCTGATCCGGCTACGGCTAGGCGACCGCGACGCCGTCGACGACGCTGCGGACGATCCGCTCGACCGCGGCGCCCTCTTCGTCCCAGGTGCGGCCGTCGACGCTGGCCGCGGCGGCCTCGGCGGCCGACTGCCGCTCCGCCGCCGGCCGCTCGACGAGCCGCGAGAGGGCGTCGGCGAGCTCGAACGGCGTCGACCCGGCGTAGACCACGTCGTCGTTGTCGAGCACGATGCGGCCGAACTCGTTGTCGTTGACGACCGGGATGCAGCCGGCCGCGAGCATCTCGTGCGGCACGAGCGACACGTTGGTCGCAGACAGGACGAGGCCGGCGATGCAGCGGTTGTAGAGCTGGTTGAGCTCTGCCGGCTGCACGTGCCCGTGGCTCACCGCGCGGAACGGCAGCCGCTTGATCGTGTCGCCGTAAAGGTGGATGTCGACCTCCGGGTGACGCTGCGCGAAGAGCTCGAGCGCGAGCATCCCGATCTCGAACGCCCGCCGCGGCTTGGAGTAGCGCGCGTAGTAGCAGATCCCGGTGCGCTCGGCGTGCGGGTCCAGCGCGTACATGTCGAGGTCGCTGGCGAAGTCGAAATGGTCCGCGGCCATGCCGAAGTCGCGCAACAGCAGCTCGGCCAGCCAGCGCCCGCCCGTCACGCCGTGGAAGCCGAACCGGTAGGTGGCCTCGGCGAGCAGCGCGTTGCTGCTCTGCGGATAGAACCAGGGCTCGTAGTCCATCACGAGGTAGAAGCGCTTGCCGCGCGCCTTCGACGCCAGCACGGTGTAGGCGGTCGGCCAGGAGGTGGCGAAGATGGCGTGCGCGTCCTCGATGCCGTACGCGGCGTCGCGCACGTCGGCCTTCAACGTCGGCCACCACTCGTGGACCATCCTGCGGTGCTGCTCGATCGACCAGCCGTGGCTGTCGGTGAAGTACAGGACGCAGCGGTGACCGGCCTGCTCGAGCGCCTCGATGTGGCGCAGCATCGTGGTGTGGCCGCCCGAGCCGAAGCCGCCGGTCGCGACGGACACCCACGCGATCGTCAGCGGCTCGCCCGGCTCGTGCGGGAGCGTCGGCGGCAGCTTCCAGCCGGACGCGGCGACGTCCGCCGCGCGCATGAGCTCCTCGCGCGTCACGTCCAGCTCCACCCGGTCCGGCGGCGACAGGCGGCGCGCGACACGATCGCCCACGCGCGCGGCGACGCCGGACGCGCCCTCGCTGCGCAGCAGGCGCCTGGTCTGGCGGATACGGTCGATCGGTCCCGGGCTCATACCGGCTTAACGGGCGGCCGCACGCGCTCCTTCCGGCAGAAGAACGGCCGGCGGGGCGCCGTTCATCAGGCGATGGACAGGCCGGTGGTGAACGTGATCGTGCCGAGCTACAACTACGGCTCGGTGCTCCGCGGTTGCGTGCGGAGTGTGCTCGAGCAGCGCGGCGTCGACGCGCGGGTGCTCGTGATCGACGACCACTCGGCGGACGACACGCCGCTGGTCGGCGCCGAGCTGGCCGAGCGCGACGAGCGCGTCGAGTTCCGCCGGCACGAGGAGAACAAGGGCCTGATCGCGACGGCGAACGAGGGCCTCGAGTGGGCGGCCACCGGCGACTACGTCGTGCTTCTCTCGGCCGACGACGAGCTCGCGCCCGGCGCGCTCGAGCGCGCGACCCGCGTCATGGCGGACCATCCCGAGGTCGGGATGGTCTACGGGCACGCGCCCTACTGGCACGAGGGCCGCGACCGGCCGGATCCGGGCGGAGCCTGGCGCGGCACCGACATCTGGCCGGGCGCACGCTGGATCCGCACCCGCTGCCGCTCCTCGCACAACTGCATCAGCTCGCCCGAGGTCGTCGTCCGCACCTCGGCCCAGAGCGCCGTCGGCGGCTACGACGCGTCCTGCTACCACTGCAGCGACCTGAACATGTGGCTGCGGATCGCCGCCGTCTCCGACGTGGCCTACATCCGCGGCGTGCCGCAGGCGTACTACCGCATCCATGCCGACAGCATGCTGCGCAGCGACTCGGGCCCGATGGTCGACCTGCACGAGCGGCGGCAGGCGTTCGAGTCGTTCCTGCGGATGAGCGGCTCCGAGCTCGAGGACACGGAGCGGCTGCGCCGCATGGTCGGGCGGGCCCTCGCCAAGCAGGCGCTCTGGCGGGCGAGCCGCGCCTACGACCGCGGCCTCGTCGAGGGCCCCGGACGGCTGCCCGTCGACGAGCTGATCGCGTTCGCGTTCGAGGTCTTCCCGGACGTGGCGCGGCTACCGGAGTGGTGGGGCCTGCAGGCGCGCAGACGCATCGGGGCCGGGCGCTCGGGCTGGTTCCCGCTGTTTCTCGTGACCGGAGCGTCGCACCGGCTGCGGGGCCATGTCCGCCGTTTCGTCGGGGTCCGGATGGGCGTCTGACCCGTGGAGATCATCTCGATCCTCAGGCACCTGGCCGCCCACCGCGTGCTCCTGGCGGCCGGGCTCCTGCTCGCGACGGTCGCCGCGCTCTCGATCGCCTACCAGATCTCGCTCTTCCCACCCGGCGTGTACAGCCGCATGACGACCGGGGAGACGAAGTCCGCCCGGGTGCTGATCGACGCGCCGGACGACCCGTCGTACGACGTCGAGTCGACGATCGCCGAGACGCTCGGGATGCGCGCCACGCTGCTGTCGGACCTGCTCAGCACCGGCTCCGAGAGCGCGCGGATCGCCCGCGCCGCCGGCGTGGACCCGGACGAGCTGGTCGTGCTGGGCCCCTCGGCCGGAGCGCCGCCGCTGGCGCTCACGCTGGCGGTGCGCGCGGCGGAGGCGGCGAGGAGCGCGCCCGCGCCCTACAAGCTGATAATCGAGGCTTCCGAGCGCACGGGCATCATCAAGCTGACCGCCGGCGGCGCCGACCCGGCCAGGACCGCCGCGGTCGTCGAAGCCGCGACGAGCAGCCTCAGGCGGATCACCACCGGCAGTGCTGACGGCCCGTCCAGCCTCAGGGTGGTGCCGCTCGGGCCGATCGCCACCACGCGCGTCGTCGACGACGGCCGCAGGCCGCTCGGCATCGCCGCGGGGATCATCCTGTTCGGCCTCTGGTGCGGCGCGATCGTCGTGGTGTCCGGGCTGCGGCGCCGCTTCGGCAGTGCCTCCTGGCACGGAGCGCCGTGGGCGGCGGAAGGCCTCGGCGCGCCGGAGCGTTGATCTTCGATGGACGCGACACCTGACCGGCGCATCCACTGGCTCGACGGCGTCCGCGGCGCCGCGGCCCTGTTCGTCGTGCTGCACCACATGTGGCTCGCCTCGTGGCCGCACTATCCGGACAACGAGGGACCGTGGTGGCTCGGCTTCCTCCTCTACGGCCACCTCGCGGTGGCGGTGTTCATCGTCGTCTCGGGCTACTCGCTCGCCCTGGCGCCGCTGCGACGCGGCGGCGTGCTCTCAGGCGGCATGCGCCGGTTCGTCCGCCGGCGCGCGTGGCGGATCCTCCCCGCGTACTGGGCGGCGCTGATCTTCTCGACGATCCTCTGGCTCGCCGTGCTGTCGCCGTCGACCGGCGGCGCCGAGGCGACGAAGGCCTTCGCCGTCCACGCGACGCTGCTGCAGGACGTCATCGGGAGCCTCACGCCCAACGGGGCGTTCTGGTCGATCGCCGTCGAGTGGCAGATCTACTTCGTCTTCCCGCTGATCCTCCTGGTGGCACTGCGGTCGACCATGGTCCGAGCCGTCGCGCTGACGACCGTCGTGGTGCTGATCGGGCACGCAGTGGCGTCCACCGGGGTCTCCGTGCTGGAGAAGATCAACCACCTGACCCCGCAGTTCCTGGCGCTGTTCGCTTTCGGGGTGCTGGCGGCGTGGGCCGCCCACCGGGGCATCGGGCCCGCCGTCCGCCGCGCGCTGATCGCCGCGACCGTCGCCGCCTTCGCCGGCTTCGTCGTCCTGGCGCTGGCCCAGGGCTCACCCTGGGTCACCGAGCACTGGTTCTGGGTCGACCTGCTGTTCGGCACGGGCGTCGCGGGCGCGCTGTTCCTGACCGCGACCAGCCAGCGATCGTGGCGGGAGGCGACGCTCGGCTGCCGCAGCGCCGTCCTCCTGGGCGCCTTCTCGTACAGCCTCTACCTGATGCACGCACCGCTGCTGCAATCGATGCAGAAGCTCGTCCTGGATCCGCTCGAGCTGAGTGCGGGGGCCAACTTCGCCGCGCAGCTGGTGATCGTGCTGCCGGTCGTGCTGGGGCTCTGCTACGCGTTCCACCGGGTGTTCGAGCGGCCGTTCCTCGAGCGGCGCGACCTCGCCTCGCTCAAGACACTGCCGATCTTCACGCGCGTCTCCAGGCCGCGGAAGGCCCTCGCCGCGCCGCAGTTCGGCGACGAGCCCGCGCGATGAACATCCGCCACGCGCTGGCTGAGACCCGCAACGCCGGCGCTCGGGCGCTCCAGCGTCGTGCCGGCATCACGACGGCCGGCGTCATCGCCGTCGAGGAGCTCGGCTTCGCCCCGGACGACCGCGTGCGCTACATGGCGTCGCAGTGGTGGACGCTGCGGCGCATCCTGCCGCGCGACGAGGTGGGCCCGGACGACGTCTTCGTCGATTTCGGCTGCGGCATGGGGCAGGTGCTCTACCAGGCGGCGGTGCGCTATCCCTTCCGCCGCGTCGAGGGCGTCGAGATGTCGCCGGACCTGACTGCGATCGCCGCCCGCAACCTGGAGCGCAACCGGCACAAGTTCGCCTGCCTCGACGTGCGGCTGGTGACCTCCGACGTGCTCGACTACCCGATTCCCGACGACGTCACCGTCGCGTACCTGTTCAACCCGTTCGGCGGGTCGATCTTCGCCTCCGTGGCCGAGCGCCTCGTCCGCTCGGTCGAGGCCCACCCGCGCCGCCTGCGCCTGATCTACCTCAACCCGGTCGAGGAGCCCGTGCTGCTCGGCGCGGGGTTCCGGCCGGTGCGCCGCCGCCGCGGGTTCCGCCCCGGCGCGAAGTGGTCGCGCTCGAAGGCGACCGTCATGTACGAACTCGCCGGATGACGCGCTTCACACGCGGCCCGACCCGGCGGCGGGCGCGCGCGGCGAGCAACGCGAGCGGCGATGCGCCTCGCGGGATCGCGGGCATCAACGCCTCGTTCACGACCAGGCGCCGGTCGTGGCGATCGAAGTCGAGCGACGCCGCGGGCACGACGCGCTCCTCCCAGTCGAGCGTCGCGAACTCGGGCGCCGCGAGCTGGCTCGGCGCCGTGCCCGTGCGGACCGCGCCGACCGCCTCTCCCCAGTCCGCGACCGCCTCGTGGCCGAACTCGCCGCGAGCGACCGCGTCGGTGCGGGCCGCCAGCCGCTTGGCGATCTGCTGCGGTGAGCGATAGGGGAAGTGCTTCAGCCAGATCCGGACCGGATAGCCGGCGGACGTCGCGACGAAGTCGGGGAAGCCGCCCTCCCCGGTCCATTCGATGTCGTCGCGGTGGCGGAAGAACCGCGGCTCGCTCCAGTGGTTCACGTAGTAGCGGATCTTCTGCTCGACGGG
>WUUC01159609.1_pt1 | contig 10435 bp, 10 predicted proteins | sample 6278441 | NCBI WGS metagenome assembly WUUC01 (sample SAMN13675441, study PRJNA597444) | soil metagenome | isolation source: soil | place: USA: Washington | collected 2017-10 | reverse complement strand
AGCTTTACAAAGACAAAGAAGTGATCCTTTCAACTTCTCCTCTTGACACCCACCTCTTCAGTTCCCTTGAACCTAAGCTCTCCCTAAAATTTCAAAGGATCGACGGAGCCCTTGATGACTCTCTTCTGGATACTTCCCGAGAGAAAAATATTCTCGATGCGGAAGGCAAAACGGAAAGCAGTAAGATCGCTGATTTTTTCCGCAAAGTCCTCAGTGACCACCAAATAGAAATTGAAGCTAAAAGCCTCTCAACAGATACTCTTCCTGCATTTATTATTTTTGATGAAAATACCCGGCGGCTGCGCGATGCAATGGCGCTCTCAGGCCACAACATGCCTGGTTTTGAAGCAAAAAAAACGTTCGTCGTCAATACGAATAATTCACTGATCGAATCGCTCTATAAGCTCCATGCCTCTCAACCCGAGCTGGCTCACGATATCGCCTACCATCTGTACGATCTTTCTTTGCTGTCTCAGAAAGAAATCGGGCCGACTGCAATGAATTCCTTTATCTCTCGCTCGACACAGGTATTGGAGAAGTTGTTAAAGCATTAATTCTTTCGATCCGATCAATTACCTCCCCCTGGATATTTTTGGCTTCGATTAAACATTTTTCCTCCGTCAGCGTCACAATATAGCAGCTATTGACCGATGCTGATTTTGCCAAATACCAAAGTTTTTCTGGGGATTTGACCTCTCGAACCGGTGTTCCCCAAGAGCCATCTCCCAAATACGTCACGCCACTGGGATTGACTATTCCCTCTTTTAAGGGATGCGTCCGTTTAAGAGTGTGGTTATGATGCTCAAAAGCAAAGGGCACCTGATATTTTTCAAAAAGCGGCACCCAATTTTTTCTGATTCTTTCCTCGATATTTCCCGTAAAAGGATAAAACGAGGGATAGGCCGCTATGTGATAAGCCGTCAGCAAATAAGGAACCGATTTTCTCTCCCGAAGAGTTTTTTCAAGCCAGGCCGTCTGGTCTCCTTCAATGGGCCATGTATGGCCTGTATCGAGCATCACTAAACTTAAATAATCTCCAAAGTCTAGCGATCGATAAGCTTTATTTGCTTCGGGGAAGGTGAATATTTGGTAGAACATCTCCAGCATTCCGTTCTCATTTTTGGTCTTATGAACATCGTGGTTCCCTATTATCGGAAGAATAGGGATGAGTTTCCCTTCTTGGCCTAAACTCTTTTGTAAATCACGTAAAAATGCTTGCCACCGTGCGAACGCCCATTGAGGACCTTTTAGAAGATGCTTAGTCCCCGTCGTATAAGCCAGGTCTCCTCCAATGACCACAAAGTCAGGTTTGTTAAAGGCGATCATCCGATTCATCCGATGAAACACTTCTGATGCAATTGTATAATAGGCGTCTCCACCGATGACCATCCGGATAGGACGGCTCAATTTTTTTGGCATTGTCTGAAACCGGTATTCCCGCTTACTGCCTTGAACTTTAAAGACATACTCACTATCTTCCCTAAGCCCTTCTAAGTTAACAAGATGCACTTCACAATCCTCAATAGCCAGAGATTGGCCTTTGGCAGGCTTCCAGCTCGATTCTCCTGCAGCGTGATAGTCTAACTGAGGAACCATACTGCCTGTAAGGGCCTGCCATTGAACGACCATAGTGCTGGTGGGATCCTGGGTCCAGGTCAAATAGATGGCGATAGGTTCTGCAGCCCCTAACGGGAATAAAACCCACAAAATGCTATAAAAAGCTGCTCTAAGATATTTCATAACCATTTGATAATTAACAACTTAAATTTCTACCCTTACCTTCATTCTGTCTATCGTGAATTGAAAATTCAACAAAAATCTTTTATTATTAGGATTTTTTAAAAATAATATATACTTTTATATAAAAATCAGTTAAAATAATAATTACAATTAACATTAAAACTAATATATTATGACAACTATTACAGCATGTGAGTATAGCCCTATAAGCGGCCAGCCTCTGACTCGTTTAGATCCGAGCAAGATCGAACTCCTCAATAAAAAAGCTCAACATGACATTACTGATCGAATCAGAACGGTTGTTCAACGCCACCTCGACTATCAAGGTACTGAAACCTTTAGAGCTACCTTCACAAAACAACAGATTCTCTTTACTCTCACGACAGGGACCGCTGTCGAAAATCGCACCTTAAAATATGAAAACAATCGATGGATGCTCAGTAAAGATAATGCTGCTGCGATTCCTTTAAACCCAGCCTTGCAAAATGAAGTCAATTCCCTCATCAATGAAATCTTATATAGGATCGGTCAGGCTCATAACACAGGCAGTAGTCCCGTACCAGCTCTAGCCCCCCAAACTCTGGCTCCGATTTCTTTACCCTCAACGACTTCTGTGCTTCCACCCACGGTATCTGCACCTGAACTTATTGAAATAAAAGAGCGGCTTGCAGATTTAGAAGCACTGCTCCGAAATCCTAATCCAACCTTTGAAGGATTGCTCCAAGTTCAGCAAAGGATCGAAGAGCTCCTGACTCGCTTGATCGAAGTATTAGGAAAAACTGACAACAGTGCAGAAAAAGATGCCTTACGAGGAGAAATAGAAAAGCTGCACAATGCCCTCAGTGAGGTAAGTAGAAGCAATAGAGAACTAAGAGAACTATTAGAGCGGCAAAAGGATTTCGAGACCCACCGGACAAGAATGAACGCTGAATTCTATGGGTTACAAAACCAGCTCGCTTCAGCACGACAAGAGCTCACAAAACTACAAAAAGACAATGCCGGGAAAGATCAAGCTGTACTTGCATCTGAACAAAAAGTAGCTGCCCTAGAAGCGATCGTTGTCCAACAAGAAGCTCAAATAAAAAAAGTAGGCCAAGAGTTTGAGGCCTTTAAAACTCAAGCAGCAAGAGCTCAAGAAGCAAATGAATCAGAACTCGCTCAAGCAAAATTAGCTTTGGAGCAGTTGAAAGCTCAGCTTGATAAAGCTATTCGAACTTCGGAAGAAAAATTTTCTCAACTAAAGGCAAGAGCAGACTCTGTAGCACAAGAGTATGCGAGCGCAGCTAAAAAACAAGAAGCTGAGTTCAGTGCTCAAAAAGCTGCATTGGAAGAGCAGCTTGCAGCTGCAAAGCAAAGCCTCCGTAATAACGAATACGACCTCTCAAATACTCAATCAGAATTGAATCGATTAAAAGAAACTCACGAGAGAGCGCTTGCCGAATTAAACTCACAGCTCGGGTCTTTAAGAGAGCAAAAAGCACTTTTGGAGCAAACATTAGCAGCTTCTTCAAGTACTGCTCAATCAACAAATGGTCAGCTCGTACTAAGAATTATCGGGCTAGAACAAGAAATCCAAGAAAAAGCAAAAAAGTTAGAACAAGCTGCTCAATCCTCTGAGTTAAATCAAAATCAAATTAGAGAGCTTGAGAACCGCCTCAGAGCACTCGAGGTAGAACTGGCTTCAAAGCAAGATACCGTCACATCTCTTAAAAGCGAAAACCAGCAACTCAAGAACACTCTTGATCAAACACAGAAAGAGTTAAAAGCTTTACAACAAGCAAACGAATCAAATCTCGCCAGGGCAGCTACCCTTCAACAGTTGAAAGATGAACAAGCCACAATTATCCAAGACTTAAAAGATGAGATTAACCGCTTAACACAAGCTGTCAAAGATGCAGAAGCGGCACAGCAAGAACAGAGCACTGCAGCTGCTAATGCAACAAACGCCTTAGAAGCAGCACTTCAAAGTATACAATTGCTTGAAAGCAATACCGCAAAACAAACAGAACAATTGCAAAAAATAACAGCTGATTTATTAGAGTCGCAGAGCGCACTTACAACTGAGCAGGAAAACGCTAGACAGATGGAAGCTAGCTTTAATAAGAAATTAGCATCACAGACTAAGATAATCGATGGCTTAAAAGCAAAGCAAACAGAGTTAGAGACTCAATTACAAGACATCGCTCAGGAAAGAGATGAAGCCCGCAGAACAAAGCTTAATTTTGAAACATGCATACAGGAACAAGCAAACGAACTTAGAGAGCTCCGCCAACGTCTGCAAGATATGCGGACAACAAAACAGAAAACGCGCACAGAAGCGGAACAGGCGAATGCAGTCGAGACGACGAACCTTTCGAATGTTGAACGAGAAATCGCTGATTTAATGAAAGATCTTAATTCTGGGGAAAATCCAATAAAAGGCATAGACGGACATAGGAAAGATTTATGACTATCAACATATTAACTGCCATCTCAGCTCTAGATCAGGCAAAAGAAAAAGCTGATCAAGGCACCCTAGAGGCTATCAAAGCACAGAGAGAGCTCTACAAGAAAACTTTCTATGCCTATGCCGATGCACTAAAGGATCTTAATCAGAAGAAGATTTCACTGCAAGATCGTTTGGTAACGCATCAAAATGCTGTGAAAGAAGATTTTCCTCCATCGATCCCTTGTGAGATTCAATCCCAAACATCAGATTCCTTATCCCCTCTTGCTTCTATGCCTTCTCCTCTTGAAACACTGACTAAAATAGAAAAGCTCGATGAAAAAAATCACCGTCTTACACAAGGACTTATTGATAAGTGCTCAAAGCAGAGAGATAAGTATAAACATAGTATTTACCTATTGAAAAATGTAATTGAAACATGCCGAAGCGATATTTCTAAGCTCGAAGAGCAATTCGCTCAGCAAACACTTATACTATCTACTCCAGAAAACCCCAGCGACTCTAATTCTAGCGCCTCTTCTAAATCCACTAATAGCAATCCTAATACAGACCCAACAATGCAAATTCAAGCTCTAAGCAAAAGTATAGAGAAGGCTGAAAAAATATACGTTTCCGATCAATATGATAAAGATAGCGCTCTTCAAAATTACATCTTCTTTCTTTTCATTCAGGCAAAAAATGAACAACAGGCAAAAAATAAAAAAGAAGAATCTTTCAGTTTAAGCAAATTTAACAAGAAGACATTATCACTAGAGGACCACAGACTTCTAGTGCAAGCTGCTGAAACAGCTATTAAAAAAATGGATCCCCATAGAAAATCTAGCTACGAGTTAGACAAACTTTTTGCAAGCAAAAAACGTAATATCGGTTCGAAAAACACTTCTCTTTCAACCCTTCGCAAAGGAAACAAAATTCGGACAGATACTATCGTGGAAATTACTAAGCTTGAAGGCTATGCTATGAAGATTTTTTCCCGCTTCTTTAAAAAGTTAGCATCAGTGAAACAACACAAGAACCAAGAAAAAATCAGCTACAAAAATTTTGGCTTCACTAGCATTGCTTTTCTTGCAGGGAACTTATTGTTTGCACAGGAAATCTATGAAGAGTGTAGAGTTTCATATAACGAACAGCACAAGGCTAAAACGTCTGAGCCTATAATAGGAGCGGAAAAACTTCCAAATATTCTAGCAAATATTGAAGAAAAAATCAGACAAATAAAAGAAGTGCAAAGATTGTTCTTTACACTCCTTGAAAAATGCCAATTTAGATAAGCTTAACGAGAAGTTTCTGTTGTCTCGACAGCTTGCACTTCAGTCGCTTCATCAGTGCCTGGTTGAACATCCGAGATCGCCATTTTTAAAACTTCAATCTTAGAACCATCTATCATCTTCAGAATCACCGTATTGTCTTGAATACGAACAACAGAACCAATGATTCCCATCGCTGTAACGCGGTCGCCTTTTTTGAGGCCGCTGCGTTGTTTTTCTAAAGCTTTACGTCGTTTTTGTTCTGGGCGCCAGAGAAGGAAGTAAAAGAACACAACACCAAATCCGAGAAGCATTAAAGTTTGGTACATGTTACCGCCAGCCGCAGGAGCTTTAACAGCTTCATCAGCAAGCAAAGATCCAGTTGCCAAAACTAAGAAAGGCACGATTTTTTTCATATTTCCTCAAAGGTTTTTTTATAAAATTCTTAACACAAGTTTGCCTGATTTGGCCTGAAGAATCAAGTAAAAAGGATTTTAAAATTTCATTAACAAAACAATATTTTCAATATGTGGAGTATGAGGAAATTGATCGATAGGCTGCACATAAATTATTTGATATTCTGATAGTTCAGCAATATTTTGAACCTGAGTCGTGGGATTGCAGGAGACATACAAGATATGCTGGGGCTGCAGCCGTTTTAAAGCCGTTAGGGCCAAGGAATCAAGTCCAGGCCTAGGAGGATCAATAATAGCAAGATCAGGGCTTAAAACCGAAGCCTCGGACAAAAGCTTGCCAACATCGCCACATTGGATGTCAATATTGGAGATCCCATTGACCTCTGCGTTACTTTTCGCATCAAAGACAGCATGGGGATTGAGCTCAATCGCAATCACCTGTCGAGCCTTAAGGGCAAACGCCATTCCGAGCGTTGCCGTCCCGCAATAAAGATCGTAGACAGTTGAACGAGGGCTCATATTCGCGATTTCAATTGCTTGATTATAGAGAACTTCAGCTTGCTCTGTATTAGGCTGGAAAAATGACGTGGGACTGATTTTGAAGGTCAACGTCTGGCCTTGGAGATGAAGCTGCTCTGTGATATGGTCAGGACCGCTTAAATGCATCTCATAAAACTGGGTAGGACTGCCTGAGATTGCTTGCTGAACTCTGAGAAAGATGCTCATTTGGGGATCATTTAAGGCCTTTAAGAAACCATTCAGTTGCTTCCACGTTAGGGCAAAACGGGGATCTCCCGAGACTGTTAGCATTGCAAGGCGATTGCCAGTCCTGCGTCCCTCCCGGAGCGTCAATGTTCTTAAGGCTCCCTGGCCAGTGCGGAAATTAAAGGCGGTAAGAGATGTCCTTTCCCACCAGCAGCGGACTCTTTGAAGGGCCTCAGCCATCCATGGAGGCGAGATAAGACATTCTTGCAGATTGAATACTTTCCCACGGGATTTCCTTAAGATGAGTCCAAGATATCGATCTCCTGCTTTATTTTGAGAGAAAGAAAATTCCATCTTATTGCGGTAACACCAGGGATCTTTGCAAGGAATGATGGGAGCGATGGGAACATTAAAAGGAGTAAAGATTTTTTCAATCTCGGCTTGCTTTTGCAAAAGCTGTTCTGAGTAAGAAATCTGCTGTGAAGTACAGCCGCCACATTCAGGGACATGGATGCAAAGAGAATTCATGGAGGAAATGGTACCAGGTTCCCCCTGAAATCGAAAGTTTAAGTTTTCGTTTTTCCAGCTTCAACAGATTCTTTGCGAAAGACTTTAGAAATTTTCGTAAAATTTAAAGTCGCCTTACGAACCCGTTTTGAGGCTGCTTTATTCCCTCTAATAACATCTTCAAGTTCAGTTTGCATCTCAACAAGCATTCTTTTCATCGTTTCGATTGTGTCCATGAGTGCCATACTTACCTCGTGTTTAATAATTTCAGTGAATAAGAGGTTTATCGATATTGTTCAATCTTTTTTTGAACCTGACCCAAAAGACGTTAAAATGAAGTAACTTTTAAAAAATTGAGACTTTATTCTCATTATTCTCAAGAACAGCTAGCTAATCAAAGGCTGAGTTTGATATACTCTTTCCTGAGTTGTTGATTTGAGCTTTCTTACCAGTGTGCAATTGTTGTGCTTTAGGAAGAAGATCTGATCAGGCTTATATTTAGGTGTATTATCACCTGTTTTTAAATGAAGGAAATTATTTATGTCACAACAAACACAAAAATTGTACGTTGGAAGTCTTCCATACAAGACAACCGAAGATGAACTTTTTCAGATTTTCAGCCAATTCGGTGAAATTATCTCTGTTAAAATTGTCACAGACCGAGTAACAGGCCAATCTAAAGGATTCGGATTTGTTGAAATGTCAAAAGAAGCCGATGCTCTTAAAGCTATCGAATCAGTTAATGGTTCAGAGCTCGGTGGAAGAACGTTAGTCGTTTCTATCGCTCGTCCCCCACAAGAACGTGAGCGTGGAGAAGGCGGCGGATTCCAAAGACAACAACGTGGCGGCGGACGTGGCGGAGAAGGACGTTATCGCGATCGTTAGTCTTAACTGACTTAACTTTTAGACCTTATTGCGATCGATTCTTTTAGAGTCTTGCAGTAAGGTCTTTTCTTGCCCTGAAGCAGGTCGTGCAGACCTCCAAATCTCTGAATGTATTCCTTTCCCCAAGCGCACCAGTGCGCGATGACCACAGAGGCGTTATATCCCTTGATCATCTGCCAATTATACTTGGCATCAAGTTCTTTAATCCGGATCTTTTTGCTTAAAATAAGATCTGTCAAAGCATTTTGATCGCCCATGTATTTGGCATTGTGTTCGACACAGAGCTGGGCCCATTTTTGCAAAAAAGAAGCATTCTTAGGAAACAGCAGGACTCCAGAATTATAGTCTTGAGTTTCTTCTCTAGCGACAGCCAATTCAACACCTTTTTTAGAAATGTCAAAAAGCGGTTTTAAAGAGCCACAAACTTCGCAATCAATATCCATCCAAATTGTTAGATCAAAAGGTGTTTGCAAACAGGCTAAAGGCTTTTTAAACCAAGCCTGTCGGGCTTGCCATACGTCGCCTTTATAGGTCTTTTGCCACTCTTGAGAGAGTTTTTTAGAAAGAGAACTCTTTTTTTGAACAAAATCTTGAGAATTTTTCAAGGAAAAAACTTGAGCCCTCTTTTGACACCACTTCACTATTTTAGGCGTCATGCCAAAATCGGCAATCGCCACCGGGAAATCGTTATACTTAGAGTAATATTTCCACCACCAGGGCACAAGCCACTCAGTGCTACTGTCTGAACCAATCAAAATTCCTTTTTGCATACCTTCTCTATAAAAGAGTTCATCAAAAGGCTTCAAGGTTTAAAAACTTCAGCAACAAACTTTTGATACCGGTCGTCCCCAAATAAAGATTTAGCTTTGTCGAACACATTTTGTGGATAGAGCCTATTTATTGCATCCAGTGCTAAAAATCTGGAATGACATTTTTCATATTCGCAAGAGTAGCGGGACCTAAAAAACATACGGCTGACCCTCAACAAGCCCTTTGTTGGCTTACTCTAATAAAATTCTAGCCTGAGGATAAAGCAATGAACGAAAATGAACTGCTTTTACTCTAAGTTGCTCAATAAGGACAGAAACTTTAGAAAGATACTTCTCATCCAGAGCTCGCAGAAGTCTTTGTTGACAAAGCTCTATGGTTTGAAGGTCAAGAGTCAGTTTTTTGTAAGTGACATCAGCATTTGCTCGACAAGCCTTTTTTAAATTTTTTTGCATCATTTTTACATCTTGCACCTGCCTAGAAAATTGAGGAATATAGAGATTGTGCAAATTTTTCAGCAGCTCTTGATTTGAACATCTCTCCATTCTTCTTCCTTGAGTAAATGAGCGTTATCCTGAAAGAAATTGACCATCAAAGGATTCGCCTTCAAAAAATCAGCTACCCATTGATATTGCTGATCGGGGCTACCACCGTTTCTTGTCGAAAGAGAGTGTGGTAAATCTTTTTAAGCTCGCCCTAAGAGTAGATAAAGTTTCCATTTTGCAACTGGTGGATTTTTTTTGCTTTAACTCTTCTAATTTCATAGGAGTTAAAAACTTTTCTAAAACTGGATATTTGCTTACTAATACAGGATACTTTACAGCATAGAGACTCAATAGCCAAACCCAGCCACCTAGGGAAGTAAGTTTTATATTACTTTCTTTTAAGATGTTGTATTGCACTTTTCGCATGTTCACTATTATTTTCATAATTGAAGCTATGCATATAATGAACAAGGAAGAAATAACTACCTTGCTACACTTCTCAGGCGTAAAAAAAAATGAAACAGCACTACCAATTAAAGCTATGAGCATAAAAGCACTATTGATTTCATGAACTTTGTTTAACTGGGCTAACTTTTTTAAATTAAATTCTTGAATGGCATTAGATAATTTATTCCTTATTTGAATATCAGGAAAAGATATAACAGGCTGTTTATCAACAACAATTCTTATTTCTAAATCTTCGTTGGATACCAATTTATGCACATTTTTTTTATTGCTACTGCGTACAAACAAGTAATCCGATAATGATTCATTTGCTATCGAAACGACTAACCATTTGTTAACTAGATAGGAAGAGGAAGGTTTATCGGTTATCTCAAAAGCCGTTTCACCAAGCAAGCCATAATAAGTATATTTCCTCTTAGAAGGGACTTTCTCAACATATTCAATAGAAAATTTAAATTTTTGAATGCTTTGCATGGCTTTTATTATCTCATCGCCATTAGCATTCGATAAAAATGTTTCTGTTTGAATAGACTCATTGAAAGATTGACTTGCCATCCATTCAGCAAAAACTCTTGTGGGTTCCTGCCGTAAAATTGACCAAATTGACATATATATTCCAATAAAGAAAACCTATTATAATTATGTTATCAGAAAACAACAAGGGAAAGGGCTTGTTGCATAACCCTCTAAAATTTTTAATACAGTGTCGTTTCATTTCTTCACCCTTATGCGGCTTTTATCTGTCCGATCATTTCGTTGAGCATTAAGGCT
>WUUC01188962.1_pt1 | contig 10436 bp, 5 predicted proteins | sample 6278441 | NCBI WGS metagenome assembly WUUC01 (sample SAMN13675441, study PRJNA597444) | soil metagenome | isolation source: soil | place: USA: Washington | collected 2017-10 | reverse complement strand
TGGTGGAATTCATGCGCGAGGGCCCGCGCTCCACCGGACAATCCGGGCACTGGCTTCAGTTCGCGCAGGATGTGTCGCGGCGCGACCGCCACGACCTGGACCAGGACATGAAGCTGTTCTTCTCGGTGTCGAACGTCGTCTTCGACGCCTTCATGGCGTGTTGGGAGGCCAAGCGCTACTACGACACGGGCCGGCCTTACTGGTGGGTGCGACTTTACCACGAAGGCGAGACCGTGGAAGGCTGGATGGGACCGGGCAAGGGCTTCGGGAAGGTGAAGGCCGAGCAGTGGTACCCTTATTCGCCCTCGATCTTCCTGACGCCGCCGTTCCCCGGCTATCCGTCAGGTCACGCCACGGCGAGCGGTGCGGCCGGCCGGATGCTGGAGCTGTTCACCGGCAGCGACCATTACGGCGCAGTCGCCTTTCAGGAGGCCGGTTACATGACGGAGCCGGGCTTCACCGCGGCCCAGATGCAGGCGCGCGACGGCAAGCCCGCGGATATCCCCGATTCCAAGGTAGTCCGCCTGCCGCTGCCGACGTTTACGGCCACGGCCGAAATGGCGGCAGTCTCGCGCTTATGGGGCGGCTACCACATCCGCACCGACAACGATGTCGGACTCGTTCTCGGGCGCCAGGTGGCGATGTACAGCTGGCCAAAGTACCAGGCGTACTTTGATGGAACGGCGAAGGTGCGCGAGTAAGGCGTCGGTCTTGTTACGTCGGCAGGCTGGAGACGTTCCTGACGTCCGGCCACAACCAATTCGCCTCGCCCTTGACAAGCGAATCTGCTCCACGGAGACAAGCTGTCACTACGGCGAAGCCCACTCCATTTCGCGATAGGCCTCGCGGTTCTCGAACATCTTGAGGCGAGCTTGAATGGGCTTTATCGCGACTTCGGCGGCATCGTGGCGTGTCGCCTGCCCAGCAATTTCCAAAGCCTTCTTTGCGGTTTCGACAGCCGCTTCAAACTGGCCTGTCTCAGCATAGGCAACCGCCAGCGTGTCAAGGAATCTGAACTCCTGGAACCTCGTCGCTTCGCAGAGCCGTTTCGCGATTTCGAGGGCTTCCTCACCCGAACGAAATTGCTCTTCCGGATGGACGGACAGGATCCACGCCAGGTTGTTTTGCGCGTCCAGCAGATTTGGCGCAGCTGCGATCGCCTTTCGGTATGCCTCGGTCGCCCGCGTGAATCGCCGCGACTTGAGTTCGGAGTTGGCCAGGAAATACCACGCGGTCGCGTTTCGCGGGTTCTCGTTGACAACGTGCTGCAGCACGCCGATTGCCCGTTCCAGTTCATTCAATTGATAAAGCGTTACTCCCAAATGTTGGCTGAGCTCCAGGTCGTGCGGATTGATGCGAACCGCCGCTGACAACTCGCCTGCCGCCTTGGCAAATTCCCCGCTTCGCAAGAGCAGCTTGCCGAGTTGGCCGCGAATTCGGACGTCATCTGGTAGCAACTGGCCGGCCTTCGTCAGCACCTCGCGCGCCTCGTTGGTTTCGCGGCGCATCTCGTGAAGGACTCCGAGAAAGTACAACGTATCGCCCAATTCGCGCCCGGCGTACGGATCGGCCGGACCATCCGCGTTCTCGACGATTCGATAGAGGTAGCGCATCGCCTCGTCGATCTGGTTCTGGTCGAGGAGTTGGTTGGCGACCCGCCGAGGCGAGCCTCGCGGCGCTGCGTCATCGACCCACCGTCCGGAGAAAGGAGTACCCGCGGTGCGGCGCTCCTCAGGGGTCGCTCGTAGCAGCTTCTGATCGGCCAACAACTGTTGGACACTTACGCGCCCCTTGTAAATCACAACGACCTCACCGCTTGCATCGACCAGAAACGTGCTCGGCACCGGCAGCGGCTTCCAGCGGTCGAGCACTGCCTGCTGGAGTGCGTTCAGGCCTTGGACCGTAGATTCGGAAGCCGGGAAAGATGAATACGGGAAGTCGATCCTTTGAAGAAGTTCCGCAGCAGGTGTGGTGTCTTCCCTGCCTAACCCGTCGGTGTTAAGCGCGACGACTTCTAGCCCAGCTTCCTTGAATTGGTCTCTGGCTTCCGACCACTCTGAAAGTTCCGCAATGCAGGGCCCGCACCAGCTGGCCCATAGATTGATTACCAAAGGGCCACTGCCACTGCGTACCCACGCCTTTTCTTGTCCTGCCTCATCGACCGTCCGGATTTCCGGCAGTGGGAATCCGGCAGGAACCACAATGCGGGCTTGCTCGGAATCGGGTGGCAGGTCCATTTTGGTCGCCAGGAGCTTCGCGCGATCCGTCGGAGGCGTCCATTGGCTAGCGCGACCCGAGCCCATTGCGATCAAATAGAACTGGTCGATCTCAGCGATGCGTATCTCCTCTTCATCTCCACCTGGCCAATGCACAACGATCCGGTCCACTTCGGATGCGTCCCCGAGCCCGAAGTGTACCCAGGAGCTCGACTGCGAAATGAAACTCTCTCCCGCGTGTACGGTTCGAATCAAAGGCACGGAATCGCTTGCCGAGAGATACAGCTCGATCCGTGCGCCGATGGCATCTCGATTAACGGCCTTTCCCTCGCCCTCAAGCTTCACGGCGAGGAAATGGTTGCTGGTGTCGCCAAGATTGCGAAGAAAGCGAACTCGGGGCGCCGTGCGGTTGGTCGTCCAGAGGTCGAGGTCGCCGTCAAAGTCCCAGTCGCAAACCGCGATGCCGCGGCCGTCGTCCAACAGGTCAAAACCCGTCGCGGACGATGCGTCCGCGAAGCGATTTAGGCTTCCATCGGAATTCGCCCGGCAGTTCAGGAAAAGGCAATTGCGTTCGCGTCCACTGAAGGATTGGTCCTCGTGCAAAAGTCGATTGAGCGCGCGCCACCCCTGCTGGTAACGCAATGTCGACTGTGAGGAAAAGTCATCGACCGGTGACTGCGACACGACCTGTCGCCAATAAACGCTTCACAAGTCGTCGACGTCCGCCGCCGTGATGAATCCGTTCGTGACGAGAATGTCTTCCCAGCCATCATTGTTCACATCGGCAAAGCGGGATCCCCAGGCCCAGCGGCCCATCGAGACGCCGGCCTGCTCGCTGACGTCGCGAAATCGTCCGTCCGGTTTGCCCAGAAAGAGTGTGTTGCCGCGCGCCATCCGCTGAAACTGCTGACGCGTATCGTCGTCGAACCCTTCCTTGAATTGCGGCTGATAGGTGATGCGGTTGCCGGCGCCCGAGAACATGTTGCTGACGTAAAGATCCATCCATCCATCCCGATTGCAGTCGGCCCAGGTGACCGACATGCCGGCCGATTGGTCTTCGACGCCCAGGTTCGCCGCCACGTCGTTGAAACCCCCGCCGTCATTGCGGTAGAGGTTGTTGCGCCCGTAGTCGTTGGCCACGTAGAGGTCGAGGTCGCCGTCGTTGTCGAAGTCTTCCCAGCACGCCGCGAAGCTGAATCGCGTGTTGTTTTGATCGAGCCCGGTCTCTGCGGTGACATCGCTGAATCGCCAGTTTCCGTCATTTCGCCAAAGCGTATTCCGCCCCCCGTTATTGGCATCGTGAAAGGGAAGCGGCTCGCCCATCGCTCCGCTGCGCATACCTGCCGCCGACGGGTTGTAGCCACAGACATAAAGGTCGAGGTCCCCATCGACGTCATAGTCGGCCGCCGCCATCGAGAAAGACTGTGCCTGCGTGCTTGTTCCGAAAGCCAATTCGAACTTGCCGGTGCCGTCATTCTCCATCAACAGGATTCGAAAGTCCTGTGACACGGCCAGATCGCGGTCGCCGTCGTTATCGAGGTCGATGAATAGCGCGCTGGCGCAATAGTCGAGCCATCCCGTACCGCTTTCTTCGGAGACGTCCCTAAGCGTCCCGTCGGCACTTTGTAGAAAGAGGCGATTGGGAAGGCCGCCTTGTTGACAGATGTAGAGGTCGTCAAGGTGGTCCCCATTGACATCGCCCACTGCCAGGCCGTGATTGGCGGCCACGTCGAGCCCAAAGTCTCGCGGGAGTCGCGCACGCCAATAATCCGTCCCACGCAGGAATTGGTCCTGCCAACATGCGTTGATTCCAAGAATCGATTCGGTGCAATCCTCAAACCGCGCCGCGCCGCTGGCGGCCACGACCTCTTCATACGCTTCAACGCCGATCGATTTGAGCTTCAATTGCAGCGGCTCAGGGGACGCAACGGTCCAATCACAAACCCACGTCGCGTTGATCTGAGTCCTCTTGTCACTCGATTCGCAACTCAGCGTACACAGCACATGCGACCTCAAACCATCGCGGCGTGGCTCAACTCGATAGAGTTTCAACTTGACGTGAGGATGGGAGCCGGCATTTTCAACGCCCGCCAGCCAACGGTCGATCGCCTCTCTCAATCCGGAGGGACCGGCAAAGGACTTGTCCGCCCCGACTTGCTGATTGGGGACGCTGCGTAGGACCGTAAATCCGTCGGCCTGGAACTCGCGCTCAAGTGATGCCGGCCGCAAAGAAGGAGCGGAAAAGTCCGCTGCTACGAACTCCGACAAGACTCTCGCGTCTCGCCGTTCCGATGCTTCGAGAGCTAGGGACAACAGCGCCAGCTGACTGGTAGCTGCATCACTGAGCGCCTCGCTCTGCCATCCATCCGCTGCCGGATCAATGCGATCAAACGCGTCGCGGAGCGGACCGATGAGCTCGCGTTCATCCAGCCCCGGTGCCGTCTCTATGCTCGATACCGTAACAGTTGCGGACTGCGTGGCGTCAGGTTTCGCCGCAGGGCTCTTCACATGCCGTACATCAGGGGCGCAGCCGACAATTGAGCAAACTGAGGTGAGCAGCGCAAGTAAACGACTGTGTCGCATGGAAAGCAGATACGAGATTACCGACCGTTCAGCCAAAATAACAGAAAAAGCGGGCCGCAAACAAGTCGCGGCCCGCTTATCGGGTTTGTGTCGAAGCCACATGTATCAGCTCTTGCGCCGCAATCGGAATGCGAGGAAACCGCATCCGCCCAGCAAGAGGGCCACGAAGGACGGTTCAGGAATGATGGTCCCCAACGAATTGCCCGCCACACCGCGGTTGTAAATGTTCGCGATCTCGTTCGCGGTCAACGCGCGACTCCATTGGGCGACATCGTCGATGCGACCCCACCACTCGCGGTTGTTCGCGCCGGTCTGCGGGTTGGCGCCGATGAATAGATTTGGATTCGCAGGGTTGTTATTGCCCTGATCATTAATCACAGGCGCAGGTCCGGTGGAGACGAGTTGGCCGTCGTAATACAGGCGAGTGCTCACGCCCGCTTCACTGACGGCAGCGATGTGGTGCCAAGTGTCGTTAAGAATGGCGGTCGGGCTCGCGGGGCCCTCCGCGCTGCCGCCGGCGTAGGCAACGGTGGGCGGATTCGTTGCATCTCGCCAAGCGATGCGGTACTGCATTCCTTCGCCATGGGAAAGAATCGTCTGCCAGCCGGTGTTGGTTCCTACAGTCTGTACCCAAAGGGACGTTGTCAGCGTACTAGTCGAACCGTACAGGGTGTCGGCGCTCCTATTAACCAAAACGTATCCGTCATTCTGGGTAGCGACGGCGGCGGCGCCGTTTTGCGAGATAGCTTGGCCGAAGCGACCGGTGTCGAAACTGATGCCACCTGTTCCGTTAGTGCCGGCGAACGAACCGTCGTCTTCAACCGTGCTGGCGTCAGAGCCAAAATCGCTCGCCGTATCTTCAAGATTGCCGTCGAATGTCCAATAATTCCTAAGTCCGTCGCTGAGGTCAGCCCGAGCAATGGAGCTCAGCGCAAACAGGACGCCAAGACTCATCGTCAATACTTTCATTATGCGGCCTCCCAAGTCGCTTTTTGGTGCGACAGCGAAAAGAGCACTGACAAACCGTGCCATACTTTGAAAAGAACAACTCGAAGGTCCAAATTGCCCGGAAGATCTCGTTAGACTGTCGTCGCGAATCCTCCCACGCCTAAGAGAGTACGGCGGATTGCACCGACTATCAAGAGATTGGCTAAAAGATTTCCTAAATTTTTTCTATGCTGGGCGCTCACTCGTACGAGGGCGGGTGCGGGCCCACGGATGTAAAACTCAGCTAATCACCAGCAAATACCGAAAAACGTCGTACGCGGGCCGGTAGCCCTCCGCATACTACCTCGCCCCGGGGCCATTAGTGACCACGCCAATTGCACGATTCCTGTTACGCTGGAATGCGAGGCACTCGGGGCGACCCTTGGACCCGGACGCTTCGGGCTGGCCGGGAATTTGGGCGCTGTGAAAGAAAAGCTACGAACAGTCCGGCCGCCCACAAAATGGCGCCCGGCTCCGGCACCGCTGCTGTGCCGCCAGCGTCCGATCGGCCGAAGTTCCTGCGCCACACGTCGTAGTCGTCCTCGTCGATCAGGCCGGGCGTTACATCACCGGGAAGCGCGGCTGTGGTGCCCAGCCGATCCCGCCAGACCACGTAATCGGCAGCGTCGACGACATGGTTTTCGTTGTAATCTCCGGCGAGTTGTAGCATGCCGACCACGGCAATCGGATCGGGCAAGTCGAACGTCGTCCCCGCGCCGGTCGAACCATCGGAGATCACGGTGCGATTTCCCGAGACTCGGTCAACCCGGAGCACTGCATCGAGTTCTACATCGACGACGAACAGGTTTTGGGCCGCGTCGATCGTTAGGCCCCGAATGCCGGCAAACTCGGGCCCGCTGCCGACCGACGACGAACTGACAGTCAGCCGGTTCCCCGTGGCCGGATTGACCCCGACGACCGACGAGTCGGAGCTCGACAGACCGCCAGAGATCGTGGCCACGTAGATCATCCCATCTGCGGCGGTCCCCATGCCCAACGGTGTGGCTATGAGTGGCCCTGCGCCGCGAGATGCATCGGAAACGATCGTCCGATTGCCGCTGTTGACGTCCACCGAGAATACGCCATCAAGCATTTGGTCCCCAACGAGAAGTGAGTCTGACGCGTCGAAGGCCAGCGTCGTTGGGTTTCCGAAGACTGGCCCAGTGCCCATGGCGGAACTCGAGACGATCGTGCGGTCGCCAGTGCGGATGTCGATGTGGAAGATGGCATCCAGACCCGTGCTAATATCCGAAAGATAAAGCTCCCCCTCGCTGTCGAATGCCAGTGCAAAAGGCGCTACGAGGTTCGGACCCGTACCGCGGTCCATCCCGGAAACCAGAGTTCGCGTCCCGGAAATGGGATCGATCCGCACCACCTGCCGGCGCGTGGATTCGGCGTCGGTGACGTAAACCTGTCCCCATCGATCGATGGCCACTCCCCGGACCTGAAGGAGCGAAGGCCCGCTTCCCACCCCCATCCCCGAGATGACGGTGCGATCACCAGTAATGGGGTCAACTCGGAAAACGACGTCGCGGCCGATGTCGGCGACAATCAGGTCCCCTGGGCTCAGCTCGGCGGCAACGAGCGAGTGAGGGCTACTACTAGCCAGCGCTGCCATTAGCAGCACTGTCGAAGTAACGCATCCGTTGTTGAGACTTCCCATCAAGCGCATCGTTCCGCCGGGTAGCACCCAGTTAGGGAAAGGGTTCCCGTCCATTGTAATATGCCTTTTGAATTTGCGTGGCATTTTGGGTGCCACGACCCGCTGGCCCACCCGGAGCCCAGGTGATCTTCCGCTGCCCGAGAGCGAGGCAAGAACGGAGACGGGAACGTGGCCGCTATCGATTTCCTGTGCGAGCAGAGGCTCTAGACCGATGGGATACATCGACGTTCGGTGTGACGTGAACCCGGACTCAGACGGCGCTAGATGGGCGGCGGCGAATCACTCGGAGCGATAAGGACGTTTCTGCTCGAATAACTCGAGCCGGCCCCGCATTTCGGCGGCGGATCGATGATCCCCCGCTTGTGTGGCCAATGTGATCGCTCGCTGTGCGGTCTGTACTGCCTTTTCGAATAGACCTGCTTCGGCATATGCCACAGCGAGGGTATCAAGAAAACTGGGCTGTTGGAATTTTGTCTTTTGACAAAGATCTTCCGCCAGGCGGACAGCTTCAACGCCGTTGCGAAGTGTGGCGCTCGGATGGGTGGCCCGGATCCAAGCCAGGTTATTTGCCGCCAGGATCATGTTCGAATCCATCTTCAAAATTCGCTCATACAACTCCACCGCATCCTTTATCTGTCCGGTTGTACGAAAGGCGTTGGCAAGGTTGTATTGTGCAGCCACGTCCCCGGGTTGCTCTTTGACCACGCGTTCAAACGCTTCAATCGCGCTGTCAAACTCTCTCTGTGCCATTCGCAATAGCGCAAGTTTGCGGAGCGTGGCGATGTCGTCCGGTGTAACTTCGAGAGCGCGTTCTAGTTGTTCGGCCGCCGCAGCGAGCTGTCCTTCCTGTGCCAGCACATTCGCATAGTCGTGTCGCACTCGGACGTCGTCAGGATTGTATTCGAGCGCCTGCTGAAATGCCGCGTGGGCCTCTGTAGTTTGATTTTGGTCCCGCAAGAGTATTGCCATCACGTGAAACACGTCCCCTAAGTTACGGCGACCCAGCGCTGACTCCGCACGGTTGTGCGCATATCGCTTCAAATATGCGACTCCTTCGCTCACCATGTTCATGTCGATGAGTTGGGACGTGACTCGCAGCGGATCAGTATTCTGTGGGGTCGCAATCCACTTTCCAGTAAACGGCGTGGCGAGATCGACGAGTTGATCCACTGGCGCGTCCAGGAGAGCCATGTCTGCCAAGAGTTGGTCGACGCCAACGGCACCACGGTAGATCACGGCGGCTCGTTGCTGGTCATCGACAAGAATGCTTGTGGGAACCGCGAGGTCTTCCCACCGATCAAACATTGACTTCTGAAATGCATCGAGACTTTTCACCAGCCCAAGCGTTCCGTGTTCCGAGCGAAATCGAAGTTCAAGAGGTGGCACCTGCGTGTCACTACCTTTCTCGGGACCGTCCAACCGGTCGAGATTGATTGCCACGACATCCAAGCCGTGCTGCTTTAGCCGATCGGCGTGGTGCGCAAGTTCGTTCAGCTCCTTCAAACATGGGGCGCAGGTCACTGACCAGAGGCAGAGTACCGTCGGTTTCGTAAGCCGTTCATTCAGGGGCTCCGCATGTTCGTGCGAATGAACCACCGGCAGCGACAGTCGCGTTGGGAGCACGATGCGAGCTTGCGAGCCGGAGACGGCGACGTCCGGATCTGCGGCCACCAGCGGCTTTCGTTGGGTCGGCGGGTTCCAAAGGGTGGCCCGACCGGTCCGCTGATCGATGACGTATCGACGGTCGACATCCAGCCCCGACAATCGCTGTGTTTCACCCCCAGGCCAGCGGATCAAGACCTCTCGAATCTCCGTCGCCTCGCCTAAACCGAAGTGGAGCCACGAGCTGGTCTGCGACAGAAACGCATCGCCCGCATAAAGCGTCTTGATGTGCGGCTTCTCTGTTGCTGGCCCAGTGTCAGTTGTCCAGACCTCGACACGCGTCCCAATCGCGTCGCGGCTTGTGCGAACTCCGTCACCCTGCAGACGAATGGCCAAAAAATGATAGCCGGTCTTATTCTGATTTCGCAGAAACCGCACTCGAGGCGCCGTGCGGTTGGTAATCCACAAATCGAGCTTGCCGTCGAAGTCCCAATCACAAGCGGCAACGGCCCTGCCATCTTCGGGAAAGTCTAAGCCGCTCACCGCCGAGATGTTAGCAAACCTCCTCTGTCCCTTATGGGATTCGCCCGTGTTGAGGAATACACAGTTCCGTTCGCGGCCGCTGAACGAGCGACCTTCGTGCAACAGGCGGTTCAGCGCTTTCCAGCCCTGTTGATAGCGGACCGTTGCCATCGGCGAAAAGTCGTCCACGGGTGATTGCGACACGACCTGCCGCCAATAGCAACTTCACAAGTCACCCGTATCTTCGGTCGTGACAAAACCGTTGGCGACCACAAGGTCGTCCCAGCCGTCGCCGTTAAGATCCGTGAATCGCGATCCCCACGCCCAGCGTCCCAACCAGACGTCTGCCTCGTACGTGACATCCTCAAAGCCACCGTGACCCGTATTACGGAAAAGAGTGTTTCCATGGGCAAGTCGCTGGAATTGTTGGCGGACGGCTTCGCTCGTGTCGGTCTTGAATTGCCGTTGGTAGGTGATGCGGTTGCCGGCCCCGGAGAACATGTTTGAAACGTAGAGATCCATCCACCCGTCGCGATTGTAGTCGCCCCAAGCGACGGACATGCCGGACGAAATGTCTTCGACGCCCAGTTCGGCGGCGACGTCGGTAAATTTCGGCTTCTCAATCCGGCCGGTTGGTTTTTTTCCCGCGCCGTCTTGGCGATAGAGATTGTTTCGACCATAGTCGTTGGCAACGTATAGATCGAGGTCGCCATCGTTGTCGTAATCTTCCCAGGTAGCCGCAAAGCTGAACCGCGTATTGTTCTCGTCAAGTCCCACACGCTGAGTAACATCACTGAATCGCCAGTCACCATCATTCTGTAGCAAGACGTTCCGACCACCGTTGTTTGCATCATGGAACGGAA